>WNEX01000551.1_pt1 | contig 17747 bp, 10 predicted proteins | sample 5399841 | NCBI WGS metagenome assembly WNEX01 (sample SAMN13153337, study PRJNA577476) | soil metagenome | isolation source: 40 cm grassland meadow soil 2 days after 1st rain plot 5 | place: USA:California | collected 2015-09-18 | reverse complement strand
AGCCTACTTATCCTACGCATTTTGGCCGCTGCTTATGCTGAGGCTGGACGCTTTGATGAGGCCAGAGACACAGCTCACCAGGCACTGCAGGCAGCCGATAACCAAGGCAACGTCGTGTTGAGCGACGTTTTGCGAAAAGAAATTGCGCTTTACGAGGCGGGTCGCCCCTATCACAAGGAGCCTAGATAAATTGGTCGTGCTCGCTCTCAACCGTGTTGGTCGAAGCAAAAACGAGTGTTGTAGCCATTGCACTGTGTTGTTCGAAAGGAATGCCTCGAGCGTCTCGCGACGTGCCGACGGAATAAAACCTCGAAAGCGGAAGCTCGCTCCTAATTCCTGGGTTCCACTTCCCGGAGCGACATGTGTCCGCGGTAGAGCGCGATTTCTTTTCTCAGCGTATTTGCCAGTCCGGTCTTACCCTGCATGGCGGCTATTGTGATTGCTTGTTGTGCGGCGGCGACTGCTTCAGAGAATCGGCTGCTCTCCGCGTACGCAGCTGCAAGCGTCCGGACGAAGTTTGGATCTCTGCCACTCGAAAGCTGCACTGCTTCTTGCGCGAACTCGACTGCTTTAACGCCGTCACGGATCGAGCCATCAGAGGATGTCGCGAACACCCACGCAATGTTGTTGCGAGAATGAGGGTCTCCGGGTGCTAATGCCAATGCTTTTTCGTAATGGGCGATCGCCTCTTTGAGTGAGCCTTTCCTCAAAAGAGCGTTGCCAATGCATGTGTGCGCATCCGCGTCATTAGGTTGTATTTGGAGTGTTTTTTCCCAATCGGCCATTGCTTCGTCGATACGCCCTTGTGCAAAAAGAGCGTTTCCGCGATTGTAATAGGCGTCTGCGTAATTCGGTTGCAATCTTATTGCCTCCTCGTAGTGAACCATCGCTTCATCCGGCTGTCCTTTTCGCGCCAGAGCATCGGCGAGGTTCATTCGCACAAACGCTGAGCCTACATTGTAGTGCGGATCCAGCTTACGAGACCTAATTCTTAATGCTGCGTCAAAGTGCGCGATCGCTTTGTCCAGTTCACCCTGGTCCACGCACAGATACCCGAGATTATTGTGGGCAAAATCGTTGTCAGAAGTCACGTCGAGTGCATGAGCCCAAAGAATTTCGCTGTTGCGCCAGTAGGAGGTCTGAATGAATGCAGCCCAGGCCAGAGCAAGGATGATTACCACCGCCGTTGCTGTAGCAAGCCGCGATCTGGTCTGATGGACCGCTGCCAAGTCAGCAGCCAACCAAACTGCGAGCAGAAACAGCCCGATATGCGGGAGGTAGGTATAGCGGTCGGCATGACCTTGTTCTCCAACCTGAACGAGGCCAATCACTGGGAGAAGCATAACGAGATACCAAAACCAGCCAGTGAACACATAAGGTCGTTTGTTTCGGAAAACGATCGCTGACACAGTGATGGCGAGAAGGAGCGCGACCGCGAGAACAACTGCCCAGATTGGCAGGGTGTTGTTTGGATGGGGATAGAAGACGGCAAGGTGTGTCGGCCACAATGTCTCCCAAAGGTAAATCACGTAGCTGACGAGCGCGTTTTGCACGCGCCAAAGGAACGGCAATGGCGGGATTGCGCCAGTAGCGTGTTTTTGCAGCACAAATGTGACGAAACAGGAACCCGCAGAAAGAAGAAGCAAGGGAATCTTTTCCAGGAAGAGCCGCTGCCTTGTGCGCAGTTGTTTGCCGGAGTTTAAGACCTTTCCTGTTGTTGAGGAGTATTGTTTAAAGCGACGCAGCGGCCAGTAATCCAGAAGGAGAAGGATCACGGGTGCGGTTACCAGCATTGGCTTGGACATGAGCCCCGCCGCGAACAGGACAGCGACCAGAAGGTAGCGTGTCATAGACGGTGCGCGTGCATAACGAACGTATGCGTTCAGCATTAATAGAAAGAAGACTGCGCTCAGGACGTCTTTTCGTTCGCTCACCCATGCCACTGATTCGACGTGAAGTGGGTGAACCGCGAACAATGCTGCGACAATCGTGCTCTTCCATACTGCGCCTGTCATTTCCCGCAGCACCCGAAACAGCAGCAATACCGCGATGGTATGCAAAATGACATTGGTAGCGTGATGGCCTCCAGCCTTTAAACCATACAGCTGGCAGTCCAGCATGTGTGAAATAGTCGCTAGTGGATGCCAGTTGCGGGCGTGTTGGCTAGTAAAGGCAAGCGCTATCCCTTGTCGCGTTAATCCAGCCTGAATCGCCGGTGCATTATAGACATATAAGTCGTCGTCGAAATTAACGAAATCATAACGGATTGTTTGACCGAATACGGCCAGGCTGATTGCAGCAAGAAACAGGGATACAGCGATAATTCTCGTACGACCTCGAAAGCCTGTTGGTAAGAGGCTCGGCCAGTCGCCAACCTGCCCCCTGTTCTTATTCACTGTGTGGCGACGAACTGCCAATTGTTAGGTTGGGGTCGCGCAGTGGTCTGCCAGACTGGTAAACAGCGATGTTGCTCTGAAGCTCGGCCGCCAATCCCTGGTTACCCTGGCTGTTAGCTAATTCAGCACCATGCTGCGCAGTTTCAATTGCCTGGAAAAAGCGCCCATTCTCTGCGTAGGCGGCTCCCAATATCCGAAAAATCATTGGGATCTTACCACCGGAGAGGCGCAGCGCTCTTTCCGCCAGCTCAACTGCTCGCGCGCCATTTCGGATTGAGTCTTCGGGGGAGGTTGCGAACACCCATGCGAGATTGCTGGCAGCATTGCCGTTCTCTGGCTCTATTGCCAGTGCATCCTGCCACTGCTCGACCGCTTCCCTTACGTGGCCTTGCTGAATGAGTGCTGTTCCCAGAATATTGCGCGCTTCTACGTTCTGGGGTTCTATCTCCAGGAATTTGCGATAATGAATCATTGCCTCGGCTAGCTGGCCCTTTTGAAGGAAGGCTTTTGCGAGATTGTTGTGGGCAGGACCATTTTCCGGACGGAGATCGATGGCTGCTTGTAACCTCGCAATGGCCTTGTCCAGCTCACCCCGTTGCAGAAAAACTATGCCGAGGTTGTTCTCTGCAACGTCGTTCTTTCCGGTCACAGCGAGCGCATGAGTGAACAACATTTCGCTATCGCGCCAATAAGACGTTTGGATCCAGGCGGTCCAGCTTAACGCGCCGATTATCAGCAACGCAGCAGCGCCTAGAAGTATGCGTCGCCGGAACGAAGCAGTCAGATCCGCAATAGCCCAAGTGCCAGCAATATAAAGGCCGACCTGTGGCAGATAAGTGTATCGGTCAGCGTGACCCTGCCATCCGACTTGCACTAACCCAATCACCGGAACAAGCATTCCAAGATACCAGAACCAACCAGTGATTAAATAAGGCGCGACTTTTCGCAGAACAAGAGCTGTCGTGGTGATGCAAGCGAGAAGCGCCACTGCCAGACCAATTTCCAACTGCGGCAGCCGGTTTTCAGGATGAGGGTAGAAGACTGCCAGTTTTGCCGGCCAAAACATCTGCCGCACATAAATGACGTAGGTCACGAAGGCATTATTAATCCGTGCCAATATTGGCAATTGCTCGGTCCAACCGAGTGCACCTCGCTGCGCGAGATATGTGGCAGTGCTTGAGACGGCAGAAAGTGCCATTAGCGGAACCTTTTCCGCGAAGAGCCTCAACAGTTGACGTCCAGCGCGTGATTCCTCAGTTCTGATCCGTTTAAGAGGCCAGTAATCCAAAAGCAAAAGGACGAAAGGCAGCGTCACGAGCATTGGCTTCGACATGAGACCGAGCGCAAACGTCAACGCGACTGTGACATAGCGCCAGATCGACGGCGCGCGTGCGTAATGCACATAGGCGAGCAGGGTTAACGTGAAGAAAACACCGCTGAGCACATCCTTTCGCTCTGCCACCCAGGCGACTGACTCCACATGCAAGGGGTGAATAGCGAACAGCGCGGCCACAAACGCGCTCCGCCAAATCGCACCAGTCATTTGTTGGAGCACGAGAAACAGCAAGACCACGGCAACCGTATGAAGAAGCACGTTGGTAAAGTGATGCCCTCCAGCCTTTAATCCGTACAACTGGCAATCCAGCATGTGCGAGATCGTCGTCACCGGATGCCAGTTCTCAGCGTGGATATGTGTGAACGCCCAGGCAATGCCAGCTAAGTCAAGGCCGTTGGTTATTCTAGTGTTTTGATAGACGTAACGCGGATCATCATAATTAACGAAGTCGTGCCGTAGCGTCTGCCCAAACACGATCCATGTGAGCACTGCAAGAAAGACGCAAACGCAGACAGTTAACCAATGACGGCTTGTTTTGGGGAGAGCGATTGAATGAGAATTAGTACGGTGCACGTGCGGCGCTAAAATTTCGTCAGCAAAGGCGGCTTAAGGGTTTCGCTTGTAAATCAAGATGTAGTCTTTGAGGCTTTCGACGGACGGCGGAACATTCCCAAAAAAATAATCGGTTTCCTTGGGCGCAATGTTCACAAAACCGTCGGCGGCGTAATTTTGCGCGATGTATTCATTTGCCCAGGTGAAGATCAATGGGTCGGAGTCTGGCCGCCGCAGCCAGGAATAAGACATCGCGACCGAGATCAGGTACTTTGGACGCGCGGCTTCAATCTCGCGAATCATCTCCTGTTGCATCTTTTGCGCGTATATTTGCGGTTCCATTAAGCTGTAGGTGTAAATGTATCCAGTCGCCGAATGTCGCTTCGCATAAAAATAAATCTCCGGTTCGGAACCCAATACCGCAATCGTATCTTCCGGCCGCGTATGTTCGTGCACATACTGCGCTATTCTGATGGACTCCAGGAACGGATTCTCGGGATAGATCATTCCACAAGCTTGACTTGGAGAAACCTCCAAGAAGACTTTTTTGTCCGACAGAAGTGGCATGCTCAGCGTCGCGGCAAGCAAAATCAGCGGCACCGATCTAACTAGGATCATCCGGCCGACGCCCAAATCGGACAGTTTGCTAATTGCAGCGCCGACAAGGAGAGAGACTGCCGGCAGAACCAGGATGAAATAATGAGATCGAAAATGAAAGCCGGGACACAAAGCCAGCGCTGAGAAGAAAAGAAAGCCAATGAGAACGATTGTGCTGCCGCGCATTCGCTGGTTGCACAAGCCAACAGCTGCGCCAACCCCAGCCAACCCCCAGAGTGCCCAGCCAGCTCCAATTACTTCCTCTACGCTACGCAAGAAAATTTGCGGTGCCTGGCTGAGAGGAATCAAGCTGCCATACTGGCGCGCATAGTCGATTGTCCAAAACCAGAATTTGTCGAATACGCCTGCGCGCCAAAGAAAAAAGGATGCAATTCCAAGGGGAAGAATCACACCCGTACTAAAGAACAGAGTTCGCAGAAGGATGCTCTTTAGCCCGAATCCACGCTGGACATCTTTGAAGACGAGATAAATCGCTGCAAACACAATAAAAAAAACAGCGGGCTGTTTCATCAGTACTGAAAGACCAAAGAGCAGTCCGCTTGCGAATAATCGACCCGAATGTTGGCGACCCGATTCGTTGAGCAAAAGCAGGGTTCCTCCAAGGACTGGCAGCATGACAAAATGCGTCGCGTGAGCAGCCAAACCAAGGACCGATGGACTCACGGATAGAACGAGATACGTGGTTGCTGCGGCGATTCCGGCCGTGGAATTATTCATAAGGCGTCGGCCTAATAAGAAAATCAGCCCGCTTGTGGCGGTATTGACGAGGAGCAAGCCCAAGTGAATGCCGAAGATTGTCTGTCCGAAGATTGACATGATGAGGGCATAGGCGGCATAGGTGCCCGGAAACTTCATGTTGTAGGCGAGCATGTACGGAGGGATGCCTTGCAGCATCAGTTGGCCGGCATAAGCGTATTCCCCTTCGTCGCGTTCTAGTGGAATCCCCAGCAATCGAATCCGGATTGCGATTACCAGGCCGAAAACGATTACAGCCAGCGCGTACCAGCCAAAACGCAACGTTTTCCGGTTTCTATCGATCTCATGCGCCACGAAACGTGTTTTTCCGATACAAAAGGGCGGCTTGCAACTGAGCGATTTCTATTGCACTGCGGTTTCTCAAAACGGCGTCTGATATGCCAATGCTGCGAAAGATTCCTGAACTGGCCTTTTCTTCGCGTGGACGCGCCTGCGTTTTCGGCGCGTTGTTGGCGGCCGTGACGATATTCGCGTATCGGCCCGCGTGGAACGGCGGGTTCCTGTGGGACGACGACGATTACATCATCAAGAACGATCTGCTGACCGCATCCGACGGTTTACGGCGGATTTGGTTTTCGCTCGACTCGCCTTCGCAATATTTTCCGCTCGTCTATACCACCTTTCGCCTCGAGCGAGCAATTTGGGGACTGCATCCTTCCGGCTACCATTGGATTAACCTTCTGCTTCATGTTGCGAACGCGCTGTTGGTGTGGCGGCTGCTGGCGCGCCTGAACGTGCCGGGCGCGTGGCTCGCGGGCGCGATTTTTGCTCTGCATCCCGTGCAGGTGGAATCGGTTGCCTGGATCACCGAACGCAAAAATGTGCTGATGGGCTTTTTCTTTCTCCTCACGCTCCTGGCGTGGATCGTGTTTATTGATGAGCGGACGAAGCGGCCCTGGCCTTTTTATGGCCTGGCCCTGGTCTTCTACGTACTTGCGCTCTCAGCCAAGAGCACGGCATGTACTTTGCCGGCGGCGTTGTTATTGATTCTTTGGTTACAGAAAAGGCGGATTAACACGCGACGTCTGATCCAGATTCTTCCTTTTGTTATCTTGGGCATGGGCATGGGTCTGCTCGCGGTCTGGTGGGAGCGATACCATCAGGGCACAAGCCGAGCCGTCTTTGCATTCCTGACTCCGATTGAGCGGATTCTCATCGCAAGCCGGGCTGTGTGGTTTTATCTGAGCAAACTGATCTGGCCGTCTAATCTGACCTTCATTTATCCAAGGTGGAACATCTCTCCGCAGCACCTGCTGGATTACACCTGGTTGCTGGCGGGAATCGTATTATGCGCAGCGATCTACTTCGTAAGGCGCTATGTGGGGCGCAGCGCCGAAGTCGCAGCAGCATTTTTCGTAGCCACGCTCAGCCCGGTGCTTGGGTTTATCATGCTCTTCACATTTCGGTACACATTCGTCGCGGACCACTATCAGTATCTGGCATGCATCGGGCCGATCGCTCTCTTCTCGGCAGGCGTATTTAGTCTGGCCGGTGTGTTCAAGCAGTATCGCGCCTTCATTTTGAGCACGGCGTTGGTTGTGGTTGCCACCCTGGCGGCGTTGACGTGGCGACAAGCCGCAATGTATGGCGATATCGAAACGCTGTGGCGCACCACGCTGGCAAGAAATCCCGAATGCTGGATGGCTCACACTAACCTCGGCATCGTCCTCCTCCAGAAAGGCCAGCTCAATGATGGGATCGCTCATTACCGGGCTGCCTTGCGAATGCAGCCCGATTCGTGGGATGCCGAGTACAATCTGGGCACGGCTCTCTTAGCACAAGGCAAAGTGGACGAAGCGATTTTCCATTGCGAAAGAGCGGTAGCCATGGAACCAAACGATCCAGATGGTCAGGTGTCTTTGGGCAATGCTCTACTTGAGAAAAAACGAATCGACGAAGCGATCATTCATTACCAAAAAGCAATAGCAATATGGCCCGATCACTTTCTCGCGCGCTATAGTCTCGGCCGAGCGTTTGTCGAGAAAGGCGAACTCGACACTGCAATCGCGCATTGCCGCGCTGCTCTGTTGATCCGGCCTGACGATGCAGATTGTCACACCGTGCTGGCTGCTGCCCTCGATGAAAAAGGCGAAACAGCCGAAGCCATCCGACATTACGAAAAAGCGCTGCGAATTTTTCCACAATCGATTTCTGCCTTAACGAATCTAGCCTGGCTGCTGGCTACCTCTCCCAGCGAATCGTTGCGAAACGGTGGCAAGGCAGTTGAGATTGCGAGGCAAGCGGATCAACTGTCGGGAGGTACGAACACCGTTGTGCTACGTACTCTGGCAGCGGCGTATGCGGAGACCGGGCAATTCGGAAAGGCCATTGAAAGCGCCCGCACGGCGGTGCAACTGGCGCGAATGCATGACGATGATTCGTTAACCACGGAACTTGAGCAACAGATAGCTCTTTACCGACTGCACATGCCTTATCATGAGACCCCAAAGTAGCGGCGCTTAAACGGCGTTGAAACAACCGCAGACGCAGCGCCGTGATATTCGCGCACGTCTTGTCGCATCCGGTCCACAGATCAAAGCTCGTCGCGCAAAATCTCGAAAACAGCTGTGCTTTCCACTACACCTTCCAGCGCGTCGGTTCCAGGGCCGTTGCCGAACGCAACGACATCTTCAACAGTGATCAGCGCGGACTTCGTATAGAACGCTGCCGGCTCCGGCTGGTCCTGCTCCGGTTCTTTGGTCTCATTGCCGTCTTGTTTGCCAGGTATTTTCGCCGCTCCATACGATTTGTCGCCGTGAGGACCGGTCGCCCAAGTGATCCACGGCTGGCCCGCTGAATTAAACCCTAACAGCGCGATGCCGCTATCTTTGCGAAAAGGAAATCCATTCAAACTTAGTCCACCGATCGCCACGTCGCCGCAAACGATGATTGTCGATCTTGGTCCTCCATAGCTTCGTGCAATGCCCACTGCGCGATCCAGTTCAACTGTTTGGCTGAGGGTTCTTTCTCCGTTGTTATCTTGAGCTGCTTTGCGCATCAGCCCCGCGTCAACAACCAGCAGATAGCCGCCAGTGTTGTATTGAAGTAATTGTATTGCGCGCCGCACCATGTCTGAAAGACTCGGTTGCTGACTTCTTTCTTCCACCTGGTTCGTGAACGCGAGGTCTCCGTCATCAAAAACACCGAAAAGTTTCGGCCGGCGCCACGCGGGAATTGTTTCCAGCTCGGTTCGCGTTCGAACAATATCGAACCCGTTGCCCCGGAGTTCGAGCAACAGATCGCGATTGTCTTGTCTGTCGCCGCCTTTTGTGGCGGGAAGAAATTGGGCCGCGCCGCCACCCAATGCGATGTCTATATTTCCTCGATCCATGAAGTCAGCGGCGATCTTCTCGGCATCGGTGGCGATACTTCGGTGCGAGTAAAAAGCCGCGCTGGTTGGATCAGTGAGTTTTGTGTCCGTCACCAGCCCTGTGGCTCGTCCATGCTCGCGAGCTAGTTCAACGATGCTCTTAATAGGCTTCCCGTCGCCATTCACCGCAAGCGCGCGATTGGTGACTCTCTCACCCGTTGCGATCGCGGTTGCGGCAGCCGGCTGGTCTGGAGCGGCAAAATCCTTCGAGTAATTCATTACCAGAGCCGCATGAGCCATCGAATCCACGTTCAAGCGGGTGCCTGCGCCGGCAGCATAGGCACGCGTGGGCGCCAGCCGAGCGGGAGAAAGCCCTTCTCCGACAAATAAGATAATTCCAAATGGTTTCCGGATGACCCAGTGTTGAAAATAAAGAACACCGACGCCCGCAAACACGAGAAGACAAAAGAGCGCGAGCAACTGATTGCGCCATTTCACGAGGCCGATGTAGGCGCGCGTCTGTTCGGTTGTCAACGAAAGAACCGCTTGTCGACTTTCTCGTTCATCGCCAAAGTGCGGGCAACGTATGGCTGGCCCAGTGATGCTCATCATTCGCGATGGCTGGGGCATCAATCCAGCCGGCCGCGACAAGTGCAAAGAGAACGGAGATGCCACGCTGCTCGCGGCGACGCCCTTTCACGACAAGCTCTACCAGGATTATCCTTGGTCTAAATTGAGCGCCAGCGGCGCCGACGTCGGTTTGCCGGAGGGACAGATGGGGAACTCGGAAGTTGGCCACCTTAACCTGGGAGCAGGTAGGATCGTTTATCAAGATCTGACCCGAATTAACGAAGCAATCGAAAAGGGCGAACTAACGCGTAACCCAGTTTTGCAACAAACATTCGCGGGCGCGCGCGGTCATCGGCTTCACTTGCTAGGCCTGGTTTCTGACGGCGGCGTGCACAGCCATTATTTGCACATGATTGCGCTGGCTAACGCCGCGCGTGAAACAGGCGTAATGGACATCTTCGTCCATGCTTTTACCGACGGCCGAGATACTTCTCCCACCGGCGGGGCCGGGTTTTTGAGGACGTGTGAAAAGGAACTGGAGAAACGCGGAGCTAAGATAGTTACCGTCATTGGTCGCTATTTCGCGATGGATCGTGATCGGCGCTGGGACCGCACGAAAAAGGCATGGGACGCAATCGTTCTTGGCCGCGGCGAGATCTGCAAATCATCGCCGTCCGCGGCGGTTGAGCGGCAATACTCACTTGGCAAAACGGATGAGTTCATGCCGCCGCTGATTTTCGCCGACGCAGACGAGCAGCGGGTGCGAGATGACGACTCAGTTTTGTTTTTCAACTTTCGCGCCGATCGGGCCAGGCAATTGTCGCAAGCCTTTTTGCTAAAGGATTTCGACGGCTTCTATCGTGAGGTATGGCCGCAAGTCCATTTTGTCAGCCTCACGCAATACGACGTCCGCTTTCCTTCGCCGTTCATTTTTCCGCAGCAAGAGCTTCACAAAATCCTCGCGGAGGTCGTGAGCGCCGCGGGGAAAAAGCAATTGCGCATCGCCGAGACGGAGAAATACGCGCATGTAACTTACTTTTTTAATGGAGGAATTGAGAAACCGTTTCCGGGTGAACACCGCAAACTGATTCCCTCACCAAAAGTTGCTACCTACGATTTGAAACCGGAAATGAGCGCGTTTGAGGTCACCGATGAAGTGCTGGCACGAATGGCCAATTACGATCTCATCATCCTGAACTTCGCCAATCCCGACATGGTCGGTCACACTGGTGTCGTCGAAGCTGGAATCAAAGCCGTAGAGACTGTGGATGAATGTACCGCACGAATTATTTCAAAACTTCTCGAGATTGACGGCAAAGCCCTCGTCACCGCCGACCATGGAAATTGCGAGCAGATGCGCAATCCCGATGGCTCACCTAACACCGCTCATACCAGCAATCTTGTGCATTTCATTTACGTTGCCAGCGATGCAGCAAAGTTCCGCTGCGAAGATGGAATTCTTGCCGATGTGGCGCCGACTCTTTTATTTTTGCTCGGATTGCCTCAGCCAAAAGAGATGACCGGGCACAATTTGCTCGTGCCCATTCAGGCGCCGGAATAGCAATCGCTGCTACGGACCGATCGGCGATGTTCGGGGTCGACCCCATCGCATCCGATTTCCAGCTTTTGATTCAGCACTCGCGTTCCGGCAATGGCGATTCGCTGCAGAAGGCGAACGCGATCCTCGGTTGTTGTCTCGTGCCAGATTGGTTTGCGCACAAGTGTGAGGACGCCATCTGATTCCACGAGCGCGCCCCAGCCCGCCGGGATCTCCGGTTCGCGAAACAATTGCTCGGGCAAGACAAGAAAGAACAAGTTCGCGCAGCGGTAGCGAACTAATTTGTCGAACTTGGTGCAATCGTAGAGACGATTTTGTAGCGCGCGCAGATCATGTAACAGGCGCGCATGACCGCGGTGCCCGATCGCGGTGAAGGCCTGCGGATCGAACTCGGGGAAAAGCGAATCGCCATTTCGCAGGTTCGGATAGTGCTCACGAAGGCATGTTTCAAGAACCTGGCGGCGCTTGCAGATCGCGTCGAGCCGGCGGCTCGCGGCCTCGCGGTGGCAATTATCGCGCCGCAGATCGCAAAGCGCTTGTTTGCATTCAAAGACTGCTGTCGATACAATCTGTTTTCGCTGCCATCGACACGCGGCCAGATCAGCACGGTAGCGACACTTCGGCAAACTCACTTCCATTGCGCACGCGGAAAACCCCTGTGCCTGTGCCCATACGAACGCGAGTCGTTTTAGCCGCGTATGCGCCTCCGTTTCACCTTTGGTGCTTATTACTCCGGCACCCATTGCGCGAGATCGCGCGCCCAATAAGTGATGATAATGTCCGCGCCGGCGCGTTTGAGGGCGGTCATAATTTCAAAAATAGCAGCACGTTCGTCCAAGAGCCCTTTTTCGGCGGCGCTTTTGACCATCGCATATTCCCCGCTGACATGGTAAACGGCAGTCGGTTTTCCGAAGCGCTCACGGACACGCCATAAGATGTCGAGATATGGCAAGGCGGGTTTTACCATCAGGATGTCCGCTCCTTCGTCGATATCCAGAGCGACCTCGCGCAGAGCTTCGTTTGCGTTGGCGAAATCCATCTGGTAAGAACGGCGATCGCCAAACTGCGGCGGGCTTTCGGCTGCCTCGCGGAATGGCCCGTAAAACGCCGACGCAAATTTGGCAGCGTAGCTGATTATCCCAGTTTGATCGAAGCCTCCGAGATCGAGCGCCTCGCGAATTGCGCGGATGCGGCCATCCATCATGTCACTTGGCGCCACCATGTCTGCACCCGCTGCTGCGTGAGAGAGCGCCGTCTTGACCAAAAGCTCAACGCTCTCGTCGTTGAGGACATGGAAATGATCTTCATCCATGCGTGTGACGCCGCAATGCCCGTGGCTCATGTATTCGCACAGGCAGACGTCGGTGATGGCGACCAGATCTGGACACTTTGCTTTAATAGCTCGCAACGCTTTCTGAATGATTCCATTTTCTGAGTAAGCGCCGGACGCCTGTTCGTCTTTGTGTTCTGGAATTCCGAAAAGCAAGACCGCTTGGAGCCCAAGGTCATGAGCGCGGCATGCTTCATCTGCAATTTGTTTTAGGGGCAGCTGAGAAACTCCCTGCATGCTGGCGATAGGCCGGGGTTCATCCAGTTTTTCGTTTACAAACAGCGGCAAAACGAAATCGTGGACGCTCAATTGCGTCTCCCGGACGAGATTTCGCAAAGCAGGGGAGCGCCGCAAGCGACGGGGGCGATGGATCAATCTTCTCATTCAACCGCACGGTACGCTCGACAAACTAGGTCGCAAGCAAAGCAGCAGCGGCTCGCGAGAACAGCGGCCCACGATCAATCGGACGCATCGGACACAAGCTTGACGACACCCGGGGTTCAGTGTCTGCATCTTGTTCGTTGTGCCCAGGTCAGACTATTTGTTGATCGATATTAGTAACTCGTATGCAAAGTTTGCGTTTGCATCGAGAAGGCGACTCTCGGCCCCCGCGCGAATCGCCACGAAGAAGCTTTCACACAGTGTGGTCGGTGGATTGCTCCGTCAACGAAACGTGCGGAAAGTTGTCGTTTCGTCGGTGGTGCCGACAAAAAATTCCGCGATAGCAAAGGCGGCAAGAAAAAGGGCCAGAGTGCTCTGGCTGGATTGGAAGCTAAATCTGGGCGTGGGAATTGATTACCCCAAGCCGCAGTCGATTGGTGCGGACCGACTGGCAAACGCTGCAGCAGTTGCGGAGCTCTATGGATTTCCCGCGGTCGTGATCGATTTTGGCACAGCGGTGACTTTCGACATCGTTTCCGAGCGTCGCACGTACATCGGCGGCTTGATTGCGCCGGGACTCGAAGCAATGACGAACTTTCTTTACAAACGAACGGCTCTTTTGCCCAGGATTTCGTTGAAAGAGCCGCGGCACGCGGTCGGTAAGTCGACAATCGAGGCGATGCGATCTGGTGCGGTAATCGGATATCGCGGATTAGTCAGAGAAATCCTTGCACGAATCAAAGCAGAGCAGTTTCCGCACAAGAAGGTTTACGTCATAGCGACAGGCGGCTACGCGCGCCTGATCGCCGGACGGTTGCAGGAGATCGGTGTGATTCGGCCGCACCTCACCTTGGAAGGTTTACGGATCGTGGCCAATCTCAATGACTAAGGACAGCAGGGACGTGATCACGATCGGCTCGCTGTTTTTCCGAAGGGCGCTGAAAAATCGACTCGCATGAGCAACTTTCCACTTGTCACGGACAGCGAACGGGGCTTGAATCGTTACTTCATGAGAATTTGGACGATGACTGCGGTTGTAGCGTTGGGGTTTAGTTCATTTGCGGCCGACAATGTCGCACCGACGAGAGCGGAATTGGAGGAAATGTACAACGGCGCTTATAAGGCGTTCGATGCAAAGAAATTTTCGGAGGCACTAAAGCAACTCGACGCGATCGATGCGCGCCAGCCTGATCTGGCCGCCTCGCGAAATTTGCGCGGGGTCATCCTGATGCGACAAGGCAACTACGATCAAGCGGAAACCACGTTTCAGGAAGCCGCCAAGATCGATCCAAAGTTTTGGAATGCGCGCTTTAACCTGGCGCAAATCCCGTTTCTCAAAAAAGACTGGGGGGAGGCGCGGAAGCGCTTCGAACAGCTGCTCTCCAGTGGCGAATCCGATCTGGCAAAAGAAGCTTCGCAGCTGATCCAATACAAAATTCTTCTGACGTACCTGATGGAAGGCAAAGGGAACATGGTGGATTCCATTTTGGCCAAGCTGGAACTTTCGCCCGATACCCCGGCTGTTGACTATGTGAAGGCAGCCGTCGCACTTCAACAGAAGAATCAAAAGGAAGCGAACGACTGGATTAGCGCGGCACAGAAGAACTTCACGCCGCAGCTGAACAAACTGTTTGCAGAATCACTTTACGAAATCGGATGGCTGGAAAAGCCAGCCGGCGAAGCGCGACCGTCATTGCCGCTGATGACAGCCGCCGAGCGCTCGGAAAAGACGAAGGCCGTCGCACGTTCCAAATTCGAGCAATCGCAGCAGGCGCTCCGGCAGCGCGATTTCGCGACAGCGCTTAAATTAGTTGATGAAGCGGACCAGGCCGATCCGAATCAGCCAGCGACCCTCAATTTGCGTGGCGAGATTCTGATGCAGCAACAGCAATTTGACCAGGCCGAAGCTGCATTTAAGACAGCAGCCAAGCTTGATCCAAAGTTCCGCGAAGCGCAATATAATCTCGCGCAAATTCCGTTCAAAAAGAAGGACTACGCAAAAGCGCGGGAGCGTTTCGAGGCGCTGTACAAGCGAACTCCAGGTGGCGATAAGAATCAGGCGGCAGAGCTTATTAAATTCAAGATTTACATGACGCTTTTGCTCGAAGGCAAAGAGAGCCGCGCGCACGCCATGATGGAGGAGTTCCAATTTACAGGCGATACGCCGGCTCTCTATTACGCTCAGGCTGCGTGGGAGTACAAACACAACAATGCGGAGAAGGCCGCTGATTGGGCCGGTTCAGCTAACAAGATTTATTCGCCAGCGCTTAACAGTGTTTTTGCTGACGCTTTTTACGATGTTGGGTGGATACAGCGGCCGGAAGGTTCGACTGCACCGGCGCTCGCGTTCGACACAACAAACGTCGGCGCGTCCCAGGCGGAGGGCGGTCCGGCGATTGAGCCAAGTCCTATTCCTGAGAGGGTTGCTGTTGCCAACAAACAGGGAGAAACAGCGAAAACCGAATCGCTTGCTTTTTCGGACCTGGCAGCGAACAACCCGAGCAGCGGGGCGGAAGGCACAACTCTGGGGACATCATCGGAACAGAGTGCCGTCTCCGCCCCCAGCGAACCGCTTGCGGGTCAAACGAGCGCTCAACCAGCCAAAATGCTTTCTCCGGGAGGATTGCCGGGCGCAGCCGCTTCGCCCTCTGAGGATGCTGCTGCTGTTGCCACTGGGAAGGCTGAGCAGTCGCCTACTGCTGCAATAAGGCCGTCACCGTCGGCAGTCGGCAAAACGCCGACCAAGATACTCGCATCGGACTCGTGGACTTCTGTCACCGGGTTTGTGACGAGCCATCGGACGTGGTTGGTGGGCGGACTGCTGTTAGCCGGCATCTTGTTTTTAGGTGGGGCGGTTGTTTCCCAGGGTCGACGCTACACGTTCACGACACCGAGTTACTTCTCGAACGGCTCTTCCGGGTCGCCCGTATCTAACCCCAGTGAACCGAGCATATTGTCCTTTCACAAGGGCATTTCGTCGGACAATGGTTTTTTGGGCGGGCCGCGCCAGGTCTCACTGCGATTAACAGCGTCAAAGCCGTTAATGCAGCGCACGGCTTTGCGTTTAATAGAATCGGGCGGTGCTTTTGATGGTTTGACGGATTTGAGAGGCACAGTTCCACAAACGCCGGTTTCTCAAAACGCAGAAGCGGATCACAAGATACACCGGGTGGCTGCACCGATCCTAGGGGCCGCAGCCGCTTCAGTTGTCGCAGAAGCTTCCGGGCTTTCATCGTTTAGTAGCACGCGGGCGTCGGAGTCCGGTCAAACGCGTGCAGTGGCTGAGACAGTTGTGGCACCGGTCGTTGAGCCGGTCAAGGGGCCTCAGTTCGGAGCGATCGACCAAGTCCAACCGGATGCGCACATGCCGCCACCAACGGGAAAGCCGAGCAAAATCCCCGCGGTTGCTGATGTAGCAGCAACGCCAGCTATGGAGCCTGTAGCAGCTGCTATGGCGGAACCGCCCGCGCAAGAGCAAGCAATACCGCAAGTGCCACCACCGACGGAGGAGCCCAGTGCGTTACCGGTGGTTGCTGAGGTAGCCGCAACGCCAGCTATGGAGCCAGTAGCAGCCGCTATGGCGGAACCGCTCCCGCAAGAGCAAGCAATTCCGCAAGTGAGCGCTAACGGGATGGAACCCTCCACAGCTGAAGCAGTCCACGAGGTCCCCTCGTACGTTCCGGAACCCGTATCATCGCCATCGAAAATAGCCACACCCGCAACTATGTCTGAAACAACCGAAACTCCGCTCGTGGCGAAGCCACAACCACCTCCCGGCACCACGCATACTACCGTCGAACTGACTTTCTCCTTCGAGGTTGCTTCTGTGCAACTAACGCCGGCCTTCAAAGTCGGTGCCCTGCAAGTCCGGCCGGCGTCCAAGGTGGTGACTATGCGTCTGGGTCCTTTCCAAGACTCGCAGCCGATGACCGATTCGGAAGTCGCTTTCGAGATTGCAAAGGTTGCACTCGCAGGGGACGGACTTGGCAAAATACAAGTGGTTCGTTCTCAACAGCAAAAACCTTTGGCTGACGGTTCGCCTTCATTTGCGATCGCAGGTTTGCAATTCGTACCTAACCTCAAGGCCGCGCCTATCTGGCTTACTCCTTCGCAAGAGGGACGGGCATGTGTCAAGGTCAGAGCCCGCTTCCAAATCGGCGCGATCCAATTTTCGCCGTCGTTTGAGGTTGCCTCTGTTACACTGAATTCAAGTTCCAAGCGAGTTCACGTACAGCTGCCGGGCTTGAGTTCAAGCTCAGGCGAAGGAGCCCCGGTGTTCGAGATAACGAACCTGCAGCTCGATGAACGCGGCGACATCAGCATGATGCAGCTGAATCTGCTCGGCCAGGGCTCGAATCAGACGTGACGAGAAGACAAATTGACGCCTAAATGCATGTTGAGATGGAAGTATTACGTGGTTTACGAGAAGCGTCTGGAACGCCTTGGACCACTAAACGAGAAAGGTCGAGAGTACCCGCGATAAATAACCTGGCGTTTGGAAAGGCACGAAAAAAGTCGGAGTTTGTCTTGCCCATTGATGGCCACGGTCACAATAATTTTCGCGTAGCAAAGGCGTTGCTGCGGAGAAGGCGAGGCTACGGCAGAAGGTTAGGGGCGGTTATCCGTTAAGGATGGCCTTGTTGCGGCGTGACCTTCAGTTGTTGCGACAGCCTTCTGCTTCGCAGCCGATCTGATAGAGCTGGGGACGTGAATGAGACACACGAGCACGCGGACGAGTTCGGAGAGTGGTAGGGTGGATAACAGCTTTGGATTTGAGGAAAAACAAAAAGCCGCCGCGCGGTGAAGCGCGACGGCTTTTTGTCAAATGCCGGATGCTGTTTTTTGGGCTACGCAACTTACTATTTGTTAACGACCATTTGCGGTGCGGTCTGTTCAAGCTGCCACCCCTTTCTGGAGCTCCGCAGCGAGAACCTCGATTT
>WNEX01000537.1_pt1 | contig 18033 bp, 13 predicted proteins | sample 5399841 | NCBI WGS metagenome assembly WNEX01 (sample SAMN13153337, study PRJNA577476) | soil metagenome | isolation source: 40 cm grassland meadow soil 2 days after 1st rain plot 5 | place: USA:California | collected 2015-09-18 | reverse complement strand
CGACGGGAGGACCGCCTTGAGGTGCGTCTGAGTCCCAGGGCGAAGTCGATGTTGCGGCGCGCCGCATCGGTCGAGCGCAAGACCGTCAGCGCCTTCATTCTTGACAAGGGGCTTGCGGCCGCCGCCGAAACGCTCGCGGACCGCCGCGAATTCCCGCTGAGCGCCAAGCAATATGACGCCTTTATCGCCGCGCTCGACACTCCGCCGAAATCCCGCCCGCGCCTCGAAAAGCTTCTCAAAACGCCTAGCGTTCTGGAGTGAACGACTACGGCGCGATCGAGAAGCTGCGCCGCGAGCACCTGCTCGACAGCTTCGATTGCGGCAAGGAAGATCTGAACCGCTTTCTGAAGCGCCAGGCATGGAACAGCCAGCAGGCGCACAGCGCGCGGACTTACGTCCTCGTTAAGGATCTGCGCGTTCTCGGATACTACAGTCTGGCCGCAGGGGCGGTAACCCATGAGGGGGCGACGGAGCGTGTCAGGAAAGGCCTGGCGCGGCATCCAATCCCGGTAATTCTCCTCGCGCGGCTGGCCGTGGACGCGTCAGTCCATGGCCAAGCCCTGGGGTCGGCGCTGTTGAAAGACGCGCTGCTACGGACAGCACAGGCAGCCGCTACCATCGGCGCCCGTGCGTTACTCGTTCACGCCAAGGACGATAGCGCCAAGGCGTTCTACGAGCACTTCACGTTCGAGGCGAGTCCAAGCGATCCGTACCACTTACTGCTCATCATGAAGGACTTATTGCAGATCATCTCGGCATGACTTGGCCGTTCTTCAATGCGCCGCGAGTGCCTGGACTGGCTCATACCGCTATCCGAAGCTCATCTGCGGCGTGCGCTCCACTCCTGGGTCGAACATTACAACCGCGGGCGCCCACACATGGCCCTCAGTCCTGGCGTGCCTGATCCTCCAGCAGTTGGAGTGGTATCGATTCCGAAGTCTCGTCATCGCCTCGATGACTTCGGAATTGTTCGTAGCACAGCAGTGCTCGGCGGACTGCATCACGAGTACTCACTGTGTCCCGCCTGAGCTGGACGATGGCGCTCCGCAGTCAGTTACACCATCACGGTGATCGTGGCGCGTAGCGCGTCCACTCGCCCGTTCGATCGTTGAATACTCGAAAGGAACCATTTTTTTTCGCGGTCAGCTTTATCCAGTGGGATGTGGTTTCATCAAGATTCGCGACATACTGCGGCGCGAAGTTGCTGTCACCCGCATCAGCGGACCGATGCAGTTGCCAGACGTCCTTGAGCCCGGGGACGTGGTGTAGAGCTTGATAGGTCGCCAATGCGCCACCCTTCTTCAGGCCGTTGTTCATGATCGCGATCCGAGGCTTGAATGCCGCGAACGTAGCAGGGACATCAACGTCCGGTCCCCCATGATGGGCGACCAAGTACGCATCCACCGGCCCGATGAGACTCTTCGGACAAGCGAGATTGAAGAGCGGTTGCCCACTCAGATCGCCGACATCGAGAAAGCGGAACTTGCCGTAGCGGATGACAATTCCCGTGGAGCGCGGGTTTTCATACGGATCGCGGGGCGCCATCGCGTGCGCCTGGCAAGCGGTAGTGATGGCGCCGGCAGCCGGGAGGGGTCCGATGAGCGTCGTGCCTGCAGAGCTTACGACCGTAACTTCGAGGTCATTCAACGGCAGACGATCCCCGGGGGCGGGTTGGAGGTGCTGGCCTCCGCGTCGCAACACCGAATATGCGCTGAACGCGACGTTTGTCTCCGGGACCGTAGTTTCAGCCTCGGGACTTGGGTCACCATGATCGATGAATACGCGAATGGGCATCAGCTCCGAAAGCTCCGTGACCCCACCATCGTGATCCGGGTGGAAATGTGTGATGAGCAGGTAGTCGATCTGCTGAATTCCCGCATCGTGCGCGGCGGCCATGATCCGGTTCGCGTCACGCGCCTGATGAGGATCACCTGGTCGGAAGCCTGAGCCATCGCCAGCGAACCCCGTGTCAATCAGCAAAGAGTGGTGGTCTGGCGTGACGACTAAGGTCGCCTGGCCTCCCTCCACGTCGATGAAGTAGATCTGGAGGCTCTTCGGCGTCGCTGCCTGCGCCGACCCCACTGAAAAGATCCAATAGGCGGTGCCGATGAGGAGGGGCAGCACAATGCGAAGAACTGGACTCTGGCCGGGAGCGCCACTCCGCGCAGAACATGACTGCTGCAACCAGTTTGTCAATTTGACCTCCACATCGCGATGTTCGGTAAGCGAGAGACTCTTAGCTGCTCAAAGACGAGCCGCTCCGGCCGTACGGGATCGTAGGTAAGGTGGTAGGAGTAATCGAATTCCATAGTCGTTCGCTGGCTGGTGGTATATGGCTCCCCGGGGGGCAGACCCAGGTGACTGGAATGGTGCCCCAAGCCGCTCTTTCCAGGTCAGACCCGTCCTCGCGAGCTCATTGACGTAAACCCGGATCGATCTGCGGGAAGAGTTTCCACCCGCGGGCCGCGTAGAGCGGCTCGCACTCGATGTCCACGCGCCGATATAGCAACTCGTTTGCTGGCGCGTTGGCGGTCTCGTACTGCTCACGGATGGTTCGGTCATCATCGGCCTCCGGGAAAAAACCGGGAAGTGCGCAATACCACTACCGGCAGGCTTCGCTGCTTGTGCACCGACCTCGCACAGGCTCTCGGCCATGAGTTTGCTCACTCCATAGACGTTCTTCGGCTTTGGAATGAGATTCTCGGTGATCCAAGCGGCAGGCTCAGAACCGACGGGCGTCAGCGTCAAGCCGAACGTGCTCGTGGTGCTGACGTAGACAAAACAATCGATGCCTGCGTCCAGAGCTGCCTCGAGCAGAACCAGCGTTCCCGTGACGTTTCGCGTCGATGAAATCCTGCCAGGAGTGAGTTGCGACATGAGGCTTGTGGAGCGTGGCCGCATGGACGACCGCTTGCGCTGACCTTATGCACCGCGTGACTAACCGCTTGTCACAGATGGATCCGACCTGGTCGGTGAACGGCGACGGCTTAACGTCGAGGCCTAGGGATGATCGGCCCGCAGCACGCAAGTACCGCATCACGGCCTCCCCGAGGTGGCCCGCGCTTCCAGTCACCAGCACTGTCATCTCGCCTGCCTTGCGAACGAGCCGGTCATGATCAATATGTTACCGCCATCGATACGCTTCGCCCCTAAGCGGATCGGATTCCCGGGACGAATGGTAATCTAGGCGAGTAGGCATACGCCGACTCGGAAGGCAAAAGTGGAACGGTCACCACGCCGCATGGCGAACATCCTGTTCGATGTCGCGCTGGCTTCGACGGTGCTAGTGGTCACGGCGGCCTTGATGCTCGGGCCGGCAAATGACTGCCGCGCGGCGGATGCGGACGCGCGCCGCAAGGTCATCATCGACCAGGATGCCTTCGGACCGGCGGGCTCGAACATGCAGGCGATTTTGATGCTGCTGCAATCGAAGGATGTGGAAGTGCTCGGCATCACGATTCCGAGCGGCGACGGTTGGCGTGACGAGGAGGTCAGTCACACGCTGCGGCTCCTCGAGATCGCGCAGCGTGCCGAAATCCCGGTTTACCCCGGCGCGGTGTTTCCGCTGGTCAACACGCAGAGTCGCACCAAGCGCTGGGAGGCGCTCTACGGCAAGCTCTTCTACAAGGGTGCATGGACGGAAGAGTGGCCCGCCGAGGGTGCGGTGCGCCGTACGCCCTATCACGCCGATCCGTACCTCGTGCCACCTTCGCCTGCCGGTCAACCCACGATCCAGCCCGCGCATGAAAGCGCCTTCAGCTTCCTCTCGCGTGCGGTGCGCGAGTTCCCGGGCCAGGTCACGATCATCGCCGCCGGCCCCCTCACCAACATTGCGATGACCTCGCGGCTCGATCCGCAGTTCTCGTCATTGGCGAAGGAGCTCGTCTTCATGGGCGGCAGCTTCAATCCCACGCCCGCCGACAATCCCTTTGCCGCCGAGTACGTGAATGCAACGCGGCGTGAGTTCAACATGCGGTTTGACCCGGAGGCCGCATCGATCGTGCTGCGCGAGCCGTGGAAGAAGATCACCGAGGTGCCGATCGATCCCACGACCAAGACCTTCTTCAAGGCGGAATTCATCCGTGACGTGTCCAGGGGTCAGGCGCCCTTCGATGCCTATCTCGGTCAGTTCGGCCAGTCATTCCCGATGTGGGACGAGCTTGCCGTGGCGGTGTGGCTCGATCCCTCGATCGTGACCCGTTCCAAGACGCTGCTGGTGGACGTCGATACCAGCTTCACCGCCGGTTGCGGCGATACGCTCAGCTGGGCGCCGGGTGAGGGTCCGGGGCTGGGCGAGCGCGCCGTGAACGTGGTGTTCGAGGTCGACGTTCCGCGGCTGGAGCACATGACGCTTGCGCTGCTGAAGGCGCCAACCCCGCCGCACTGAGCGGCGGATTCGTCACTCGCCGTACGGCACCCAGATATTCTTGACCTGGAATGCGTGGTCCAGGTACCAGCGGCCTTCGCCCTCGCGCGCGCTGAAAAAATTGATCCGGCGCCCCTCGTTAGTCCAGACCTGCTTGAGATTGCCCGCCGACAAGCGCTTGGCCACCGCGCACAGCTTCTCTTCGCCATAGCACCAGATGGCGTCCACGTCATCGTGCTCCGCGAGCACCTGCAGAAGCTCCCCCGGGCGCCCGGTCACCAGGTTGATGACGCCACCGGGCACGTCACTCGTGTCGAACAGCTGGTAGAGGTCGCCGGCGATGAGCGGATAGCTCTCGGATGGCACCGCGACTACGCAGTTACCCGCCGTCACCAGCGGCAGCACCAGTGACAGGAAACCGAGCAGCGGCGCCTCCGGCGGACAGATCACTCCGGCGGTGCCGATCGCCTCGTTCATCGCCACGGATATACTCCTGAAAGGCGGCGAGTGCACCACGCCCTCGTACTTATCGGCCCATGCCGCGTAGGCGAACAGCCGCTCGACGCCGAGGCGCACCTCCTCGGCTGCCTGCTTCCTGCCGACCACGGCCGCGAGGCGCGCCGCGACATCCTGACCCCGCTGCGTGAGGTTCTCCGCAGCATAGTAGAGAACCTGAGCCCGCTGGTGCGTGGTGGCGCTGCCCCACTGCTGCGCGCGTCGTGCCGCCTCCACGGCGTTGCGGATGTCCTTGCGGTTACCGAGCGGCGTCTCTCCGAGCAGTGCGCCGGTGCTGCTGCGGCATTCGAGGCTATAGCCCGAGTCCGGCCGCACCTGCTTGCCGCCGATGTAGAGCTTTACCGTCCGGTCGATGACCCTGGCCGCGTCCGCGGCCTGCGTCCGGTGGCGGCTGCGGGCGGCGCGCGCGCGCAGCGGCGGGGCTTTGCGCAGCCAGACAGGCTCCAGATACTCGCGCATCCCTTCGCGCCCGCCCTCTCTGCCGAACCCGCTCTCCCGGTAGCCACCGAAGCCGCAGGCGGCGTCGAACATGTTGGTGCTGTTCACCCACACGACGCCGGCCTTGATCTGTGCGGCCACCTGCAGCGCGACATTGACGCTCTCGCTCCACACGCTGGCCGCGAGCCCGTAGGCGGTGTTGTTGGCGAGCTCCACGGCCTCCGCCGGTGTGCGGAAAGTCATCGCCGCCAGCACCGGCCCGAAGATCTCGGTCCGTGCCACCACCGACGTCGGGTGGACGTTGGTGAGCAGTGTCGGCCGATAGAACAGGCCCCGCGCCGGCAGCGGCACATCCGGCTGCCAACAGGACGCTCCCTCTGCCACTCCCTGCGCGACCAGACCCTCGATACGCTCAAGCTGTACACGTGCGACTATCGCACCGATGTCGGTGGTCTTGTCGAGCGGCGCACCGACCCGCAGCGCGGCCATGCGCACCTGCAGCTTCTTCGTCAGCGGCACCGCGATGCTCTCCTGCATCAGCAAGCGCGAGCCGGCGCAGCACACCTGCCCCTGGTTCAGCCAGATGCCGTCGACCAGGCCCTCGACGGCGCTGTCCAGATCGGCATCCTCGAACACCACGAACGGCGACTTGCCGCCGAGCTCGAGCGACAACTTCTTGTGCGAGTCGGCCGTGGCGCGGCGGATCGCCCGGCCGACCTCCGTCGAGCCGGTAAAGGCGATCTTGTCAACGTCGGGATGCACGACCAGTGCGGCTCCGGTCTTGCCGTCGCCGGTGACGATGTTCACCACCCCGGGGGGCAAGCCGACCTCACTGCACAGCTCGGCAAATGCGAGTGCGGTGAGCGGCGTGAATTCCGCCGGCTTCAGCACGACCGTGTTTCCGGCAGCGAGCGCCGGCGCGATCTTCCACGCCACCATGAGGAGCGGAAAGTTCCACGGAATGATCTGGCCGACCACCCCGCGCGGGCGATAGTCGGGGAATTCGCGCTCGAGCAGCTGCGCCCAGCCGGCATGGTAGTAGAAGTGCCGCGCTACCAGCGGTATGTCGATGTCGCGGCTCTCGCGGATCGGTTTGCCGTTGTCGAGCGTCTCGAGCACGGCCAGACGCCGCGAGTGCTTCTGCACCTGGCGGGCGAGCGCGTACAGGAAGCGCGCCCGCGCGTGCGGGGTCAGTGCCTGCCAGTGCGGTAGCGCGGCACGTGCAGCTTTCACGGCCGCGTTCACGTCTGCCGCACTGCCCGCGGCGACCTCGGCGATCTTCTCCCCGGTCGACGGGTCTGCGGTTGCGAAGTAACGGCCTTGCGCGGGCGCCCTCCACTTGCCGCCGATGAAATGGCCGAAGCGTCGTCCGAAACGATCGAGCCACACGAGGGAGTTGTGCGGGTCCTCGGGCGCCGCGCCGTACTCCATGCTGCGGAATTTCTCGGCCACGCTGGTGTTTGCCATGGACACCCTTCAGGCGAGCGGGTGATGGTAGGAAGCGGAATAGCGCCCGCTGCCATGGAATTCCAGCTGCCGCTCGATATCGCCGAGCATGCTGCTGGCACCGATCCTGAACAGCCGCGGCTCGAGCCAGCCCTGTCCGAGCTCCTCCTTCATCAGCGCGAGCCAGTCGAGCGACTGCCGCGCGCTGCGGAATCCGCCGGCGGGCTTGAACCCTACGGCCATGCCGGTGCGCTCGCAATACTCGCGAATCGCGCGCGCCATCACCAGTCCGACCGGGAGCGTGGCGTTGACGGCCTCCTTGCCGGTGGAGGTCTTGATGAAGTCCGCACCCGCCATCATGGCGACCAGACTCGCCCGCGCCACGTTGCGCAGCGTCGCAAGATCGCCGCTGCCCAGGATCACCTTGCAGTGGGCCTTGCCACACGCCTCCTTGAAGGCCGCGACCTCATCATAGAGGCGTTGCCACTCACCCGCGAACACATGCGCTCGCGTGATCACGACATCGATCTCATCGGCGCCCGCCTCGACCGAGTGGCGGATCTCCGCGAGACGCTCCGTGAGCGCGTTCAGGCCCGCGGGAAAGCCGGCGGATACGGCCGCGACGCGGATCGGCGTGCCCCGGAGCGCCCGGCGCGCCGTCTCCACAAACAGGTGGTAGACGCACACGGCTGCGACCTTCACCGGCAGCTCATCGATACCGAGCAGCGCCTTCACGCTCCCGGACACCGGCTGCATCGCCTTGGCGCACAGCCGCCGCACCCGCTCATCGCTGTCGTCGCCCGCGAGCGTCGTGAGGTCCATGCAGGTGATCGCCCGCAGGAGCCACGCGACCTGCCAGTCCTTCTTCACGGTACGACGGGCAAGGAGCGTCGCTGCACGGCGCTCGACGGCACTGGTGTTGATGCGTACGCCGTCGATCCAGTCCAGGTTGAGCGGGATGCCGGTGTTGACCCCCAGCGCTCGCCCCTGCAACTGCATGACGGGCTCGCGCTGGCCGGTTGGCGCGACGAGCGGCAGCTCCGCCATCTGCTCGCGCAACTCAAGCCGCTGTGGGGTGGGTGGGGTCATGAGGGCGGCGTGTGCTCGTTCGCCTCCTCTAGAGCGTGCGCGCGAGCACGATGAGTGCCAGCCCGCTCACGAAGGAGGCGAACATGGCCGTGAGCAGCTTCGAGGTACCGGCGGGGGCGGTGGCGAACTCCTTCCAGATGAACACGCCCCAGCAGGCCGCGATCATCGTGGCGCCCTGCCCCAGGCCGTACGAGATCGCAAAACCTGCCGGGCCCGAGGCGATCAGGTTGAGCGACATGCCGATGCCCCAGATACATCCGCCGAGGATGCCGGTGAGATGCGTGCGGAAGTCTCCCTGGAAATAACTGGCAAAGCTCACGGGAGTGCCGACGAATGGCTTCTTCATCGCCAGCGTATTCCACACGAAATTGCTGAGGAATACCCCGACCGCGAACACGAACACGGCCGCGTAGGGGCCCATCTTGCCCGGGTCCGGGTGGAGGGGATCGCCGTACATCGCCGCGGCGACGAAACGGTAGAACATGCCCATGAACACCCCGCAGGCCACCGACAGGACCAGCCCCTTGGTGCTCAGCCCGGCCGCCGCTCCCGGCAGGCGCCGATAAGCGGTGGCATCGAGAACGATTGCGAGCGTGACGAGCAGCACGCCGATCGCGAGCAGCGGGCCGTTGCCGAGCGGTGTCGCAAGGTAGTTCACGATCACCCCGATGATGAGCGCGAGTCCGATACCGACCGGAAACGCGACCGCCATGCCGGCGACTTCGATCGCCGCGACCAGCAGGATGTTGGCGAGATTGAAGATACCCCCACCGAGCAGCGCCGAGCCGACGCCCGCCGCGGAGGCCTGCGCCAGGTCGGCGGCGAAGGATCGCCCCTCGGTTCCGCTGCTACCGAGGGTGATCCCCAGCGCCAGCGTGAGCAGCAGCACGCCGAGCGCGTAATCCCAGTAAAACAGCTCGAAGCGCCAGTTCTTGCGGGCGAGCTTCCTGGTGTTTGCCCACGAACCCCAGCAAAGCATGGTGATGACGCACAACACGACCGCGAGCGGATAGCTATGCACTACGAACATGGGATGAGTCCTGGTGAGGTTGCTGGGAAAGTGAATTCGTCGTTCGGTGCTGCCCGGTCAACCGCCCTGCGTCCCGCGCCGCGCCCATGCGGCTTCGAAATCGGCGCGCCTGAGGAAGGACTTCTGCGTTCCGACGCGGGTGGTAGAGAGGCCCGCGTAGAGATTGGCGCGCGCCACCGCCTCCGTCTCGGCGACCCCCTCGGCGAGAAACACCGCGAGACTGCCGATGAAGGCGTCACCCGCGCCCGTCGTATCCACCGCCGTGACCGCATACGGGGGCACATGGACAGTGCCCGAGGCATCCGCAAGCAGCGCGCCGCGCGCTCCCAGCGTCAACACCACCTTGCGCAAGCCTTTGCGCAACAGTGCCCTGGCACACGAACCGGCCTCCTCGACCGTGTGCACCGGGTGGCCGCTGATGAGCTCGGCTTCGGTCTCGTTCGGTATGAAGTAGTCGGCGGCCGCGAGCTGCGCGAGATCCCCCGGCAGCGCCGGTGCCGGGTTGACGATGCAGCGAATGTTGTGGGCGCGTGCAAAGCGCACGGTGTGGTAGATGGTCTCGAGCGGAATCTCGAACTGCAGGATGATGGTGTCGACGCCACGCAGTTGCGCGGCGGCCGCGTCGACCTCCGCCGGCGTCAGACGGTCGTTCGCCCCCTTGACCACGATGATGCGATTCTGGCCGTTGGGCTCGACAAAGATCGGCGCCACGCCGGTCGACGTGCCCTGCACCACGCGCACGTGGGTGGTATCGACGCCGAATGAGGCGAAGTTCTTGATCGTGGCCTCACCGAACAGGTCGCTGCCGACGCGCGCCACCATGAGGACCTCCGCGCCGCACAGCCGGGCCGCGATCGCCTGGTTGGCCCCCTTGCCGCCGAAGCCCAGGTCGAAGTTCTGTCCGAATATGGTCTCGCCGGCCCGCGGAAAGGCGTCGCTGAAAGTGATGAGATCGGTGTTGGCGCTGCCCACGACGGCAATACGGGGTGCCATGCTTCAATCCTCCGCTAACTCCCGCTGTTCAATTGCCGCACCGAGTCCCGCTCGATCAGCTCGACGTCGAAAATGGTGCGACGGCTGGCGATCTTCTCACCTGACATTCGCTCCTGCATCAGTTCCACCGCCTTGGCGCCGATGGCGCCGACCGGCTGTGCGATGGTCGTGAGCCGCGGCGTGACGATATCCGTCCAGCGAATGTTGTCGAAGCCGGTCACCGACACCTCCTCAGGTACGCTCACACCCTGTTCCGCCAGGCGGCGGATCGCGCTGATGGCGATCAGGTCGTTTCCCGCCACGATCAGGGTGGCCCGGCCGCGCTGCTCGAGCGCTGCGAGCGCCTCGGGAGTCAGCACGCCGTCGAAGCCGACGCATGCTTCCCAGACGATGTCGATGCTGCGCGGAAAGGCCTTGACGAAGCCTTCGCGTCGCTGGTGCGCACTCTCGATGTTCTGCGGCCCCGACAGGAGTCCCACGCGCGTGTGGCCCATGCGCAAGGCATACTGCGCGAGCAGCCGCCCGCCCATGCGGTAGTTCGAATGGACCACCGCATATCCCGGGCGCGGGCGGTCGATCAGCACCACCGGGCGGGCGAGATTCTTCAGCTGCGCGGGCGGGCGCGGCCCGAGCGGACACCAGATGATGCCGTCGACCGCATGCTGCATGAGCAGCGCGAAGCCGTCCGCCTCGCCCTCGGGCCGGCTCTGGCTGTCGACCAGGCACACCAGCAGCCCGCGGCTGCGTGCGGTGTTCTCCACCGCCTGCGCGAGCTCGGGGAAAAACGGGTTGGTGAGGTCCGGCAGAACCAGCCCGATCGCGCGCGTGCGGCCAGTGCGCATGGCCTGGGCGGCGCGGTTCGGGCGATATTCCATCTGCTTGGCGACCCGCAGTATCTTCTGCCGGGTGGCGCAGCCGACGTTGGGTCTGCCGTTGAAGACGTTGGAGACGGTGGCAACCGACACCCCAAGGGTTGCCGCTATGTCCTTCAAGGTCGCCATGGGTCACATCTGGCGCGAATCTCGGGCGCGCCACGGCCGCCAGCCTGCGACGCCGCGCACTGTTGCGCGCTCGCCACCGCGTCTCGATGCCTTTACAGCGAGTGCGGGCCTGGTGTAGCTTCTCACCCGCCGTAGTGTAACGTTTTACTAAGCAGAAACAACGAATCGAAAACGATCCGGCAACAGACAGCCAGCATGCGTGCGCGAAGCCTGTAGTGCACAGGTGAACCACGGGGAGGTCGCGATGGAAGTCACGAAGTCGGGCTCATTGGCATTGCTGCGTTGCGCTAAGCGCCGTGCGCTGCTGGCGGTCGCCACCCCCCTGATGGCAGCACTGCTGCTGACTCCTGGCATCACTCGTGCCCAGACCGGCGGCGCGGCGACCGCCGAGTCGGGAGCCCTGCAGGAAGTGATCGTCACGGCCGAGCGGCGTGAGGAACGAGCCCTCGAGGTGCCGGTCTCGACCGCGGTGCTGAGTGGCGAGTCACTGGCCGTACTCGGAACCGCCGGCCAGGATATCCGGCAGCTCGCCTTTGCGGTGCCGAGCCTCAATATCGAGTCGTCCAATGGCCGCACCTTCCCGCGCTTCTACATCCGCGGCTACGGCAACACCGACTTCACGACCTTCGCCTCGCAGCCGGTCGGCCTCTATTACGACGACATCGTCCAGGAGAATCCCGCATTGAAGGGCTTCCCGATATTCGACCAGCAGGACATCGAGGTTCTGCGCGGGCCGCAGGGGACTCTGTTCGGGCGCAATTCGCCTGCCGGCGTCGTCAAGATCGAATCCATGAGGCCCCAGCTCAATCAGTTCTCGGGCTACGGGACGATTTCCTACGGCACCTATGGCACGTCCAATTTCGAGGGCGTGCTCAACCTGCCGATGGGTGAGGCGTGGGCGTTTCGCGCCTCGACCCAGGGGCAACACCGCGACAACTGGGTGGACGCCCCCCACAACATGTCCGGCAACCAGCATCTGGAAGGTTACGACGACTGGGCCGTGCGCCTGCAGCTGCTCTTCAAGCCGAGCGACACTTTCAACGGCCTCCTGAACGTCCACACCCGCTGGCTGGGCGGGTCGGCGCGTCTGTTCCGCGCCAACGTCATGAGCCAGGGTAGCAACGCCCTCATTCCCGGCTTCGATCCGGCCACCATCTTCACCGATGGCTACAACGGTCAGTCCTACACCAGCATCGGGTCCAATCTGCACCTGAACTGGATCACCCCGAGCTTCACCTACCAGTCGATAACGGGCTACGAGTCCATCCGGCACTACCTGACGATCGGCGACATCGACGGTGGCTTCGGCCCCGGAGCGTTCGTCAATCCCGTCGTTCCCGCGGGCCCCGGGTTCATTCCCTTCGCGGTCGAAACCGGCGGCGACGTCCACAACTACGAGTGGACCCAGGAGTTCCGGATGGTGTCGAACGCGCCCGGTCCCCTGCAGGGACAGGCGGGCCTCTTCTTCTTCTACGAGGACACCACCAGCATCGGCAATGACTACGTCTACAACAGCCTGACGGTCACTGACACGACCATCTCGGAGCAGAGAAACGATGCCGAGGCGATATTCGGCTCGCTCGAGTACGCCTTCACCCCCGAGTTCAAGCTGCGCGGCGGGGTGCGCTATACGCTGGATCACCGGACCTTCGACGTGCCATCGAGCACCCTGCCCGGACTGCCCGTGCCGCAGCACAACTCGGGGAGCGCCAAGAAATTCAACTGGGACATTGCTCCCACCTATCAGTTCACGGCGCACACCAATCTCTACGCCCGCGTCGCGACAGGCTTTCGCGCACCGAGCTTCGGTGAGCCCACGTCCGGGCCACCTCCCCTGGGAATTCAGTTTGCAGCCCCGGAGGACAACATCTCCTACGAGCTCGGCATCAAGGCGGAGACGACCGACCGCCGCGCCTCGGTCGCCTTCGATATCTATTACTATGACGTGAGTCATCAGCAGCTCACCGCGGTCGGCGGCGCCTCCAACCAGGTCAAGCTGATCAACGCCCAGGACACGATCGGCAAGGGTGCCGAGCTGGAAGTGCAGGCCCGCCCGTTGAACAACCTGACGCTGTCCCTGGCCGGCAGCTATAACTACACGCGTATCGATGACCCGACGCTCGCGGTGGCTCCGTGCTTCAACTGGAGCTTCGTTCCGGGCGGCCCCGCGTGCACGGAGCTGAACCCGCTCAACGCCAACGGCTTTGCGCTGGTCAACGGCAATCCGCTGCCGCAGGCGCCGAGATGGGTGGGCGACTTCACGCTGCGCTACGGCCTGCCGGTCGGACCTGACGGGGAGCTGTACCTCTTCACCGACATGTCCTACCGCACCGACATGAACTTCTTCCTCGATAAGGAGCTGGAGTTCGTCGGTCCGTCGCTGTTCCAGCTTGGCGTCCGCATCGGCTACACGTGGGCCAAAGACAAGTACGAGGTCGCGGCATTCTGCCGCAACTGCACCGACCAGATCCGCAACATCGGCGGCATCAACTTCGAGAACTTCACGGGATTCATCAACGATCCGCGGATTTTTGGCGGGCAGTTGATGATGAGATTCTGACGAGCCTCGATGCTGGAGCGCCTCTTTGACCTCAGAGGCCACGGCACCACGGTACGCACGGAGGTGCTCGCCGGACTGACGACCTTCCTGACGATGGCCTATATCGTCGTCGTCAATCCGGCGATCCTCGGTGCCGCGGGCATGCCGGTCGCGGCCGTGGCGGTCGCGACCTGCCTGGCGTCGGGCATCGGCTGCATCCTGATGGGCCTGCTGTCCAACTATCCGCTCGCCCTCGCGCCGGGAATGGGCCTCAATGCCTACTTCACCTACACCGTCGTCAAGGGCATGGGTCTGCCCTGGCAGACGGCGCTCGGCTGCGTATTCATCTCCGGCGTGGCGTTCCTCGTTCTCACGATCGCGGGCGTGCGGCAGCTGATCGTCAGGGCCGTGCCACGCCCGTTGTTTGCGGCGGTGGCCGGCGGCATCGGCCTCTTCATTGCCTTCATCGGGCTCGCCGACGCCGGCATCGTCATCCCCAGGGCGGGGACGATGGTGAGCCTCGGGAGCCTCACCGCCCCGACAGCCGCGCTGGCGATGCTCGGGCTCCTCGTGATCGCCGCACTGCAGGCGCGCGGCGTCAGGGGCGCGATCCTGCTCGGTATCCTGCTGACCGCGGCGATCGCCTGGGTGTCCGGCCTTTCGCACTTCTCACCCGGCGCCTACAGTCTCAGCGATCTCTCGGCAGCGGCCTTCAAGCTCGACGTGCGCCAGGCGCTCAACTGGAAAGGCGGCGTCGGGCTCTCGCTCCTCGAGATCGTGTTCGTGTTCCTGTTTGTCGACATGTTCGACAACATCGGCACACTGGTGGCCGTCACCAAGAAGGCGGGCCTGATCGCACCCGACGGATCGATCCCGCGAATGAATCGGATTCTGCTGTCCGACTCCACCGCAATGCTGCTCGGCGCCCTGGTGGGAACCAGTCCGGTCACGAGCTATATCGAGAGCGCTGCGGGTGTCGCTGTGGGTGCCCGTACCGGTCTCACGAGCGTCGTGGTCGGGATGCTCTTCCTGGCCACGCTGTTCTTTGCGCCCCTGGTGCAGGCCATTCCCACCGCCGCCACGGCGCCGGCACTGATCCTGGTCGGGGCGCTGATGATGGGCGCACTCGCGGAGATCGACTGGGCGGATCCTGGCATGGCCATACCGGCCTTCCTGACGGTGATCATCATTCCGCTCACGTATTCGATCGCCAACGGCCTCGCATTCGGCATCACGAGCCACGCAATCCTCAAGCTGGTGCGCGGGCAGGCGCGGCCAGGCGACTGGCTGGTGTACCTCCTCGCGGCGCTCTGCATCGCGCGCTTCATCTACCTCGCTTAGGCGTGCGGCGGCCCAGGTGCTCTGGTGAGGGGTATGGCGTGGTTGTCCCTGGCGCTGCTGGCAGCGGCGGCGCGCATGCCCGTGAGCGCAGGCGCCGCCACGACCGCCATCACCGTGCATCCACTGCCCGTCATCATCGACACCGACGTCGGCGATGACATCGATGACGCTTTTGCGCTCACCCTGGCGCTCAAGGATCCGCGGGTCGAGGTGATCGGCGTCACCACGGCCTGGGGAGACACGCGCACGCGGACACTGTTGGTCCGCCGGCTCCTCGCGACGCTCGGCCGCCGGGACGTCGTGGTCGCTCAGGGGCCGGCCACCGTCAACGCGGTGCCCTTCACCCAGAGGAAATGGGCCTCAGGGGCCACCGACACCTCCCCGGCGCGCGACGCCATTGAGTTCATCAGCGAGCAGGCGCACAAACGCCCCGGAGAGATCACCCTCGTCGCCCTGGCACCGCTCAGCAACATCGAGGCCCTCGCCCGGCGCGATCCCGAGGCCCTGCACGAGCTCAGACAGGTCGTGATGATGGGCGGCTCGATCCATGCGGGGTACAACCAGGGAGGAGCCATACCGGTCGCCGAGCCGAGCGCCGAGTACAACGTCGCCTCCGCCCCAGGAGGCCTCGTGGCTCTGTTGCAGTCAAAGGTAGCGGTGCGAATGTTTCCGCTCGACTCCACTCAGATCAAGCTCGACGAGGTCCGGCGGGACCGGCTGTTCGCCTACGGGTCACCGGCCTCGGACGCGCTGGCGCTCCTCTACCACCAGTGGCGCCTCCTCAACGGCTGGGGCCAGATCACCCCGACCCTCTTCGACGTCGTGCCGGTCACGTGGCTCCTCGAGCCATCGACCTGCCCCGTGACGCCGCTGCGGATCGCCGTCGACGAGCGGGGCTACACCCGTCCGGTGAGCGGCACTGCGAACGTCGAGGTATGCCTCAGCGTCGATGAGAGCGCCACGCTGCGCCTCGTCATGGACACCCTGGCGCCAACCGAATCTCCTCGGAGCGTGCAATGAAAGCACCGCAGGCAACAGGCTATCCGGCCCATCTCGTCCTCCTATCGCTCCTCTCGCCGACCGGCCTCACTGCAGGCGCGCCGGCAACGACTCCGATCGTCGCGACGACCGCCGGAGCCGTTGCGGGCACGAACGGGGAGATCCGGACCTTCAAGGGTATCCCGTACGCCGCACCACCTGTCGGTCCACTGCGCTGGCGTCCGCCGCAGCCTCCGGTTTCGTGGCAGGGCGTGCGTGACGCGACGCGCTTTGGCGACGACTGCATGCAGACGCCCTACGTGATCGCAACGGGTCAGAAGGCGAGCGAAGACTGCCTGACTGTGAGCGTGTGGACGGCTGCGCGCGCGCGCGGCGCGCATCGGCCGGTGATGGTGTTCCTGTACGGCGGAGGGTTCATCGGCGGCTCCTGCGCCTATCCGCTCTATGACGGGGCCAAACTCGCAGCGCAGGGAGTGGTCGTCGTCTGTCTCAACTATCGTGTCGGAATCTTCGGCTTCCTCGCGCACCCGATGTTGTCGGCGGAGTCGCCCCGGCGGACGTCCGGCAACTATGGACTGCTCGACCAGATCGCCGCCCTCGAGTGGGTGAGGGCCAACATCGCCGCGTTTGGTGGCGATCCTGAGCGCGTCACGGTGTTCGGCGAGTCGGCGGGCGCGGTTTCGATCGCGGTTCTCATGACCTCACCGCTAGTGGCCGGCCTCTTCAGGCAGGCGATCCTGCACAGCCCGGCGGTACTCCCGCTCGCCTCGCTGGCGCAGGCCGAGCAGAGCGGCGCCGCACTCGGGGCGGACCTCGCGGCACTGCGCCAGATGAGAGCCACGGAGCTCCTGGCTCACAACGGTGAGTTCTTCCCCACACGCTCCGCCAGCAACGTCATGACGATCGCCTTTCCCGCTCCGATCGTCGATGGCTACGTCGTCCCGGGGCAGCCGCGCGCCGCATTTGAGACCGGCGCCGTGAGTGCCATCCCGACCATTGTCGGCATCGCCGCCGACGAAGGCAGGATGTTTATCGCCGAGCAGAGCGTCGCCACCTACCGGGCGTGGGTCCGGAACAAGTTCGGCCCGCTCGCCGACGAGCTGCTCGCGCTCCATCCTGCCGCAACTGACGCGGCTGCCACCGCTGCAGCGTCTGCGATCTTGGGCGATGCCGTGTTCGGCGAGAGCGCCCGGCTGATTGCGCGCGGGCTCTCACTGCATCAGCCCAAGACTTTCTGCTACCTGTTCAGTCGCGGCGTGGCCGGCGGTCCGCTGCCGGCGACTCATTCCGAAGTGCTGCCCTTCGTGTTCGGCTCGCTCGATAAGCCGAGTTTCATCCCGCACCCGCCGCCCGACCGCACTGACTTGCGGCTGTCCGCGACCATGCGTCAAGCCTGGGTGAGATTCGCAACGAGCGGTGATCCCAACGGGGACTCTCTACCGCACTGGCCAACGTACGACCGCGCGACCGATCCTTACCTGGAATTCGGTACCCGGATCCGGGCCGGTCACGCTTATCACAGGGCACAGCTCGATGCGCTCGCGCAATTTTACGCGGGCAATCAGCCGTAGGCGCTAAGCTCGGCGCAGCTCGCGTAGTCGCCGCCCGCCCTGCCTATGACGCGGATGCCATACACCTCGAGCGGCTGTGGCAGCCGCAGCTCAAAGAGCTGGCCATCTGCGAGCGTCGGGGGCGTCGAGGCGCGCGAGCGCGGATAGTGCTCGAGCACTCCAGCTGTTTCCCACCGCACCTTGCTGTTGTCGGGCACTGCGCCGTTGGCCGAGGTTGGGATGGGGCTTCGCGCCAGCTCGATGCGCGGCATCGCCTCCGTGGTATCGAACCAGCCGCCCGAGGCGCTGACCGCGCCGTGTCGGAACACGATGCGCGAAATGGAAGCCGGGCTCCTCAGCATGACCGCGAACCATACGGGATCGCCGCGCCTGCCCCGCGGTGACCCGAGATAGTTGGCCAGCCCGAAATCCTGCGGATTGACCGTGCAGAAACTATGAGGATCCTCATCGGTCAAGAACTCGGCAATATCCGTCGGCGTTTGGCCATCCGCAGTCGGCTCGAGACCGAGGCTCACGACTGACAGGCTCGCCCGCGCAAACGCAGTGACCGCGGGCGGGTCACTGCGCATGCGATCCGCTCGGGCAATCCACACGCGCCCGTTCATAAGGTCCGCAAACGGCACCAGCTGGACGGCACGTCGCTCGGGCCGCAGCTGATCGCCCTCGGCCGGCAGGCCAACGATGCCGTCGACTTCGTAAACCTG
>WNEX01000529.1_pt1 | contig 18115 bp, 18 predicted proteins | sample 5399841 | NCBI WGS metagenome assembly WNEX01 (sample SAMN13153337, study PRJNA577476) | soil metagenome | isolation source: 40 cm grassland meadow soil 2 days after 1st rain plot 5 | place: USA:California | collected 2015-09-18 | reverse complement strand
CAGCGCGGCGACCGTCGCGGGCACGACGAGATACGAGAAGACGAGGAGCACGCCCGCGACCCGCACCGAGCTCGTGACCACCAGCCCGAACGAGGCGTAGAAGACGAAGTCCCACGCGCGGACCGCGTGCCGCTGGGCGGCGCCGTCCGGGTCGAACGAGATGAGGAGGAGCGGGCGGCGCACGGCCCACAGAAGGGCACCGAGCACGGCGTAGAGCAGGGTGAGGGCGCGCACCTCGTCCCCCGTGACGGTCAGGATGCTTCCCACCAGGAGCTGCTTGATGTGCTCGCTCCCCTGCGGGGCCCGATCCACGACGAGCACGGCCGCCGCGGCCGACACCGCGTAGACGATGCCGATGAGGGCCTCCTGCGGGACGCGCGCGCGGCGTGTCCGGCTCCCGGCGAAGAGGCCGGCGCCCGCCAGCGTGAAGACGAGCGCGTACCAGTACGCCGCGTCGCTCTGGATCGCGTGACCCGCGAGGAAGGCGACGGTGATCCCCAGGGCCGCCGTCTGGGCGAGCGCCAGGTCCGCGAAGATGACGCCGCGGGCGAGCACGTGGAGCCCGAGGTAGACGTGGATCGCGGTGAGGACGAGGCAGGCGACGAAGGGGAGCGCGAGGAACTCGATCACGGTCCGAGCGCCTTGACGAGGCGCCGGACATCGAGCTCGAAGAGCGACACGTAGTCGCCCGCCTCGGGGTCGGCGCCGACCGAGGAGACGAGCACGACCGCCCGGGCGCCGCCGCGTGCCGCCACCTGGCTCACGAGGGACGCGTTCGACGACGGCTCCGCGATCAGGAGCCGGACGCGTGCCTCGCGCATCTTCGCCGTGAGCGTGGCGAGCCATGCCGCCGACGGCGGCACGCCGGGCGCGGGCTCGACGGCGGCGACGACGACGAGCCCGAAGCGCCGGGCGAAGTACGGCCAGCTGTCGTGGACGACGACGGCGCGCGTGCCGCGATAGGGCGCCAGCGCCAGCGTCCAGCGGGCGAGCGCGGCGTCGAGCCGGACGAGGAAGCGCGCGCGGTTCCGGGCGAAGACGTCACGGTCGTCCGGCGCCAGCCGGACGAGCGCCTCGAGGATGGCCGCGGTGATCGGCCGCGCGTTCGCGGGATCGAGCCAGTAGTGCGGGTTGCCGAAGCCGTGGACGTGGGCGGCCCCCTCGCGCCTCACGCGCGGGGTGTCCGTCTGGAGCAGCTCGACCGACTTCGAAACGTCCAGGTCGTGCGGGCTCCCCGGCGCGAAGCGAAGATCGCTCACGACGCGAAGGACGCGGGCGAGCCAGGGCTCGTGGTCGAGCCCGATCCGCACGAGGAGCGCGGCGGCCTTGAGCTTCGCGAACTGCCCGGGCGTCACCTCGACCGCGTGCGGCTCGTGCACGGCGGCCGCCAGGCTCTCGACCCGCACGCGCTCGCCGCCGACGGCCTCGGCGAGGGCCCGGAGGTCGGTGGAGGTCGTCACGACGGGGAGCGCGCCGCCGGCCTGGTGGAAGAGGGGCGCCGCGCCCGCCTCTCGACTCGCCCAGGCCGGGACGGCGGCGAGCAGGGCCAGGAGGGCGGCCCGCACGCTACGACTGCTTGACGAAGACGGACTTCGGGATCATGCAGTGAACGCCCTTCCGCACATCCACCACCTGCGTCACACGACAGTCGCCCACCATCGAGACGAGCGCGTAGGCCTCGTAGCGGGTCAGCGCCACCATCTTCTGGCTCGCGAGGAAGTCCACGGCCTCGCGGACGGCGTTCACCATCGCACGGTTGAGGTCCTCGTCGAAGCCCAGCATGATCCAGTGCGTGCTCGTCTCCACGCGCGGCCAGTCGAGCTTTATGTCCTTGCGCACGATGAGCTGCATCACGATCTCCCGGTAGGCGCACTCGAGCGCGGTGAGGTTGACCTCGCCGTTGCCCTGGCGGCAGTGGGAGTCGCCCGTCCAGACGAGGCCGCCCTTGAGGAAGATCGGGATGTAGATCCGCGAGCCTTCCTGGAGCTCGTTGATGTCCATATTCGAGCCGTTCTTCCAGGGTCGGAGCGTCGATACCGGCGCCATCGGATCGGTCGCGCCGCCCTTGCGCGGCGAGGGGTCCTTCGGGTCGATGCCGACGGCCAGCGTCCCCGGGAACGGCTGCAGGTCGACGACGATGCCGGGCTTGAACTCCGCCTGACGCTTGTCCCAGTCGAGGTAGAAGTACCTCAGGAAGCCGTCGGGCATCTCGGAGGCGAGGGCGCCGATCGTCGGGAACTCCTTCCCGGGGAGATTGAAGTTCACCCCGAACGCCTTGGGCGTGATCTTGAGGATCCGGATCTCCATCACGTCGCCAGGCTCGGCGCCGTTCACGTAGATCGGCCCGGTCAGGGAGTGGGGCCCGCCACCCGGGTTCGCCTTGCGCAGGGCGACGATCTCCTCCATCGTCGTCCCAGGCTGGATCTTGTTGTGCGAGTGCATCATGGTCTCGACCGCGACCGTGTCGCCGGAGTTGACGACGAGCTTCGGCGGCTCCTTGGGGTCGAGCCAGCCCCACTGCGTCGTCTCGAGCGTCGCCGGCAGCACGTGGTACTTCCCGCCGGAGACGGGGACGGTGCGGTCGCGCTTCGATTCGTCCATCTGCTGGGCGGCCGCGTAGAGGCCGGCCGTGAGGACGAGGACGAGGATCGCGAGCGTCGTGACCAGACGCCTCTTCGCCGTGAGCTCCGCCATGGCGCCTCTCCTTCCATTTCGCCCTGCCACTCGGGTGGACGACCGGACGAGGCCCGATGATCGGCTAGCGACGGGGGATCGTCAAGAGCGCGCGCGTGCCGACGCGCGTTCCGCCGGCACGAGGCGTGTGTAACGGCCGCGGAGGCTGTCGAAGCGGCGGGTCCGCAGCAGGCTCCGGCGGTGAAGCAGGTAGCGCGCGAGGAGGACGAGGATGGAGAGCCCGTAGGCGGTCGACGCCCAGAAGCTCGCCGACGACGCCTCGGGGAAGTAGCGCGTCGGCACCGCGATCTCGCCGATCTGGAACCGCGCGGCCACGGCCTGGGCGATGATCTCCTGATCGAAGACGAACCCGTCGGAGTTCAGGGCGAAGTTCACGCGCTCGAGCACCTCGCGGCGAAACGCGCGGTAGCCGGTGTGATACTCCGAGAGCCGGAGGCCGAAGACCCGGTTCTCGAGCGCGGTGAGGAAGCGGTTCGCGACGTACTTCCACCACGGCATCCCCTGCCGGAGCGCCGAGCCCGTCTTGAGCCGCGAGCCCAGCACCACGTCGGCCTCGCCGCGGAGGATCGGCTCGACGATCTGGGGGACGAGCCGCGGATCGTACTGGTAGTCGGGGTGGACCATGACGACCACGTCGGCTCCGGCGCGGAGGGCCTCCGCGTAGCAGGTCTTCTGGTTGGCGCCGTAGCCGTAGTTCCGGTTGTGGACGAAGATCTCGAGCCCGAGCTGCCGGGCGATCTCGAGCGTCGCGTCGGTCGAGCCGTCGTCCACAAGGATCACCATGCTGACGGTGTCCTTGGGCAACTCCTCGTACGTCATCCGGAGCGTGCGGCCCGCGTTGTACGCGGGCATCACCACGATGACCTTCGCGTTTGAACTCACGGCGGCGAGTGCGTGCACGGCCGGTGCCAACGAGCGGAGGTGCAGAAACTCAAGGCCTTGTCCGCGGGCGCCGGCCCCGCCGCGTGGCGCCTGACCCAAAGTTGCACGCCCGGCGTGACGAGAATTGTCAGCGAGCCTGGGGTGGCCGATAATGCTTCCGAGAATGCGCGACGTCTTCTCTTTGACCGATGAGCAGCGCCAGGTGCGCGACCTCGTCCGGGCTCTGGCCCGCGGACGGATCGCGCCGCTCGCCGCGCAGGTGGACGAGACGGAGACGTATCCGACGGACCAGCTCGCGTGGCTCGGCGCGCAGGGGCTCATGGGGCTCCACATTCCGGAGACCTACGGCGGTGCCGGGCTCGGCGCGCTCGCCTTCTGCCTCGCGGTCGAGGAGATCGCGTGGGCGTGCGCGTCGACCGCCGTCATCTATCTCGTCCAGTATGCCGGCGGGTTCCCGATCGTCACCGTGGGGAGCGAGGCGCAGAAACGGCGCTACCTGCCGCGGCTCGCGGCGGGCGAGATCACCGCGGCGTTCTCGCTCTCGGAGCCCGGCGCCGGGTCCGACGCCGGTGCGCTCGCGACGACCGCCGTGCGCCGGGGCGACCGCTACCTGCTCAACGGGACCAAGCTGTGGGTCACGAACGGCAGTCACGCCGGCGTCATCACCCTGTTCGCCACGGTGGACGGCGGGAAGGGCAGCCGCGGGGTCACCGCGTTCCTCGTCGAGCCCACGTTCCCCGGCTTCACCCTCGGCAAGCTCGAGCGCAAGCTCGGGATTCGCGGGTCCCCGACCGTCGCGCTCCACCTGAGCGACTGCGAGGTGCCCGTCGAGAACCGTCTCGGCGACGAGGGCGAGGGGTTCAAGATCGCGCTGCACGCACTCGACGGCTCGCGCCCGGCCGTGGGCGCCCAGGCCGTCGGCATCGCCCAGGCCGCGCTCGATGCCGCCGTCGGCTACGCCAAAGAGCGGCAGCAGTTCGGCCAGCCGATCGCGACCTTCCAGGGGATTCAGTTCATGCTCGCGGACATGGCGATGCAGGTGCACGCGGCGCGCCTTATGGTCCACCACGCCGCGGCGCTCCTGGACCGCGGCGCCCCCCGGACGGCGCTCGAGTCGTCGATGGCCAAGTGCTTCGCGGGCGACGCCGCGATGCGGGTCACGACGGACGCCGTCCAGATCTTCGGCGGCTACGGCTACACGCGCGAGTATCCCGTCGAGCGCTTCATGCGCGACGCCAAGATCACGCAGATCTACGAGGGCACGAATCAGATCCAGCGGGTCGTGATCGCGCGCGAGCTGGTGGGCGCGTAGCCCGCCCGTGACGGGCCCTACGGCCGCCATGACCTTCCGTGACCGCACCGACGCGGGGCGGTTGCTCGCCGACGCGCTGGTACCGGCCCCGGCGCCGCCGTTCGTCGTCGGCGCGATCCCGCGGGGAGGCGTGACGGTCGCGCTGCCCCTCGTCGAGCGGTTCCGCGCGCCGCTCACGCTCGTTTACGCGGGCAAGCTGACCGCGGCGGTCGCCCCCGAGTTCGCCTTCGGCGCGCTCGACGCGGACGGCGAGGCGCACGTCGAGGCCGAGTCGGTCGCGATGCTCGGGCTCTCGCCGGCGGACGTGGAGGAGGCGAAGGCGCGGGTGCGTGGCGAGATCGAGCGCCGGATGGCGGCGTACGGCGCGCCGTCCCTCGGCGCCCAGCTCCCGGGCCCCGGCGTCGTGCTGGTCGACGACGGCCTCGCCACGGGTCTCACGATGCGCGTCGCGCTCGCGTACGCGCGCCGCCACGGGGCGCGCGAGGTCACCGTGGCCGTCCCGTGCGCCTCGGCGCAGGCCGCGCGGGAGTTCGAGCGCGCCGCCGATCGCTTCGTGGGCCTCGTCGTCGATCCGGCGTTCCAGGCCGTCGGCCAGTACTACCTCGACTTCTCGCCCGTGCCGGACGACGAGGTGCGAGCGATGCTCGCCCGCGCGGGAACGGCGTCCGCCCCGTAGGCTCACGGCCATCTGCGTCGTTGACGCCGTGGGGGCGGGGTGTTAGATGTCTAGACATCCTGACAGCGGGGGGGTCGGCGTGAACTACCGTCCGGGGATTCCGCGGTACCTCCAGATCGCCGACGCGATCCGTCAGGATCTGCGCGGTGAGGGCGAGCGCATCCCCTCCGAGCACGCGCTCTGCAAGCGGTTCAAGGTCAGCCGGCCGACCATCCGCCAGGCGCTCGACGTCCTCGTGGAGGAGGGGCTCCTCTATCGCCACGCGGGGCGCGGCACGTTCTCGACGCCGTCGGCGGGAGCCGACCCGAAGCTCCGCGTGATCGGCTCGGTCGGCGACATGATGGCGCTCGGCGACGAGTCGTGGTTCAAGCTGGTGGCGCGCGAGATCGTCCCGGTCCCGGCGAACATCGCCCAGGCGCTGCGTCTGCCGCCGCGCTCGTCGGTCTACCAGATCAGCGGCGTCCGCCACGCGGACAACGGGCCCTTCCAGCACGTGACCGCGTACGTGCCGCTCACGATCGGCACGGCGCTCTCCGACGAGGACCTCTCGAAGACCTCGCTCATCGGCGCGATCGAACGTGTGCTCGGCGTACCGATCAAGCTCATGGAGCAGGTGGTCGACGCCGCGCTCGCGCCGCGGCAGATCGCCGAGCTGCTCCAGGTGCGGTCCCGCTCGCCGCTGCTCCTCTTCGAGCGCACGTACTTCGCCGCCAGCGGTGAGCCGGTCGAGTACGCGATCACCTACCAGACGCCCCGGCGCTACCCCTATCGTCTGGTCCTCTCTCGGGCCGAACGCCGGAGCTGATCTTGGCCTACCGCATCGGCTTCGACGTCGGGGGGACGTTCACCGACTTCGTGCTGCAGGCGCCGTCGGGGGAGCTCCTCACCGCGAAGCGCCTGACGACCTACCCGGACCCGTCCGAGGCGTGCCTCGCGGGGCTCGACGAGCTCTGCGCCCGGAGCGGCGTCGTGTGGCGCGACGTGGCTCAGGCGGTCCACGGGACGACGCTCGGCTCCAATGTCGTCATCGAGCGCAAGGCGCGGGGCGTCGGGCTCCTCACCACGCGGGGGTTCCGCGACGTGCTGCTCATCGGGCGCGAGAAGCGCTACCAGGTCTACGACCTCCAGATCGAGAAGCCCGCGCCGTTGATCCCACGCCGATGGATCGGGGAGGTGACCGAGCGCGTCCTCGCGGACGGCTCGGTGCGGAGCCCGCTCGACGAGGCGGACGCGCGTCGGGTCGTCCGCGAGCTCGTCGCGCGCGGGGTCACGACCCTCGCGATCTGCCTCCTGCACGCGTATCTGAACCCGCTCCACGAACGGCGCCTCGCGGAGATCGTCGGGGAGGAGGCCCCGGAGGTGAGGGTGACGATGTCGCACGAGGTGTCGCCGACCTTCCGCGAATACGAGCGGACCTCGACGACCGTGGTGAACGCCTACGTGATGACGGCCGTGCGCGCGTACCTGCGCGGGCTCGCCGCCGCCCTGGCCGAGCGGGGCTCCCGCGGCCGGCTCTTCGTCATGCAGTCCTCGGGCGGTGTCGCGACGGCGGAGGCGATGCAGCGCTACCCCGTGCGCATGATCGAGTCGGGCCCCGCGGCGGGTGCCCTGATGGCGGCGGTGTACGGCGAGCTCACGGGCTACCGCGACCTGATCGCGTTCGACATGGGCGGCACGACCGCCAAGCTCGCGCTGATCGAGGGCGGGCGGCCCTCCACGACGACGGCGTTCGAGCTCCATCGCGTCAACAACGCTCCGGGCAGCGGCCTGCCGATGAACATCCAGGCGATCGACCTCGTCGAGATCGGCGCGGGAGGCGGCTCGATCGCACGCGCGCGGCTCGGCGTGATCGCCGTGGGCCCGGAGAGCGCTGGGTCGACGCCGGGGCCCGTCTGCTACGGGCGCGGCGGTACCGTGCCCACGGTCACCGACGCGAACGTGGTGCTCGGCTACATCAACCCCGAGTACTTCGCGGGCGGCTCGATCAGGCTGGAGCCGGCGGCGGCGGCGCGGGCGGTCGAGACGAAGGTCGCGCGGCCGCTCGGCCTGGCCCTCGAGGACGCGGCGTGGGGGATCCACGCGATCGTCAACACCAACATGGAGCTGGCGACGCGCGTGGTCTCGATCGAGCGCGGCCGCGACCCGCGCGATCTCACGCTCGTCGCCTTCGGCGGGTCGGGCCCCGTGCACGGCTGCCGCCTCGCCCAGGCGCTCTCCATCCCGCGCGTGATTCTCCCCGCGGCCGCCGGGGTCACCGCCGCGATCGGCCTGCTGGCCGCGGAGGTCCGGTTCGACGTGGCGCGCACCTACGTCCGCCGGCTCGATGCCGTGGAGCCCGCACAGCTCGGCCGGATGTACGCGGAGATGACGCGGCAGGCGACGGAAGTCGTCCGCGAGTCCGCCGTCGTGGGTGAGATCGCCGTGGCGCGCTCGGCCGACGCGCGCTACGTAGGCCAGGGGTACGAGCTGACCGTGCCCGTGCCGTCGGGCGAGCTCGATGTCGCGGCGCTCGGACGGGTGCGCGCGGCGTTCGACGAGATCTACGCCGCCCGCTACGGCTACGCGAACCCCGACGAGCCCGTCGAGGTCGTCACCTGGAAGCTCTCGGCGGTCGGCGGCTCGCCCCGCATCGCGCTCGCGAAGGCCGAGACGCAGGACGGCGCGCGCGCGGTCAAGGGGAGTCGCCGCGCCTACTTCCCCGAGGCGCGCGGCTACGTGGACACGCCGGTCTACGACCGCTACGCGCTCGCACCGGGGGCGCATCTCACGGGGCCGGCGATCGTGGAGGAGCGCGAATCCACGACCGTCCTGCCGCCCGGCGCCACGGCGTCCGTCGACGAGTACGCGAACCTGATCGTGGAGGTCGTAGGAACGGCGGGCGGCGCGGGCTCGGGCGTCAGGCGCGCCGCCGGTCTTCCGGCATGATCGCGGGAATGGCGTGACGGCCGTGCTTGCGATACAGCCGGAAGTCCCGGTCGAGGGTGAGAACGCGGCTGTCCGTGTGCGCTTCGGCCATGCGGACGAGGCAGGCGTCGGCGAGCGACATCGGCACGCGGGCGTAACGGGCCATCAGCCTGGCGACCGCGCTCACGTTGTCCTCGAGTTGGAAGGCGATCCGCAGGGCGCCGCGGCTGAGGAGCTCGAGCACGGCGCTCGGACCACCCCGGGCGTGTCGAACGAGAAAGCAGGTCTCGGACACGACCGCCTCGCAGGTCAGGAGCGGCACGGGCAGCTCGGCCAGCCGCGCCGCTGCCCACCGGTGATGGCGATCGCGCCGGTTGAGGAAGGCGACGAGCGGGCCCGTGTCGACGAGGGTCGGCGGCGTCAGCGCCCGTACGCGTGGAGGTGGCGAGGGTGGTGCGAGAGGTCGATCGGGCCCGACACACAGCCGGTGAGGTCGTGCGCGAGGCTGGCGAAGGAACGCGCCCGGGGCTTCCGGTCTCTGGTGAGCGCTGCCTCGAGGGCCTTCCGCACGACACTCGACTTGCTCTGGCCGCGTTCGGCTGCCTTCCGGCTGGGAGCTTCACGGTGAGCGTGCGGGTCGCGCGTATGGCAGTCATACCAGTATGCCAGCATGGTAATGCGCAAGCGCAACTGCCCGGCCTCGCCGACAAGGTCAACTGGTGAGGAGCGTCAGCGTCGTGGATCCGATCACCCTCGGCGTCATCTGGGGCGCGCTCCAGTCGATCGCGGTCGAGATCGGCACGACGGTCCACAAGACCGCCTACTCCGAGCAGGCGCGCGAGGGCCAGGACTTCTCCGTGGCGGTGTTCGACCGGCAGGGGCGCATGGTCGCTCAGGGGCCCTACTCGCCGGGCCATATGGGCGCGATGTCCTTCGCCGTCAAGAACGCGCTCGCCGCTCACCCGGTCGAGACGCTCCGCCCGGGCGACGCGATCCTCCTCAACGATCCGCTGCTCGGCTCGGGGCATCTCCCCGACTTCTTCGTCACCCAGCCGGCGTTCCACGAGGGCGAGCTGGTCGGCTTCGCGGTGAACATCCTCCACCACACCGACGTCGGCGGCCAGCGCCCCGGGAGCCAAGGCGTCGAAGGGATCTTCGACTACTTCCAGGAAGGCCTCCGCGTCCCACCGACCAAGGTCTGGCGCGAGTACCGGGAGGACGCGGGCATCGTCGGGATCATCGCCGCGAACACGCGCACGCCCGACAAGGTCCTCGGCGACTTGCGTGCCCAGCGGAGCGCGCTGCGGGTCGGTGAGCTGCGGCTTCAGGAGCTCGCCGCGCGCTACGGCCGGGACGTGCTCTTCCGCGCGATGGACGAGATCATCGAGCGGACCGAGGCGAGCATGCGCGCCGCGATCCGGGCCGTCCCCGACGGCGTTTACACGTTCGAGGACTTCATGGACGACTACGGGCCCGGGACCGAGCCGCTGCGCGTGGCCGTCACGGTGACCGTGGCGGGCGATACCATGGTGATCGACTACGAGGGCTCGAGCCCGCAGACCGCGTCGGGCATGAACTCCTACATCAACTACACGCGCTCCTACGCGTACGCCGCGGTCAAGTGCCTGACCGACCCGTTCGGCCCGATGAACGAGGGCGCGCTGCGCCCGATCACCGTGACGGCGCCCGAGGGGTCGTTCCTCAACCCGCGGCCGCCGGCGGGCGGTGGGCCGCGCGCGATCATCTGCTATCGCACCTTCGAGTCGGTCATCGGCGCGCTCGCCCGGGCGGTGCCCGAGCGGGTGGCCGCGGCCGCGTCGCACATGGCGAACCCGACGTTCGGCGGCCGGGACCGCGCGCGGCGACGCCGCTTCGTCGCGTACGAGCTGGTGCTCTCGGGGACCGGCGGTCGCGCGACGCGGGACGGGTGCGAGGCGATGGCGTGGGCGTTCAACGCCTCGAACATCCCCGTCGAGGCGCAGGAGGCGAACCAGCCGATCATCGTCGAGCGCTTCGAGCTGATCCGCGACTCCGCCGGCCCGGGGAAGTTCCGCGGCGGCTCGGGCATCCGCCGCGACCTGCGCTTTCTTGCCGACGACGGCAAGCTCACGAATCTGGCCGACCGGCAGACGGTCGCGCCATACGGGCTGTTCGGCGGCCGCCCGGGAACCCTCGGCCGGACGGTGATCAATCCCGGGCCGAATGAAGAGGTCGTGCACGGGAAGGCGTCGCGGGGGTTCGCCTACGGTGACGTCGTCTCCTTCCAGCAGCCGGGCGCCGGGGGCTACGGTGACCCGCTCGAGCGCGACCCACGGCGCGTGCTCGAGGACGTCCTGGACGACTATGTCTCGATCGCGGCGGCACGCGCGGACTACGGCGTGGTGATCACCGGGACGGGGATCGATCTCGCCGTCGACGAACAAGCGACACGCGAGCTCCGGGCGACGATGCGGCGATGATCACGTTCGCGCCGGAGCAGGAAGCGTTTCGCCGCGCCGTCGCGCGGTTCGTCGACGCCGAGGTGGTGCCGGCGGCGGAGGGGATCGACGAGCGCGCCGAGTTCCCGTGGACGCTCTTCAAGCGCCTCGGCGAGCTCGGCTACCTCGGCCTCCGCTACCCGGAGGTGTACGGCGGCGCCGACGCCGACATGGTCACCTACTGCCTGTTCGCGGAGGAGCTCGCCCGCGGCTCACTCTCGGTGGCCGCCGCGGCGGCGATGCAGTCGCTGATGGGGACCGACTTCATTTACAAGTACGGCAGCGACGCGCTCCGGCGGAAGTACCTCGTGCCCGCGCTCCGGGGCGACCTGGTCGCGACCTTCGCGCTCACCGAGCCCGGCGCCGGCTCCGACGTCGCCAACATCACCACGCGCGCCGAGCGGCGCGGCGACCGGTGGGTGCTCCGCGGCGGGAAGACCTGGGTGACCAACGCGCCGGTGGCCGACGTGCTGACGGTCGCCGCGAAGACCTCTACCGAGCGCGGCATGAAGAACATCGCGCTCTTCCTCCTGGACCGCTCGACGATGCGCGGGATCACGCTCGGGAAGTCGATCGACAAGATGGCGGTGCGCGCCTCCGTGACCGGGGAGATTCTGCTCGAAGACGTGGAGGTTCCCGTCGAGCATCTCCTGGGTGGTGAGACGGGTGGCGTCGAGAAGATCGGGTCGATCCTCTCCGAGATCCGGGTGATGACGGCGGCGATCTCCCTCGGGGTGGCGCGCGCCGCGTACGCGGCCGCGCTCGCCTACGCCCGAGAGCGGGTCGCGTTCGGGAAGCCGATCGTCGAGCACCAGGCGATCGGGTTCAAGCTCGCCGACATGCTCACGCAGCTCCACGCCGCGACGCTCATGACCTACCAGGCCGCGGCCCGGCTCGACGCCGGGCGCGCCATCACCCGGGAGGCGGCGATGGTGAAGCTGTTCGCGTCGGAGATGGCGGTGAAGCTCACCGACGAGGCCGCGCGCATCTTCGCGTCGTACGGGCTCGCGATGGAGTACCCCGTCCAGCGCTACTTCCGCGACGCGCGCTTCCTCCTGCCCGGCGGCGGGACCTCGGAGATCTTGCGCGTCGTGATCGATCGCGACCTCGACTGGGACCGGAGCCAGGCGTTCGCGTGATGACCCCGACGCGGGGAGGGACGATGCAGCCGCGGGGACGCTACTGGGACGACTTCAAGGTTGGCGACGTGCTCGTGACCCCGCGACGCACGGTGGACGGCGGCGACGTCTCGCGCTTCGCGGGGCTCACGGGCGACTTCAACGCGCTCCACACGGACGAAGAGTACGCGAAGACGACGCCCTTCGGCGCCCGCGTCGCTCACGGGATCCTCACGCTCGGGGTCTCCAACGGCGCGCAGAACCTCGCGGGCTGGTTCGACGGGACGGCGCTTGCTCTCCTCGGACTCGACCGGGTCCGCTTCACCGCCCCCGTCAAGTTCGGCGACACCGTCCAGACCGAGATGACCGTCACGGCGTGCCGCCCGACCTCCAAGCCCGACCGTGGCGTCGTCGTCTTCGACGCGACCGTGAAGAACCAGCGGGGCGAGACGGTGCTGAGCTACGAGGAGAGCGTCCTCATGCGGAGACGCTCGTGAACCTCCCACGGAGGCGGCCATGAGACGAGTCGCGCTGGTCGGCGCGGGGGTCTCGAAGTTCGGTGTGCGCAAGGCGAGTTACCGCGACCTCATCTGGGAAGCGGGCAAGGCGTGCTTCGATTCGATCCCCGCGGTGATGCCGAAAGACGTTGAAGGTCTCGTCGTCGGGTCTGTGATGCCGGAGCGCACGGCCTTCCAGTCCCATATCGCCTCGCTCGCCGCCGAGGCGCTCGGGATCAAGCCGAGCGCGCTCAGCGCGCGGACCGAGCACATGTGCGCCTCGGGCACCGTCGGGATTCGCTACGCGTACGCCTTCATCGCGGCGGGGCTCGCTGACCTCGTCATGGTGCTCGGCGTCGAAAAGCTCACCGCGCCGACGGGCGAGGAGGCGATCCTCAACATGGGCGCCGGTGTGGACCGCGAGTGGGAGGCCGCGTTTGGGCTCACCGCGCCGCCCTGCTTCGCGCTCGCGGCCCAGCGCCACATGGCCGCGTACGGGACGACCGAGGAGCAGCTCGCGCTGGTCGGCGTGAAGAATCACAACCACGCCGCCAAGAACCCGAACGCCCACTTCAACAAGGGCGCCACGCTCGACCAGGTGCTCTGCTCGCGGATGATCGCGACGCCCCTGCGTCTGTACATGTGCTCGCCGATCACCGACGGCGCCGCGGCGGTGATCCTCGCGAGCGAGGAGCGGGCGCGCGCGCTGACCGGCAAGCCGGTCTGGATCCGGGGGACGGGCCAGGCGCTCGACGGCTTCCAGCTCACCTCGCTCCCCGACGACTACGCCCGCTGGCCCGCGCTCGAGCGCGCGGCACGGGCCGCGTACCGGATGGCCGGCACCGCCCCGCACGAGGTGGACCTCGCCGAGGTGCACGACTGCTTCGCGATCGCCGAGTTGATCGCGTGCGAGGAGCTCGGCTTCTGCGGGAAGGGCGAGGCGGGCGCGTTCGTCGCCTCGGGGCGCAGCGACTACGGCGGCGACGTGGTGGTGAACCCGCGAGGCGGGCTCATCGGGTGCGGTCACCCGCTCGGGGCCACCGGCGTCGCCCAGGCGGCGGAGGTCTTCGTCCAGCTCCGCGACGAGGCCGGCGCCCGCCAGGTGCCCGACGCGGCGATCGGGCTCACGCACAACAACAGCGGGATGGGCGAGCACGTCGTGATGATCTACGGGAAGGAGCCCGTGTGATCGTCGCGGTGCTCGGCCCCGGGAGGATCGGGCGTCAGATCGCGCTCGCCTTCGCCCTGGGTGGGCGCCGCGTCCTCCTCGTCGACGCCAAGACACGCGCGCCCGAGGAGCGCCGCGCGGTCTTCGCCGACGCGCGGCGCGAGATCGCCCGCGACCTTCGGCTGATGACCGAGGAAGGGGTGATCGCGGGCGGCGACGCCGCGTCGGTGCTCGACCGGATCGCGGAGGGCGCGGGGCTCGACGGGCTCGACGGCTGCGGTTTCGTCCAGGAGGCGCTGCCGGAGCTGCTCGACCTCAAGCGTGAGGTGCTCGGGCGTCTCTCGACCCGCGTCGACGCCGGGGCGATCATCGCCTCAGCGAGCTCGACGATCTCGCCCCAGCACCTCGCCGATGCGGTGCAGCGTCCGGAGCGTTTCCTCGTGGCGCACTGGCTGAACCCCGCCCACATCATCCCGCTCGTGGAGGTCGTCCCCGGTCAGGCGACCGCCGCCGCCGTCGTCGACCGCACCGTCGAGATCCTCGAGGCGCTCGGTAAAGTCCCCGTGCGCTGCGCCGACTCGCCCGGCTTCATCGGCCCGCGGATGCAGGCGCTGCTCATGAACGAGGCGGTCCGCCTCGTCGAGGAGGGCGTCGCGACGCCCGAGGACGTCGACCGGGCGTTCAGGGCGGGGATGGGCTTCCGGTACGCGCAGGTCGGGATCTTCGAGTTCATCGACTGGGGCGGCGTGGACATCCTCCACCGTGCGAGCCGCTTCCTCGCCGAGGCGCTCGGCGACGACCGGTTCAAGCCAGCGCGCCTGGTCGAGGAGAAGATCGCGCGGCGGGAACTTGGCCCCAAGACCGGGCGCGGGTTCTTCGACTACACGGGCGACCGGCGCGAGGCGTTCGAGACCGCGAAGGTCCGCGCGCTGCTCCGGCAGCTGAAGCGAGCGCGCGAGGACGCACCCCATCCATGATCCTCATCGAGCACGCGACCGTCGTCACCGTGGACCGTGAGCGGCGCATCCTCCGCGACGGCGCCGTTCTGGTCGACGGCCGGGACATCGTCGACGTGGGCGCCACCGCCGACGTGCGGCCACCGCGCGTGCCCGACCGCGTGGTCGACGGTCGCCGGCGCCTCGTGCTCCCCGGCTTCGTCGACACGCACGTCCACCTGTCGGAGCACCTGAACCGCGGCCTCCTCCTCGACGACATCCCGGTGGACCGCTACCTCCCCGACTGGCTCATCCCGCTCTACGCGGTCATGACGCCCGAGGAGGAGCAGGTCTCCGCGCAGCTCGCGTGCGTCGAGATGATCCGCACGGGGACGACGACCTTCTGCGAGGCGGGCACGCTCTTCGACGTCGCGGCGGTCGCCGACGTGGTCGAGGCGATCGGGATGCGCGCCATTCTCGGGCGCTGGTCGTGGGACAGGGCGGGTGGGCCCGGACGGATGCGCCAGACGACGGCCGACGCGCTCCGCGCGAACGAGGAGATGCTCGCCGCGGTGCACGGCCGGGCGAAGGGGCGGATCGGCGCCTGGCCGCTCCTGCTGGGCTTCGGGACGTGCTCCGCGGAGTTGATGCGGGGCGCGAAGGCGCTGGCGGACCTTCACCGCGTGGGGTGGGGGATGATGCACTTCGCCACGCACCCGTCGCGGAAGACGGCGGACCGGATCCCGCTCGCCGAGCTGGACGCGCTCGGCGTCCTCGGGCCGAACACGAAGCTCGCTCACATGGTCTACGTGGACGACGCCGACATCCGGCTCCTCGCCCGGCGCAACGTGAAGGTCTCCCACTGTCCGTCGGCGGCGCTCAAGCACACGAAGGGGCTCGCGGTCCACGGCCGGTTCCCCGAGATGCTCGACGCCGGCGTCTCGGTCTCGCTCGGAGGCGACAGCGGGAACGGCTCGAACCATGTCGACATGCTGCGGCTCATGTACCTTGCCGCCACCGTCTCGAAGGACGCGCGCCTCGACGTCGGCGTGATGGGCCCCGAGCGCGTCCTCGAGATGGCGACGATCCACGGCGCCGAAGCGCTCCTGCTCGAGCGCGAGATCGGCTCGATCGAGCGCGGCAAGCGCGCTGACCTGGTGCTCTATGATCTGGACACTCCCGAGTGGCGCCCGCTCCTGAATCCGCTCAACAACCTGGTCTACGCGGCGACGGGCGCGAGCGTGCGGACCGTGCTGATCGACGGGCGGATCGTCCTCGACGAGGGGCGACTCACGACGCTCGACGAGCCGGCGCTCTACGCGCGCGTGGAGGATCTGGCCCGACGTCAGATCGCGCGCGCGGGACTCCCCATCGAGTCGAAGTGGCCGGTGGTCGGCGCATGACCTACTTCCGTGCGGTCGACCCGTTCCCGCTCGAGTCGGCGGAGCACACGAAGCTCCACGAGGTCTACACGCGCCTGGCGTCGGGGCGGCTGGCGACCACCCGCTGCTTGGAGTGCCGCACCTCGGCGTGGCCGCCGCGCGGCTTCTGCGGCGAGTGCGCGTCGGACCGGTTCGAGTGGGTGGACCTCCCGGGCGAGGGGACGCTCCACGCGTTCACGGTGCAGGAGACGGGCTTGCCGGCCGGGTTCCAGGGTCCGCGGGTCTTCGCGATCGTCGAGGTCGGGGAGCATCGCGTCTTCTCTGTCATCGTGGACGCGGACCCGGCGCGGCTGGCGATTGGCCAGCGTGTACGCCTCACGCCGATACGCGTCGCCGACGACCCGAGGGGCAACGCACGATGGCTGCCCGCGTTCACCCCGCCATGACCGGCTCGCGCGCGAGGGCCCTTGGCGTCATCGCCGACACCCACGGGCTCCTGAGGCCCGAAGCGGTGGTGGCGCTCCAAGGCGTCGACGCGATCGTCCACGCCGGGGACATCGGTGCGTCGGACGTGCTGGACCGGCTGGGCGAGATCGCGCCGGTGACGGCCGTCCGCGGCAACAACGATCGCGGCGCGTGGGCGGAGAGGCTCCCGTCCACCGAGGTGCTCGAGATCGGTGGCGTGCGCCTGTACGTGCTGCACAATGCACGTGAGCTCGACCTCGACCCCCGCGCGGCGGGGTTCGGCGCGGTCATCTCCGGTCACAGTCACCAGCCGCTTCGGGAGGAGCGCGACGGCGTGCTGTTTTTCAATCCGGGAAGCGCCGGCCCCCGCCGGTTCAAGCTGCCGGTGGCGGTGGGACGACTCACCGTCGAAGACGGACGCGTGCGGGGCCGCATCCTCGAGCTCTCGTGCCGAGTGCAATGAGGAGCGACATGGGGAACGGAGCCGGATCGCGCCTCGTCTCAGGCCACCTACCGATGATGCCGGCCTCGCGGACCTCGTCTGGAATGGGAAGGGACCCGCGGGACGGAGCCGGATCGCGCCTCGTCTCAGGCCACCTACCGATCGCACCGGCCCCGGGGGCCCCGCTACAGTGAGGGTCTTGATCGCGAAGCCCGGGCTCGACGGCCACGACCGCGGCGCGAAGGTCGTGGCACAAGCGCTCCGCGACGCGGGGGTCGAGGTCGTCTACTCGGGGCTCAAGCGGACACCGGACGAGATCGTGCACGAGGCGATTCAGGAGGACGTGGACGTCGTCGGGCTCTCGGTGCTGTCGGGCGCCCACCTGCTCCTCTCGCGCCGCGTGCTCGAGGGGCTGCGGGCGTACGGCGCCGATGAGATCGAGGTCGTCGTGGGCGGCATCATCCCTCCGCGTGACGTGGAGGAGCTCCAGAAGCTCGGCGTCGCGCGCGTCTTCCCGATGGGCACGCCGCTGCCGGACATCGTCGCCGCGTTCACGAAGGAGGCGAGCCAGAGATGAAGGAGCTACGAGCGCACGCCGGCTTCCCGATCAAGCCGCTCTACGGGCCCGAGGACACGACCGACGTCGACTGCGAGCGCGACGTCGGCCGCCCCGGCGAGTTCCCGTTCACGCGCGGCATCCATCCGACGATGTACCGCGAGCGGCTCTGGACGATGCGCCAGTACGTCGGCTTCGGCACACCGAGCGAGACGAACAGCCGGTTCAAATACCTGATGGCGCACGGACAAGATGCCTTGAACGTCGCCTTCGACCTGCCAACGCAGTTAGGCCTCGACTCCGACGACCCGCGCGCCGAGGGTGAGGTGGGCCGGGTCGGGATGGCGATCGACACGCTCGCCGATATGGAGGACGCGTTCGCCGGCATCCCGCTCGACCGCGTCAGCGTCTCGCTCACGATCAACGGCATGGCGGCGCCGATCACGGCCATGTACTACGTGGTCGCCGAGAAGCAGGGCGCGGCGGCCGACCGCGTCGTCACGACGCCCCAGAACGACATCCTCAAGGAGTTCGTCGCGCGGGGCACGTGGGTCTACCCGGTCGAGCCGTCCCTGCGACTCGTGGCGGACCTCATCGAGTTCTCGGC
>WNEX01000525.1_pt1 | contig 18155 bp, 13 predicted proteins | sample 5399841 | NCBI WGS metagenome assembly WNEX01 (sample SAMN13153337, study PRJNA577476) | soil metagenome | isolation source: 40 cm grassland meadow soil 2 days after 1st rain plot 5 | place: USA:California | collected 2015-09-18 | reverse complement strand
AGAAGCTCGGAGCGCTCGACTTCGCCGGCGGCACCGTGGTGCACATCAGCGCCGGCGTCTCGGCCCTGGTGGCGGCGCGCATGCTCGGGCCGCGCAAAGATTTCAAGCGAGCCCCGATCGTGCCGCACAACGTACCGCTCGTGCTCTTGGGCGCCGGGCTCCTGTGGTTCGGCTGGTTCGGCTTCAATGCCGGCTCGGCGCTCGCCGCCAACGGCCTGGCCGCACTGGCATTCACGAATACCAACACGGCCGCCGCCGCGGCGCTCGTCACCTGGGTCTGCCTCGACCTGGCGCGCGGCGGCAAAGCGACCGCCGTCGGCGCGGCGACCGGGCTGGTGGTGGGTCTCGTGGGGATCACACCCGCCGCGGGCTACATCACCGTACCGGCGTCCATCGCGGTCGGCGTGCTGGCGGCGATCGTGAGCTACACCGCGATCCAGATCCGCGCCACCACACGGCTCGACGATTCGCTCGACGTGTTCTCCTGCCACGGTCTCGCCGGAGTGGCCGGGGCGCTGCTGACCGGCGTCTTCGCCACCAAAGTGGCGAACCCCGCCGGGGGCGACGGCTGGCTCGCCGGGAACTTCGCCCAGATGGGCATACAGCTCGTGGCGGTGCTCGCGGCCGTCGCGATCGCCGCGGCGGGCACGGCCCTGATCATGGTGTTCGTGAACGCCACGCTCGGTGCCAAGGCGGGCGTAAAGGAGCAGCTCAGCGGGCTCGACTTGAGCGAGCACGGCGAGGAAGCGTACTTCGGCGAGCAAGGTGCCACGCCCGCGCCGGGCCTGTCGCTCGGCGCCGCTGTGATCGTCTCGGGAGTACCGGCGAAAGTCGAAGCGGCCTAGCGCGACCGGCGGCTGACGAGCGTATTCTCGAGGAACAGGTACTCGATCCCCGTCCCGAGGAACGTGTCGAGCGCCTCGCGCGGCGTGTTGACGATGGGCTGTCCCTTGACGTTGAAGCTCGTGTTCAGCACCATCTGCCTCCCCGTGGTCTTGCCGACGGCCTGCAGCAGGGCGTGAAATTCCGGATTGTCCCGGGCGGCCACCGTCTGCACGCGGGCCGAGCCGTTGACGTGGGTGATGGCGGGCAGGGCATCCCGGAACTCCGGGCGCACGTCCACGGTCATGATCATGAACGGCAGCTCGGTTCCGGGCGCCACCTCGAACCAGCGATCCACTTCCTCGAGCGAGACGGCGGGAGCGAACGGCCGGAACGCCTCCCGCATCTTCACCATGGCGTTGATGCGATCCCGCATCTCGGGGTGGCCGGGGTCGGCGAGGATGCTGCGGTGCCCGAGGGCGCGCGGCCCGAACTCCATGCGGCCGCGGTACCAGGCGACCACCCGTCCCGCCGCAATGAGACGCGCCGCCTCCGCACACGCCTCGGCCAGGGTCGCGAAACGCGCCACCTCGATACGGTCGCCGTACGCGGCGAGCGCCGCGTCGATCGCCTCGGCGCCATAGCCCGGCCCGAGGAAGGGAACCGGGAACCGCTCGTTCCGCGCCTCGCCCAGCTCGGCGGCGCGCCATAACGCCGCGCCCAGGGCGGTGCCGTCGTCACCCGCCGCCGGCTGCACGTAGATGTCATCGAACGTCCCCGAGCAGAGCAGCTTGCCGTTCGCGGTGCAATTCAATGCCACGCCCCCGGCCAGCGCCAGCCGGCGCAAGCCCGTCGTCTCCGCGAACCGCCCGCACAGGTGCAGCATGGCCCGGTCCAGACACGCCTGCAGCCCGGCGGCCACGTCCCGATGCACGTCGCCGATCTCCGCGTCGGGAGGGCGGGGCGGCACCAGCGCCTCGGTGAGGCGGGCGCGCGTTGCGAGGTAGTGCTCGCGCTCCTCCCGCGTCCGGTTGAGCCGCAGCAGGGGGATGCGGATCCCACCGTCGGGCTCGAGCTCGACCGCTGTTTCGAAGAAGCGGCAGAACCGCTCCGCGTCTCCGTAGGGCGCAAGCCCCATGATCTTGTATTCGTCGGCGTTGAAGTCGAACCCCAGGTGCAGCGTCACGACCGAGTACAGGATGCCGATCGAGTCCGGCGCGCCGATCTGGAATATCCGGTCCAGATGCCCGTCACGCGCGTGATACACGCTCGCGCTCTGGGCCTCGCCCATGCCGTCGATCACAACGACGAGACACTCGTCCCATCCCGAGGTGTAGTACGCACTGGCCGCGTGGGCCGCGTGGTGCGCGACGTGACGCACCCGTTCCGCGGGGAAGCCCGGAACATCCCGCGCCACGAGCGCTAGCAGGGCTTCGCGCGAATAGACGTCGCGATACAGGTCGTGCGACACGGGGTCCAGCGCGTAGACGCCCCGGTAGGGCGCATAGTCGAAGCCGTGCACCAGCTCGTGCACGTCGTTCATGGCGAGACCGGCCTCCGCCAGGCAGTAGGCGATCGCGCCCTTGGGAAAGTCCCCCGTGTGCTTGCGCCGGCTGATGCGCTCCTCCGCCACGGCCGCCACCACGGTCCCGTCCACGACCAGCGCCGCCGCCGAGTCGTGTCCCTGGGAGATGCGGTACTCACGCTCGTCCAGGTTCGGCGAGTGCGCTCGCTTGAACGGAATCGAGCCCTCGAAGCCGCTGATGCCGATGATGTTCAACGAGGGTCCTTCGGTGACTGTTGGGAGTGAGGAGACGGGAGGGGAGCCGCAAGAACCGTACGCGATCGCCCATGGAGGACTCCGCGCGGGCGCTGCGTGGCGTCGACGCCACACGCCCATTCCGGACGCCGGGGCCGGAAAAACAGCCCGCTTCTTGCACACGGTGCGGGCGACCGTCGCAGGCTTCTCACGTCAGTCTGGCGAGGTGGCATGACCGCTCGACTCATCGAGTCCGGATTGAAGGTGTTCGCGACCTGCCCGCCGTCCTACACGGCGTCCCCGCTCGTCTACCGGCGCGAGGTGCTGGACATCGCCCGTTGGAGCGACGCCGCGGGGTGCGAGGGGATCCTTGTCTACACGGACAACGGGCTCGTCGACCCGTGGCTCATCGCCCAGGACATCATCACGCACACGCAGCGGCTCTGCCCGCTGGTGGCGGTGCAGCCGGTGTACATGCATCCCTACAGCGTCGCCAAGATGGTCGCCACGCTGGGATTCCTGCACGGGCGGCGCATCTATCTCAATATGGTGGCGGGCGGCTTCAAGAACGATCTGGAGGCGCTGGACGACCGCACGCCTCACGACGAGCGCTACACCCGGCTGGTCGAATACACCGGGCTCATTCTGCAGCTGCTCGGCGGCCCCAAGCCCGTGACGCTGGACGGACGCTACTACCGCGTCACCAACGTGAAGATGACGCCGCCGCTCGATCCCGCCCTCAAGCCGGGGGTGTTCGTCTCCGGCTCTTCGGAGGCGGGGCTGGCGGCGGCCCGGCAGCTCGGCGCGCTGGCTGTGCGCTATCCCAAGCCGGTCGCGGCATACGAGGGGGGGCCGGCGATCGACGCCGCGGCACTCGGCATCCGCATCGGGATCATCGCGCGCGAGGGCGCGGCGGAGGCGTGGGCGGTCGCACGCGCCCGCTTCCCGGAGGACCGCAAGGGCCAACTCACCCACCAGCTCGCGATGAAGGTCTCCGACTCGGCATGGCACAAGCAGCTGTCGAAGATCGGCGAGACCGCGACAGGTGAGGACAGCGAGCAACCGTACTGGATGTTGCCGTTCGAGAACTACAAGACGTTCTGTCCGTACCTGGTCGGGAGCTACGAGCGGGTGGCCGACGAGGTGGCGCGCTACGTGGGCGTGGGCTACCGCACCATCATCCTCGACGTGCCGGCCAGCCCGGAAGAGCTGGAGCACATCGGCGTGGTGTGCGAGCGTGCCGCCGCTCGCGTGACGCCGTGAGTCGCCTGCTGCAGCAGTGGGTGGCGGAGCAGGCGAGCCGGCGCCCCGACGCCGGTGCGCTGGTGTTCCAGGACCGCCGGCTCACCTACGGCGAGCTCGAGGCTCGAAGCAACCGGCTGGCGCGCCTCCTCAGGGAGGCGGGGTGCGCGCGGGGCGACCGGGTCTGCCTGTTGAGCCCCAAGTCCCCCGACACGATCGTGGCGATCCTCGCCGTGCTCAAGGCCGACGCGATGTACGTGCCGCTCGACCCCGGGAGCCCCGTGGCCCGCGTCGAAAAGATGATCGCCGCGTGCGACAACCGCTGGATCCTGGCGGGCGGGGCCGTCGGCCCGACGCTCGCGGGCGTGTTCGCCGCGCCCGAGTTCGCGCGCACCCACGCCGTCGGGTGGCTCGACGCCACGCCTCCACCGAGCGGCGTGGAGGCGCGCTTCTCCGCGGGCGACCTGGCGAGCTATTCCGCCGAGCCCCCGGCGTGCCGCAATACGGCGGCGGACGGCGCGCACATCCTCTTCACATCGGGATCGACCGGCACGCCCAAGGGCGTCATGATCACCCACGCCAACGTGCGCGCCTTCATCGAGTGGGCGGTGCCCTACTTCGGCACGACGGCGACAGACCGCATCTCGGCTCATCCCCCGCTCCACTTCGACTTGTCCACGTTCGACATGTTCGGGACGTTCGCGGCGGGCGCGGAGCTGCACCTCGTGCCGCCCGAGCTGAACCTGCTGCCGCACAAGCTCGCGGATCTGATCCGCCGGGCGCAGCTGACGCAATGGTTCTCGGTCCCGTCGGCGCTCAACTACATGGCGAAGTTCGACGTCGTGAAGCAGGGCGACTTCCCCTCGCTCAAGCGTGTGCTATGGTGCGGCGAGGTGTTCCCCACACCGGCGCTGATGTACTGGATGCAGCGGCTGCCGCACGCGTCGTTCACCAACCTGTACGGTCCCACGGAAGCCACCATCGCCAGCAGCTATTACAGGGTCCCAGCCTGCCCCGCGAGCGAGGACGAGGTGATCCCCATCGGCCGCGCCTGCGACGGTGAAGAGCTGCTCGTGCTGGACGAAGCGCTCCGCCCGGTGCCGCCCGGCGAGGTGGGGGAGCTCTACATCCGGGGCGCGGGGCTCAGCCCGGGCTACTGGCGCGATCCCGAAAAGACGCGCGGGGCGTTCCTGCCGTACCCGGGGGCCACGCGGCCCGACGACCGCATCTATCGCACCGGCGACCTGGCCAGCGTCGGGACGGACGGCCTGGTCCGCTTCCTCGGGCGGGCCGACTCACAGGTCAAGACGCGCGGCTACCGGGTGGAGCTGGGCGAGATCGAGACGGCCCTGCACGCGCTGGGAACGTTGCGCGAATGCGCCGTGGTCGGCGTCGCGACTCAGGACTTCGACGGCGTCGCCATCTGCTGTGCGTACGCGCCGCTCGCCGGCGTGGCCGCGACGCCCGCGTCGCTGCGCGCGGCGGTGGCCCACGCGCTGCCCTCCTACATGCTGCCATCGCGCTGGCTCGCGTTCGACGAGCTGCCCAAGACCAGCAACGGCAAGATCGACCGCCGCCGACTCAAGGAGCTGTTCGCACCGGAGGCGGTGAGCGCGCCATGACCATGGTGACCGATTCCCTGCAGGCCGAGCTGACCGCCTTGTTCACCAAGCGCCTCGGTGTCGAAGTGCCGTCGCCGGACACCGACCTGCTGGCGACCGGGCGCCTCGACTCGGTGGGGTTCGTCGAGCTGCTGGTGCAGCTCGAGAAACGCTTCGGGCTCCGCGTCGAGCTGGACGACGTGGAAGTCGAGAACTTCCGGTCCCTCGCAACGATCGCCGCGTACATCGCCAACCGACGGGGCGCCGGGCACAGCTGAGCCCGGGACCATCGCTGCCCCGCCTCGATGCATCGAAGTGAAACGCTCCGACACAGGTTGGTGCGTCCCCCGTGTTGCTGCTCCGCCACACTAACTGCGTCGCGCAAGCGCGTGGCGCACTTACGACGTGTGGAGCAAACGGGCAGCATGGCCCGAACCGTGCGACGGGGTGCACGGTATGAAGCTGTTGCCCCTCGACAATCCCGAGCTGATCGAGCTCGTCGCGGGTTGGATCGGCCAGGAGGAAAACTACAAGTGGCTGGATTTCGGAAACGGCATCCTCGCCCCCACGGCGGTGTCGCTCAAGGTCATGACGCAGCGGGATCTGCACGTGCTGCGCGTGTTCACGCCGGACGAGAGCGACCTGCCGATCGGCGTGGTGGGCCTGTCGAACGTGGATCGCCGTTTCAAAACGGCCGGCTCGCTGTGGGCGGTGCTGGGACGCAAGCGCTACGGCGGCTTCGCCCGGCGCGCGGCGTCGCGCATTCTGACGTACGGTTTCCAGGAACTGGGGCTGGAGGTGATCGGCGCGTGGACCGTGGACATCAACGTGCCGTCCCGTCGCGCGCTGGAGCACCTGAACTTTCGCTTCATCGGACGCCAGCGGCGTTGCCATTGGATCGACGGCAAGCCGTACGACCGGCTGCTGTACGACCTGCTGGCGACGGAGCACGTCCCCGATGACTAAGGGGCAAGACCTCGAGACCCGCATCGCGCGGTTGTTCCTCGAGCGGCTGGAGGTCGAGATACCGGCGCCGGACCTCGATCTGTTCGAGGCCGGCGTGGTCGACTCGTTGCTGTTCGTCAAGCTGCTCGCGGCCCTGGAAGAGCAGTTCGGCTTCCGGCTCGCGTTCGACGAGCTCGAGATCGACGACTTCCGCACGCTGCGCGACATCGCGCGCTTCGTGGCGGCAAAGCGCCGACTATTGCTTCCCCGGGTGCCCGCCCCCCGCTCCGATCGGGCCGCTGCTCCCGAGCAGTGAGAAGGCGAGCGTCGTAAACACCAGTCCGCCCGCGCCGGCGCCCGCCAGCAGCGCCGTCCGTCCCTTCGCCAGACGCCGCACGTCGAGCGACGCGACCGCCGCGCGCGGTAGCACGATGGCCTCGCCCGCCCACGGCACGGTGTTGCCCCGCTTCAGCTCGACCGACGCCACGGACACGACGACCCCGCCCGCGCCCCCTTCGCCGGTTCCGAGGTAGCGCCCCCGCACCACGAACACATCGGGCCCGAGGTAGCGCGCCAGATCGGCCGAGCCCGCGTCGGTGAGCGTGGCCGCGACATAGCTGCCCTCGGTGGGACTCGGTGTCGTGAGCGGGTGGTAGTCATAGCATCCCGCCACGACGCACAGCGAGGCCGCCACAACCGACACGCGTCTCATGGAAGAGCGTCGCTGCCTTGGCACGCGTGCACGTCCCCCTTGTTGCGGAACCCGTGCCTCGCCAGCTGGGCGCTCGGATCCGGGATGTTGGTGTTGGTGTTGCGCTCCGCCTGCGGGTAGTACAGCCGCCCCGGGACGTGGCTGAACCCCTGCCCGTTCGAGACCGGGGTGACTGCCGGAATGCAGGTGCGGCGGTAGTCGTTGATGGTCTCGATGTTCTGGAACAGCGCGACGTACTTCTCCATCATGACCGTGTCCCGCAGCGCCGCCGCGCTCAGCCCGCTCGCGACCGCGGGCAGCGGAACCGAGGCGAGCTCGGTGTTGAGATGCAGGCGCGCGCTGGCGGTGTCGCCCGTCGCGGCGTACGCCTCCGCCAGGATCAGCTCGTTCTCGGCCCAGCTCACGTACGGAATCCGCGCGTCCGCCGCGAACCGGGGCGGCAGGCACGCGAAGTTCGAGATCGAGTCGGGGTCGACGATCACGTTGAAGTCGTCGCCGCCGTATCCACCCAGCGCGTTGAGGCAGAAGTACGCGGCCCGCCGCGGGTCGTTCCGGGCATTCATGTAGTCCACCAGGGCCTTGCCCGCCTCCAGGTCGGTGCCGAATCCCGAGCTCACCTGGAACTGGCTCCACATGTTCCGCTCGGCCGTGACCTTCGTGTGGAACGAGCGGAGGTCGCCCTGGCCCGTCGGATCGCTGATGCCGTTGAGGGCCGCGGCGATGGCGGCGGCGTACGCCGGCACACCCAACGACTCCGCCGTGTGCATGTAGTAGCGGGCCTTCAGAGTGTACGCCACCCTGGTCCATTTCGCCTGCAGCGTCGCCACCGATTGATCGGCGCCGGGGTTGAAGACCAAGTCCCGGCTCCCCGGCCCTGCGCCGACGCCGCTCGCGAGCTCGGCGATCGCTTCGCTCAATGACGTCTGTAGCGAGGCCAGGATGGCGAACCGGTCGTCGAGCGGCGGATTGGTCGCGTTCGTGTCCACCTGAGCATAGGGAATGTCCCCCCACAGGTCCGAGGCCGTGCCGATGGTGAGGGTCTCCCACACCTTCGCGATGCCGAGCCAGGTGGAGTCGCCCGCCGCCCGGGCGAGGTTCTTCACGCGCCGGATGTCCACCAGCCCGCCGCCGCCGTACACCTGGAGCCAGTCGGCGAAGTTCGCGGCGATGTTGGACGTCTCCCCGAACACGTACTGCCCGGCCTGTTGCACGAAACGGCCGTTGGCGGCGCCGCACGCCTGGACCCACTCGCACGTCATCATGGCCGCGGTGGCTTCCTGGAACGTGAACTGGCCGGCCTGCACGCCGACGAACAGCGGCTGGATCGACGCGGCCGTCGGCAGGTTCGGGTTCTCGGAGAGCTTGTTTCCCGTGAGGAACGCGTCACAGCCCGTCGTTCCGAGGAGCAGCCCCAGTGAGACGAGCGCGACATCGATGGTGCGACGCATATGTCGGTCTCCTCGGGTTAGTGGTTGAGGGTGACGGAGAACGCGAACGAGCGCGTCTGCGGGTTGTTGAAGTAGTCGACGCCGCCGGCGCCCAGGCCCGCGGAAATCGCCCCGCCCAGGTTCGTCTCCGGGTCGTAGCCGCTGTAGCTGGTCCACGTGTGCAGGTTACGGCCCGACACCCGCAGGTCGATGCTCGAGAAGCCGAGCGAGCGCTGTACCCACGGCGCGTCCAGCGTGTAGGTCAGCGATACCTCCCGCAGCTTCACGAAGCCGGCGTTCTCGATGCACGGCTCGTCGATGCCGAGGAACGGGCAGCCGACCACGTCGCGATACCAATACTCGCCGATGGACGCCGGGACCCCGGACCCCGGCCCCACCACGGGACCGTCATACCAGCCGCCCTGGCCGAAGATCTTCGTGTTGCCGGTGCATCCGGTTTCCGTGCGCGCCGTGCACACGGCCCGCTGCTCGGTGTCCTTGTGGGTGCCGTAGCTCCACAGCGCCCCCTTGGTCCCGTTCCAGATCTGCCCCCCGTGCCGGATGTCGAGCAGGCCGGAGACCTGCAGCTTGTGGTAGCGGAACGACGAGCGCACGCTGCCGGTCCAGTCGTAGTTCGGGTCCTGCACCAGGCGCGGATCGGGGTCCTGCAGCGGGAAGCCGTTCGGGTCGATGTACAGCGCGCCCCGTGGGTGCCCCTGGCACACGGCGCCGAGGCTGTCGGTGCCGCCTCCCGCGACGTCGACGACGTTCGTGGTGCCGTTGGACACGCCGCACCGCAGGAAGCCGCTCCCCAGGTACACGCCGATCGGCTGGCCGACCATCGCGATCTGATTGTTGAAGTCGCCGATCAGGATGAACTGCTCGCCCGCGCCGAGCGACAGCACCTTGTTGCGGTTGCGGGCCCACTGCAGGCCCACGTCCCATCCGTAGTCGCCCCGCTGCAGCGGCCGCAAGTTGAGTGACACCTCCCAGCCGCGGTTCTGAATCGAGGCCGCATTCGACCCCTGGGCGAAGTAGCCCGTGGACACGGGGAGCGGCTCCGGCAGAATCACGTCGGTGGACTTCTTGTCGTACCAGGTGATGCTGGCGTCGGCCCGATCCTTGAAGAAGCCGAGATCGAGACCCGCCTCGAATTCTTTGGAGCGCTCGGGCTTGAGGGCCGGGGCCGCCTTCAGCTCGGACCGCGTGACCATGCCGCCCAGCCCGTTCTGGGTCGGCGTGTTGGCCGTGCCCTGCGAGATGCCGGTCGCGAAGAGCGCTTCCGTGAGGGTCTGCGACGTGAAATAGGGCAGGGGCTCCTGGCCGGCCTGACCGTAGGCCACGCGGGCCTTGCCGTACGACAGCCACGCCCGCTCGCCCAGCGCCTTGGTGAATTCCCACGCCGCGCTGCCCTTGGGGAACCAGCTCCGCAGGTTGCTGCGTCCGAACGTCGACGATCCGTCGTTCCGCACCGCCGCCGTCAGATACAGCTGGCTCTTGATGTCGAGCGTGCCCTGTCCGAACCAGGAGGCGTCGTGGATCACCTGCTCCTGGTCGCTCACCGGGTCGCGGCTCACGGTGTTGGACGCCTTGAACGGCTGCGGCGCGACCAGCGTGCGGCCCACGTCGCCGAGCTGGCGTTGGTTGCGCGTATTGAGGTTCTGCCCCAGCGTGACCGTGCCGCCGAGGCCGGAGCTCAGCGTATATGTCGCCGTGGCGGTGAGGTTATGATCGATCGCATAGTTGACGATCTTGCCCTCGATCACCCGCCCGGCGATGCACGGCGCCGCCGACGTCTGGGCGCAACCCTCGAGTCGCTCGTCGGTCGCATAGTCCGCGCCCAGCGTGTAGTTCACCTTGAGCCAGGGAGTCGCCAGGTACTCCGCGTTCACGTTGCCGTACACCCGGCCCACGTCGGCGGAGCTCTGCGCCTGGAAGATGGTCCACAGCGGATTGTCGAAGGTGCGATCATCGAGCAGCGAGGCGTCGGTCGGATGCTGCAGCCGGTACGAGCGCTGCTGCAGGGTGCCGTTGGGCGTGATGACGAAATAGGGATGGTTGTCGAAGTCGGGCGGTGTGCGCAGATCGCCCAGCTGCAGGCCGTTGGTGTTGTTGCCGCGCTGGAGGTACTTGGCGCGGCTGTCGGCGAAGGCCAGATCGCCGCCCAGCCGGAGATTGTCGGCGACGCGATGCGACCCCTTGAAGCGCACCGACGTCCGGGAGAAATAGTCGTTCGGTCCGATGATCACGCCTTGGTCGTAGGTGTTCCCGCCCGAGAGATAGAAGGTCGTGCGGTCGTTGCCTCCCGAGACGGTGAACCCGTTGTCGAGGCTGTGCCCGACCCGGTACAGCTCGTTGGCATGATCGAACACCGCCCCGCCCGCCGGAATCGCCGGACCCCACGAGCGCCCGCAGATGCCGGACCCGGGCTGATCGCAGGTGCCGCCGAGCGACGTGTCGGCGTGGATCCCCCGGCTGCCGAGGCCGTAGCTGGTCTGCAGCGGATAGCTGTGGTTGATGTCGTTGAAGGCGGTGGACGACCGGAAGGTGAAGTGGGTCGGCCCCGAGCGGCCGGACTTCGTGGTGATGAGCACCACGCCCGCCGCCGCGCGCGCGCCGTAGATCGCGCTCGCCGCCGGGCCCTTCAGGATCTCCACCGACTCGATGTCGTTGGGGTTGATGTCCGCCGCCCGGTTGGTCGCCACCGTGCCTTCGGTCTGCCCGGCCTGCGCGAGCGTACCGCCGGCGTCATCCGGTCCGTTGAAGTTGGACGTCGAGAAGGTCGAGTTGTCGATCGGGACGCCGTCCACGACGAACAGCGGCTGGTTGGAGCCGAGGATCGAGCTCGTGCCCCGGATGTTGATGTAGGAGCCGGCGCCCGGATCCCCCGATTGCTGCACCACCGTCACGTTGGGCGCCTTGGCGGCGAGCGCCTGGACCATGTTCGCCTCGCCGGCTTTTTGAATCGCGTCGGACGAGACGTTGTTGCGGACATTGCCGAGCTTTTCGGTCTCGGTGGCGGTGCCGGCCCCGGTGACCACCACTTCGCCCAGCTGCAGCGGATTGGCGGCGAGCACAAAGTCGTGTGACACGCCCCCAGCGGCGAGCGCAACCTGGGCGCTCTGCGACTTGTATCCCAGGCGCCGCGCCAAGAGCGTGACGGTCTGCCCCGATACCCGCGCCCCCGGCACTACGAGCGTGTAGGAGCCGTCGTCCTTGCTCAGGGCGCCGAGCCCGAGCGTCGGCAGCGCGACCTCGACCTGCCCCAACGGGAGTCCCCCGTCGCTCGTGACCTTGCCCGTGATGGTGACGGGCTCCTGGGCGTACGCGCGGACCGCGACCAGACTCGCGATGGCGGTCGCGGCCAACCAGCCTCGAACGATCAAGCGCATGATGGGTCCTCCTGCAGTGACGGGATGGGAGGGACTCCTCGACTCCCGCCACGCTACGGACCCCGGCGCCGGGGGGCGACGAATATGCGACGAGCCGCGATTCCCGCACGACGGGCGTCCGCCGTCGCAGCGACGAAATCCGGTCCCGAAAAACCAAACCCGACGCTCGCGCGCCGGGTTGGCCGGTCGGGGGAGTTGCCGTCAGACTCCGCGCGCGACCCGAACTCCACGCTCTCGTCGGTGAGCGCGGGACCAGCTTAGCCCCCGTCGCGCCGCCCGCAAACGGCCGTGCGACGAGTGGCGCGCCCCGCGCGCCAAGACGCTAGATGGCGCGGCCGAGCCGCCGCTCGAGATTCTCGCGGTAGCCGCGCGACAGCTTGAGCGTGGTGCCGCCGTGCAGCACGACCACGTACTCGCCGCGGAAGAACGGCTGCAGCTCCTTGATCTTCTCGAGGTTCACGATGGTCGAGCGGTGGATGCGTACGAACCGCGCCGGGTCGAGCTGGCCTTCGAGGTTCTTCATGGTCTCGCGCAACAGGTGCCAGCTCTTCCCCACGTGAATGCGCACGTAGTCTCCCTCCGCATCGATCCAGTCGATCTCCGCCGCCCGCAGCAGGGTGACGGTCCCGCTGGCCTTGACCAGCAGGCGATCGAGGTAGCGCGGCCGGCCGCGCCGAGGGCCCGAGTCGGGGCCGTACTGCTCGAGCAGCGCCTCGAGCTTGCCGGACAGCTCGCCCATGCGGCCCTGGCGCACCTGCCGCTTGGCGCGGTCGAGCGACTCGCGGAACCGCTCATCGGTGAACGGCTTGAGGAGATAGTCGATCGCGTGCACCTCGAAGGCGCGCAGCGCGTACTGGTCATAGGCGGTCACGAACACGAGCGCGGGGGCCTGCTCCAGATCCACCTCGCGCAGCACCCCGAACCCGTCCAGCTCGGGCATCTGCACGTCCAGGAACACGAGGTCGGGCGCGCCGGCGCGGATCGCCGCCGCGGCCGTGCGGCCGTCCGCGCACTCGCCCGCGATCACGATCTCGGGATCCGCGGCGAGCAGGTGCCGCATCCCTTCGCGCGCCGCGGGCTCGTCGTCGACGATCAGCGTGCGGATCGGCTGCACCGCCCTCAGGCCCCCCGCTCCCACTCCGCGGCCGCGAGCCGAAACGGCACGACGACCCGTGCCACCGTGCCGCCGTCGCCCGCGCCCACCACCTCGACGGAGGCCGCGTCGCCGTACAGCTGCCGCAGCCGCTCGCTCGTGTTCGCGAGGCCCACGCCGCGGCTGTCGCGGCTCATCCCACCGGAGACCAGTCCGGAGCCGTCGTCCCGCACCGTGAGGTGGAGGCTGCCGGCAATGCGCCGGGCGGAGATCAGCAGCCGGCCCGTGGTGGCGCGGGGCGCGATGCCGTGGCGGATCGCGTTCTCGACCAGCGGCTGAAGGATGAGGTACGGGACCCGCGCGTCGAGCGTATCGGGATCCGCGTCCACCACCGCCTTGAGGCGATCGCGGAACCGCACCTGCTCCACGTCCAGGTAGCTGCGCAGGAACTCGAGCTCCTGCTTGAGCGACACCTCCTGGGTACCGGCGCCGTCCAGCACGCGCCGCAGCAGGTCGCCCAGCCCCGCCACGACCTGGACGGCGAGCGCGTCCTGACCGGTGCGCACCAGCTGACCGATGGTATGCAGGGCATTAAAGAGGAAGTGCGGCTGCAGCTGCGTCTTCAGGGCCTGGAGTCGCGCCTCGGCGAGCTGCGCTTCCAGCTGCGAGGCGCGCAGCTCGCGCTCGCGCAGCCGGCGATAGTGCGTGACGCCGTAGTCCGCGGCGACGATCGCCCAGTAGAGCCAGCAATCGGACGGGTACCACCAGATGGACCACCGCAGCGCGGACCCGAGGATCGGCCCGTCGTCCGGCATCGGACCGCGCACCCAGTGCCCGTTCACTGTCACCACCAGCACTTCCAGGAACACGGCGACGGCGCTGGCGACCAGGTGCACGGCTACGCCGCGCGGCCAATGCGGACCCTCGAACGGCGGCACGCGTCGCGCCAGCCAGATGGCCGCGGGAGTGAACACGGCCCACACCAGCGCGCCGGGCATATTGAGCCGCAGCGCGGTCAGGAACGGCGTGGGCCTGGTCCCGAGGCTCGTGTACCACGTCACCTGCGTCGCGAGGAGCAGTCCCCAGGCGGTCCAGATCGCCAAGACGAACCACCAGCGCGGGTACGGCGCGGTGGTGAGGGGCGCGCGCGATGCCATCGGTGGAGTATACGGGGGACCGGGGGCGCCGGGCCAAGGGGCTGGATCACGCTGCGACGAAACGCCGCCGGGGAGCGACGAAACCGCTCCCCAGGACGACGAACGCGTCACGGCGTCGGAGCGGTTCCCTCTTTGAGCAGCGTGGCGACCAGCCCCAGCAGCTCGGCCGCTTCGAACGGCTTCGTGATGAACCGGTCGGCGCCGAGCGAGGTGGCATGTCCGGCGACGTCGAGCGCTCCGGCGCTCTTGGTGCCGGACATGGCGAGAATTTTCACGCCCGGCCATTCGCGCCGCAGCCGCCCGATGGTTTGTAACCCGCCCTGCCCCGGCATGAAGATGTCGACGATCACGAGGTCGGCGGCGTGCCGCTGGTACGCACGGACGCCCGAGTCGCCGTCGGGCGCCTGGCGCACGTCGTGACCGGCGTGCTCGAGATGCTTGGTGAGCGCCTGCCGCAGCGTGACGTCGTCGTCGATGATCAGGACTCGGGCCATGTTGTATCCACGCGTCAGGCGAATCTTACGGGGTACGTCCGTATTGCGACAGCGGTGACACAGGTGTTGCCGCTCGGCCGCACTCGCCGAAGGCCGTTTCAGGGTTCGAGGACGGTGCGGCGATTGCAGTCGTCACCGCGCGTCAATGAAGAGCTTCGCCGTTCTGGCGCTCATGGCCGTGATTGCGGGCTGCCGCCTCGACACGTTCTTCCGTGGGTCGGGGGGGGGGGCTCCGCCCGTCGCCGGCCCGGCCGCCAGCCTGGGTTTCGCTGATCAGCCGCAGACTACGCACGCCCGAAAATCACTGCCGCCGGTCCGGGTCGTCGTGCGCGACGATCAAGGCAACGTCGTCTCCGGCTTCGGCGGCCTCGTCTCGCTCACGCTCGACTCGAGCGCCGGCGGGGGCGGGGGGGTCTCGCTCGGCGACACCACGACCGTGGCGGCGGCGAACGGCGTCGCGACGTTCCGCCATCTCCGGATCGACAAGGCTGGGACGGGCTACCGGCTCGTCGCGTCCGCGCCCGGGACTGCGCTCCCCCCGGCACGGAGCCAGGCATTCGCCATCCTCGCGCCGTTGACGGGGAACATCACGGTGACGACGACGACCTCGGGCGCCGATGTCCCGGGGGGCTATAGCGTGACGCTGGACGACACCATCTCCCAGCCGATGGGGATCAACGCGGTCGTGACGTTCATCGGCGTGGCCGCGGGCAGCCACATGGTGTCGCTGGGCGGCGTCGCACCGAACTGCACCGTCGGCGGCGCGAATCCACAGCCCGTGAGCGTGTCCGGTGGCGAGACCGCGCAGGCGAGCTTCGCGATCAGCTGCGCGGCGTCACCACCCGCGACCGGTAGCCTGACGGTCACGACGACGACGACCGGGTCGAACCTGCCCGCCGGGTACACGCTGACTCTGGACACCGGGCAATCCGGCACCATCGGCGCCAACGACAGCGTCACCGCGACCGGGATCGCCGCCGGCGACCACGCGGTGACGCTCTCCGGCTTGCCGGGCAACTGCAGCCTCGCGAGCCCCAACCCCCAGGCCTTCACGATAGCGGCCGGGACTACGACCCAAGTCGGCTTTACGATCAGCTGCACTGCGGTAGGACCGTAGCGTGACAACCCGACTCCGGTACCTCGGGCCGCTGGCTCTGTGTGCCGCCCTCACGGTCACAGTACCTCGCAACGCGGTCGCCCAAGTCGGGGCAACGACCGACATCATCGTCGGCACGGTAATCGGGCCCGACAGCCAGCCGGTCGCCGGCGCTACCGTCGAGGTGACGTCGCGCGAGACGGGAGGCTCGCGCCAGGTCGCGACCGACGCCCGCGGGCGCTTCACCCTGCTGTTTCCGGACGGCGGGGGGCGCTACGAGCTGGTGGTGCACTACATCGGCATGGCGCCCGCGCACGTGAGCGTGGGCCGCCAGGCGGACGAAGACCGCATCGTCGCGAACGTACAGATGGGCGGCGCCGCCGTCTCCCTCGAAGCCGTCAGCGTCACGGCACGACGCAGCGGGCGCGGCGCAAGCGTGGGGAGAGGCGCCACCGGCGAGGCCTTGGGCAGGGACGAAGTCGCGCGGCTCCCCGCCGACGCGTCGGACCTAAACACCGTGGCGACGCTCGCCCCGGGCGTGCTCGCGATCGGGGGCGGTGATACCAGCACCGCCAGTTTCTCCGTCGCGGGCCAGCGGCCCACGGCCAACAACGTCACGCTCGACGGCATGTCGCTCGGCTCGGGCGAAGTCCCCCAGGACGCCGTGCGCGCGATCCGCGTGGTGACGAACAACTACGACGTGGCGCGCGGCCAGTTTTCCGGCGGCCTCGTCGCGTCCACCACGCGCAGCGGCACCAACACGCCGCAGGGGTCGTTCACCGCGACGCTGCGGGACCGCACTGCCGCCTGGGGCGACGCCACCGCCACGCCGTTCGGTCAAGGGATGAGCCAGACGCAGATCGGTGGCGGGATGGGCGGGCCGATCGTCCGCAACCGGATGTTCGTGTTCGCGGCCCTCCAGGGACGCTGGCGCACCCAGGCCCTGCCCTCGCTCACCAGCGCCGACGCCGCGACCCTCGATCGCCTGGGCGTGAGTCCCGATTCGGCGTCACGGTTCCGCGCTCTGGCCGGCGCCACCGGCATGCCCGCCGTCCTGCCCGGCGCCGACGACCGCGCCGGCTACAACACGCTCGGGCTGCTGCGCCTCGACTGGCAGGTATCGCCCGTGCACACCGTCACCCTGCGCCTCGACGGGCACTGGATCTCGCAGGAGCCCACCCACGTGAGCACGCTCGCTCTGCCCGCGACCGGCGCCCAGCGCTCGGAGCGGAGCGGCGGTATCATGGCGTCGCTCACGTCGTACCTCGGTGCGAACTTCATCAACGAGGCCCGCGGATACGTGGCGGCCCTTCACAAGGACGTGAGCCCCCTGCTCGCACTGCCCACGGCGAAGGTCGATGTCGCGTCTCCCCTGGGCGACGGCGGCCAGGACGTCGCGACCCTCACCTTCGGCGGCAACAACGCCGCGCCGCAGCGCACCGACGACCGGACCATCGAGCTCACCGACGAGCTCTCCTGGCTGTCGGGCGACACGAAGCACCGCGTCAAGCTCGGCAGCTACCTGAACCGTATCAGGGGCCACGACGACCAGATCCCGAACCAGCTCGGCACATACACCTTCCCCTCGCTCGCGGCGCTCGCCGCCGACAGCCCATCCACGTTCACCCGTACCCTCGCCCCCCAGGACGTGGACGGGACGGCCTGGAACGCCGCGGTGTACGCCGGCGACACCTGGCATGCGGCTCCCGGTCTGCACGTCATGTACGGTGTCCGGATCGAGACCGCCGGATTCGACGGCGCGCCCCCGGCAAACGGGGCGGTGGACTCGCTGTTCGGCGTACGGGTCGATCGGCTGCCACGCGAGCGGCACTTCTCGCCGCGCATCGGCTTCACGTGGGGATTGGGGAGCGGGGAGGGAGAGACCCGGCACACGACGTACGTGCGTGGCGGTGTCGGTGACTTCCGCAGCCCCGCGCCCGAGGGCCTCTACAGCACGGCGCTCAAGGCGCCCGGAACGATCACCGCGGAGACGCAGCTCGCGTGCGTGGGTGCGGCCGTCCCGACGCCCGACTGGGCGGCCTACGAGGCGAGCCAGGCCGCCATCCCGGCGCGCTGCGCCGACTCGACGAATGGTGCCTCCGCCGCCCGGCCCGACGTTACCACGTTCGATCCCCGGTTCACGGCGCCCCACACCTGGCGGGCGTCGCTCGGCATGATGCGGCGCCTTGGCGACTTCTCGTTGACGGTAGACGCGGGCTATGCGCGCGGCAAGAGCCAATACGGATTCCGCGACCTGAACCTCGTGGGGACGCCGGGCTTCACGCTCTCGAGCGAAGCTGATCGTCCCGTCTACGTCCCCGCGGACTCGATCGTTCCGTCCACCGGAGCGCTGAGCCTCACGGCGTCACGCGCGCATCCCGAATTCGGGCGCGTCATGGTGATTCGCTCCGACTT
>WNEX01003277.1_pt1 | contig 18317 bp, 14 predicted proteins | sample 5399841 | NCBI WGS metagenome assembly WNEX01 (sample SAMN13153337, study PRJNA577476) | soil metagenome | isolation source: 40 cm grassland meadow soil 2 days after 1st rain plot 5 | place: USA:California | collected 2015-09-18 | reverse complement strand
CCGTGCATGATCAGGTGGTACGCGTGCTTGTGATGCCGCTCGTGGTTGATCAGGTAGCCGATATCGTGCAGCAGCGCGGCGGCCCGGAGGATGTCGGCGCCGGTGGGCGGGAGCGCGTAAGCATCCCGCAGCGCGTCGAAGAGCTCGGCCGCGAGGCGGGCGACCTGCTCACAATGCCGCTCGTTCGAGCGGCACTTGCGGGCGAAGCGGCGCGCCAGCTCCAGGCGGTCCGGCGGCTGGACCCGGCTCGCGGGCGCGACCCCCGACAAGTCGTCGATCATTGACAGCAGGACGCCGTCGCGGACTCCGCGATCGTTCACCAGCACGCGCTGGGTGCCGAGCCACCGCGTAAGGCGCGCGATGACGGCCACGCCGGCCACGATGATGTCGGCGCGCTGCGGATTCAGCCCGGGGATCTGGCGGCGGACGTCGAGCGGCGTCTCGGTCAGCCGGGCCAGCAGGCGCGTGATCTCGGCGCGGCTTAACTGGTAGTCGCGCGCGGTGGTGACCTTGCCGTCCCGCTCGGCCTGCGCCATCGCGGCGAGATTCGTGAACGTACCACCGCTACCGATCATCACTTCGGCCGCGAACGGCGGCTTCCCGATCGCGTCCTCGATGGTCTGATCGATGGTGCGACGGAGCGCCTTCCAGTGCTTCTGTCTGAGCGGGTCGGACTTGCAATACCGCTCGGCGAGGCGGACGGCGCCGAGCGGGAGCGACACGACCTGCTCCACGAGGCCGCCCGCGGCCAGGATCACTTCGGTACTCCCGCCGCCGATATCCACGATCGCCGTGAGCTGATCGTCCAGGTCGAAGTGCCGGGTGACGCTGCGGAACGCGAGTCGCGCCTCCTCCTCCGCGGGTACGACCTCGAGGCGAACGCGATGCCGGCGCCACGCTTCGCTCACGAAATCGCGTCCGTTCGCGGCCTCCCGCACCGCGGCGGTGGCGATCGCGCGCAGCTCGGCGACGGCGAAGCCGTCCGCGATGGCCTTCATCCGGCCGAGCGCCTGCAAGGACTGCTGCATCGGAGTGTCGCCCAGGCGGCCGTCGCGGTACAGCCCGCGGCCGAGACGGGTCATCTCCCGGTCCTCGTCCAGCACGCGGTAGGAGCCGTCGGGCTGCACTTCGGCCACGACGAGCCGCATCGAGTTGGTGCCGATGTCGATGGCGGCGAGGCGCGGGAGCGTGGACGGTTGAACGCCAGGCTTCGTCGGGGCCGGTGGTGCCGCCGGATGCGCGCCTGCCGTAGCTGTAGCGGTCACGATGCAGTCGAGGGGGTGAGGAGTACGTGCTGCAACGACGCTGCTAATCTATCCTTGCGCGGGGCCCACGGAAGGCTGCGATTGTCACAATCGTGCATCGACACCGGGCGGCGGAAGCGCACGCACGGAGGCATGCGCCGCTCAACAAGTTACGCGCCGCGACATGGCCGCGGCGCCCGATGCCATGGATCGACTCCACCTCGCTCACGCTACGTCGGCTTCGGGGAAGAACATCCGGACGGTCGTGCCCTTCCCCAGAGTGCTCCGCGCTTCGACACGCCCGCCGTGCGCCTCGACCAGGTGCTTCACGATCGCGAGGCCGAGCCCCGTACCGCCCTCTTCGCGCGAGCGGCCGGGATCGGCCCGGTAGAAGCGCTCGAAGATGCGAGGCAGGTGGTCCGGGGCAATCCCCGAGCCGGTGTCCGCGACGGAGACGATCACGCCACCCGGAGCCGATTCGAGCGAGACGGTGATCCGGCCGCCGGATGGTGTGTATCGCAGGGCGTTGTCGAGCAGGTTGGTCAGGACCTGGCGCAACGCGTCCGGATCGGCGGTGACATCATGGACGTCACCCGCCGCCGCCGTGAACTGAATCCGCCGCTCGCGTGCCCGGTCCGCGAACGCGGCCCACGCGTCGTCCGCGAGCTCGCGCACGTCCACCAGCTCCGGATGTGGCTGCCAGCGCCCCGATTCGATGCGCGATAGGTCCAGCAGATCGTCCACGAGTCGATGCATCCGGCGCGCGTTGCTCAAGATGGGTCGGGCGAAGCGCTCGGTTTGGGTCCCCGGGCTCGCTTCGGTAGCGAGGGTTTCCGCGTATCCCGCGATGGAGGTGAGCGGCGTCTTGAGCTCGTGGGAGACGTTGGCGACGAAGTCGCGGCGCACGGCCTCGAGGCGCCGCAGCTCGGTCACGTCGCGAATCACGAGGAGCCCGCCCCCGTTCGGCAGCGCGCGGCCGGTGACGAGCAGCGTGCGCCCAGCGCGCTCCAGCTCCTGTGGCTCCGCTTCGGCCCCGCTGAGCACGGTCGCCACCAGGTCGCGGGCCGCCTTCTCGTGGAACAGCTCGGCGAGCGCGGGAAACGGATCATCCGGTCCGTACCCCAAGAGGCGCCGGGCCGCCCGGTTGAGGGTGACGATCGTGCCGCGGGCGTCGGCTGCCACGACGCCGTCGGCCATGGTCTCGATCAGCGTCGCGGTCTCCTCGCGCTCGCGTACCAGGTCGGTGAAGCGCTGGTCGAGCTGGGCGTGCATGGCGCGGAGCGCGACGATGTGATGGGCGACCTCGGGGACGCGCGAGTCGGGGAACGCCGGCGGCCGGCCGTCGGCGATCGCGCGGGCGGCGCCGCCGAGCTGCACCAGCGGCTTGGCGACCTCCAGGGCGAGCACCCAGGCCAGCGCCCCGGCGGCGAGGAGCACGGCCAGCCCCGCGAGCGCCACGGTGCGCTGCACCGCGTCCACCTGCGCGTCCACGGCGGCGAGGGTGGTGGAGACCCTCACCACGGCGAGCCCGGCGGGGCCGCCGCGCACCGCGACATACATCCGCCGCTCGTTGGTGGACGCGCTGAGACGCTCCGCGCGACCGACGCCTGCGGACAACGCCTGCTGAACCTCGGGACGCAGCAAGTGGTTCTCCAGTCGATCGAGCGCGGCGCGGTCGAACTCGGCGTCTCCTCGGACGGTACCCTTGGAGTCGATCAGCGTGACGCGTTGATCGATGGGGGCGCCGATCTCGCGGGCCAACTCTGGCCAACGCAGCGAGTCGGCCGGCAGGAGGACCGCCACGAGGCGTGCCTCGCGCTCGAGCCCGCGGGCGACCTCGTCCTCCAGGTGGCGCCGCAGCAGCCGGTCCGCGGCGATGGTGAGTCCGGCGACGGCGGCGGCCACGAGCAGGCTCGTCGTGACGAACAGCCGCGTGGCGAGCTTCACGAGCGCTTGCGGCCGCGCAGCTCGGGGGCCGGGCGGCGGAACCGGTAACCCGTGCCGCGGACGGTTTCGATGCAATCGCCCGCCTTGCCGAGCTTCTGTCGCAGCCGCTGCACGTGCATGTCCACCGTGCGCGTCTGGATATCGGGATGCGCCTGCCAGACCGCCTCGAGCAGCTGGGCCCGGCTCTGCACCCTTCCTTCGCGCTCGATGAGCGTGCGCAGCAGCTTGAACTCGGTCGCGGTTAGCTCGACCTCTTGGGCGTCGACGGTCACCCGGTGCGCGCTGCGGTCCAACGCGATCGGCCCGGCGGTGACGAGGCCGCCGGCCGCGACGGCCGGCGCCGCCAGCCGGCGCAGCACCGCGCCGACGCGGAGGACGAGCTCCTGCGGCGAGAACGGCTTCGGGAGATAGTCGTCGGCGCCGAGCGAGAGGCCTTTGATGCGGTCCGGCTCGTCCTTGCGCGCCGTGAGCAGAATGATGCCCAGGTCCTTCGTTTCCTCGCGACGGCGCAGCTCGGCGAGCACGTCGTAGCCCGAGACGCCGGGTAGCATCAGGTCGAGCACGACGAGGTCGGGCCGCTCTTCCCGCGCCGTGCGCACGGCATCGCGCCCGGTCGCGGCCGTGATCACCCGGTAGCCTGCCTTGGCGAGGTGGTACGCGACGAGCGCGGTGATGTCCGGCTCGTCGTCGACTACGAGGATGCGGTGGCTCTCCGACTCGGTCATGGGGTCGTCCAAGGTAGCGCAACGCGCTCGCCCTCCGCAATTTTCAGCGCACTATGTATGTGCTCCTGGCGCTGCTCGCCGTCCAACAACCCGCCCCGCCTTCCGCTTCCCCCGTTTCCGATACCGCACACGTCGTGATCGTCGCCACGACGGACGTGCACGGCCGAGTGCTCGGCTGGGACTACGTGCGGGACGCCCCGGCGCCCGGGGGCTTGTCGCGCGCCGCGACCATGGTCGAGGCGCTGCGGGCCCAATACCCGGAGCAGGTCGTGCTGGTGGACGCGGGCGACCTGATCGAAGGCAACGTGTTCGCCGCCTACTTTGCCGAGCGCGATTCCCAACGCCCCCACCCGGTGGTGGATGCGCTGAACGCGATGCAGTACGACGCCGCCACTCCCGGGAACCACGAGTTCGACTTCGGGCCGGCCGTGCTGGCGCGGGCCGCGAGCGATACGCTCGCGTATCCTCCCTATGTCGTCGTCACGCGGGCGGGCGTGAAAATCGGGATTACCGGCCTCACGACGCCCGGCGTGATGGTGTGGGACCGGAGCCAGCTGGGCGGTCGGATCCGGGTACGGCCGATCGCGGAGGCCGCACCGCTCGCCTTGCGTCGCCTCGATCTGGGGGGCGCCGATCTCAAGGTCGTTCTCGTTCATAGCGGCCTCAACGAGCCGTCCTCCTATGACACGGCGGGTATCGGCGCCGAAAACGCCGCGCTCGGGCTCGCGAGCATCCCGCTCCCCGCTCCCCGACCGGACCTCGTGATCGTGGGGCACAGCCACAAGGAGATGCGCGACTACGTCGTGAACGGCGTGCACTTCGTGCAGCCGAGGAACTTTGCGCTCAGTCTCGCGGTCGTGCACGTCTCGCTCGTGAAGGAGGCGACTGGGTACCGCGTGGTCGCGATGCGCTCGGAGCTGATCCCGCTCGCCACGGTGGCCGAGCTGCCGCGGTTCGTGCGACGCTTCACCGCCGCGCACGAGCGGGCCCGTGCCTGGGGAGCGATGCCGCTGGGGTCCGCGGGCCCGGGTTTCTCCGCGCGGTACGGGCGCGCCGAAGACACACCGCTGCTGGATTTCATCAACGAGGTGCAGCGTCGTCGTGCCGGCGCCGATGTCTCGGCCGCCGCCGACTTCGACCTGGGTGCGGGCCTTCCGGAAGGCGAAGTGCGAGAGCGCGACGTGTCGGGGATCTACCCCTACGAGAACACGCTGCGCGCGGTCCGCATCTCCGGCGACCAGCTCAAGACGTACCTAGAGCAGGCGGCTCGGTACTTCCGCACCTATCAGCCGGGCGCGCCACTGATCAACGACAGCGTCGCGGGCTTCAACTTCGACGTCGTGAGCGGCGTGACCTACACCATCGACCTGACGCAAGGACCGGGTCGGCGTATCCGCGGGCTCGCGTTCCGCGGGCGCGCCGTCACGGCGGCGGACAGCTTCACCCTGGCCCTGAGCAGCTACCGCCAGTCGGGAGGCGGCGGCTACACCATGCTCCGAGGTGCGCGCGTCGTGTACGACCGGGGCGAGTCGATCCGGGACCTCCTCGCCGACGAGATCCGGACGCGCCGGCTCCTGACCGCACAGGGGGTGTATTCGCCCAGCTGGTCGCTGGGGCCGGCGGAAGCGCGAGCGGCCCTGCGCCAGGCGTTCACCCCGTCCGTGGTCGCCGTGCCCCGGCCCGACAGCACGCTGCTCCGGGTGTTGGCGATCAACGACTTCCACGGCGCGCTCGAGCCGCAGGTGTGGCCCTGGTCCGCGGGGCGCCCGGTCGGCGGGGCGGCCGCACTCAAGCCGTGGCTCGACAGCCTCGCGCGGGCATGCTTCTGCACCAGCATCCGGCTCGACGGCGGCGACGAAATGCAGGGGACGCCGGTCTCCAACTTCAATTTCGGACGGCCGGCGATCGCCGCGCTGAACGCGCTCGGGATCGACGCGGCGGCGATCGGCAACCACGAGTTCGACTGGTCGGTAGACACGCTGCGCGCCCGGATGGCCGAGGCGCACTACCGCTTCCTGGCGGCGAACATCACCGATTCGGCGGGCACCGCCCGGCCGGACTGGGCCGAGCCGTTCACCGTGATCGAGCGCGGCGGCGTGCGCGTGGCGGTGATCGGGCTCGCCCTGCCGGCGACGCCCGAGACCACCGCGCCGCGGAACGTCCGGGGGCTCGCCTTCGGCGACGGCGCGCGGGCGGTGCGCCGCGTGCTGCCGCAGGCCCGCGCCGCGGGCGACTACGTAATCGTCGTGGCGCACGTGGGCGCGTTCTGCGACGGCGACGGCGCGGCGGCGCCCCTGGGACCGGCCGCCTGTCACGGCGAGATCATCGACGTGGCCCGTGGACTCGACTCGGGCTCGGTGGACCTGATCGTGAGCGGCCACACCCACTCGCTCGTCAACACCGTCGTGAACGGGATTCCGATCGTGCAGGCGCGCTCGTCCGGGGCGGGGATCGCGGTCGTGGACTTCGTGCGGGTGAGCGGGGCGGGCGGCGTTCGGCGCGAGGTGCGGGCGCGCATCGAGACGCCGTTCGCGGACCGGATCCGCCTCAACCCCGCCCTGGTGGACGCGCTGCGCTTGAGCCAGGCGTCCGTCTCTGTGATCACCGACCGCCCGGTGGCCCGGTTCGGCACGGAGCTGCGGCGGACCGGCGCCGAACACGGGCTCGGTCGGCTCATCGCCGACGCCCAGCGCAACATCGCCAAGGCCGACGTCGCGCTCGTCAACAACGGCGGCATCCGCGCCGATGTCGCGGCCGGGCTCGCGACGTACGGCGACCTGTACCGGGTCGAGCCGTTTCAGAACCGCCTCCTGCGGCTGACGGTGTCGGGCAAAGTCCTGAAGCAGGCGCTCGAGCATGCCCTGTCGGGCGAGGGTCCGGACGCGCACGTCGCCGGGATCGTGGTGTGGTACGACCTCGGCAAGCCCGCCGGCCGGCGCATCAAGCGGCTGCGGCTGGCGAACGGCAAGGACGTGGACGACGGACGGACCTACACGCTGGCCGTGAGCGACTTCCTCGCGGCCGGAGGCAGCGGCTACACGATGCTCGTGGGAGCGCCGCCGAGTGAGGTGGGCGTGACCGACGTGGACGCGTTGATCCAGTACCTCGCGGTGCTGCGCCAGCCCATCAGTGCGCCGGACGACCCACGCTTCTATCGAGAGGGGGGCGGCCGGTGATTCGCGTGTTCGTGAACGACCGGCCGGTGATGGTGGCGCCGGGGGCCCGGGTGCGCGACGCCGTCGAGGTGCTCGACCGCGAGCTCGCCGACCTCCTGGGACGCGGCGTGGCCTACGTGACCGACGGCGTCGGCCGGCCGGTGGACGCGGGCGATCCGGTAGGGGAAGGGGGCGCGATTCTCCGGGTCGTGGTGAGCGCCCGCCAAGGCCCGCCGCGGCTTTCGAAGGACGCGTTGCGTCGCTGGCCCAAGGCGGAGCTGCATGTCCACCTGGACGGCTGCCTCCGCCCCGCGACGATGCTCGAGCTGGCGCGGGCGCAGGGCATCCGCCTCCCGGCGGATACGCCCGACGGCCTCGCCCAGGCACTGTACGTGAGGCACGCCAGGAGCCTCGAGGAGTACCTGACAAAGTACGAGATCACCCTGTCGGTCATGCAGACGCCGGCGGCCCTCGAGCGCATCGCCTACGAGTTCGTGCTGGACGCGGCGGCGGACGGGCTGCGCTACGTGGAAGTGCGCTATTCGCCCCTGTTACACCGGCCGGCGCTCACCCTGGCGCAGGCAATCGAAGCGCCGCTCGCCGGGATCAAGCGCGGGGAGGCGGAGACGGGAACCAAGGTCGGGGTGATCGTGTGCGGCATTCGCACTCGCGCCCCCGCAGAGTCGCTGGAGCTGGCGCGCACCGCCGCGGGCTACCGGACGGCGGGCGTCGTGGCGTTCGACCTGGCGGGCGCCGAGCGGGGGTTCCCGGCGCGCGACCATGCGGCCGCGTTCGCGCATGCGGCGCAGCACGGTATGGCGTGCACCTGTCACGCCGGGGAAGGGGACGGCCCGCATTCCATCCACCAGGCGCTGCACCAGTGCGGGGCTCAGCGCGTCGGTCACGGGACTCGCCTGGGCGAGGATCCCGCGCTGCTCGAGTATGTGATCGAGCGCAAGATCCCGCTCGAGATGTGCCTCACGTCGAACCTGCACACCCATACGGTGCCGTCGCTCGCCGAGCATCCGTTCAAGCGGTATCTCGACCAGGGCGTGGTCGTGACGTTGAACACCGACGGGCGGCTGATGGACGGGATCTCGCTCACCGACGAGTATTTCGTCGCCCAGAGCGTTTTGGGCCTGACCAACGCGGACCTCGCGCGCGTCGTCCTCAACGCGTGCGAGAGTGCGTTTCTCCCGGAGTTCGAGAAGGTGGCGCTGGTGTCCCGCGTGCAGAGCGAACTGGAGGCTCTCTAATGTCGCTGCGCCGCACTGTGGTGGCGTTCGTCGTCGCCTTCGTATGCGCGCTGGCGGTGTTCACCCTGCCGCGCTTCGTGTGGAATACGGTCCAGGGCGCGCCGCGACGGCAACAGCCTGCGGCGACGGACAGCGTCGCTCAGTCGCCCGCGCCGGCGCCCGTTCCGCAGGCCGCACCGCGCTCGATTCCGCAACGGCTCACGGGGATCTTCGGCATCGCGCTGATTCTCGGGATCGGGATCGCCCTGTCGCGCAACCGCCGGGCGATCAGCTGGCGCGTGGTGGGTTGGGGCGTCGGCCTGCAGCTCGCGTTCGCCGTCTTCGTGCTGCGTGTGCCCTTCGGTCACCAGCTGTTCAACGGCTTGGGCGAAGTCGTCAAGACGATTCTGGGCTTTTCCTATGTGGGCTCGGAGTTCGTGTTCGGCGAGATCGGCAAGCAGCACTCCAGCCTCGGGGTCATCTTCGCCTTCCAGGTGCTCCCGGCCATCATCTTCGTCTCGGCGCTGTTCGCCATCCTTTATTACCTCGGCGTCATGCAGCTCGTCGTGAAGGCCTTCGCCGTCCTGATGAACAAGGTCATGGGGGCGAGCGGTGCGGAAAGCCTGAACGTCGCCGCCTCCATCTTCATGGGACAAACAGAAGCCCCGCTCACCATTCGGCCATTCCTGTCAGGGATGACGCAATCGGAGCTGATGACCGTGATGACCGCCGGCATGGCGCACGTGTCCGGTTCGATCATGGCGGCATATATCGCGTTTGGGATCGAGGCGCGGCATCTGCTCACCGCGGTCATCATGACGGCGCCGGGCACCATCATGATGGCCAAGATTCTCGAGCCCGAGACCGAAACACCGCAGACGCTCGGCGGCGTACGGGTCGAGATTCCGCGTACCGACGTGAACGTCGTCGACGCCGCGGCCCGGGGGACCACCGACGGCCTGCACCTGATGCTCAACGTGATCGCGATGCTGGTCTCGTTCGTCGCCCTGGTCGCGCTGGTCAACGGGGCCTTCGGGTGGGTGCACGGCTACGTCGCCTGGTTCCCGGAAAACATTCAAACGGTCCTCGGCTGGATCTTCCGACCGATCGCGTTTGCGATGGGGGTGCCGTGGCATGACTCCGGAACCATCGGCGGCCTGTTGGGGACCCGCATGGTGCTCAACGAATTCCTCGCCTACGCGCAGCTCGGGCCGATGAAAGCGCAGCTGGACCCCGTCTCCTTCACGATCGCGACGTTCGCCCTGTGCGGCTTCGCGAACATCAGCTCGGTGGGTATCCAGATCGGCGGCATCGGCGCGCTCGTTCCGGACCGCAAACACGACCTCGCCCGGCTCGGGTTCCGCGCGATGATCGCGGGAACGCTCGCGAACTTCCTGTCGGCGACGTTGGCTGGGATCCTCCTATGAATGCGGATTGCGGAATGCGGATTGCGGAATGGACCAGCCAGCGTCCGAGCTGATTCGCCGTGCCACGGACGCAGTGGCCCGGAGGCTCGACGGCCTCCGCCCGCGCGTGGCCATCGTCTTGGGCTCGGGGTTGGGCTCCGTCGCGGACGCCGTACAATCCGCAATCCGCATTCCGTATTCCGCAATTCCGGGCTTCCCCGAGCCCGGTGCCCCGGGCCACAAGGGCGAGCTCGTCGGCGGGACACTCGAGGGCGTGCCGGTCGTCGTGCAGAGCGGTCGCTTTCATTTGTACGAAGGTCACGCGCCCGACGTCGCCGCGCTCCCGACGCGGGTGTTCGCCGCGCTCGGCGCTACCACGCTCGTGGTCACCAACGCCGCGGGTGGCATCCGCCACACGTTCCGCCCGCCCACCCTGATGCTCATCGCGGACCACATCAACCTGATGTTCAGGAACCCGCTCGTGGGTCCGGTGGCGCCCGGGGACGAGCGCTTCCCCGACATGAGTGACCCCTACGACCCGACGCTCCGGCAGCTGGCCCGCGACGTGGCGCGGACGGAGCGGATCCCGCTGGAGGAGGGCGTGTACGCCGGCCTGCTCGGGCCATCGTTCGAGACGCCCGCGGAGATCCGGATGCTGCAGCGGCTCGGAGCCGATGCGGTGGGGATGTCCACGGTGCCGGAGGTGATTGCGGCGCGGGCCCGGGGCGTGCGCTGTCTCGGGTTCTCGAGCATCACGAACGCGGCTGCCGGGCTGTCCGCGCAGAAGCTGTCGCATGTCGACGTGCTCGAGGCGGGGAAGCAGATCTCGGGCCAGCTCGAGCAGCTCATTCGGGGGGTGCTGCGGCGCCTGTAGTGCCGGGCGAATCCATCGGGGGATAGACCGCGACCTCCGACCCTTCGGCGAACACCGCGCCGGCCGGCTGGGCGCGATTCAAGAACTCCCACTCGCCCCCATACAGGGACCCAAAGTCGAGGCGATAGTCCACCGCCCGGACGTCCCGGACCGCCCAAGCCGGATGCGCGACGCGGAACACGCCAAGCCTGCCGTCCGGTCGCGCGCGGCACGCGAAGGCGCGCTCGATGAAGTAGTGCTCCGCCGAATCCGGCGGCGGCACCCGCGTGGCCCGGGAGCCGGTCACGCTCACGTGCCAGCCGAGCGCCGCGGGCCCCACCGCATACTCCGCGCGCACCTCGCCGTGCCGGTCCAGCACCCGGCTGCGGATCGGCGTGGGCCAGAACGGCTCGCCATAGCGCAGCCGCCCCAACGCGGCGATCAGCCGACTCGGCACGAACTGGCGGACGAACCAGACGGGAAATTGACCTGGGGATGCGACAAGAAGCCCGGAATGCGCCAGCCCTTGATGCGAACGTCGAGCATCTGCAACGCGACGACGCTCACGTGCGTCCGCCCGTTCCAGCGGTCGGGCTCGACGCCCGGCGGGATCGCGCGCCGGATCAGGTCTTCTGGAGCCTCGAACGTGAGGAGGACGATGTGCGACCAGCGTGCCGCGAGAAAGGGACGGGGCAATTACCACCCGTCCGTTGGCGGCCGCGGAGGCGCGGGCACGAAGTGGTTGAGCGGCCCGTGTCCCTTGCCCAACCCGGGCGCGGCGGCGATCGCCCGGTGCACGAAGTCGAGCGCGTCCTCCACGGCACGCTCGAGCGGGCGGCCGAGCGCCAGACCCGCCGCGACGGCGGCCGACAGCGTGCAGCCGGTGCCGTGCGTCGAGGTCGTCTCGAGGCGCGGCCGTGTGAACCGTCGGGCGATCCCCGGCGCGATCAGCACGTCCACCACTTCGGCTCCCGCGAGATGGCCACCCTTGACGAGCGCCGCCCTCGCGCCCAGTTGCACGAGCGCGCGGCCGGCGCGCTCCATGTCGTCGGGAGTGCGGACCTCGCCGCCCGCCAGCACCGCGGCTTCGTCGAGGTTGGGCGTGACGAGGCCGGCGAGCGGCACGAGCCGCCGCACGATCAGCTGCTCGGCATCACGGTCGAGCAGGCGGTCGCCCGACGTCGCGACGATCACGGGGTCGAGCACGTAGTTCGGGAGGCGCCGCCGCGCGATGCCGTCCGCCACCGCCCCGACGAGGCGTGCGGACCCGAGCATCCCCGACTTCACCGCGCTGGGCGGCAGGTCGTCGGCCAGCGCGTCGAGCTGGCGGGTGACGAGCTCGGCCGGGACCGGCTCCCACCCCCGAACCCCGACCGTGTTCTGCGCCGTCACGGCCGTGATCACGCTCGTGCCGAACACGCCGAACTGGTGGAACGTCTTCAGGTCGGCCTGGATGCCGGCGCCGCCGCCCGAGTCCGATCCCGCGATCGTGAGGGCGATTTTCACGTAGCGCCCGTCCAACGCTTCTTCGCATATTGAATGCTCGGCCGCGGCCGGGAATGCTCGAGGAGACTCATCGCCAGTAATCTGCAATCGACGATACGTGATCTCCAACGCCGCAAGGCGCGCGGCCGACGTGGCCTCGCCCTCATCGAGGGCGTCCGCCTCGTGGAGGAGGCGCTCGCCGCGGGCGTCGCGTTCCAAGGGGCGCTGGTCGCCCCCGACCTGGCGCGCACGGAGCGCGGCACGGCGCTCGTCGCGGAGCTCCAAGGGCACGGCGTCGCGGTGGAGGAGGTCGGCGCGCGCATCTTCGCCCAACTCGCCGACACCGAGACGCCGCAGGGGATCATCGCCGTCATCGAGCCGCGGCGCTGGAGCGCGGGCGACTTCACGCCCTCCCCGGGGGCGGTGGCGCTCGTGATCGACGGCGTGCAGGATCCCGGGAACGTCGGCACCTTGATCCGGACGGCGCACGCGCTCGGCGCCGCGGGCACGGTCGTGCTGCGGGGCACGGCCGATCCGACGAGCCCGAAAGCCCTGCGGGCGGCCATGGGCGCTACCTTCCGCCATACCGTCGTGCCGCTCGACGACAACGGCTTCATCGCCTGGTCGAGGAAGCACGCGGTGACCCTGTGGGCGGCGGCGTCGGACGGAATCCCGCTGCCCCGGGCGTTGGGGACGCGAGACCCGCAAGGGCCCATTGCCGTCATCGTCGGCAACGAGGGCGCGGGAATCCGGCCGCAGCTCAACGCGATCGCCGCGCAGCGCGTGGCGATCCCGCTGGCTCAGGGCGCCGAGTCGCTCAACGTCGCGGTGGCGGCGGGTATCCTGCTCTACGAGGTGACGCGTGGCCGTTGATCCGATCCTGCTCGTCGGCGCCGGACTCCTGGGGCTCTGTATCGGGAGCTTCCTCAACGTCTGCATCCTGCGCCTTGCGAAGGAGGACAAGAAGCAGCGCTCGCTGTTCCACCCACCGTCGACCTGCCCGCGGTGCGGGCGCCGGATCGCGTGGCGGGACAACGTCCCCGTGGTCTCGTGGCTGGTGCTGCGCGGCCGATGTCGCTGGTGCGGTCAGCCGATCTCCATGCAGTACCCCATCATCGAGGCGGTCGTGGGCGTGCTCTGGATCGCCGCCATACTCGCCTACGGGCCGACGGTCCGGTTCGTCGAGGCCGGCGTGCTGGGTACCATCTTGCTTGGCATCGCCCTCACCGATGCGCGCCATTACCTGATTCCCGACGAGTACAACTGGACCGGGCTCGTCGTCGGGCTCGGCCTGTCTGTGACGGCGGGTGTACCCGGGTTCATCGAAGGAGTGCTGGGCGCGGCCACCGGCTTCGCCCTGCTGTACGCCGTCGGCCTGGTGGGGGGCTGGGTCTTCAAGGAAGAAGCAATGGGTGGGGGCGACATCAAGATGATGGCGATGGTGGGGGCGTTCGTCGGCTGGAAGGGCGTGCTGTTGACGGTCTTCGCGGGCGCGCTGTTCGGTAGCCTCGTGTACGTCCCGCTGCTCGTCCTGGGGAGACGGAAGCGTCACGTCCCGTTCGGGGTATTTCTGGCGATGGGAGCCGCGGTGGCCTTCGTGTTTGGTCCGGCGATTTATGACTGGTACCGGCGATTCCTGGGGGCCGCCTGACCTGAATGGGCGATCCGTTCGAAGGGCTGTTCGAGTCGGGAGAGGTGCTCGAGCGCGTGGCGGTGAATCTCACCACGCAGGCCCGGCGCGGCGACCTGGAGCCGGTGCGCTGTCGCGACGCCGAGATCGCGCGCGTCGTGGACATCCTGTTGCGCCAGAGCAAGAACAATCCCGCCCTGATCGGGAAGGCCGGGGTGGGGAAGACGGCGATCGTCGAGGGGCTCGCCCAGCGCGTCGCCGCGGGGGACGTCCCGCCGGCCCTGAAGGACGTCCGCGTGGTCGCGCTCGACCATGTCGCCCTCCTCGCCGGCACCTCGTTCCGCGGTCAGTACGAGGAGCGCATCCGCAAGCTGGTCCGCGAGCTGTCCGCCGACCCGGACCTCATCCTGTTCGTGGACGAGCTCCACAACCTCATCGGTCAGGGAACCGCGCTCGGCGCCGCCATGGACGCGGCCAACATGCTGAAGCCCGCCCTGGTGCGTGGGGACATCCGGATCATCGGCGCGACGACGGGAGGCGAGTACGACAAGTGGATCCGCGGCGATCCCGCGCTCGAGCGCCGCTTCCAGCCCGTCCTGGTCGAGGAGCTCGATGCCATTCAAACGTGGGAGGTCCTCGTCGCCCGGCGGCCCCGCCTCGAGCGCCACCACGCCGTGGCGATCACGGACGACGCGCTCAAGGCGGCGATCGTTCTCACCGACCGGTTCGTCCCCGAGCGCGCCCGCCCCGACAAGGCCATCGACGTGTTGGACGAGGCCTGCGCCCACGCGCAGGCGACCGCCCGCGTGTCGCCGGAGCTCGACCGGCTGATTCGCGAGCGGCGCAAGGTGGACGCCATGATCCGACGCGGCCTGACGCACGAGCAGCCGCGCCAGGAGCCGGCGGAGGACCTGATGGCGGAAATCTTTCCGATGCTGGAGCGGATCGGGGCGGAGATAGAAAAGATGCTGGGCGGTGAAGGGCGGTCGAAGGCGGTGGAAGGCGGTGGAGGCGTCACCGCGGACCAACCTCCACCGTCCTCCACCGCCGTCCACCGCCCTCCACCGTCCCTGGCCGACAGGCGCGCGGAACTCGACCAGCTGCTCCGCGCCGAGTTGGAGCACCAGGGCATCGTCGTGAGCGGGCAGGACATCGCGCGCGTCGTGGGGGCCGCCGTGGGCAAGGGGATCGAGTGGCAGCCGTGATCCGACGGTGCCTCGCCGCGGCGGCGGCGGTCGGAGCGATGGGGAGCACGGGATGCGAGCAGCGGGCGCGGGAGGTCCAAAGCGAGGCGGAGTTGAAGCAGGCCGTGCAGCAGATGATCCCCGCCGTCGAACGGGCCACCCGCCTGCGCTTTCGCCAGCGTCCCGTCGTGCTGCGCCGCAGCCGCGCGCAGGTTCGCGACTACGTCATCCACAAGTTCGATGACGACCTCCCGCCCGCCGAGCTCGCCGGCGCGCAGGCTGCGTATCGGCTGTTCGGTCTGATCCCCGATTCGCTCGACCTGCGCCGCACCATGGTCGACCTCCTGACCGAGCAGGTGGCGGGCTATTTCGATCCCGACTCGAACGCGCTCTACATCCCGACCGACATCGATCCCAGCCAGGCGCGTCTGGTGATCTCTCACGAGCTGGTGCACGCGCTGCAGCACCAGTACCTGAACCTCGACTCGCTGGTGGAGCTGAAGCGCCAGAACGATCGTCGCAGCGCGGCGCAGGCGATCCTCGAAGGACAGGCGACGCTCGCCCAGATCCTGGTGCTCATGCCGGAGCAGAAGATCGAAAGCCTGCCCAACTTCTGGGAGCTGCGGACGGCGCTCGGCGGCCAACAGGATCAGATGAAGGTGTTCGGGAGCGCGCCGCTGTGGCTGCGCGAGAGCCTGATCTTCCCGTACCTGGGGGGCGCCGAGTTCGTGCGCTGGTTCGACCACGAGTACCCCGGGAAGCAGCCCTACGGCGTCCTCATGCCGATCTCCACCGAGCAGATCCTGCACCCCGCCCGGTATGCGGCCGGGGACCGCCCGGATGCGCTGGCGTTCGAGTCGCCGGCGCGCGATACCGTGCGCTACGAAGACGGTCTGGGCGAGTTCGAGATTCGCCTCCTGCTCCAGCAGCATCTGGGCGACGACGGCGCGGCCGCGTCGCTGGCGGCAGGCTGGGACGGCGACCGCTACCAGGTGCTCGGGCAGGAGAGCGGGGCGGGGGCGGGAGCGGGAGCGGGAGCGGAAACGCTCGTGTGGTACACGCTGTGGGACGACAAGACGGCGGCCGCGCGCTTCAGGAAGGGACTCGAGAGCGCGTGGGCCAAGCGGTGGCTGGGGCGTCGGGGTGTGAGACGCGCGGAGATCAAGCAGCTCCTCGTCGTCGGCGTGCCGGTCGTGCGCCTGGTCGATGCGCCGCTGGGTTGGAAGGGCTGGAAACGGGTGCCCACGATTCGGGTCACCCGCGCGGCGCGTTGAATCCCCCCACTTGGATTCCCGCAAGTCGCTAAGTAGTTTCGTAGGCTTATGTTTACGGCTCTCTCCGAGCGGCTGACCGCCGCTTTGAAGCGCCTCACCGGTCGTGGAGTGCTCTCGGAGCAGGACGTGACCGAGGCGCTGCGCGAGATCCGGCGGCATTTGCTCGAGGCCGACGTCAGCTTCGAGGTGACCGAGGGGTTCGTCGAGCGGGTGCGCGAGCGCGCGATCGGAGCGATCGCGATGAAGACGGTGAGCCCCGGCCAGCAGGTGGTCAAGCTCGTGCATGACGAGATTGCCCGGATGCTGGGGGCATCGGACGAGGACTTGGCGCGTACCGTCGGCGCGCAGCGTGGCGCGCCCCTGCAATTCGCGTCTGTCGGGCCGACGGTGATCTTGCTGGTCGGGCTGCAGGGCTCGGGGAAGACCACCACCGCGGCGAAGCTCGCGCGGCGGCTGAAGCTCGAGCAAAAAGCGCCGGGACTTGTGGCGGCGGACCTCTCGCGCCCCGCCGCCCGCGAGCAGCTGGAGCAGCTCGGCGCGCAGGTCGGCGTGCCCGTGTTCGGGGGTGCGTCGGATGGATCGGGCGGTGTAGGGGCGCAGCATGCTGCGCCCCTACGATCCCCTCACGGTGTGGTGGGGCTCGTCCGGCAGGCGCTGCGCGAAGCCGACAAGGCGCGCTGCCGCACCGTCATCGTCGATACGGCCGGCCGGCTGCAGATCGACGCGGAGCTGATGGACGAGCTCAAGGCGCTGCGGGCGGCGACGAGCCCCCGCGAGGTGCTGCTCGTGGCGGACGGGATGACGGGGCAGGACGCGGTGCGAGTCGCCCGCGGCTTTCAGGAGGGCGTCGGGCTGACCGGCGCGATCCTGACCAAGCTCGACGGCGACGCGAGGGGCGGGGCGGCGCTCTCGATTCACGGCGTGACCGGTGTGCCGATCAAATTCATCGGCCTCGGAGAACATGTAGGGGCGCAGCATGCTGCGCCCCTACTCGAACCCTTCGACCCGGTGCGCATGGCCGGCCGCATCCTCGGTCAGGGCGACGTGGTGGCGTTGGTCGAGAAGGCGGCCGCCACCATCGATGCGGAGGCCGCGCAGCGGCTCGAGAAGAAGGCGCGCTCGAAACAGGGGATGGACCTCGCGGACTTTCTCGTCGCCCTGAAGCAGATGCAGGCGATGGGACCGCTCCAGCAGGTGCTCGGCCTGTTGCCGGGCGTGACCCCGCAGGCGCTCAAGTCGGTCAATGCCGACGACAGGCGCCTGAAGCACGTCGAGGCGATCGTGTTGTCGATGACGCCCGGCGAGCGGGCCGATCCGGCGGTGCTCACCGGATCGCGCCGGCTGCGGATCGCGAAGGGCGCGGGGCGTACGGTACAGGAAGTCAACCGGCTGCTGGAGCAGTTCCGGCAGATGCGGAAGCTTTTGAAAAGGACGTAGGCACTTTATGGCAACTCGCATTCGGCTGCGGCGCGTGGGACGGAAGGGGCAGAGCTACTTCCGGATCGTCGTCGCGGATTCGCGCTCTCCCCGCGACGGGCGGTTCGTGGTGACCCTGGGCCACTACAACCCGCGTGTCAATCCCGCCGACATCCAGGTGGATGCGGAGCAAGCGCGCGCCTGGCTCGACAAGGGGGCCCTCCCGACCGACACGGTCCGCTCGCTGCTGAAGAAGGCGGGAGTGCTGGGCAAACGACCCGCGTAGTCGGCCGCGTGCGCAAGCCGCACGGGCAGCGGGGGGAGGTCGCCGTGTTCCCCCTCGTGGAGAACCCGGGTGCGGTGTTCACGCCGAAGGCCCGGCTGCTGGTGGTGAACGAAGAGCGTCAGGTCGTGGCTGGGCCGCTGGTCGTGGCGCGGCGGCGCGCATACCACCGCGAGTGGCTGCTGTCGTTCGTCGGGGTGAAGTCGCGCGCGGACGTCGAGCCGTGGCGGGAGCACTTCGTCGCCGTGGAAGAGACCGATGCTGACGATTAACGTCGTGACGCTCTTCCCCGAGGTGTTCGACGCGCCGCTTCGGGTCAGTATTCTGGGGCGTGCCGCGGAGCAGGGAGTGGTGCGCTACCGGGTCGTACAGTTGCGCGAGTACACGCACGACCGGCACAAAACGGTGGACGACTCCCCCTACGGGGGCGGCGCCGGGATGGTGCTCAAGCCGGAGCCGTTCTTCGAAGCGGTGGAGGAC
>WNEX01000515.1_pt1 | contig 18340 bp, 17 predicted proteins | sample 5399841 | NCBI WGS metagenome assembly WNEX01 (sample SAMN13153337, study PRJNA577476) | soil metagenome | isolation source: 40 cm grassland meadow soil 2 days after 1st rain plot 5 | place: USA:California | collected 2015-09-18 | reverse complement strand
ATATGTAGGGAACCGCTTGGAAAGAGGCCGTGGAGGCAAGAATGAGGATATCGCCGCGACGCCGCGCAACCATGCCTTGCGCAAAAACGTGCGTCAGGTGCACGACCGCAGAGCAGTTCACTTGAACCATGTCGAGCAGGCGCCCTTTCTCAATGGAATGGAACTCACCGTATTTGCCGAAGCCGGCGTTGTTGATGAGCAGATCGATTGCGATTCCTTTGTCGTGCGTGAAGGCGAAAATGTGTTCTGGGGCTGCGGGATCAGCAAGGTTGGCAGGGAACACTTCCGTTTGTATTTTGTAAGTCGTGGCCAGGCGTTGGGCTAGGGAGTCGAGGCGATCTTTGCGCCGAGCCGTGAGCACAAGGTTGGTTCCCTCTGTGGCGAGCTCCTCAGCAAGTGCCACGCCAATCCCCGCGCTGGCCCCCGTCACCAGCGCCCATTTGCCAAACCATGCTTCTGCGCCAGACCTGTTTGAATGTGACAAACTGGCCTCCCGGGCTACTTTAGAAAGAACTAAGTGAATTTTACTTCTCCGGACCCAACAGTGCATCCTTCAGCCGCGCGGTTTCGCGCTTGATGCGCTCCATCAGGCGCCGTGCCCAGACGAATTCGACTGCCAGCAAACCCAAGCCCAGCAGGATTACGGGCGTCCCGGGACCCGGCGTAAAAATCATGAGAATGCCCAGGAGCAAAAGAGTGAACCCACCTGCGATCAAAAAGATGCGGCGGACTTGCTTAACGGTGCGAAGAATCATGCGGGTTCAGGAGAGCTTTCTGGCGGAGAGGGTGGGATTCGAACCCACGGTACGGTTTCCCGCACGCTCGCTTTCGAGGCGAGTACTTTAAACCGCTCAGTCACCTCTCCGCATTGTTTGTAACTTCCATCGTAGCAGAGGCTTCGATTTTTCGGAACCGCATGGCCAGGCAAGTTGCTTTTTTACCTGCTCCATTACCGCCGTTCCCCGAAGAACGACTGGATCACGGAGGCACATTCGGCGGCGAGAATCCCGGCCGTAATTTCGACTTGATGGTTGAGGCGCGGGTTGGAAAGGATCTGGAAGCAGGAGCGTGCCGCGCCGCCTTTGGGATCGTCCGCTCCATAAACAAGGCGTGGTATCCGCGCCTGAATCATCGCTCCCGCGCACATGCTGCAGGGTTCGACAGTGACGTACAGGGTTGCGCCCGCCAGCCGGTAATTGTCCACAACTCGCGCGGCCTTCCGAAGAACGATGATTTCCGCGTGGGCCGTAGGGTCGCAATCGCGAATCGTACGGTTGCCGGCGCGCGCGATGACTCTGTCATCAAGCGTCAGCACGGCCCCGATGGGCACTTCCTTGGCCGTCGCAGCGGAACGCGCTTCCTCGAGAGCTTCTTGCATGAAGCCGATGTCGAAATCCATATCGGGTGAGAATAACATGCGGAGCTGAACAGCACGGAACCGTCGACTAGCCTCGGCGCAGCCGGCAACAAGCCCGCACGCGCCTATTTCTTTTTCTTCCCAGGATATCTAACCAATTGAGCTTGCTTCGAAACCACGCCCAGCGTTTCGAATTGGCCGGTCCTCTCGACCTGTCTCTGCGCCTGCGCTCGCCGAACCTCTTCCAGAAGTCACAAGTACGCATCAAACGGAACCGCTCCAGTACTGGCCGTCTCGATCGGTATCCATCAATTTTTCGAAGTACCCAGCAACCAGTCGAACAGCGGGAGAAACACGTTGTATCGTCCGTCTGGCCGATCGTGATGAATCAAATGATGTTCACGGCCAAAATGCAGCCACGAAGGAAGCCAGCCGCCGACGTGAATGCGCCAGTGCACCTCTTCGATAGCGATGACGTACACCGTGAAAGCAATGAAAATTCCAGGGCTGATTCTCAGCTTGAGCAGCACTTCCGCCAGGAACGTGATGACCATGCCATTGAGCACAAAAGCCGCGAGAACCAGTGGCGGCGTGCCGCCAAGGTTCAAGTGTTCAAGTTCCTGCGGCGTCCCAATCGAAGCGTGATGAAGTTGATGAAGCTTGCCCAAGTAATTGTGTGGAAGGTGCAGCAAGTAGCGATGATAAAAATATTCAAACGCGTTCGCCCAAACGAGCCCGACGACAAAACCGGCCAGCCAATGTATGAGTGACGTGTGAAACAGTGTTCCCAGGACCGTCGCTGGTATGGCTCCGCACAGCATTGCCGTCAGCGCATTCTGCAGTTTTCGCATCTTTGCAGCAGTCAGAGCCGAAGCTCTCGTTTCCGCGGTATTCATAGGCCAACTCCTGAAAAGCGGGCAGTCCCTTGCCCGTGTGTGAACTTGGCGATAGGGGATTGAGGAAGGAAGGCTGGATGCGGCTAGGCCTGCATTCTTCTGGGCCGTTGCTTGTTGGACGAGCCTGTGCCGGTTCAGAGCCTCAGTCGCCCGAAACTCCAGCGGTCGCAGGTTCAGATTGCTCCGAACCCACACTTTCCGCCTGGACCGTCTTAGTCGCTTTCTCGCTCCCCAGTAAGGGCGAAGCGCTGATTTGCACGAGTTGCTCCGGAGGCCGCTTGAGTACAAGCTCCTCGTAGATCTCGCGGACCTTTGCGGCTTCCTCCAAAGCTCTGCGCCGGCGCATGCGGTCTTCTTCCGACGCCGTTTTCGGAACGCCGTCGTCCACCTTCTGCCGCACGCGCGCCGCATCCACAGGGTCAACCTTCAGTGAGTGCTCGTAGCTTTCCAGATCCACGTTCTTCCCTTTGGCATAGATCTGGTGCCGCCCGTGTTCTTTGTACCACTGCGCCACAGTCGCATTCTTGTGGATGTTCTCGATGATTTTGCGCCAGCCAACTCCTGTGTTGTAGGCGCAGAAGCTGATTTCCCCCTGCTGCGTCGCGTACGGGATAATGCACATTTCCGTGCGGCGGAAGTCGTAATTGAACAAATCCTGAAACCACATTCCCGCCACGAAAAGAACGTTCCACCGATTACTTCGCCGCTTCGCCACATCCTCGTAGGTTCGGTCGGCGCCGACACTCCCATAGAGTTTCCTGGCGCGGCTGGCTCCGGAAATGCCCATGGTCATGTCGAACTCTTTGTAGATGTCCCTGAGCGTAAGAGAAGGCGGAGCCTTCAAAGGGTTGTAGTTCTTCAAAATCGCGAGAACCATGCTGAAAACGGAGACATGCCTGTTCCGAGCCGCGTCCGTGACTTTTCGCAAATCGGCCATAAGTCCCGGAACGTTGATGAAGCGCGGAACCGGCGCCCATTCCTTGGTCTCCCTGTTGATCACCAGCGCCGTCCCCACGCCGCAGTTCGGATGGCAACCGCAAGAGAGTGTGCCCCATTGCGCCTGCGGGCCGTGAATCAGGTCTGCAAAGTCGGAGAAGGTACTGACCGCCGAAATGGGGAACCAGTCGTGCACTGGCTCGACGTTGCCCAACTGTTGGCTCACGTCCTTCGCCAGGTGTGAAAGCGTGTACCTCTGTTTCAGGCGTCGTTCGGGAGTGACGTCTTCATCGCGTCCGGTGAAAGAAACCGGCTGAAAGCTGACGAAGGAGATCTTCTTGGGATTCTCCATCGCGAACTTTACGACCGCTCCCACCTGATCGTTGTTCACGCCGTTGACGATGGTCACCACGGGCACGATCTCGATTCCTGCTTCGTGCATGTTCTCAATCGCCCGCAGCTTCACGTCAAATAGGTTGCCTACCTGCCGATGGCTGTTCGCGTCATTGCCGATGCCGTCAAACTGCAGATACGCATAGCGCAGGCCAGCCTCGAACGCCTTTCCGCAGAATTCCTTGTTCTTGGCGAATTCAACGCCATTCGTTGCAGCCTGTACGCTGTTGTATCCAAGTTTCTTGGCATAAGCGATGGCGTCAATAAAGTGCGGGCTCAACGTAGGTTCCCCGCCAGAGAATTGGATAGACATCTGGCGCCGTGGCTTGACCTTCAGCGCGTTGTCGAGAATCTCCTTGATGTCGTTCCACGACAATTCGTGGACGTAACCCACCTGGTTGGCGTCCATGAAGCACGGATCGCACATCATGTTGCAGCGGTTGGTCAGGTCCACGGTAAGCACGGACCCGCGGCCGTAACGCACGGAGCTCGATCCGTGTTTGTGGAGTTCCTCATCGTTGTGCGCGGGAATGTCGCGGCCCGGAAACTGCGATTCGATCCACTTCAGGAAGCTCGCATCAACGGCCATCATGTCTTCGTAATGGCCGTGTTGCGGACAATCCTTGACCATCCAGACCTGTCCATCCCGCTCGACGATTTGTGCTTTGATCTCGCCGATCTTTTCATTCATCAAGTCGCGCCAGTCCTTCCGGCCGTCGAGGATCGCCTGCCTTGTTTCTTTCACGCAGTCAGGGCACAGCGAGTCCGTTTGTCGCGGGAAGCCCAAAGTCGGCTTCGTTTTCTCCCACGACTTCAATAGTGGCTTGTCCGACCATTTGGGTGTGAACGTTGCTTTGGGGCGGAAGGAGTTGCAGAATTGCACTGCATGAAATGCCGCTCCCGCAGTTTTGCAGAGAGCATAATCAAAAGACTTCCATAACTTTGGGGCGATGCTGCTAGGCATAGTCTTACCCTCGCTTTTCTTCGAAGCTTGTTACTCGGCGATGCGTGAGGGACTCGTGAAAATGTCTCTACGCCCGCCTCGTTGTTTGCCAAACAGGTTTTATCGAAACGTCATCTTTTCGTGTTTTTTGTGCGTATGAAAAATGGCCGGCCGGAAGCTTCGCTGGGTGAACCGGCGACCCCTTACTCCCTACGGCGGATTGAAGGCACAGCCTGGACGGCTGCGGGGTAAGGTGCACGAGGAGGGTATGACCATTTCGAACGGGAGAAGTTCACCTGCATAAAGGCAGCTTCTAGGCCGTTGTCGGGCTGCCCTTCTGTGTCTTCGTCTTCGCCGTGATGGTCCAAAATAGGCCAACATATGCGTCCTCCAACCCGGGCCGAGAAACTGACCTCAGGTCTGTGACTACCGAAGACTGACGATCCTATTTTCTGCTGCTCCCAAAAATAAACAATCCGGCGAATCCTGCAACCTTGGAGCGAGAAATCTTGAAAATGGAAGGGGTGCATGTAAGTAAACGGATGGCCGACGGCCCCGGTGCAAAGTCCAGAAATTACGTGGTTTGTGCCGCCAGAAAGCAGATTGCTTGACAATTCCGCTTTGCCGAAACAAACTACATGCCATGAGGGAGCTTCTCGAACGGTTATTTCAAATCGATTTTATCAAGGGCCTCGCCGTCACCTTCCGGATGCAAAATCCGAAGGAAATCGTCACCGAGCAATATCCCCTCGAGCGGCCTATGGTCGCCGAGCGATACCGTGGCGCGCCTCGCCTGAATAACAATCCGGAGACTGGCGAAACGCTTTGTATCGGGTGCAATTTGTGTGCTTTGGCGTGTCCAGAAAACCTCATCGTCGTCGGTTGGTCCAGAGACGACGCCACCCGCAGAAAAGTGCTCACCCATTTCACCTACGATACTTCGCGCTGCATGTTTTGCGGGTTGTGCGAAGATGCCTGCCCCACAGACGCTTTGGAATTAACCCAGGATTTCGAAATGGCTTATTACACTCGTGAAGGAGCCATCTGGGACCGGCACCGTTTGGAGCAGGGGCCCACACCCGCGCGTTATACCCGTTAAAGAATCTGCATGGAACTTCGCAAAGATCCCATCACTCAAAGCTGGGTCATCCTGGGACAAAGAGAAGGCGTTGCGGAGGCTCCAGAGCAGTGTCCCTTCGAACCCGCAAAAGTCGACAAAATTCCCGCCATCCTGACCTGGCCCGCGTCGGGCCTATGGCAAGTGCGTGTGATTCCGCACCCTGAGCCGCTCTATCACGTCGAAGGCGACCCGGGAAGGCTGGCGGAAGGAATGTACGACAAAATGGGCGCGCTCGGCGCACATGAAGTTGTCGTCGAGACTCCCCAGCACGACCGCCGATTGTCTCAGCTCAGTGACGAGGAAATTGAGCGCGTCCTTTGGGTGTGGGCTTCGCGCATCGCCGACTTAAAGAAAGACGCCCGCTTCAAATACATCAGCGTCTTCAAAAACCAAGGCTCACTCGCCGGAGAAGAGTGGCCCCACTCCCACTCCCAGGTTACGGCCACCATATTTGTTCCCCGCCGCATTAAATACGAGCTGAGTTCCTCGCACGAATGGTTCAAAGACAAAGAGCGCTGCATTTTCTGCGATATGGTGCGCCAGGAAGAAAAGCTGGGAAAGCGCATCGTGGACGTGCAGGGCGATTACTATGCGCTGTGCCCCTACGCTTCGCGCGTGCCTTACGAAATCTGGCTGCTCCACCGCCGCCATAATCATACTTTCGAGCAGCCTCGGCCTGGTTCCAATCGCCGGCAGCTGGCGGCCCTGCTCGGAAGAGTTTTGCGACGACTGGAAAAAGTTGCTCCGGCTTATCATTTGGTGCTGCACACCTCGCCCAGCACCATGAACAAAAAAGGGGAAATGGCTGGTTATTGGAAAACGCTGGCCGATGATTACCATTGGCACATCGAAATCCTTCCTATCCTGGAAAAACGCAGCAAGTCGTATAGCATCAAGGAAGTCTATTTCAATGCCGAATTGCCGGAACAGGCGGCATCGAATTTGCGAGCGCTGGATCCCAATTCATGAAGCGTTTCAGGCCCAGGCCGAGCGAAGCAGGTGGCATCGTAATCAAACTAATCGTTTCGCTCTTCCTCACGACTTTTTTCCTGGGCCTCTATTTTGTTCGCCATCCTATCTTCCGTTTCGCTGCGGAATCCTGGGTCGTCGAAGATCCCCTCGAAAGAGCCGACGTTCTCATTGTTTTGAGCGACGATAACTTCTATGCGGACCGCGCCACGCGTGCGGCTGAGCTATTCAGGGAAGGGAAGGCCCCTCTGGTTGTCGCCAGCGGGCGAAGGCTGCGTCCAGGTGCGGGAATCGCGGAACTCATCGAGCACGATTTGGTGGAACGCGGCGTCCCTAAAGACAAGATTCTCCGCTTTGCGCAAGATGGAGATAGCACCTACCAAGAAGCAGAAGCTCTAGCAAATCTTGCCAAAACAAAAAAATGGCGCAAGGCCATCGTAGTTACGTCGAATTATCACACCCGCCGCGCTCGTTACATCTTTCGCCGGGTTTTTCCACAGGACATAGAGATACGCGTTGCCAGCGCTCGCGACGGCGATTTTGATCCCGAGAATTGGTGGGAAAAACGCAAGTCCACCAAGGTTTTCATGCGCGAAATCGCCGGAATGATGGTAACGGTTTGGGAACTCAGGTCCCCGAGCGGGTCACCAACCACGCAAGGAATAGTAGATTTGAGAGGCATAAACCCACCATCCTTGGGGTAGTTATTCAACCAACACACAATATTTACTATCTGCCTTTCTTGTTTACAGCCCCTAAGTACTGTATTATGTTCACTCTTCTGAGTCGCGGCTTCCCGACCAGCCCTGCGATGAGCGACTTCGAAAATCCCATTTTTCGATGTCGAGGTGTCCGATGTGGAAAAGAGAAGATGCAAAGTCCCAAGGAGTTGCTGAGAATTCCTCAGTAGCTTCCGGGTTTGGAAAGTCTCAGAGTTTTGATTCCTCAAACTCATTTTCGGACTCTTCGCGCTCCGCAGCTACTATTGGTCAAGGAATTAGAATCAAGGGCGAAGTGAGCGGAACTGAAGATCTTTTTGTGGACGGTTTCGTGGAAGGAAAGCTGAACCTCGCTGCCGACTGTTGCTTGACCGTCGGTCCTAACGGAAACGTAAAAGCGGATCTGGTCGCCCGCGAAATCGTCGTGCGCGGAAAAGTCGAGGGCAAAGTTATCGCGCGGGATAAATTGCAGATTGGAAGTACCGGAGAGATTACCGGCGAAGTGCAAACCGGCAGGCTGGTTATCGAAGACGGAGCGACGCTGCGCGGCACAGTGGAAGCAGGCAGGATGGAAGTGAGCAAGGCGGACACCAAGGCGGTAGCGGCGGCCGCCACTTCAACAGCGAACAAGCCTTCCCCTCAGCCCACTGTCCTTGGTTCCGGAACGGCGGCGCACTGATGAGTTTCCTTAACAAACTTGGGATTGGCGTTGGCAGCCCACGCACCACACAAGGGGTGCGTCACGAAGTTCCCGGGCCGATTCATTTGACTTCGCGCGCGCGCACTCCCGGTGCGCCTGCTCCTCAGGCAGGCCCATCTCGCGGGGCGGTGGAAGGGGAATCCAACCGGCTTTCGAACGGATTGAAGGAACTCCTGTGGAACTTGGATGGACTCGAGCGCGGCACGCTTCTGGACCTGGGCCCCGCCTGGCAAACGACTTTGAGTTTCTTCATTGAGCGCGGGTTCCGTGTCTCCTCCGAAGACATCCTCTTCGCGTGGAAGAGTTTTCTGAATGAAGAAGAAGCGCGGTTGAAGCAAGACTTTGCCGCGGGCGAAACCCTTGAAATGACTCCCAGTGCCAGGGCCACGCGCTTCATGAAGGAGAATTTGCAATACTCACGCAGCTCGTTTGATGCTGTGCTTCTCTGGGATCTTCTGGATTATCTCGAGCAGGCTCTGGTGAAACAAGTCGTCGCGAGTTTGACGGAACTGTTGCGGCCCGGTGGCGTGGTCTTCGCGATGTTCCACAGCAAGAAGCCCGAAGGCTTCCAGCGCTATCGCGTTGTGAATTCGAATACGCTGCAGATGGTTCCGACCGCGGTCCTTTGCCCCCCGCAGCGCGTTTATCAGAACAGGGAAATTCAGGACCTCTTCGGCCGCTACCGGACCATGAAATCCTTCATCGGGCGCGATCAGTTGCGCGAAACCCTTTTCATAAAATAAGCAAAGCCTCTTTTGCGAATCGCAAAGAGCAAGCGAATTTACCGATTCGCCAAATTTTCTCTTGCACCCGGTGATTCCAAGGAGTACAAACAGGGCGTGAGCTCATGGAACTCCGGAGGGAAAGGAAATATGACTCCACCGGGCTTAGAGCTGCACCAAAACTGAGCGCACCACTTTTGCGGTGCGAGTCGTTCGAAACAGATGCGTGCCGTTTGCGCTCTTTCGCAACGACACACTAATCCACCAAGGAGGGGAGCCGCCAGGCTCCCCTCCTTGTTTTGGATTCGAATCGCGAGTTAGTGTTTCGCGGTAGCTTTGTGGCGCCGATGATGCCGGGTCGTACTGCTACGCCGGTGGTGACGCCGGCTATGAGGTGACGCTTCGCCCGACGCTTTCACTTGAGGATTGGCGGATGCTTGGGGCTGAGCTGCGGATGTAGAAGACTGTTTTGCCGTTGCGAGGCCGGAAAACAATGTTAAGGTTCCGGCAAGGAACAGAAGATTCAAAGTACGCTTCATTGAGTATTCTCCTTCACTTCAAATCTCCGCGGTCCTTAATTTAATCACACTGCATTCGAAATCGCAGCGCGCAAGGAGGAGCGTTAGTGACAAGGGAATCCAAAATGTGCAAAACGTGAGCTAGCCGGCCACATTGCTTGCTCGGGATAAAGTGATCCTTTAATTCCCGGCCTTGAGCTGTTCCAGCCAACGAATTGCTTCGCGCTGGTTGGCAATGATCTGCGCTTGCCAGACGAGGGCAACGGACATGGCGCTCATGATAACGAGGCAAAAAATCAGCGCAACCGCGACGTGCGACTCGCGAATCTCGCTCCGAAAAACGCGACGAATCCATTCCATGGGTGGAGTTCTCCTAGTACTGTTCCCTGCGAGTCGACGGGGACTCGTCGCCTGTCCCAAAAAATCCGAGCAATCGCAGCGCCACACCCTGGGCGTCCCGCAGTGTCACCAATCGTTTAAAAAACAACCCGTTTATCGACAAATGAAAACGCCTTTCTCTCCAACACGCTAAGTCGCGCTATGCAAATTTACTCTTGAATTGTGCAGTTCTTTTCGCACGCCCTAGGATTTTGTAACGACGCTCTCCAGCACGCGGTCCCAAACTTCCGGCGCTAGCAAGGGAACCTTGTGACTCCTGCCACGCCGCCGCCCGGTTGTGGACGATTCGGAATCTTCACCGTCTGAGTTGCGGTCCGCCAGCAGTATGCTCCTGTCGCAGAAAGGGAACAGGCTCGGAGCAAGATCGGTCGTCGCCACGGCCACGGAATGCGCGTGGTATCGCAGCGCCCGATCATAAAGCTTGGTCAACGCCGCAACGCAGCGCTGAATGCTTGCGCCAACGGCGGCCGACCACAGCACACCGTGTTGCCGGAATTCCATTCTGCGTTTGCGGCCCTCCGCAAGGAAATGCTTCATCTGCTCATCCGGCGCGCCTGCAAAGAAGAATAGCTCGTCAAAATCGCGCTGCCGGGCCAGTTCTGCATCCCGTGCAGGCAGGCCTGTGTTTTGCGCAAGCTCCCGAAGGGAAAGCGATCGCAGGGTTACTATAGGCACGCCTGTCTCCTGGGAAAGCGATTCCAGTGCGTTAGCCGCTGCGGGGAGCGCCTCTGCGGATGGAATGCACGTAAACCGCCCAAGCCGCTGCGTGGAAGCCTTGGACGTCCGCGGACCGGACGAGTCTGGGCGCAAATGAAAATAGTCCTCAGGCAGATAGACCCCGCATCCGTCTTCGGCGATGAACGGATGGGCATGGCCGAGTTTTCGGCGTGGCTCGTCGAATTGCAGGCGGGAGCGGCCAGTAAGCCAAACTGCAGGTATTCCTTCGTGGTCCAGCGACGCCGTAAATTCATCAAAGCCGGCGATGCTTTTTCCGGTCTCAGGAAGCAGAGTGTCAACCGCTATATAAAGAACGCTGGACGTTTGGCGCAAACCAATCTCCGAAAACTGAAATAGTAATTCTAGCGAAATCGGCTTGCTTTTTGCGGGACTCCAACAAAAAAGGCGGGCAGAAATGTCTGCCCGCCTCTCGTACACCCGGCTCAGTCAGCCGGGGTTCTCTCTTTCTTTAGTTGCCAGACTTTGTTGCGGTGGAGCCAGCTTCCTGATTCGCCTTCGGAACACTGACGTATCCGCTGATTGTATCTTTGCCGATCTTGTTGATGACGATCTCTTCGGGAATGTGCGTGCCAGTCATGTAGAAGAAAATCGGTTCATTGGCAGCGCGGTTTTTCTTCTCGAAGCGCTTGTCCTCGACAACCATCGCCAGGTTGAACTGGTTCCGCTTCGGGTTCACGCCCTTCAGTTCGACGGTCACATTCGCGACCTTCTGGGGGCGGTTCTTGCCGGTGATGGTGAACTCGGTGTAATCGCGCTCACCCAGGCGCCGGAGTTGGTCAATTTCATCATGGTTGCGAGCGATCAGGGTCCCCATCTCGCTCTTGGCCATCTTCAGGTCTTCGCGCGTGGTATCAAGGTCCGTGCGGACACCCACAACCTTGGTGTCCACGGTCTTGACATCGTCACTGGAGGCCTTCGTGGCCAGTTCGGAGTGCACGGAAGTGTCCAGCGCCGTTACCTTCTGGTTCGTCTCGTCGTTCAACTTCGCTGCTTCCGTCCGGGCCTTCTTCAACTGGCCCTGGGTGATCTTCAATTTGTCGGTTACCACCTTCAAATCGCCTTGGAGATCGGTGTTCGCCTTTTCATCCTGCGCCAAACGATCCTTTAGCGACGACATATCCTGCTGAACCGACTGCTGGGTCGCCTTCAGTTGGCTCGAAACTGCTTGCTGGGTGCTGTCCAGCTTGGACGACGCGCTCCAGCCAAAGGCCAATCCACCTAATGCAATTACCCCGAGAACCACAATCGCGGGAAGCTGCCAGGAAGGACTACCCTTATCAACGATCAGATCTTCTGACATAAGTTTAAGTTCTCTCCTCGCCCCTTAGGGGCCATGCCGCGTTTACCGGCCTGTAAACGGGGTTATGCATGCAACCAACCAAAGGTAGAAAGCCTCAAAGGACGGTAACTTATAGAAGAAAAGACGGTTGCTGCCAGCGCATTGAAAAGGGCCGAGTACTAGACCTAGCCAAGATTACGTGAAAATCCGCTCAACAGCGCATTTTTTGCGTCCCAGAACTTAAGTAATGTTAAGTACTAAACGCTGGAGCTGCTCAAGCTACTCCATGCTACTCCAAGCTGCTACGAAGCTGCTCCAAAGCTGCTCTGCGGCTTGGAGGACCAGGGCCCCACATCCCAGTTTGCTGCGTAGCCCGGGCATAGGCAGCAATAGTATCGGGTGAAATCCTGAGCCAGGTGCTGGAACCTGCAAGACCCGGGGAAGTCCGGCACTACGAGCTGGAGGAAGAGAAGAAGTATCGATCAAACTGACCAAGCAACATCGAGCATCCGCAGGTCGGACTGAAGTTGCTCCGGCGACTGAAACACGATCCCGCGCATTCCCAGTTGGCTCGCTGCCTGCGCGTAGCCTAGCACGTCATCCACGTAAACGGCTTCCTGGGCGCGCACTTTGCAGGCTTGCAGGGCCTCTTTGTAGATGACGGGATTGGGTTTGCTGGCCCCTACGCTGCAGGAGTAGATGCGCACTGGGAACAATTGACAGAACCCATAGGTCTTTTCCAAATGAGCGACATGCAAGGGGTCGGTATTGGACAGCACAGCCAGCCGATATTTCTTGCCCAGCTTCTCAAGAAAAGCCTCCTCGTGGATGGGCGTTGGGTCCAGCGCGCGGTTCCAGACCTCCACAAATTGCTCAAAACTGAGCTTGCTTCCCAGCCGCCTGGACACATGCAGATGCCAGTCCTGCGGCGATATGCGCCCCTCCTGCCAATCCTTCCAGCGCGGATCTTTTTCGAGGGCCGACCAGACTTCTTCCGGGGAGAGCGACACGCCATCGGCGAGGCCGGCCATCGCGCGAGCCACATCGACCCGAATCAGCACCCGGCCAATATCGAAGATAATGGCCCGCACCTTAAGAGAGGTCACCACTTACTCTTTCTCAGTCTGCGGAAGGGAGGCGGAGCGATTTTCGCTGCCAACGCTGCCAACTCGGAGTTGGCGCCGGGCGCGCAGCACGCTGATGATCGCGGGCAAGATCGAAAGAATGACCACCACCGCGATCACGTAGTGGATGCGCTGCGCAATGTTGGGAACCAAATGGCCAAGAGAATAGCTGCCAAGGATCATGGTCGCAACCCAGAAGATGCCCCCAAAAATATCGAACGCCAGGTAACGCCCGTAGGGCATTTTCGCCGCGCCCGCGACCGGCGGGCAAAAGGTACGAATGATCGGAACGAAGCGCGCGAGAATTACGGCTCTGCCGCCATATTTCTCATAAAAATCATGCGCGCGCTGCAAATGACTGCGGCGGAAAAAGAAAGAATCTTCGCGCCGGTAAAGTGCCGCTCCCGCCGAGCGCCCGATCCAATAACCAATCTGATCGCCCACAATCGCGCACAGCATAACTGGCGCAAGCAGCCACTTGAGAGGGATTACGCCAGCGGCAGAGAAAATTCCCGCGGTGACCAACAGGGAATCACCAGGAAGGAAGAAGCCGACAAAAAATCCGGTTTCGATGAAAACGATGGTGCAGATCAGCGGCGCGCCGCCGTTGTGGACTAATTCCTTGAGTCCCTGGGGGTTGAAAAGCAAATAGAAGAAGTGACGGATGGCGTCAAGCACGCAGTCCTGTTCCTCGCAGCAGAAAAGTGAATGGGTAATCCTGTGGGAACCAGAACGAGCCCGCGCTCGCGCAAGCCCGTGACAGCACCCAGTCCTATACGGTAGCAGAAAACGGGCACGTCCTCGCCACATTCATGCCATAGGAATATCAAGCTGCCAAGGGCTACGAGCAGCATGCCGGGACGAATCATGCCTGCACCTCCGTCAGCCACATTTGACTTCTCTTTTTCAGCACCGTCCGCGCATCCGAAGGAAGTTCCTCTTCCGCCTTCTTCTCCAGCAGGTTTTCAATGCGAGGCAAAGCACGAAGTGCCGCCGCGGCGCCGGCTTCGATGGCCTCATCGGCGCGCGCAAAGTCATCCCAGGCCAGGAACTGCACGTCCGGCCGAAGAACCAGGTCGGCGTGGCGCTCCCAGAGCTCAAGTTGATGTTTCTGGGCCGCCCCCACAGCGCGGCTAACGACTTGGAAAATATTCGTCGGAGCGCCGCGGTGGCCGTCCTGTAAGCCAACGGAAACACCAATCACCGTTTGTGCGCCCAGGCCGCGCGCAGCCTGCGTCGGAACAGGCGCCACCAGCCCGCCGTCGGCAAGGCACCGCGTACCGATCTCCACCGGCTCAAACAAGCCGGGGAAGGCGCAGCTCGCGCGGATCGCATCCACCAGATTGCCTTGCGTAAAGACCACTGGTTCGCCGGTAGACAGGTCTGTCGCCACGACTGCCAGGGGAATCTTCAGATCTTCAAATTGACTGGAACCAAAAACGCGCTCCATCAGGGCAGCGAGGCGCTGGTTGCTGGCCAGACCCAGCCGGGAGACCCTCCACCGGGCGATGTCGCGGAACCGTAGCGTCCGGCAAGTCTCGATGATGCGTTCAAGGGGCGCTCCGCTGGCGTAGGCCGCGCCAAGGATGCTGCCCACGCTGCTGCCAGCAATGTGGGAAACCCTTATGTTGTACTTCTGAAGCACTTTTAAGATGCCGAGGTGCGCAAATCCCCTCGCAAAACCACCGCCCAATGCCAGTGCAATACCTGGCCGTTGGGACGGCTTGCCTGTCCCCGGGGACATCTTCTGCTGCGCGGAATTGCGGTGCTCCCTCATCCGTACAAGGATGCCAGCCGCAACCGTTTCCAGCTATGGCCCGGCCGTCCTCAAGAAACAGTACGAATGTACTTGCGTAGAAACTCCTTTTGGTTTGCGCAACCAAGTTGAAGCAGTACGAACTTACTAGTCCCGTACCCTCTCTGTACCATTGTGAGCCGCAATTCTCTGCGCGATTCTCTTCCTGTCACGCTGAAGTTCTGTGGGGTCGAAAGAATGGAAAGCGCGTTCAAGGCTTGGATCGGGCAACCAGTCGTTCTTCAAGTGGCATTAGGCGATATCAAAGTGCCGCTGCGGGGAAAGCTTCTGAAGGATGGAAGCGATACGGTTCGGATGCGAATTGGAGAAGGTTGGGACGTAGATATTTACAAGACCATGATCCTGGCAGTGGAACAAGACGGCATGGTCCTTCTACCTTCATGAGGTGCGCAGACATGAAGACACAAGAATTGAAGTACGTGACACGGCGGCGCGCGGCAGTGCTGCTGGGTCTCTCCGAACAGGAACTGAATCGCATCTCGACCGAATCAGGATTCGGCCACAGGGAAGTCTCCGGCCAGGACGAAGAGACCTATTTCACCTACGAAGAATTGCGCCAGATTTGCATGTTGGCTGTGAACCACGTGAATTAAGCCAGTTCGGCGCCAGGCGCGCCGGCACAAAGAGTTTCCTCCGGCCCCCCTCAGCAGTACCCCCACCCGGGTCGCTCCCCCCAGCGGCCCGGGTTTTTCTTTCTTTTCCCGTGTAAGCCGTTCCAGTTCAATTGATTAGAGAGACACTTCAAGTAATACTTTAAACTTTGTCCCGCAAAGTAGCTTGCGGATTGCCTTGCGGACGGCCCTTAACTAACTTTCAACAAATCAACTACTTGCGCGGAGTAATCTCGTTTCCGTTCTTTCTTTTGGAAATCATTTGACAGGCCGGTATGGCGCGAAGAAACTTGGCAGCCTTAAGAGGTTTGAAAGGACGGTTCTGAGTCATGGCTAAGCGCCGCGTTCCAACCACCTGCCGAATCCTGCTGCTACCTGCAAGTGCGTTACTGCTTGCCTTCGGATTTAGCCGGACAATGAAACCGGCTCTTGCTCAGGATGCAACGTACGACGTTGTGATCGTGAACGGGCGGGTGATGGACCCGGAGTCCGGCATCGATGCCGTGCGCAACGTGGGAATCAGCGGCGGAAAAATTCGCGCGATCAGCAGCAGCGCCTTGAAAGGGAAGCAGGTCATTGAGGCGAAAGGGCTGGTGGTCGCGCCGGGCTTCATCGATCTGCATCAGCATGGGCACGACGGGGAGAATTATGCCGCGAAGGCTCACGACGGCGTGACTACCGCGCTGGAGCTAGAAGTTGGCGTGGCGGATATTGACCACTGGTATGGAGAGCGCGAAGGCAAGGCGCTCATCAACTTTGGAGCAAGCGTCGGTCACATTCCCGCGCGCATGGCAGTGATGCACGACGCCGGACAACTCTTGCCAAGTGGGGATGCGGCACACCGCGAAGCAACGCCTGGGGAAATCGAACAGATCCTGTCGTTGATCGAGAAAGGACTGCAGCGAGGAGCGCTGGCCGTGGGAGTTGGGCCGGCTTACACGGAAGCGGCTACGAATTGGGAGATCGTGCAGGTGTTTCGCGTGGCGGCGAAGCATCATGCGTCTTGTCACATCCATATTCGCGCTGGAGCGCCGAAGCTCGAAGCGGCGGCAGGAAATTTCCCTGGCTTTGAAGAGGCTATGGCGGATGCTGCCATCAGTGGCGCGCCCCTGCACATTGTCCACATCCAGAGCACTGGAGGCCCAGACGTTGTCTACGAACTTCAGATGATTTCCCACGCGCGCTCGCACGGCATGGATGTGACCACCGAGGCTTATCCTTACACGATGGGGATGACCAGCATCCAGGCGGCGTTTCTCGATCACAAGGAAAACGAGCCGGACAGCTATTTTGCTACGATGCTTTGGCCCGCGACGGGCGAACATCTGACGCGGGAATCGTTCCTGCGCTATCGCAAAGAAGGCGGGATGATCATTCTGCCTTCGAACACGCAAGAAAATATTGATGCGGCGATCGAAAGCCCGCTGACGATGATTGCCAGCGATGGCGCGCTCTTTAACGGCAAAGGCCATCCACGAACTGCTGGGACTTATGCGCGCGTGCTGGGGCATTACGTGCGCGAAGCAAAGGCGCTCGATTTGATGACCGCGCTGAGAAAGATGACGCTGATGCCGGCGCAGCGCCTGGAGAAGCGCGCGCCCGTGTTCAAAGACAAAGGGCGCATTCGCGCGAGCGCCGATGCGGACATCACCATTTTCGACGCCAACACGGTCATTGACAAAGCCACTTATGAGAATCCGCTCCAATACTCCGAGGGAATTCGCTTCGTTTTGGTGAATGGCGTTCCGGTGGTCAGGGACGGACAACTCGTTGATGGAGTATTTCCCGGCCGCGCGGCGCGCGCGCCGATTTCACAGTGATGTACTTCTCAAGGAAAACAGGGCCGCCTCTAGTTCGTGCGGCCTGTTTCTTTTGGAACACTGAATCGAAGTCCACTCACTACATATCGCAGCAAGGACTTGCGTGGCGCGCTATTCATAACGCAAGGCCACCATAGGATCGACGCGCATCGCACGCCGCGCGGGGAGATAGCATGCGAGTACAGTCACCGCGCACAACACTATTGCGACTCCGATGAAGGTTGCCGGATCGGCCGGGGAGATCCCGTAGAGCAAGGACGAAAGAAGGTGTCCTGCCCCGAATGCCATGCCAAGGCCGATGACCAGACCAATTACGGTAAGGAGCAGGCCGTGCCGGATGATGAGGTTCAAGACGTCGGTGCGCTGAGCGCCTAGGGCCACGCGCACACCGATTTCGTGCGTGCGTTGGGAAACAATGTAAGAAATGACCCCGAACAGTCCGATGGAAGTTAGCGCCAGCGCCAGAAGTCCGGATACGCCAAGCAAGAGACCGGTCGTCCGGGCAGGAAAGAGAGGGAGGCTCATATATTGCTGCATGGTCTCCAGATCGGTTGGAGCGATATTGGGGTCCACCGAATGAATTTCGCGCCGAATGCTGTCTAGCAAAGTTGTTGGGTCACCAGACGTGCGCACGACCAATGTGCGTCTCGCCCTCAACTGAGGCAGGTAAACAACAGGTACAGGGGCCTCGCCAAGGGTTCGGTACTTGCCAGTAGGGACGACTCCAATGACTTCGGTGCTGGACTTCTTTCCTGGACCGGCCCAAAACGTCATTCGTTGGCCCACCGGATCTTGGTTTTTCCAGAGCCGTTTTGCCAGGGCCTCATTGATGATCGTCACAGCGCTTCCTTCTGCACCCTCGGAAGAAATAAAGTCGCGACCTCGCAACAGCGAAATACCCATGGTCTGAAAGTAGTCGGGCGCAACGCGCAGTATGTCGATTGGTATCGCATCGTTTTTGTTTGACTTGGGCTGCATTGGATCGAGGATGGTGTGCTCGCGCGCAGGTCCAAGTGGCAGATGGTCGGTGAAGCTGGCCGCCGTTACCCCAGGAAGTGTTCGAACGTGCTCGGATAGCTGTTCATAAAAGGTACGCACTTGGGTGTCAGAATATCCTAGGCTCCCGGGGTCGAGAGTCGCGGCGATCACATGCTGGGTGTTAAAGCCGGGATTGATCGAACTGGCGTTCCGAAGACTTCTCACGCACAATGTACCGCATATCAGCAGCACGGTGCATGTAGCGATTTCGCCAGTCATAAGAAGGCTGCGCAATCTGGACT
>WNEX01000514.1_pt1 | contig 18358 bp, 15 predicted proteins | sample 5399841 | NCBI WGS metagenome assembly WNEX01 (sample SAMN13153337, study PRJNA577476) | soil metagenome | isolation source: 40 cm grassland meadow soil 2 days after 1st rain plot 5 | place: USA:California | collected 2015-09-18 | reverse complement strand
ATGCAGCGACAGCAGCAGGTTCGGAAAGATGGTATAGAAATACACCCGGTTGCGGTCTTCGGCCGGCAGCTCGCCCACCGCCGGCCCGCACGCCCGGCCGCTCAGCGTGAGACTACCGCCCGGCGCGGTGATCACCATGTACCCGCCGAGATAGGGTCCCTCGAACAGGTCGTTTTCGCCGCTGGTGTAGGGCGTGAGCTTCGCGAGGCCGGGATGGATCACCGGGCAATGGAGGCATTCCGAGAAATTCTGGAACACCAGCTTCCAGTTGGCGCGCACCTCGTAGTCGACGCGGGCGCCGGAGCGGAGTCGCTCGATGTTGAACCGGCTGAAGCGGCCCGCGAGCGGAGCGAACGCCCGGTCCAACGGCTCCGGGTCGCGCGCCAGATTGACGAACAAGAACCCTTCCCATGCCGCGAGCGCCATCGGGTGCAGCGGATAATCCCGCTTGTCGAAGCCCGCGACCTCGTTCATGTGGGGCGCGCCGATCAGCGACCCGTCGAGCGTGTAGGTCCAGGCGTGATAGGGACACTGGATCGTCTCCGACAGGCGCCCCCCCCGCCCCCCCGGCTCGCCGTCGCACAGCCGGGTGCCGCGGTGCCGGCACACGTTATAGAAGGCGCGCGCCACGCCGTCCTGCCCCCGCACCACGAGAACGCTCTCGCCCGCGATCGACCGCACGACGTAAGCCCCGGGCGCGTCCAGCTCGGCGGCGCGCCCGGCGCACACCCAGCGCCGCGCGAAGATCCGCTCCTGCTCCTCGCCGTAGATCGCGGGGTCGACGTAGTAGCGGCGCGGCAGCGTGCGCTGTCCCTGCTGGTAGGCCTGCGTGGCTTTGACGAAGCTGGCCATGATGCCTAAGGCTATGGAGCGCCGCGCCCGAATGCCACTCCCCGGCGCTCGGGGCCGAGCCCCGCGGCCACGGCGCCGAGGATGAACACCGTGGCCGCGGAGAGCGCCATGACTTGCGCGTAGCTCGTGCCCGTGGCGAATAGCGCCTGCACGTGCGGGATCTGACTCGCGATGGCCACGCCGCACTGATAGGCGAAGCCCGGCAGGAACCCCCGCACCGCATCGGGCGAGAGCTCGTTCAAGTGCGCGGGGATCACCCCCCACGCGCCCTGGACGAAGAACTGCATGATGAACGCGCCGGTCCAGAGCAGGGGCAGGGTCGGCGCGAATGCCCAGATGGGGATGCTCACCACCGCGCCCGCGAGCGCGAGCCCGATGGTGCGGCGCCGTCCCAGACGGTCGGAATAGAGGCCGCACAGCACGCCGCCCACCAGCGCACCCACCTGCGAGAACGCGGTGAGCGCGGCGCGCGTGGTCGGCCGAAACCCCCAATCCCGCTCCAGGAACGTGGGGTACATGTCCTGGGTGCCGTGGGAGACCATGTTCATCATCGCCATGAGGATGGTCAGGTAGACGAACAGCTTCCAGTTCGAAGCGATCGCCCGCCCCAGACCGCTCCAGTTGTCGTGCCGGGTCTCGCGCCACACGTCCGACTCCCGCACGCGCGCCCGTACGAACAGCGCCAACAGCGCGGGCAGGCCGCCGATGAAGAACAGCGGGCGCCAGCCCCAGTGCGGGAACACCACGAGGTAGCAGACCGCCGCCAGCAGGTATCCCAGCGCGTAGCCCTGCTGCAGCAGTCCGGACACGACGCCGCGGTAGCGGGCTGGGATCTTTTCCATTACCAGCGACGCGCCCACGCCCCACTCCGCGCCCATGCCGATCCCAAACAGCGCCCGCAGCAACAGGAACGTGGCGTAGCTCGGCGCCAGGCCCGTGAGCACCTCGACCACCGAGTAGAACACCAGATCGATCATCAGCGGCAACTTGCGCCCGTAGCGGTCGGCCAGGAGCCCGAAGATGAACGCGCCCACGGGCCGGAACAGCAGCGTGAGCGTGAGGGAGAGGGCGATGGCGGCGTCCGACTTCCCGAATTCTTTTCCGATGGCCGTCAACGTCATGACGACGAGGAAAAAGTCGAACGCGTCGAGCGTCCAACCGAGGAATCCGGCGACGACGGCGGCGCGGCGGTCGTCCGCGACGGGGCGTGCGGCGGTCATTGGTGTCCCGCGAGAGTGGCCTCTAGATTACACCGGTGCGCGTCGCCCCGCTGATCCTGCTCCCGTTTTGGTATTCCGCCCTCGCCGGCCAGAACGGAGCCGCGCGCCCGGCGGTGGCGGTGATCAATCTCCGCTTCAACGGGGAGCATGCCAACGTGCTCCAGCCGGGCGATACCGCGGTCGTGGCGGCGGCGACGAGCAAGCTGCGCGCGACGCTGGGCGCGTCGGACGTGGTGACGATCGTCGATTCGAGCGCCACCGCGACGGCCGTGGCCCAGGCCGAGGCCGATGGCAATCCGTGCGACAACGCCTGCGCCCTGGCCGTGGCGCGGCGGCTGGGCGCGCGCTGGGTCGCGAAGGGCACCATCTCGAACCTCTCGAATCTCGTGTGGCTGCTCTCGGCCGACCTGCTCGACGTCACGACGGGGCGCGCGGTGCTGGCGGACAGCTACGAGATCAAAGGCGAGGCGGCTCGCATGGCGCCCGGCGCGGCTCATATGTTCGCGCAGCGCATCGAGAAAACCGCCGCCGGTGCGTTGCGCTGACGCTACACAGTCCACTTGTGGAACGCCGGGCGTCGCGCTCTCTTTAACGTCACTCCCGGATTGCAGGCTCGCTCGATGGTCCGCATTCGCCTCTCCGCGTTGCTCGCGCTCATCGCGTGCGTCTCTGTTTCCGCCGCCCAATCCCAAGAGGACAGCGTTGCGCTGCTGACCGGTCCGCGCGCGGTGTCCGAGCTCGGCGCCGCTGTGACCGTGATCGACGTCGACTCGTTGCGGCGCGAGTTTCCGGTACGCGCGCTGAGCGAGCTGCTCACCGGTCGCGTGCCGGGCCTCGTGGTACTCGCGAGCTCGGGCACGATCGGGACGGCGTCGCGCCTGCTGATCCGCGGCGCATCGAGCTTCCGGGGTTCCGAGGCGCCGCAGGTGTATGTCGACGGGATCCGAGTGGACGACGAGCCCAGCACGCTCACGGTGTCGGTCGGCGGCCAGACGACGTCGCGCGTGGACGATATCAACGTCGAGGACATCGCGACGATCGCGATTCTGCGGGGGCCGGCGGCGGCGGCGCTGTATGGGAGGGACGCGACCGCTGGCGTCCTGCTGGTCACGACCAAGCGGGAGCAGGGCGAGAGACCGCGTCTCACGGCCTTCACCTCTCAGGGGCTCGTCACCCGCGCCGGCAGATTCCCGGACAACTTTCTGGCGGTGGACTCGACCGGTCGCCAGTGTGACGCCGGCCAGCTGGTGACCGGCACCTGCCGCCTGCTGCGTGCCAACGTGCTCGAGAGCCCGGCCACGTCGCCGTTTCGCGACGGCTATCTGCGCCAGTACGGACTCCGCGTATCGGGTGGCGGTGCGACGACGCGGTATTACCTCGCGGGTCAATGGGACGGATTGGCCGGCGTGTACGCGCTGCCCGGCGGCGAGCGGGCGCGTCTGCTCGCGGCGGGCGGCCTGCGCCCTGAGACGGAGAGCCCCAACTACTTCGGCCGAGTCAACCTCCGTGGCAACGGCCAGCTGCTCGCGGGACCGAAGGGCGACGTCACCCTGACCCTGGGCTACTTCGTCGGGGATCTGCGGCTCCCGTTGAACGACACGAGTTACGCCGGCGTTTTGCGGAGCGGCCTGCTGGGCAGCGCCGACACGACCGCCGGGCACGGCTGGGCGGCCTTCCCGCCGGGGGACATGTTCCAGGTGCTCAGCGTGCAACGCGTGCGACAGGTGACCGCAAGCGCCGCCGCGAACTGGCGGCCGCTGAAATCCCTGACGCTGCACGCGGTCGTCGGCCTCGACCGCGCGAATCAGCATGACGCGCAGCAGCAGCGGCCGGGAGAAGGACCGATTGGAAGCGCGCAGCTGTCGCGCCTCGCCGAGGGTCGACTGCAGAGCAACCGGTACACCGTCGCGGTTACGGCCGCCGCGACGTTTCCCTTGTCGGCGACGCTCATCGCCCGGGCGATCGGTGGCGTTGAATACTTCAAGCAGGGTGGAAACCTGTTCGACAGCACGGCAGTCACATCGCCGGTCTCTAGCTTCGGCGGGTCGTTCCGCTGGCCGATCCACGCCACGACCGCGGGACTGTTCCTCGAGCAACAGCTCGCCTGGCGTGACCGACTGTTCCTGAGCGGCAGCCTGCGGCGGGACGCGACGACCTGGGCCGACCAGAGTGCACCGAAGGGTCTTGCCCCGCATGTGGGGATCACGTGGCACGTGCCGACGGCGCAGTCCGCGCTGTTGGGCTCGCTGCGGTTGCGGGCGGCGTATGGTGCCACGGACCGCCTGCCGGGCGTGCCTTTTGTACCGCCGGCGGCAGGGTCCCTCTATCGACCGGTCGCGTTCGGACCGAGACCGGACCGAGTGCACGAGCTCGAGGGAGGCGCGGACGCCGAGCTGGTGCGCGGCCGGATGAACCTGAGCGCCACGGTCTACAGCCGTCACAGCTGGAGCCCTTTGTTCTTCGGTGGAAACCCCGGCGTTCCGCTCATCGACGATACCGTGGAAGTCGCCAATAAGGGCATCGAACTGGCGCTCGGAGCGAGCGTGGTGCGGAGCGACGCCGTGGCGTGGGAGGTGGGCCTGTCGGCGTGGGGCAATCGTAACCGCGTCGTGAGTGCGGGACCCTTCCCGCTCGTGCTCAACGGAGGCGGGAGCGTGTTCCAGACCGTGGAGGGAGGCCTGCCACTGGGCAGCTATTCGGGGATGCCCATCCTCGGATACGCCGACGCGAACCACGACGGCGTGTTATCGCCGGCCGAGGTGCAGTTGGGAACCGCACGGGCATTCCTTGGAACGCCGCTTCCAACCGAAGGGGCCGCGCTCACGACGGCCCTGACATGGCGCCGCCGGGTCCGCATCGCATCGCTGCTCGAGTACCGCGCGGGCAGTAGCGTGCTGAACGACACGGAGCTGATGCGCTGCGCCAGGGGGAATTGCCGCGCGCGCAATGATCCCACGACGCCGCTCCGCGACCAGCTGGCCTGGGCTGCCTGGCAGGCCGGGAGCGCGGCGGGATGGATCGAACGAGCCAACTTTCTCAAGCTCCGCGCGGTCTCGATGACTCTCACCGCGCCCGCCGCCTGGGCGCAGCGCGTGGGCGGGCGGGAGATGACGTTCACACTGGCGGGCCGGAACCTCGTGACCTGGACGAGCTACCGAGGCCTCGATCCCGAGGTCAACGCGGCGGGGTCGCAAGAGTTGTCCGCGTCGGATTTCTTCACCCAGCCGCTGGTGCGCTATTGGACGGCGCGGCTGGACGTGTCGTTTTGAACTCTCGAGGAGGACGATCCATGCGCCGTACGCTGCCGCTCGCCCTGGTGCTGCTCGTCGGACCTTCCCTGGCGCGGCCGCTGCCGGCCCAGGAAACCGCCTCCGACTCGCTGCTGACGGTGAACCATTACCTCGATTGGGAGCAGGTGGCCGATCCGCAGATCTCTCCCGACGGCGCCCAGATCGTCTACACGCGACGCTGGGTGAACAAGCTCGAAGACAAGTGGGAGTCGGCCCTGTGGATCATGAACGTCGACGGCTCGCACAACCGCTTCCTGGTGAAGGGCAGCGATGCGCGTTGGTCGCCCGACGGCACCCGGATTCTCTATCTCGCGGACGGCGAGCCCAAGGGGGCGCAGCTGTTCGTCCGCTGGATGGACGCCGAGGGCGCGTCGTCGCAGGTGACCCGCGTGCTCGAAAAGCCGGCCAACCCCAGGTGGGCGCCCGACGGCAAGTCGATCGCGTTCGTCATGCTCGTGCCCGACTCCACGCTCTGGACCATCTCGCTGCCCAAGCCGCCCGAAGGCGCGAAGTGGACCCCCGCGCCGCGCGTGGTGGGTGACCTGCATTACCGTCAGGACCGCGTGGGATACATGGAGCAGGGATTCACGCACCTCTTCCTGGTGCCGGCGGAAGGCGGCACGGCGCGCGCGCTCACGAGCGGCCACTGGAACGTGGGCGCCCGGTTCGACGGCCTGAACAACGGGGCCGGCTACGATTGGACCCCGGACGGACGGGCCATCGTGTTCGACGGGCTGCGCGACTCGACCTGGGATCGCCAGTACCAGGTGTCGCGGGTGTACGCCCTCGACGTCGCGAGCGGGACGATCAAGCCGCTCGTGTCGCGGCCCGGCTTCTGGGCGAACCCCGTCGTATCGCCCGACGGGCGGAGCGTCGCGTTCAGCGGCAACGATTCGACCGAGCACACCCACCGCACCTCGGACCTGTGGGTGATGGGGATCGACGGCTCCGGAGTGCGCGACGTGTCCAAGAGCTTCGACCGGGATCCGGGCGAGCTGCACTGGGCACCCGACGGCAAGGGCGTCTTTTTCCAGGCCGGCGACCGCGGCGCGATCAACGTGCACTACGCCGATCTCGCCGGCGGGGTGCGCGACGTGACGCAGGGCGCGCAGGTGGTCTCCCTCGCGTCGCTGGCGCGCACGCTCGTGGGCGTCGGCGTGGCCGGTGACGCGGACCACGCGGGAGACGTCGTGCGCATGGACCTGCGACGGCCGGGTCCCGTGACCCGCCTGACGATGGTGAACGACGACGTGCTGGCGAACAAGCGGCTCGCCAAGGTCGAGGAGGTGTGGTACAACTCGACGGGCGGAGCCCGTGTGCAGGGGTGGATCGTCAAGCCGCCGTCGTTCGAGGCCTCGAAGAAGTACCCGCTGATCCTCGAGATCCACGGCGGCCCGTTCGCGATGTACAACGTCGGGTTCAGCTACATGTTCGAGAACTTCGCGGCGAACGGCTACGTGGTGCTGTACGTGAACCCGCGCGGCTCGACCGGCTACGGCGACGCGTTCTCGAACGCGATCGACCACAACTATCCCGGTCCCGATTACGACGATCTCATGGCCGGCGTGGACGCGGTGATCGGCAAGGGCTACGTGGATACGACGCGCATGTACGTCTCCGGATGCTCCGGGGGCGGCGTGCTCTCGAGCTGGGTGATCGGCCACACCGGCCGGTTCGCGGCGGCCGCGGTGCGCTGCCCGGTGATCGACTGGATCAGCATGGCGGGGCAGACCGACATCCCGCTCTTCACCTACAGCTTCTTCCACCAGGCCTTCTGGGACAAGCCGGACGAGTGGCTGGCCCATTCGTCGCTGATGCAGGTCGGGCACGTCACGACGCCCACGCTCCTGATGACGGGCGAGCTGGACCGGCGCACGCCGATCCCGCAGACGGAGGAGTTCTACACGGCCTTGAAGGTGCGGGGCGTGCCGACCGTGATGCTGCGCTTCAACGACGAGTATCACGGCACGGGATCGAAGCCGTCCAACTTCATGCGCACGCAGCTCTACATGATGAGCTGGTTCCAGAAGTACCGCCGCGCCGCGGCCGAGGCGGCCACCGGGGCGGGGAACCGTTAGGGAACGTCTGCACAACTGATCGTGGCGCTGGGGGTCGGGGCGGAGGGCGCTTTACACGCGAGGGCGCCACGAAGGCGGAACTCGGAGGCGCGGAGCTGGCTCGGGGCAGGCACACGTCCCCGTGGCGTGTTTCGGAGTGCCCTCGCGTGTAGGCGCCCCTAGCCCCGACCCCCAGCGCCACGCACCGGGTTGTGCAGAGGTTCCTTAGCGCGGGGCGCGGCGCAGGCGCCCGAGCCAGCCTTGCTCGATGGTGTGCTCGTCGCGCGTGAGCTGGACCCACGCGCCGAGGATGGCGGAGCGCTCGACGTAGCCCACCGTGCGGGTGGGATCGTCGCGGCTCGTCACCGCGAGGCCCTCGAGCTCGTGCTCGAGCAGTTTGGACATCGCCGTCTCGAGCAGCTCGTCGGGGTAGGTGACGACGTCGCCGGCCGGAGCGGGCGGGCCGAGCGGCGGCTCCATCACTTCCTCGACCCGCAGCACATGCAGCGGATTGACGCCGTACTCGCGGCTGACGTGCTGCCCGCGGCGCGCCAGTTTTTCCGTGAGGATCGAGCGGCGCATCAGGAGCACGGTGACCCCCGCCGCCGCAATGCTGCCGACCAGCAATCCGGGTAGGGCGGTGACGTCGCCCGTGAGCTCGAGCACGAAGACCACCGCGGTGAGCGGCACCTGCATCGTCCCGCCCATCAGCGCCGCCATCCCGACCATCGCCCACAGGCCGGGATCGGGCCGGTGCAGCGCGTACGCGCCCAGCGCGCCCATACTGCCGCCCATGACCAGCAGCGGGGCGAGCACGCCGCCCGACGAGCCCGAGGCGAGGGCGATCGCCCAGATCAGCGCCTTCACCACGAGCAGGCCGATCAGCAAAGCGCCGACCAGTCGGCCCGTCACCAGGCCGCGGATCACGTCGTAGCCCACGCCGAGCGCCTGTGGCGCGACCAGGCCGCCCAGCCCCACGGCGATGCCGGCGAGCGCCGGCCACCACATCCAGTGCATCGGCAGGCGCGCGAACCAGTCTTCGACGCCGTACAGCAAGTTCGTCAGCAGCGTGGCCGCGAGACCGCCCGCCAACCCGACGCCGGCGCACTCGGCCAGCGTCGTCGAGGCGAGCGTGCCGTGGGGGACGACCGCGAACTCCGGCCCCGCGCCCAGGAGCGGCACCCGCAGCGCGCCGGCGACCGCGGCGGCACACGCCACGGGAATGAAGCTGCGCGGCTTCCATTCGAACAAGAGCAGCTCGACCGCGAGCATCACGGCGGCGACCGGGGCGGCGAAGATGGCCGCCATGCCGGCCGCGGCGCCGGCCACGAGCAACGTCTTCCGCTCCACCGTCGACAGATGGAATGCCTGAGCGAAGACCGAGCCGAACGCCCCGCCCGTCGCGATGATCGGCCCCTCGGCGCCGAACGGCCCGCCCGTACCGATCGCGATGGCGGACGAGAGCGGCTTGAGCAGCGCCACCTTGGCTTCGATGCGGCTGCGCCCGATCAGGATCGCTTCCATCGCTTCGGGGATCCCGTGGCCCCGGATCTTCTCCGAGCCGTAGCGGGCGAGCAGGCCGACGATCAGGCCGCCCACCACCGGAATCGGCAGCGACCAGAGCCCGGGGTGGCTCGCGGCGGGCGTGGCGAAGCTCGTGTCGAGGCGGTGGAAGTAGGCGAGGTTCGTGAACAGGCCGATCAAGCGCACCAGCGCCAGCGCCACGAAGGCGCTGATCACGCCGACGGCCCCGGCCATCGCGGTCAACAGGATGATGCGTCGGTCGGCGCTATAGTCACCGAGCGGGGCGTCCGTCACGCTACGACCACGGCTCGTCAGCCGACGGCCCGTAGATCGACGGCACCTTGCCGTCCGCCATCCGGAGATACACCGACATCTGGCCCCGATGGTGCACCATATCCATCAACAGGAACCAGAAGAAATCCAGCCGTCGCACATCGGCCATCTGCTTCGGGCCCGTGAAGAACTTGACCGTCTTGTTGAGGTCGGCGTCGCTCGCCTTGCGAACCTTGTCGCCCAGCCCCCGGAGCGCACGCTCGCATTCGCGCACCATGGCGTCCCAGCTATCCGGCACGGGCGGCATGTTCTTGGGCGGAAACTTGAGCTCGCCGTCCAGGGCCTGTGCTCCGCCGACGCCTTCGAACACGAATGTCCAGGCCAGCTCCTTCGCGCTGCGCGCCTTCGGGTGCGGCTTCAAGTCCGCTTTGGCGGCGGGGTACGCCTTCAGGACCTTGAGCGTCGTGGGCACCTCCCGCTCCCAGGTTCCGAGGAACTGCTCCTTCTCCGTCATTGCCCCTCCCTTACCGGTGTCCGCACCGTACACCGGGGCACACCGTGTGGTCAAGGTATCTTGCGGCGTGATCTCCACGGTGGGCCACTCGATCCGCGAGCTCGACGACGCGCGTTATCTTCCGGGCCACCGACGCGCGAGGGGGGTCGTGGTGCGCATTGACGGTTCCTGGGGGCGGCACTTCGATGCCTGGCTGTCCCGCCTGCCGGCTCCGGCGCTGGTGCTCACCGGGCTCGTGATCGTCGCGGGGCTCGGGTGGATGGATTTAGTCACGGGTCCCGAGCTCACGCCGCTGGTGTTCTACCTGGTTCCGGTCGTGCTGGTGGCGTGGTATGCCGGTCGCTGGCCGGGCGCGATCGTGGCATGCGCGGGCGGGCTGGCCTGGATGCTCGCGGACGCGCTCACTCAGACCGAGTACTCCCACTGGTCGATCCCGTACTGGAACGTGGTGCTGCGCCTCGCTGCGCTGCTGCTCGTCTCGGAGGCCGTGGCGCGGCTGCGTCTGGCGCACGCGCGGGAGCGGGAGCTGGCCCGCCGCGACGCGCTCACCGGCGCGCCCAACGCCCGGGCGTTCTACGAGCTCGCCGGGGCCGAGATCGCGCGGGCCCGACGCTACATCCATCCCTTCTCGGTCGCCTACCTCGATCTCGACGACTTCAAGCTGGTAAACGACCGCCTGGGCCACCTCGCGGGCGATGCGGTGCTGCGCTCGGTGGCGCGCGCGTTGGGCGGCGTGCTGCGCGCCAGCGACGTCGTCGCCCGTCTCGGTGGGGACGAGTTCGCGGTGCTCTTGCCCGAGGCGGGCGCCGCGCCCGCCCGGCTCGCGACCGACAAGCTGCGGCAGGCGCTCGCGGAGGTCGTGCCGGCGCACGGCTGGCGCATGACGGCGAGCATCGGCGTGGCCACCTTTCTGGTCGCGCCGGAGTCGGTGGATGAGCTGCTCGCGGCGGTGGACGGCCTGATGTACCGGGCCAAGCAGGGCGGGAAAAACAGCGTCGCGCACGAGACGCGCAACGACGCGCCGGCGGTGCGCTGACATGCCGCGGCAAAACATCTCGAGTGGGGCGCCGTGGGAGCCGGTCGTCGGCTACTCGCGCGCGGTCCGCGTGGGCTCCACCGTGCACGTGGCGGGCACGACGGCGACCGGGCCCGACGGGAAGATCGTCGGCGTCGGGGACGCCTATCTGCAGGCGGTCCAGGCGCTCAAGAACATCGAGCGCGCCCTGGTCCAGGCCGGCGCGTCGCTCCAGCACGTGGTGCGCACCCGTATGTACGTGACCGACATCGCGGACTGGGAGCGCGTGGGACGGGCGCACGGCGAGGTGTTCCACGACATCCGGCCCGCGACCACGCTCGTGGCGGTGAGTCGGCTGGTGGCGCCGGAGATGCTGGTGGAGATCGAGGCGGAGGCCATCGTCGAGATGTAGATTGTCAGCGAGGGAGGTGTGCTGTGTCCGTCACCGAAGTCGGCAAGCACGCGACCGTCGCCTGTCCATTCTGTGCGACGCTCAATCGCGTGGATCTCACCCGCGTCGCCGACCGTCCCAAGTGCGGCAACTGCGGGCGGCCGATGCTGCTCGACCGGCCCGTCGCGGTCAGCGACGCGACGCTGGACGGCGTGCTCAAGGGCACCGATGTGCCCGTGGTGATGGACGGCTACGCGGACTGGTGCGGCCCGTGCAAGATCATGGCGCCGATCCTGGACGATTTCGCACGCCAGCGCCAGGGCGACGTGCTGGTGCTCAAGCTCGACACCGACCGCAATCCGGCGACGACCCTCCGCTTCAACATCCGCGCCATCCCGACACTCATCGTGTTCCGTGACGGCCGCGAGGTCGCCCGCCGGGCGGGGGTGATCCCGCGCCCGGAGCTCGACGCCCTCGTCGGCCCGATCGGGCCCGCCGGGCCGTCCTGACCGTGCCGCGGGACGCGGTGTCGCGCTACGAGTCGCAGGAGGTGGAGGAGCGGGGTCGCGCGGTGTCGGAGCGCTCGCGCGCGGTGGCGCTGGGGCTCGCGGTGGTGGGCGGCGTGTTCGGGTTGCACCGCTTCTATACCGGTCGCGTGCAGAGCGGCGTGTGGATGTGCCTCACCCTCGGTGGCATGGGGATCTGGTATCTGTACGACGTGGTGGTGATCGCGGCCGGTGACTTCCGGGACCACGATGGGCGGCGCCTGGTGCGCTGGGACGTGAGCGGCGACGAAGCGGGCGCGCCACCCGAGGAACGCCGCGTGTCGGACCTGGAGGAGCGCATGCTGGGGCTCGAGTCGCAGGTGAGCGAGCTGGCCGAGCGGCTCGACTTCACGGAGCGGATGTTGGCGCAGGCGCGGGAGCGGGGCACGCTACCAAAGGGGTAGCTCGGACGTCGATCGTTGCGGTTTCACCGATATCATCTCGAGGCGTCATGAAGATCGGGGTCCCGAAAGAGACCGCGGCCAACGAGCGTCGTGTCGCGCTGGTCCCCGACGCGGTGGGACGGCTGGTGAAGACCGGGCTCGAGGTCGTGGTGGAGCAGGGGGCGGGCGCGGCGGCGGCGTTCCCGGACGACGCGTACCGCGCCGCCGGCGCCGGTCTGGTCGCCACGCCCTCCGACGTCTTCGGGAAGAGCGACGTCGTCCTCAAGGTGCAGCCGCCCGCCCCGCCGGAGGTCGGGCTGTGCCGCGAGGGGACGGCGCTGGTCGCGGTGTTCCAGCCGGCGGCGGAGCGCGACGTGGTCGCCGCGCTCGCGGCGCGCAAAGTGACGGCGTTCAGTCTCGCCTTGCTCCCCCGCATCACCCGGGCCCAGCCGATGGACGTGCTGTCGTCGCAGGCGACGGTGGCGGGCTACAAGGCGGTCCTGCTCGCGGCCACGACCGCCGGCCGGCTGTTCCCGATGCTCGTGACGGCGGCCGGGACGCTGCCGCCGGCGCGCGTGCTGGTGCTGGGCGCGGGCGTGGCGGGCCTGCAGGCGATCGCCACGGCGCGCCGCCTCGGCGCGGTGGTGTCGGCCTTCGACGTGCGCCCGGCCGTGAAGGAGCAGGTGGAGAGCCTGGGCGCGAAATTCCTGCAGCTCGAGATCGCCGAGCAGGCCGAGACCGCCGGCGGCTACGCGAAGCAGCTCTCCGAGGAGACGCACCGCCGCGAGCTGGCGTTCATCGCGCAGCACGTGAAGGACGCCGACGTCGTGATCACGACCGCGGCCATTCCCGGCAAGCGCGCGCCCCTCCTGATCACCGCCGACGCCGTGCGGGGCATGAAACCCGGCGCGGTGATCGTCGATCTCGCCGCCGAGACGGGCGGGAACTGCGAGGTGACCGAGCCCGGGAAAGACGTGCGGCGTGACGGCGTCCTGGTCCTCGGACCTCTCAACCTGCCCAGCACGGTGCCGCTGCACGCCAGCCAGATGTATGCGAGGAACGTCGCCAGCTTCCTGCTGCACGTCGTCCAGGACGGCCGGCTCAATCTCGATTTTTCCGACGAAATCATCCGCGAGACGTGCGTCACCCATGCCGGGGAGATCCGGAAGTCATGAACGACTACTGGTCGATGCTGTTCGTGTTCGTGCTGGCGACGTTCATCGGGCTGGGGGTGATTCGCCGGGTGTCGCGCTTGTTGTACACGCCGCTCATGTCGCTCACGAACGCGATCTCGGCGATTGCCGTGGTGGGGTCGATCGTGGTCGCCGGGGCCGACTATCCGTCGACGATTCGCATCATCGGCGCGGTGGCGCTGTTCGCCTCCATGACCAACATCGTCAGCGGGTTTCTGATCACGGACCGCATGCTCAAGATGTTCAAGAAGCAATGATCCACGCGATCGCCCAAGCCGCCGCGGTGCTCGCGACGGCCCTGTTCATCTTCTCGCTGTACTGGATGAACGATCCCAAGACGGCCCGCCGCGGTGTCGTGGCGGGCGTGACGGGCATGGTGATCGCGGTGGGGGCGACCTGGATTCAGCCGGAGATCGTCCACCACGGCTGGATCGTCCTGGCCATCCTGGCCGGGTTCATCGTCGGCGTGCCGCTCTCCCTGGTGCCCCTCACCGCGGTGCCGCAACGGACCGCCCTGTCGCATGCGTTCGGCGGGCTCGCCGCCGGCCTGGTGGGGACGGCGGAGTACTTCCTCGGGGTGGGCGAGGGTCCCGCGCAGCTCACGGCGTTCCGCATGAGCGCGATCATCGCGGAGATCATCCTCGGCTTTCTCACATTCACCGGCAGCCTCATGGCCACGGGAAAACTGCAGGAGGTCAAGTGGATCCCGCAGCGACCCGTCACCTATTTCGGGCAGAACGTCGTCAACGTGGGTGTGCTGGTCATCGCCGTGGCGCTCGGCGTGCTGGTCGTCCTGCACCCGGCGGCGGCGTGGGCGCCGCGGGCGTTCCTCGCCGTGGCGGGTCTCGCCCTGCTCTTCGGGGTGCTGCTCATCATCCCGATCGGCGGCGCCGACATGCCTACCGTGATCTCGATCCTCAACTCCTACGCCGGCCTCTCGGCCGTCGCGATGGGCTTCGTGCTCGACAACAAGCTGCTCGTGACCGCGGGGGCGCTGGACGGCTCGAGCGGGCTGATCCTTTCCATCATCATGTGCCGGGCCATGAACCGGTCGTTCACCAACGTGCTGTTCGGGGCCTTCGGGACGGTCCAGAAGACGGTCGCCGTCGGAGAGCAAAAGGCGTGGAAGCAGGAAACGACCGAAGGGGCGGCGCAGCTGCTCGAGCAGGCCAACCTCGTGGTCGTCATCCCGGGATACGGCATGGCGGTGGCCCAGGCGCAGCACAAGGTGCGCGAGCTGTACGATCAGCTCACCAAGCGGGGCATCGCGGTCAAGTTCGCGATTCACCCGGTCGCCGGGCGCATGCCGGGTCACATGAACGTGCTGCTCGCGGAAGCGAACATTCCGTACACCGCGCTCGTCGAAATGGAGGAGATCAATCCCGACATGCCGCAGTGCGACGTGGCGCTCGTGATCGGCGCCAACGACGTCGTGAACCCGGCCGCGCGCTACGCCAAGGGCAGTCCCATCTACGGCATGCCGATCATCGACGCCGACAAGGCCAAGACGGTCCTCGCCATCAAGCGCAGCAAGAACCCGGGCTTCGCCGGCATCGACAACGAGCTGTACGTGCAGGACAACACCTGGATGCTGTTCGGCGACGCCAAAGCGGTGATCGGGGATCTGGTGAAGCAGCTCGCCGGCGGGAGCGGGCTGCATTAGTCGGCTTGACGCGGACGGAGACGTGCTGCACGTTCGGGTTCCCCCAAACCGGAGGCGGTGTACCGTGCGGTTCACTCCCTTTGCCGCGCTCACAGGGATCGTCGCCCTCTCTACGTGTACTCCGAGCGACTCGGGCCGTGTGGCGGCGCCGCGCATCGCCGCGGCGCATGACGCGGATTTCGCGGGTGCGCCGGATCTCATTGTCGACGGTAAGGCGCTGGAGGGGTCGTGGGTAGTGTACGATCAGATCCTCAAGGAGGGAACGTGCACGCTGGAAGAGGGCGGCGTGCTCGATCCGACGATCCGGCACCGCGTGGTGCGGTTCACCGTGAATACGCCCAACATCGGGGATGCCGACATCGCGCTGGGGGACCCGGCCACGCACGTCGCGGCGGGAGACGGACTGTACCAGCTGTCCACATGCCATCAGCACTGGCACTTCCAGCATTACGCCACCTATGAGCTGGTGGACCCGGCCACGGGGAAAGTCTGGCAGGCGGCGAAGCGCGGCTTCTGCATGATCGATGTGGTGCCCTGGAATGGAGGGATTCAGTCGCCCGGTCCCTGGGTGTATCACGTGTGCGGCCGGCCCGCCGGCTCCCTCGGCCCGGCGATCGTGGGCAACCAGGGGATCAGCACCGGTCGCGCCGATCAATACTACAAGTGGCTGGGCGGGCAGTATTTCGTGTTGGACGGTGGCGACGGACAGGCTCCGGTGCCGCCCGGCAACTACGTCATCCGTATCCACGTGAACCCGCCGTTCCCCTGCACCGAGTTCGACCGGGCCCACAACCGTCCCGTGGACCCGCAGGGGATGTGCCACAACTTCTTCGAGAGCAACTACGACAACAACGTGGCCGAAGCTCCTATCGTGCTACCCGAGAGTCGCCCTGGCAGGACCGGCTTCGGGCCGGGCGGGGGGCAAGTGCCGCCCGACGTCGATCCGATCGACGACGAGAACCGGCCGGCCACGACCGACGGCAAGTGAATAGCCTAGAGCGCCTCGAGTAGCACCGCGTAGTCGTTGACCATCCGCCCGACCGAGTAGCGCTCGACCGCCCGGCGCCGGGCCGCGGCGCCGAGCGCCGTGCGGCGGGCCGGATCGCCCAGCAGGTCGCGCAGCAGGTGGGCGAACGCGGCGGGGTCTGCCGGCGGCGCCAGGACGCCCGCATCGCCCACGAGCTCTGGAGTTCCGCCGCCGCCCGACGCGATCAACGGCCGTCCGCACGCCAGGGCTTCGATCAAGGCGAGCGCGAACACTTCGTCGGGGCGCGTGTGCACCACGCACGTCGCCGCGTTGTACGCTCCGACGAGCTGCGCCGGGTCCACCGCGCCGATCAATCGCACGTCCAGGCCGACCTTTCCCGCCTGCGCCCGGAGCGCGCCCTCCAGCGCCCCGGAGCCGCACAGGACAAGTCGCGGGGCGGGAGCCGGCAGCAACGCCAGGCTCTCGAGCAGCAGGTCCCACCGCTTCTCGACCTCGAGCGCGCCCACCGCGAGCAACAGCGGCCCGTCGCCCAGCCCGTGGCGCTGCCGGAACGCGCGCCCCGCCGGCTCGTCAGGACGGAACAGATCGCAGTCCACGCCGTTCGGGATCACGCGATGTCCGGCCCGCCGCATGAACGGCGCCTCCGCCAAGCTGCGCTCGGCGAGCTGACGGGTGAGGAAAACCGTCAAGGCCACGCGCCGGAATGCGAGGCGCGTCAAGAGGTCGCGCGGAGGACGGGGCGTGCTGATGCAGTACACGACGGCGAGCGGCGTGCGGAGCGCAGCGAGCGCGGCCAGGCGGATGTCGCGCGCCCGGTCTACGAGCACGATGTCCGCCGCCAGTTCGCGGAGGCCCCGCCGCAGGGCGCCCGCGCCCCGCAGGGTCGTGTGGCCCACGGGGAGCGTGCGCACAGCCAGGTGGCGCTCCCGGAACCCGGCGGCCACGGCATCGTACGCCACCACCGCCGTGGTCGTGTGGCCGCGCTCGCCGAGGCCGCGCGCCAGCACGGCGAACACGTTGTTCGCGCCACGCCAGAACCGGCTGGAGCTCAGGAGCGCGATTCGCAACGGGCGCCCGCTGGGCCCATTGCTTCTCATTCGAGGGATTCGAGCAGGTCGGCGTACTCCCGCACCATCCGTTCGAGCGAATACCGCTCCACCGCACGCCGCCGCGCGGCCGCACCGAGGGCCGCGCGCCGGCCGGGATCGGCGAGCAGGCGCTCCAGCTGGGTCGCAAAGGCGCGCGGGTCCAAGGGAGGCGCCAGCACTCCTGCATCACCGACGACCTCGAGCGGACCGCCGCTCGCCGACGCCAGTACGGGTCTCCCGCACGCCATCGCCTCCGCCAGGGCGAGTCCGAAGGTCTCGTCGGTGCGAGTGTGGACCACGCACGTCGCCGCATTGTACGCCCCGACGAGCGTCCCCGGTTCCACCTGGCCGAGGAATGTGGCGTTCACGCCGAGCCGCCGCGCCTGCGCCCGGAGCGCGCCCTCGAGCGCGCCCGAGCCGCACAAGACGAGCGGCGGGGTGGGCGGCGCCACGAGCGCCACTGCTTCCAGCAGGAGGTCCCAGCGCTTCTCGGGCGCGAGCGCGCCAACACCGACGAGGAGCGGCCCTCCGGGCAGATCGTACCGCTCGCGGAAGGCGCGGCCGGCCGCCTCGTCCGGGTGGAACAGGCTGCCGTCGACCCCGTTGGGGATTACCCGCTGCTGGGCGCGTCGCAAGAACGGCGCCGCCGCCAGCGTGTGGCGCGCGTGCTCCTCCGTCAGGAAGACCGTCACCCGCACGCGGCCGAACGCGATCCGCGTGAAGAGATCGCGAGGCGGCTCGGGGGTGCTGATGCAGTAGACCACGGCGAGGGACCGGCCGAGCGACGCGGCGGCGGCGTGCCGGACGTCGCGCGCCATGTCCACGAGGATGATGTCCGAGCGCAGCTCGCGCTGGGTGCGGCGCACAGCTCGCGCAGCCGTGAGGCTGGTATGAGCGACGGGGAGCGTCCGCACGCTCACGCCCTGCGTCGCGAATCCGGTGGCGAGCGGCTCGTATGCGACGAGCGCGGTGGTGGCGTGCCCCCGCGCGGCGAGGCCGCGCGCCAGCGCCGCGAACACGCTGCTCGAGCCCCGCCAGAACCGGCTCGAGGTAAGAAGCGCGATGCGTCGCGGCCGCGTGGTTAGCGCGGCCACCCGTTATTCGAGCGATCGACGTCCGGGTACATGCCCTTCGGATCCACCACAGCGCCGACGACTCGCCGAGTGATCGGGAGGCGTGCCGTGAAGCGGTTCCCCAGGTTCCACATCTCGACCGGCAGGTCGCGCGTCTCGCCCGAGCCGTCGGCGTAGCGCAGCTCGAGCGTCACCGGCAGCACCATCTGACCGCGATTCGAGAGGAAGACGAGCGCCGTGTCGCCCGCGGCCGTCACGGAATCGACCGCCTGATCGAGCCGTGCCGTCG
>WNEX01000508.1_pt1 | contig 18429 bp, 8 predicted proteins | sample 5399841 | NCBI WGS metagenome assembly WNEX01 (sample SAMN13153337, study PRJNA577476) | soil metagenome | isolation source: 40 cm grassland meadow soil 2 days after 1st rain plot 5 | place: USA:California | collected 2015-09-18 | reverse complement strand
CGACTGCGAAGACCCCGGCCACGCTGGCGCTCAACACCCCCACGGACAAGCAGAGTTACGCCATTGGCATAAACGTCGGAAAGGGGCTCAACCAGAACCTCAAGCAGAGCGGCGTTGACATAGACCCCGCCATCCTGACACGCGCCATCAAGGATGTTCTCTCCGGCGGCAAGCAGCTCATGACTGACCAGGAGGCACAAGAAACTCTAAAGGCGTTGCAAGCCGGAATGCGCAACGCGCAGGAAGAGAAGACGAAGCAGCTTGCCGAAGCCAACAAGAAGGAAGGCGACGAATTCCTTGCCGCGAACAAGACCAAAGAAGGCGTCACCACGCTTCCCGACGGGCTGCAATACAAAATTCTTCAGGAGGGCACCGGTCCCAAGCCCGCTGCCAGCGACTCCGTCACCGTCAACTATCGCGGAACGCTCGTCAACGGCACGGAGTTCGACAGTTCTTATAAGCGCGGCCAGCCCGCCACCTTTAATGTGACGGGAATCATCAAGGGTTGGACGGAGGCGTTGGAGCTTATGCCGGTCGGCTCCAAGTGGCAGCTTGTTATTCCTTCGGACCTCGCTTACGGCCCCTCAGGCAGGCCGCCGGTGATCGGCCCGAATTCCACGCTTGTTTTTGAAGTCGAACTCGTCTCCATCCAGCCCAAACCGGCCGCGCCCGCGCCCGCTGCTGCGCCAGCCTCCAATCCCGCGCCCGCGGCTGCATCGCCGAATGCCGCGCCCGCACCAAACGCTTCTGCACCCCCAAAGCCAACGCCGCCAGCCCCTAAGCCCGATCAGGCTCCTGCGCCAACACCGAAGCCGCCAACGCCCTAGGAATTCTTTCGCAACGAAGAGGAATCTCAAGAAAAACCTCTTGCAACGGTAGCCTTCGAGAGCACAGCCTTTTCGGTTCCCCGCTTAGGTTGAGCGTTCACCAAGGCGAATGCTATGCTGCCTTTTATGGCCGAACCGGTCATCTCTCCGCCGGAAGTGCAGCACTCCTCCCCGCTGGAGCATTCCCGGCGTCAACTGGAAGCCTTGCTCGAAGTGAGCGAGGCCATCGCGCAGCAGCGCGATTTACCGGCGCTGTTTCATGATCTCGCCTCGCGCCTGCACTCGGTGATTGACTTCGACTTTCTGACGCTGGTGCTTCACGACGCGGCGAAGAACGTAATGCGCCTGCATGTTCTGGAGACCCGAATCCTGGTGGAGAAACACACCGGCGCGGAAGTGGCCATTGAGGAGTCTCCTTCCGGGTGGGTTTGGCAAAACCAACGGCCGTACCTCATCAGCGACATGGAAGAGGAGACGCGCTTTCCGGATTTCATTCAGCGGCTGCGCGGATACGGTGTCCGTTCGATGGCGATCATTCCGTTGACGACGGCGCAACACCGGCTGGGCTCGTTGTGCTTCGGGCACACGATTCCGCAGCGCATTAGCGACACCGAACTGCAATTCATGCAGCGCGTCGCGAGCCAAGTCGCGGTTGCGGTGGACAACGCGCTGAATCTGGAGAGCTCGCAGGCTTACCAGAAGCAGCTTGCGGGGGAACGAGACCGTTTCCGTGTACTGCTGGAAGTTAACAACGTGCTGATTACGAGCCGCGAACTTCCCGAACTTTTTCCGGGAATTGTTTCCTGCCTCGAGCGCGTGATCCACCATGACTACACCAGCCTCGCGCTGCTGGATCCCGGCACGAAAACGCTGAGAATTTACGCCTACTATTTTCCGGCCAACCAGAACATCTTCAAGCCGGACACGATTGTTCCTTTGGAAAACACACCTGCCGGCCGCGCCATCGCCACGGGGCTGCCGTGTCTTGCGCGCGGCTCCGAACTGGACCGTTACCCAAGTGAAGTCGTGAGCATTCTTCGGGCCGAAGGTGTGCAAGCGATTTGCTGCGTGCCCCTCGTCCACCGCGACCGCACTTTTGGAACATTGAATCTGGCCAGTCGGCGTCTTGATACTTTCACACCCGCCGACGTGGAATTGCTGCAGCCTGTCGGCGCGCAGATCGCGATTGCCGTGGAGAATGCGCTGGCGTTCAAGGAGATTGACGCGCTGAAGGACAAGCTGGCGGTTGAGAAGTTGTATCTCGAAGAAGAGATTCGCAGCGAATTCAACTTCGAGGAAATTATTGGCGAGAGCGCCGCGTTGAAGCGCGCGCTTGGGCAAGTGGAGCTTGCGGCTCCCGCGGGAACGACTGTGCTGCTTCTGGGCGAAACCGGCACGGGCAAAGAGCTTTTTGCGCGCGCCATCCATAATCTCAGCCCCCGCCGCGACCGCACGTTCGTGAAGATCAATTGTGCGGCGATTCCCTCGGGGCTGCTCGAATCCGAACTTTTCGGGCACGAACGCGGCGCGTTCACCGGAGCCATCAACCAAAAGATTGGGCGTTTCGAATTGGCCGACAAAGGCACGCTTTTTCTCGATGAAGTGGGCGATATTCCGTTGGAGCTTCAGCCCAAGTTGCTGCGCGTGCTTCAGGAGCAGGAGTTCGAGCGGCTGGGCGGGAATCGCACGCAGCGCGTGGACGTGCGCGTGGTTGCCGCCACAAACCTCGATCTTTCAAAGCTCGTTGCGCAGCGCCAGTTCCGCAACGATCTGTACTACCGCCTGAATGTTTTTCCCATCCAGATTCCCGCGCTTCGCGAGCGCAACGAAGACATTCCGCTGCTCGTGCGCTACTTCGTGCAAAGATTCAGCCGCAGCCTGAACAAAGCGGTGGAATACATTCCAGCGGACGCGATGGAGGCGCTGGTGCGCTATTCGTGGCCGGGAAACGTGCGCGAATTGGAAAATCTCATCGAACGCGCGGTGCTGCTCTCGCCTGGCAAAGAGCTTCGCATCCCGCTCTCGGAATTGAAATCCGATATGCCAATAACAGCAGAGGAGAACTCCTTCGCGGCTCCCGCTTCGTTGGCTGCGCGCATCTCCACTCTCGAAGAAGCTGAACGACAGCACATCCTGCGCGCGCTGAAGCAAACCCAGTGGCGCATCGCCGGCCCCAAAGGCGCCGCGACGCTGCTGGGCATGAAGCGCACCACGCTGCAAGCGCGCATGCGCAAGCTCGGCATCCGCCGTCCGATTTAACCAATCAAATGCAATTCTGAAGTTGCTTCTCCGCGAGGAGAGGCTTGAAGGTGATACAGCCGGGCGTAACGGCCATTGCGGGCGAGCAGTTGCTGGTGAGTGCCTTGCTCGACGATGCGGCCCTTGTCAAAAACGAGAATGCGATTGGCGAAGCGCACAGTGCTGAGGCGGTGGGCGATCATGAACGTAGTGCGGCCGGTGGAGGCGCGCTCGAGCGCGTCAATGACCATGGATTCCGCAATTGCGTCGAGGCCGCTCGTGGGTTCGTCGAGAATTAGAATGGGGGCGTCGCGGAGAATCGCGCGGGCGATGGCGATGCGCTGTTTCTGTCCACCAGAAAGCGTGGAGCCGCGCTCGGCGACATGGGAATCATAACCTTCGGGCAGACGCTGGATAAATTCGTCGGCGTTGGCGGAAACGGCGGCGGCGGCAATCTCTTCGCGCGTAGCGTCAGGGCGGCCAAAAGCGATGTTGTCGCGAATAGAGCCGCTGAACAGCAAAGTGTCCTGAAGCACGAGGCTGATCTGTTCGCGGAGCGATTGGAGCGAATAATTGCGAAGGTCTTCGCCGTTGATCAACACGGCGCCGCGGGCGGGATCGTAAAAACGCGGAATCAAGCTGACGAAAGTAGTTTTGCCCGCGCCCGTTGCACCCACTACGGCAATGCGCTCGCCCGGCTCGATAGTCAAGTTAATGTCGGAAAGCACGGGCTGGCCCGGAACGTATTCGAACGCAACATCGAGGAATTCGATGCGGCCGTCGAGGCGCGGAGCCGGCCGCGCGCCTTTGCGGTCCACGACGTCGCTGCGAACGCTCAGGACTTCGACGATGCGCTCGGCCCCAACAACAGCCCGGTTCGAAACATACGAGAAGCGTGCCAGGGCGCGCATGGGAGCGTAGAGGTTCGTGACATAGGCGAAAAACACGACCACGTCACCTGTAGATAACTCCCCTGCAAGCACGCGCGTTGCGCCGTAGTACATCACGAGAATTAGCCCGATAGCGGCGAGCAAGTCGATGAGCGGAGCGACGCGCGCTTGGTAACCGACGGCTTCGAGGGACGCCTGCAGGCTGTTGGCGCCTTGCGTTTCGAAAAGTTCGTCGCGCTGCCCTTCCTGGGCAAGGCCTTGCACGATACGGATGGAGGCGAGCGTCTCCTGAGCCAAAGAAGCCAACAGGCCCGTGCTGAGGCGAGCCTGGCGTGCCGCCACTTTGATTCTCGAGGAATATCGCAATACAACGACGAACAGAAGCGGCGCTACCGAGAGCGCGGCCAGCGCAAAACGCCAGTTCAACCACAGCATTATCGTGACCATGCCGAGCAGCAGGCAACCGTTGCTGCCGAGGATGATGACGCCGCTAGCAAGCACATCCTGGATAGCGGTCGTGTCCGAAGTCAGGCGTGTGATCAAATCACCCAGCGGCTGGCGATCATGGAAGCGCAGCGAGAGGCGCTGCAAATGTGCAAAGAGATGGCAGCGCAAGTCGAAAGCGAAGCGCTGTCCAATGTTACCCAGGGTTCGGGTGAAAAAGTATGTGAAGACTCCCGTTCCCAGCGCGATCAGGAAGGTCGCCGCGCATGCGCCCCAAAGAATCTGCATGGGCGTGTGGGCAGAAGAGTCCAGCCAGGAGTGAAGAAATGGTACGCGGCTCGCCTTGTGCGAGAGGACGCGATCAATGACCACCTTTAGCGGCCAGGGACGCATCACGGTGAGCGCAGCGTCCAGCATCATGGCCACAACTGCTGCAAACAAGGCCGGTCGATGAGGACGCAAAATGGGCAGGAAGCATCGCCAATAACCTTTCGAAGGAGTGCTGCCGCGAAAAGACCGGCTAGGCAATCCGCACCTCTCTTGCTTCGGAATGCCAGTTATGAGCGGGAAGCGTGACGATCCCTCTGTCATGCTCTATGGAGAGCAAAGCGCCGCTCGACCCAGAAATCAGCGCCAACTGGCGCAGGACTTGTTTGGCGCGCTCCCCTCTCAGAACTTTGGGCTGGTAATTCACGCGAGGGTCGCGATTCTTGACGTAGAGAGGATAGGCCGAGACAATCGTGCTTGCTTCCTCAAATCGAATTCCCACAAGCAGGCCTTCGGCGAGGCTGTTTCCCGAACCAAAAGCAAAATTGCCGACGCTGAAGAAAATCGGCCGCCCGTGATAGATCTCAAACGGCTGAATGACATGCGGGTGATGACCGACCACAGCGTCCGCGCCAAGATCGATGGCAAGACGAGCCTTGGCGCGGTCTTCGGCAGAAGGATCGCGCAAATAAGGGACGCCCCAATGAAAAATGACCACGACGCGGTCCGCGCGATCCCGCAGCGCGCGAATGTCTGCTTCGAGCGCTTCCGCAGGATCCATGGCGCTGCCGGGTTTGTCCGCAGTCGCGGCCGTGCGGCGATTCCAGTAGTAACCGAGAAGACCAATCCGCCAGCGGCCTGCCTGACGGATGATGGGCCGATGCGCTTCTTGCTCATTGACGCCGGCGCCCAAGGGTGCAAGCCCTTCGCGCGCAAGGATGTCTAAGGTCTCCAGCACACCCGAACGTCCGCAATCCAGCAAATGATTGTTAGCCAGCGTCAGAATGTTGATCCCCGCGCGCGTCAAGGCGGAAGCCAGAGCAGGATCCACGCGGTAGGAAAAGTTCCGCCGCAGTTTGTGAGCCTTCTCCGCAAACGGGCCTTCTAAGTTGCCGACAACGATAGCGGACTGGCGCAAAAGCGGAAGAACCGCAGCAAAAGGGTAATCGGCGCCTTGCTCGATTATGGAACTTTTCGCGCGACCACCCAGCATGATGTCGCCTGCGACGATCACCGAATAGGGAGGTTCGCGCAGAGAGTCAAGGTGCTGCTGCAGCGATTCCGTTGCGTGCAGGTCTTCAGCAGGGGGAATTTCTTCCGCGGGCACATGCCTCAAGAGCGCACGCGCGGAAGAGTGCGGCCATTCGAAGAGACAAGGTGCAGACGCCGAGTAAGACTTTTGGTTGGCGACGTCGAAGTTGTTTTCTTTCTGGCGCATTTCGTTTGACATGGAAGAAGGGTTCGGGAAAAAAAATCAAGCCACGCACAATTTGCCGGTTTTCCTTGCCTTAAGGGCTTGTTCCGGCTGGATACCGCGCTTCTGGAAGCAAGCGAGAATCGTGGCATGGTTCCGGCCCGCGTTAAGCAGATCATCTGCTTGAAGCAACGCGGCCAGTCCAGCACCATAGATTGTTCGCATGCGAAGAAGCCACTCGCGCTCCTCGTCGTCTTGAGGGCCGGTCAACTTTCCGAGGAGGAGAAAGGCTTGCAGCAGAAGCAGGTCTGCTTTGCGGGAACCATCGGGCTCGGTGGCGGTCAATCGAGCGCGCAAATCCCAGAGCGCTGCGCCCCAGATCGTGCCATTTAGATGTTCGTCGGCCTCAGGACGGTAATCGTAATCGGCCATGGTTTTCGATGAAGACAAGCTGCGCGGGTGAATTTCCTGTTCATCATGGCGGCGGTGCCAGGCCCAAATGTGAGGCGTACCTAGCATGGCCGCAGCCCAATAGTCGCAGGTGCCTTCGTCGATGGGAGCTTTCCGATTCTTTTGCCGGTTGGGGGAGCGAAGAGCATTCGCCTGAAAATCCGCGGTATGGCGCGTGATGTGATGTCCGTATTCGTGATAGATGATCCCGGCGTTGTGCGATGCGTTCGCGCGGTAACGGCCGCCCGCGCGCTCTACTAATGCGCCGTGGTAAAGAAGCTGCCAACCCGGCCCAAGATGAATCTCCCCATCGGGAGAGAGCGGCTCGAATTCGATCACGTCGTAGCGGCGGCTGGGAAGCCGATAATGCCCACCTTGAAATGGCAGCCAACACCCGCTGCGCGGCCCGCGAACACCGTCACGCAAGCCGTGTTCTTCCGTTGCAGCATGGTGAGCGTTTACGGCGGCGACAACGCGCGGGAGGGATGGCGCGCCTAATTCGCGCAGCAAGCCATCCACGTACGAAGCGATGCGGTCCAGGTGGAAATAAGTGTTCACCTCGCCGAAATGAGAGGCCTGGATGTAGCGCCAGCGAAAGTCCGGCGCGGCGAGCAGGGCTTTGTCCATGCGCCCGCCGCCGCGTCCCGGCTCGAAGAAGAAGTTGCCGTCGGAGTTGGGTTGTGCGTCGCCGACGGGGACCGCTCGAACCTTGCCGTTCGACAGGCCTGGCTCATTTACAGCTCCGGCGTTTCGCACCCGCACGTATTGCCCGGAGAGACGAGATGTTCCTCCTCCCACATCATCGAGATGTTGAAGAGGCTCGTCGCTTAGGGCCACGCGTCCGCCGAGGGACTTCGCTGGATCGCGAATCCAAGTGTAGACGCGCCCGCGAGGAGTAACCTGCATGGGAATGCCTTTCGGTTGCGTTAATCGACACGCTGTTTTTCGTTCTTGCTCGCGGTCCTGAGGCCAGGGTCACCAGCGGGCTTTGCCTGCATGAGCTTGACGTTCAATTCGCCGGACTCCAGTTCGGGCACCGTGAGACAAGGCAATCCCGTGGCGGTTTGCGCTTCGCGAATCGCGAGCGAGCTCATCGTGACGACACCTGAAATGGCCACCGGATGAATGCCCCAGCTTCGTAGCACGCGCGTGCCGCCCGCAGCGCCCAGCGGATCGCCCGCAGCAAATACCCAGGCGTCGACAGTTTGCGTGAAGCGGGGATTCTGCAGGAGAGCGGCCGTTTCGTTCTGCAGCAAACCGTCGGCGATTTCAATGACCGCAAAGGCGGCACCTTTGGATGCCGCATGGGAGACAAGAGTGAAATGCAAATTGAGGAGTTCATCCAGATTGCAGAGATACGTGGAAGGCAGCCCACCGTCCACAAAGTCGAGGGCCGCGCACGCGCCGGCATCCAACATACTTAACGTATCCTTTCCGCTGGCGGTGCCGGTGAGTTTGATGCCTACGACGGAATGTCCCCCTTGCCGCAAGCCCTTGATGATGGCGGCAGCGGTTCGGGTCTTGCCCGAGTCCATCGAGGTGCCGCACACGACAACCACGCGCGGCTGGCTCTGCGTGGGTGGGGAGGGCAGCGCAAATTGGCGAAGACGCAGCTTGCGGCCGTCGGGACCGGCGACGAATCCCATCAGCCGAAGTTTACTTGGTTCGCCTACGCCATCATGTTTGCTTTCCACCAGGCCGCAGACGCCGGCCATGCTGAGCAGGTCGCAGCGCTCCCCGTCCGTCCTTGCATAACCTTCAAATTGCATGGTGGCGTAGCGGTTCCCGAAGACGCCGACCATTAAGTCTCCAACATACAAAGCGCAACGGCGGCCGTTGGGCAGCTCCAGATTGGTGTTTCTGCCGATTTTCTCAACCCTGGCCAGTGCAATGTCTCCTGGCTGCGGGGGTTCAGAACAAGTCAGCAAACTGGAAAGATTTTCCTGCGGGACGCGGCGCAATGCGTAAGGAACCCGCATACTCGATTTTTTCTCGTCGCTCAGAGCTGTCTTCATGATTCTCCTCCGTTCAAAGAACCAAGTTCGGATTGTGAGCAGCTCAGCCGGCCCACAAAGGGTGCCTTGTAGTGCCTGAGCTCTTATTCGAGGAGTAAATAGAGGGTATGGGATGGGCCGAGAGAAAGGAATTAGGAGAATCTAGGAATTGCAAACAGGAGAATTTCGTCGGCGTTTTACGCGCAATTTGAGGCCGCGTGCGGCGCTGCTGACGCTTGGGCCACACACAATGGGAGCAATGAAGACAATTTCAGTTCTTAGCATGCAGCACTAGTTGTTGCAAGGAGCGATCAGGCTAAGGACACGCCGCGCCTTTATCCAGGTCATGCAATCTCTTGATGGCCGCGGTATTGCGCCTTTCGGAAGCTACCAAGAGCAGGACGCGAGCCTGCTGGCAGTTTTGCGGCACGCCGTCACCTTTAATATAAAGTTCCGCTAGTTCCACGGCCGCTTTGCTGTTGCCCGCTTGCACCGCTCCCCACAATTGATTCGGGTTCATGCCAGACCCAGACTTTTTGTCCGTTGTAGAAGCGCTCGATGACGCCACCGATGGCTTCTGGGATGCCGAAGTTCCCGCCGAAGGCTTCTGGGCCTTGACCGGTGTCGTTTTAGGAGGTTCTTTTCGAATCTCTTTCCAATACGACGCTGGCAATTGACTTCTTGAAGTCAGGCTCGACGTCGTGCCTTTTCTTGGAAGAACTGGGTTGGAGTCGGAAAAGATTCCCGCAACGGGGTAGGCTGGCTTTGTGGTGGTTACAGCCGCGGGGTCAGAGGCAGGCGGTTGGGTTGCCGCGCTGTTTCTTAGCGCCGAGGAATCCGTCAGCGCGGGCTTGATTGTTTCGGCATGCGCGCGCGAATTCCAGAACTTCAGCGCGGGTAAAGTCACCAAGGCAGAAATGCCTATTCCAAGAAGGACTCCACAAAGGAGCTGACGTTTCTTGGCAGAAAGGTGACGCTGAAGGGGAACCAGTTCGATCAAGGATTCGATTCCACGGAAAGAGAATGACGAAGACTTCGCATCAAAGGAAGACTTTGCATCGACGGAAGGCATGCTTGGCGCAGCCCCGGTTTCCATGGGAAAGAGCGGCCGTTCCCTAACTAGTTTTGGAGTCTCGATTCCCAAGGCAGTAGTTCCTAATGCAGATGCAGTAGCTCCCAACGTAGCAGCGGGGGCGGGGTTTGGTTCCTCCGCGACCCTTTCTTCAAAGGAAGAGATTGGTTTGTACGCCCGCGCTTTGGAGACGAACATGGCGACGCGGTCCGGTTCGCTGGTCCTTACCAACGCGGAAGCGGACTGGATCGTACGAAACGGTTCGGGCTCCCCGACGGCTACAAGCTGAGGAACAAGCCCTTCCTCTTCCATTTCCAGCTCCGGAATCTCCTCTACAACTTCAACTTCTTCTTTGGGGGGCTCTTCCTTGCGCAGCCGCGAGACCCATTTCTGGATGAGTTCGCGGTTGGCCTGGGAAAGTTGCGTAAACCTCAAGCCTCCAATGGTCCGGGATAGATCAGTCCACGTTACTTCGCCCATGGCCTCAATGCGGTCTTTCAGGTTGAAAGAAAACCAGAAATAGACCGGCAGGTTTCGGGGGACAGGCGTAACTGAGCTGAAACTCAGTCCTCCCTCCGAGATGTTCAAGACTTTCCCGACCTCATCCCGCTCAATCTGGATGAAGGCAATATCGTCCGGCACTTTCCTTAAGAATCGGCGACGGTTTTGATCCATAGGTTTTCAAGGACACTTTTTGGATTTTTTCGGAGCTATCTTTAAGAGCCGGGAGAGGTTAAAGATGTTCCGACCTAGCGGCCTGGGGTGGAGGCAGGCGCAGCTAGTAAGGCTAGGTATTTTCTCCCTTGATTAGACATTTGGCAACCAAAAAGGGTTTGATGGGGCGTAGGAAGTTTCCTACGATTCGAGATACTTTTGTGACAAAATCTCCCCGGTGAGTTTCTCCTTTTGTTTGCCCTCAGGGCCCCAAATCTCTACTTTTTTGTTCTTACCCCGTTTTTCGCGCAACTAAGAGTCCCATTTCGGGTTCATATCCTGGAAGCTTGGGAATGTCTGCTGGTCGTTGTTATCCTGGGGCCCCAACTAGCCCATCCCAGCCTTGACACTCCCGGGGTGGAGAATTCTATGGAAGCCGAGAAACTTCGTGTTGCTCGCGAAAAGATTACCCGTGTTTTCCGATATCTCGAGGCGCTGAACCAGCACCGCAATCCTCCCAAGCGCCAAATCAAGGAACAGCCCTGGCATCTCTGGTTGCATGACCTGCCCGTGCATCCCGCCGTCCGGCAAAGCGCGATCAAGTCGAACTCCACCAAAGCAAAGAGTGCCGACGGGCAAACGGAGGCGGCCGCCAACGCTAACTTTTCCTTCCGTGTTCAGCGGCCGCAGTTGACGCAACCTCCGGAGCCTCCCAACGAAATTGGTTCGTGGCTTGAGCCCGGCTGGGACGATCCTTCCAGTCTGGCGTGCGTCGTGGAGTCCCGCGAGGAGCCCCAGGGGAATGGCGCAACCTTGACGGTGCAGTTCTCTGCGGACCCAGCGCGGCTGGCCGCTCTTCGTCGCTGGGCGCCGCTCCGCGACGAATGGGCTCGCACAGAAAAGCCTGCGCGCCAGGCGATGCGCCTCTTCGAGACTTTTTATTCTCTCTACGGGCGCATCGACCGTGAAGCCGAGCGTGTCGAGCTTGTCCTGGGTGACGGCATCCTGAGCTGGCAGCGCCCGGAAGGCAGCATCTTTCACCCGATTGTCCTACAGCGTTTGCAGCTTCAGTTCGATGCTTCGGTTCCTGAATTCACTCTTTCGGAAGCGGAATATCCCGTCGAGCTTTATTCCGCTCTTTTCCAATCCATGGCTGACGTGGACGGTCGCGCCATCGGCCGCTGCCGTCAAGAAATCGAGCAAGGCAGCTTTCATCCTTTATATAACGGCGCCACTTCTAATTTCCTGAAGCGCATGGTCGTGCAGCTCTCGCCTCGTGGCGAATTCATTGAAGAAAGCGCGCCGCACGGTGAACAACTCGATCCCCGCATTGGCCGCGACCCGGTCATTTTCCTCCGTCCCCGCACGCTGGGTTACGCCGCCGCGATTGAAGGAATTCTTGCCGACCTTCGAACCCGCGAGGACCTGCCGTGGTCCCTCCTTAATATTGTTGGTGAAGAATCGCCGATTCCTGATTCCGAACCCGCCGAGGCGGAGACTTCCGAGAATCCCGTAACCGAAACCGGTGTAGACGTTTTGCTCAGCAAACCCGCCAACCCCGAACAGATTCGCATCGCGAAGCAATTGGAAGAACACGGAGGCGTCCTGGTTCAGGGCCCTCCGGGAACCGGCAAGACGCACACCATCGGAAATCTCATCGGCCATTTGCTGGCGCAGGGAAAGAGCGTTCTGGTCACCAGCCACACGACGAAGGCTCTGCGCATGGTGCGACATCATATTGTTTCAGAGCTGCGCCCGTTGTGCGTGAGCGTTCTCGAGAGCGACTTGGACAGCCGCAAGCAATTGGAAAGCGCCGTTGGATCGATTGCAGAAAGGCTCTCCCGCGCCGACGCAAAAGCGCTGGAACTGGAGGCCAAAAAATGTGAAGCCCAGCGCCACGACCTGCTGAAAAAATTGGAGGAGCTGCGCAATCAACTTTCGGAAGCGCGCGCCGACGAATATCGCGAAGTCGCTCTTGCAGGAAAACACTGGTCGCCAGCCGACGCCGCTCGTAAAGTCGCGCAGGAAAAAGAATTCTACGGCTGGGTCCCCGGGCCTGTTGCAGCCGTCGCGCCTCTGCCACTCTCTTCGCAAGAGCTGACCGATCTTTATCGCACAAACGTCTCGCTCTCGGCGGAAGACGAAGCCGCCCTCGCCGGCGCTCTTCCCGAAATGCACGATCTTCCGCGGCCGGAAGACTTCGATGCTTCGGTCAGCGAACGCAACCGCCTCCGCATGGAAGATTTGGATTTTCGCTCCGACCTTTGGCAATCGGACGTTCCCCTGGGCACGACGGACGAATTTGAATCGCTCATCGCGAACCTAACCCAGGCGGTCGAGCCCCTGTCGGGCAACGACAAGTGGAAGCTCGCTGCCGTTTACGCGGGAAAGTACGGGGGAGCGCATTGCCAGCCGTGGGAGCAACTGGTCACTCTCATTCGCAAGACTCATGAGGAAGCGGCGAACGCGCAAGAAACTCTGGTGAAGTATGGTCCGCAACTTCCCGAAGCTGCGGACCCGGAAGAGCTGCAGCGCATCGCCACGGAAATCCTCGGTCATCTTGAACAGGGGGGCAAACTTGGCTCTTTCTCGCTGCTCACGCACAAGGCTTGGAACCAATTTGTCGACACCGCAAAAGTGAACCGCTCGCGTCCGCGCACGCTCGATCATTTCCGCGCCCTGTACACCCTCGCGCACCTCGAAAACCTTCGCCGGCAACTTTCTGCGCGCTGGGACCGCCAAATGGCCCCGCTCGGCGCTCCGCCTTCGTCGCAGATGGGCGAGGAAGTGGAAAAAACGCTAATGCAATACTGTGATGCCATTGAAGATTGTCTAAACTGGCATGAATCCACATGGCTGCCTCTCCAGCAACAACTCACGGACCTCGACTTTCGCTGGGAAAAATTTCTTGCCGAACAGCCCGCGGTCTTGGGGGCCGAAGGCGAATTGCTTCGTTTAGGCAAAGCAGTTTCAGACGCGCTGCTGCCGATTCTTAACTCGCGCTGCCAAAGACTTCGCCTCCAGCAACTCGAGGAAGAGTTCCGCGAATTGAAAAGCCGCTACAAGCTCGCCTCGCGCAACTCCCGCGCCGCCAAAATTCTCGTCTATTTGCAGAAGTCTATCCACGAAGAAGATTGCGACGTCTATCGCGAGGCCTACGATCAACTTCTCGAATTGAAGAGCCGCCAGGCCGACCTGGATCTCCGCCGTACGCTGCTCAGCAAACTGGAAAGCGCCGCGCCGGCGTGGGCCACTGCGATTCGCAATCGTAGCTGCGTGCATGGCCGCGGCGAACCGCCTCGCGACCCTGCGGCCGCCTGGATTTGGCGCCAGCTCAATGATGAACTCGATCGCCGCGCGGAGGCTTCGCTGGAAGGGCTGCAATCCAAAATTGAAAAGCTCCGCGAGCATCTCCGCCGCGTGACTGTGGATTTGATCGACCGCCGCGCCTGGTCCTGGCAGGCTCGCCGCACTTCTCCCCACCAGCGCCAAGCGCTCGTCGGCTGGCTCGACACTATTCGCCGAATCGGCAAAGGTCACGGGGTTCGCGTCGGGTTGCTCCGGGCGGAAGCCGCCCGAAAAATGTCCGAGTGCCGCAGCGCCGTTCCCGTTTGGGTCATGCCGCTCTCGCGCGTGGTCGAGAATTTCGATCCGCGCAACACTCGATTCGACGTCGTCGTCATTGACGAAGCCAGCCAGAGCGACGTGATGGCGCTCGTCGCGCTCTATCTTGGCAAGACGGTGCTCGTCGTTGGTGACCACGAACAGGTCAGTCCCTCAGCCGTCGGCCAGGATCTCGGCATTATCCAAAACCTCATCTTCCAGTACCTGCCGGGTATTCCGAACTCCGATCTCTACGACGGCCAGATTTCTATTTACGACCTCGCGCGGCAATCCTTCGGCGGCGCCACTTGCCTTGTCGAACATTTCCGCTGCGTGCCGGAGATCATTCAGTTCAGCAACATGATTTCTTACGATTGGCGCATCAAGCCCTTGCGCGATTCCAGCCGCGTGCATTTGCTACCGCACACCGTTGCCTATCACGTTTCGGGATCCAGCCGCGACGGCAAAGTGAATCGCCAGGAGGCGCTGTCCACTGCGGCCCTTATCGCTTCCGCGATAGAGCAGCCCGAGTATCAGCACAATGGCGCGGGCCAGCCGCTCAGCTTCGGCGTAGTTTCTCTCGTCGGCGACGAACAAGCGCTCGAAATCGACAATCTGCTGCGCGCGCACATCTCTCCTGATCGCTACGAATTTCACCGCCTGCTCTGCGGCAACGCCGCGCAGTTCCAGGGCGACGAGCGCGACGTCATTTTCATTTCTCTCGTGGATACCGCCCAGCGCGGCCCGCTTTCCATGCGCGACCAGGAGCTTTTCAAGCAGCGCTTCAACGTCGCCGCTAGCCGCGCCCGCGACCAGATGTGGGTCGTTCATTCGCTCAACGCACACAACGACCTGAAAGCTGAGGACCTTCGCCGCCTGCTTATCGAGCACGCCCATGACCCCACCCGCTTGATGCGCGCCCTCGAAGAAAAAGAAAAGCGCAGCCAGTCTTCGTTCGAGCGCGAAGTCATGAAGCTACTCGAAGCCGCCGGCTATCAGGTCGCCCCGCAATGGAGAGTGGGCTCGTTCCGGATCGATCTCGTCGTGGAGGGAAACGGCAAACGTCTCGCCATCGAGTGCGACGGCGACCGCTACCATCCCCTCGAGCGGCTTCACGAAGACATGGACCGCCAATCCATTCTCGAACGCATGGGCTGGATCTTCACGCGCATCCGCAGTACGGAATTCTTCCGCAACCCTGACCGCACAATGAAACCGGTCATAGACAAACTTCAGTCGCTGGAGATTTCTCCGGTGAACGCCAAGCCTCGTTCCACGCGCAAGATCGCTCCTCCGCCGCCCGCGACACTGCAAATCCCGCCGCAAGGATTAATCGAGCGGGTCATCGCCCGCGCCGAGGAGCTTCTCGCATCCTGGGCTTCGCCCCAGGAGGCCGCATCCTCTCGCCGTCGCGCTGCAGGCCAGTCTATGCAAAGAGATTATGCGACAAATTAATCGGATTTCTCCCGCCGTTAACTGAACGTTTAAAACGGCGTCTATTTTCCACTTTGTTTTTCTCTGCTTGTAGGTTACATTCCACCTGCCCCTGGCCCGCCTCGAGGTGCTCATGAAGCTTCTTTTCGGTGTGTTCGTGCTGGCTATTTCTGTCTGTGTTTTTGGCTACTGTGCTGCGAATCTTCCCGAAGTGCCCACAGGATTCGACAACAAGACCAACGGGATGGTGGACGACGCCACGCACGCTGTGGATCAAGGCAAGTTCGATGAGATCGAACAGATTTCCGAAGGCCTCGGCCCTCTTTACAACGCGCAGTCTTGCCGCGAGTGCCATCAGAACCCAACTTCGGGCGGCGGAAGCCAAGTCTCTGAGCTGCGTGTCGGCCATCGCGGCCCCGGCGGCAAGTTCGAAAATCCGGATATTCCGATCGCGCGAGGCACGGAGGTCATCAAGGGCCGCTCTCTCGTAAACGACCGTGCCATTTGTCCCAATGGCGCGTTTCCTGCAGCCGAGATCCAGGAGCGCGTGCCGGATTCCGAGCACATTCGCACTTTCCGTGTCACCACTGGCGTTTTAGGTGACGGCTTTGTGGAAGCCATGGCCGATCAGACGTTGATAGATCTCGCAAAAGCGCAGTGCAACAAAAGCCATCACAAAATCTGCGGCCAGGTGCTTTACGTTCCCGTCGTTGAAGCCCCCGGCCAGACTGCCGTCGGCCGTTTCGGCTGGAAGGACCAGCACGCGAGTGTTTTGTCCTTTTCCGCCGATGCTTACCTCAATGAGATGGGTATCACCAGCCGTCTCCAGCCGGACGAAGTGACTGATATTTGCAATGCCGCCACTGAACCCAACGACCAGCCGGGCGCTGATAGCATGTCCGACGTGGACCACTTCGCGCGCTTCATCCGTGCCAGCAAAGCCCCTGCTCGTGACGCTCAGCTCGCCGCCACTCCAAAAGCGAAGCAAGGCGCGACGCTCTTCGCCAAAATAGGCTGCGCGGAATGCCATGTGGAAACCATGACCACCGCTGCCGCCGGAACAAAAGTCACGGGCGGCGCATTGACGGTCCCCGCAGCCATGGGTGGAATGCAATTTCACCCGTATGGTGACTTCTTGCTTCACGACGTCGGCACGGGCGATGGCATCGTCCAGTCCATGACGGAGCATTATGGCAAGAAGATGTACTCGATCACCTGGAAGAATCTTTCCCTTCGGGAATTTGACGATACCGCCAATAAACTCCGCACCGCGCCTCTGTGGGGTGTGCGCTTCCGCTCCCGTTTGATGCACGATGGCGCGACAACCACCCTGCTCGACGCCATTCTCCGTCATCGCGGCGAAGCCGAGCACGTCACCGACAAGTTCGAAAAGCTCAAATCCAGCGAAAAAGACGCGCTCCTCGAATTCTTGCGGTCCCTGTGAGTCACTGCTAAATTGGCCCTGACTGGCGTAATTCGCTGGGCTTAGTGCTCTTTGCAAGGGCTGCTTTCGCGCTTCGGCGCCTTGCCCTTTCGGCCAGTATAATTGTTTGCGCAAAGGCTCTTGCGCAAACCCCTCCGCCTCTTCTTTTCCTTGCTAGCCTGTAGATACGAAACGACATACACCCGCCTTATGGAAGCATTGGAGTTTTCCACAGAGCGGGCCTGTCGCCAACCTGAAACCCGGCCCAGCCCCTGCTCGCAAAAAAGGAGGCTCGCCGTTGGTTTTCGCCTATAAGGCGAAAAGGGGAATAACGTGAAAATCGCACCAGCTCTGCTCACCATTACTGGGATTCTTGGCGCGTTCGCCGCGGCATCCGTCGCCCAGGCGCAGACGCCATCCAGCGCACCTGCGAAAAGTGTTTCCCGCACCACCAAAGCGATGAATTACCGCCGCGGCGGCCCAGTGCCTAAGATCGACTTTCAGGGCACGGAACTAATGCAACAGGCCACCGGCGAAGCCAAGGTGCAGAACAAGGGCAACCGCGTCGAAATCGAAGTGAAATTCCTCGGGCTGGACGAAGCCACCAAGTTCGGCCTCGAATATCTGACTTATGTTTTGTGGGCCGTTTCTCCGGAAGGCCGTGCTGTGAACCTCGGTGAAGTGGTGCTCAAGGGTGGCGCGGGCGAAGTCAAAGCCATCACCGACATGCAAACCTTCGGCATGATCGTCACCGCCGAGCCGTATTTTGCCGTCACGCAACCCGGCAACACCGTGGTCCTCGAAAACACTGTACCCGCCATGGCCAAAGTCGAAAACATCAGCGCCAATTACGAGCTGGTGGGCCGCGGAGCCTATTCTTCTTCCAACACTAAGATTGAGAACGCCATCTTCGGCATCGACCGCAAGACCCCGCTCGAACTCTTCGAGGCGCGCAATTCCGTGCGCATCGCGCACACTGCTCTTGCCGATAAATATGCCGCTTCCACGCTGGCCAAAGCCGAGCAGCAGCTCCGCGCGGCGGAAGAGGTTTATGGCCGCAAGAGCGACAAGAAGGCTGTCGAGGCAGCCGCCCGCGAAGTTGTTCAAACCGCCGAAGAAGCCCGCGTGATGGCTGTGAAGCAAAAGGCCGAGGAAGATGCTCAGGCTAGAATTGCTGCCGAAAAGAAAGCAGCGGAAGATCGCGAAGCCAAAGCGCGCGCCGATGCCGTCGCCGAATCGCAGCGGCGCCTGGAAGCCGAACAGGCTCGCAAGCAGGCCGAAGCCGGGCGTCAGAAACAGGAAGCCGACCAGGCTCGCGCCGCCGCCTTAGCGCAACAGCAGGCCGCGGAAGCCGAAGCGCAAAAAGCGGCTGGCGAAAGGGCCGCTGCGCAGGCCGCCGCCGAGCAAGCTTCTCGCGATAGAGCCGCTGCCCAGGCCGACGCCGAAAAGGCGCGTCAGGCCGCCGCGCAAGCCGAAGCAGAAAAAGGTCAGCTTCGCGCGCAGCTTCTCGCGCAACTCAATTCCATTTTGCAAACCCGCGACTCTGCCCGCGGCCTCATCGTGAACATGGCCGACGTTCTTTTTGACACCGGCAGCTACACGCTCAAGCCCGGCGCCCGCGAAAAACTCGCGAAAATCTCCGGCGTTATGCTTGCGCACTCCGGCCTGACCATGCAGATTGAAGGTCACACGGACAGCGTCGGCGGCGACGACTTCAAC
>WNEX01001934.1_pt1 | contig 18478 bp, 15 predicted proteins | sample 5399841 | NCBI WGS metagenome assembly WNEX01 (sample SAMN13153337, study PRJNA577476) | soil metagenome | isolation source: 40 cm grassland meadow soil 2 days after 1st rain plot 5 | place: USA:California | collected 2015-09-18 | reverse complement strand
CCAGTTTCGTCACCGAGATCAAAGACGTCGCCGCGAAGCAAGGCATGAAGACGCTACGCGAGGCCGGCCTGCTTAAGGTGCTCGAGGGCGTGACGACCGTCGAGGAAGTGCTCCGCGTCACCACGGAATAGCGCCTCCGTCCCCCCCGGACGGGTGCGGCGCGTTTGACACCTCCTTGGCGCACGCCTAAAATCGCAGCATTCCATGACGCTGACCGCGGACGATCTCGTCAAGCACCTCGCTGCGCTGAGCCGACGGTTCGCAGGACTGGCGGCGAAGCTCGCCCAGGCGGCGCGCGAGCTCGAGACGGGGGGCGTGCTCCCCCCCGAGTCGCTGATCGAGGAGCTCGCCGCCGCGCGCGACGAGTTCATCGATCTTCGCTCGAGCGTGCTCGACGCGGCGCGCACGCTCGCCGTCACGGCGCCGGCACAAACCGCGATCGATGGCCTCAAGGCGCTCGAGGCCGTGGTCCGGGCGCTGGCGGAGGCGACCGCGCACGAGTCCAGGCGCACGACCTTGGCCGATGCGCGACGGCGCGTCCTCGCGGTCCTGGACCGCATCATGACCATCAACCACGTGGACGACCCGAACTTCGCCGCGCTGCTCGAGTGCCAGGCGAAGGCGCGTGAGATCCGCGCCGCGGTGCTCGACCCGAAGGGGCCCACGGAGGAGAGCGCGGCGGAAATCCTAGAGACCACGCCCGCCTTCTCCGCGTTGCTCACGCTGGTCGAAGGCCGCGAGCATCTCGACGACGCGAAGTTCGCCGTGCTCGAGGATAGCGTCACGCGATTATTCGGTCGGACGCTCACGGTGGCGGCCACACGCGGCAAGCTCGTGGCCGGCCCGGCCGATCTCCCACGCGCGCCTGAGCGACCTGCGCCGCGACCGACGGCGGTGGACGAACCAGTGCGGCCCGTCATCGCCGCGGCCACCCCATCGATAGCGCCGCGGCCCCAGGCCCCGGCCCCGCCGCCTGTTCCGCCGGCCCGGCCGCCCGCTCCACCGGTCCCCCCGCCCGCGCCACCGGCGCCGCCGCTCGCCCCGCCGGCTCCGCCGCCCGCTCCACCAGCCCCGTTAGCCGCGCCGCCGGCCCCGTCTCCCCTGCCGCCAGCCCGACCGCCCGCATCGTCTCCCGCGGCGCCACTCGCACCACCGGCGCCGCCGCCCGCACCCCCACCGTCTCCGCCTGCGCCCGTAAAGCAAGAGGTTGCCGCGGCCGCCGCGGCGCCCGAGGACGACAGCGCGCCGCAGGTCGTCGAGACTGCGGCCCTGGACGAGGGCGCCCAGTGGTGGGTCTCGGCGTGGGCGCGGTGGACGAGCTGGAAGGGCACCATCGACTTCAAGGCGGGCGCGAAACAGGAGCTCGGGAAGTACGCGTACCTCCTGAGTGTCCCGATCCAGCAGTCCGCCGACTACGAGGAGGGGCTTCTGGCCTACGGCTACTCGATCCTCCTCGATTTCCTCGAGCGTCAGAGCCCGGGGATCGTGACCAAGGCGCTCAACAGCCTGAAGACGTTCGTGCCCGGCAAGGCTGCGCCGTCGGTCGGCGCCCACCTCTACAACTTCCTGGTCAACGAGGCGCGGCTGGCCGAGCAGTACCCCGAGTTCGTCAAGAGTGTCCTGCTCGCCGCGGTACCCGAGCCCGGCCTGTGGACCCAGGCGCGGATTTTAGAGTCGGCGACGGAGACGAGCGTCTTCACCCACCCGAGTCCCCGGGTTGGCGATCCAGACCATGCCACGCAGCGCCTCACGCACGACAGGCAGCGGTTCGCCGATCACCGGTTCCCCATGACGCTCTCGCCGCTGACCGCGCGGTTCTTCGCGGTGGCCGCGGATGTCAAAGAACCGCGTGAGATCGGGGTGAAGCTCAAGGGAGGCCGCGCCGAGTCCAAAGACGCGTGGCTCCTGATGATGCCGCCCGTGGGTCGCGCGGACCTCAAGTCAGAGACGGTCCGTCTGGTGCCGGAAGGAACCGCGGTGCCCGCGCTCGGGAAGGACTGCGCCACGCTCTGGGTCGCCGTGTTCAACCCCGACCCGAAGGCGGAGAAGAAGTACGAGCTGACCCTGACCTTGAAAAAGGACTAAGCGCTGCGCGTCGGCGCGTTCAAACCTTCGGGTGGTCGGTGGCCTTGGGCGAGTCGCCGGCCTTCGGGGGCTCGGCCGCCTTCGGGAGCTCGACCGGTTTCGAGTGATCCCCTGGTTTCGGGTGATCCCCCGCGTGGCTGCGTTCGAAGGGGCTCTTCCGCGGCGAGAAGCCAAGCTTCTGGGCGACGAGACTCATGGCTTGGGCCATCTCGTCTCTCTCGCCCCGGAGCTGGTTGTTCTCCCGCTTCAGGTCTTCGAGCTCTCTGCGGAGCCGCTCGGCCTCCTTCTCGGCCGCGCTCACCCGCTCGCTGACATGCGGATCGGTCACGAGCAGCTCCGGCAGCACGCTGAACAGCTGTCGCGTCTGCTCGATCCACTTCGTTACCCGCTCACGCGCGTCGGCGGCCCCTGGGGCGTCCATAGAGATCCTCTGTTGAAGGACATTAGCATCCGGGTTCTGTTCTTGGCAACTTGCGGGTCTCGACGAGCTCGGGGTGCCCGACGGTCAGCGCCGGCCCTGGAGCTCCCGCCGTACGAGCGCCGCGCCGCCGGCCAGGGCGCCGAGCTTCGCGTTGCACATGTAGCGCGGTGACCAGCCGAAGCCGCAGTCGGGGTTGACCGTGAGCTTCTCCGGCGGGCAGACCTTGAGGACTCGGCGGATGCGCTTGGCGACGTCCTCCGCCGTGTCCTGGGCGAAGCCCTTCACGTCCACCACGCCCGCGCCGAGCTCACGCCCCTCCCCGTACGTCTTCCAGAGGTCGAGCTCGGCCATCTCCCGGCCCGCGAACTCCAGCACGAGCTGGTGGGCGCGCGATTTCAGGATTCCGGGAAAGTACGGCTCGTACGTCCGCTGGAAGCGCGAGCGTCCGAAGCGGTTACCGAAGCAAATATGATAGCCGAGCCTCACGCCGATGCCGTCGGTGGCCAGATTGAACAGGCGCGCCATCTCCTCGCCGGAGACGTTCCCGCGCGCGGGCTCGTCGATCTGGATGAACTCGGCACCCGCGGCGACGAGACCGCGCAGCTCCTGGTTGATGACCTCGGCGAAGCGCTCGGCGACGTCCACGACGCCCTTGTAGATCTTGCCCGGGTGGATCCGCGAGCCGAAGGTGAGCGGGCCGGCGCAGGTCGCCTTCGTGTGCCGGGTCGTGTGTGCCTTGAGGTACTCGAACTCTTTGACGATGCCGAGCCCGCCTGGCGGCGTCTCGATCCGGCCGACCGCCTCGTAGCGGGTCTGCTGGTCGTACCCCCACGGGCCCGCCTTGCGACGGTCGGGGATGGGCTCGATGCCCTTGATGATCGCGTAGTACGAGTCCACGTAGCCGTCGAGGCGCCGGACCTCCCCGTCGGTGATGATGTCGATCCCGGCGGTCTCCATGTCGCGGACGGCCGCCTGCATGGCGTCGTCGAACATCTCCTCGAGGTCGGCGGGGCCGAACTCGCCGCGCTCGTACGCCTTGACTCCGGCGAACCACCAGCCGGGCTTTCCGTGGGAGCCGATGACAGCGGTCGGGACGAGGGGCAGCGTCATGACCTTTGGCCTCCGGCGCGTGGGGTCACGTGGCGCTCCCGATGATACGTGTGAGACCTGGATCGCGCCAGGCGTCCTCCTGCGCGCCCGCGAAGACGATCGCACCGCGCTCGATGACGTAGAGACGGTGCGTGTACTCGGGCACGTGGTGGATGTTGGACTCGGCGATCAGGATCGATCGGCCGAGCTCGGTGATCGCCGCGAGCCCCTCGCTCACGGCCGGGATGATCGCGGGCGCGAGCCCCTCGAAGGGCTCGTCGAGCACGAGCAGCTCGGGGTCGAGCGCGAGGGCGCGCGCGATCGAGAGCATCTTCCGCTCGCCACCGCTCAGCTCCGGGCCCTTGCGCCCCGCGTACCGCCGGAGCATCGGGAAGACGCGGAAGGCGAGCTCGATGCGCTCCGTGGCAGGCCGTCCCCCGGGCCGCGTCCGGGTGGCGATCTCGATGTTCTCGGCCACGGTGAGGTCGCCGAAGATCCCGCAGTCCTCCGGCGCCCAGCCGACGCCGAGCCGCGCGATCTCGTGCGTCCGTCGGCCGTGGATGGGGTGGCCGCGGAACTCGACGCCGCCCGCGCGCGGGCGCAGGTACCCCATGATCGTGCGCAGGGTCGTCGTCTTCCCCGCACCGTTCCGGCCCACGAGGCACACCACCTCACGTGGCCCCACGCCGAGCGACACGGACCGCAAGATGTGGCTCGCCTGGATGAACACGTCGACCGCATCCACGGTCAGCATCGGCCGGCCCTCACCGCGCCCGGGCGCGCCGGCCGATGACCGTGTCGACGACGCGTCGGTCTGCCTCGATCGCGGCCGGCGGGCCGTCGGCGAGCACGCGACCCTCGTGGAGGGCGATGATCCGGTCGGAGTAGCCGAAGACGATGTCCATGTCGTGCTCGACCTGAATGATCGCCTGGACGCCGATCCGCTTCGAGGCGGAGACGAGCGTCTCCATGATCGCCGTCTTATCCGCCGTGCTCACGCCGGACGTCGGCTCGTCGAGCAGGATGATCTGAGGCCGCAGCGCGAATGCCGACGCGACGTCGAGGAGCTTCTTGTCACCCTGCGGCAGGTGCCTGGCGGGCACGTGACGCTTCCGGCCCAGGCCGAACAGCTCGGCGACCTCGAGCGCGCCCTCCCGAACGGCGCGGTCGGCGGCGAGGGACGCGAAGAGGCGCGCGCCGTGCCCGAGGCGTGAGACCACCGCCGCCTGGAGTGTCTCCAGCACCGTGAGGTCGGGGAAGACCTGGACGAGCTGGAAGGACCGCGCGATCCCGAGCCGGGCCAGGCGGGCGGGGCCGATCCCGCTCACGTCGCGATCTCTGAAGGTGACGGCGCCAGCGGTGGGGCGGAGGACGCCGGTGAGGACGTTGACGAGCGTGGACTTGCCCGCCCCGTTTGGCCCGATGATCGAGACGAACTCGCCCGCGCTGATGGCGAGGCTCACGCCGTCGAGGGCGCAGAACTCGCCGTAGAGCTTCCGGAGCCCCTCGGCCCGGAGGATCACGAGGACGAAGCCTCGACGGACGGCCGCCTGACCCAGAGCCCCGCGAGCCCGCCAGGAGCGGCGATGACGATCGCGGCGAGGATCGCGCCGAAAATCAGGCGCCAGAACGGGACGACCGACATCACCCAATCCTGGAGGTAGATGAAGACGAAGGCGCCGAGGACGGGTCCGAAGAAGCTCGCGAACCCGCCGAGCAGCGTCATGAAAACGATGTTGCCCGACTGCGTCCAGTAGGCGAGCGTCGGGTCCACGTTGCCCGTCGGCGGGCCGAGGAGGGCGCCGCCGACCGCGGCGTAGACGGCGGAGATCACAAAGGCGCACCAGCGATAGCGCGCGACGCCGATGCCGAGCGTCTCGGCTTTCGTCGGGTTGTCGCGGATCGTCTTGAGGCAGAGGCCGAACGGGGAGTGGACGATGCGCCACATGACGAGGGTGGCGAGGACGAGCACGGCCAGCGAGTAGTAGTAGTAGGGGCCGGCGAGGTAGTCGGTTTTCGGCAGACCCTCGATGCTCCTCCCGAGAAGGGTCGGGCGCAGGAAGGGCATGCCCTCGTCGCCGCCCGTCAGGCGGTAGAACTTCAGCACGAACGTGTAGAAGACCATGCCGAACGCGAGCGTGAGCATCCCAAAGTAGATCTTCACGTAGCGTACGCAGAGGGCGCCGACCGGGGCCGCCACCAGCGCGCCGAGCGCCGCCGCGGCGACGAGGATCACCTCCATCGAGCGGACCTTGAAGACGCTCGTGAGGAACGCGCCGGTGTACGCGCCAACGCCGAGGAACAGTGCGTGCCCGAAGGAGACGAGGCCCGTGTATCCGAAGAGGAGGTTCAGCCCCAGGAGCGCCACCGCGTAGGCCATGAACGGCAGCATCAAGAGCACGTGGTAGGTCGGCGCGACGAGGGGCGCCAGGACGGTCGCGCCGAGCGCCAGGGCGAGGACGAGCCGGCCGCTCACGCCGGTGGACCGCCGAAGAGGCCGCGCGGCCGGAGCACGAGCACCGCGATCACGATGAGGTAGATCAGGAGCATCTCGAGCTCCGGGTACACGGAGATCGCGATCGACCTGAGCACGCCGACGACGAGCGCACCGACGAAGGCGCCCCGCATGGATCCGAGGCCGCCGATCACGACGACGGCGAAGGCCTCCACGATCAGCTCGATGCCCATCTCGCTCATCGCCGCCGTCGCCGGAATGACGAGCGCGCCGCCCAGGGTGCCCAGGGCCGTGCCGAGCGTGAAGACCGTCGTGTGGAGGCGCCGCATGTCCACGCCGAGCGCCTCCGTCATCTCCCGGTTGTCGGCGCTGGCGCGGATGATCCAGCCGAAGGTGGTGCGGGTCAGGAGCCAGCCGATGAGCACGGCGATGGCGAGACTGGCGCCGATCACGATCAGGTTGTACACGGGCACCGTCGTCCCCAGGACGCCCACGCGGCCGTAGGTCAGGTAGAGGCCGGAGGTGGAGCGGGGCGACGTGCCCCACGTCATCCGGATCGCGTCCTCCATCATGAGGACGATGGCGAAGGTCAAGAGGAGCTGGAAGGTCTCGTCGCGGTCGTAGACGAAGCGGAGGAGTCCGCGCTCGACGGGGACACCGACCGCGCCCACGGCGAGCCCCGCGACGGCCAGCGGCGCGATGAACAGCGCGGGCGGCCCGCCCGCCCCCACGTACCAGCCGACCGCGGAGACCCCGACGTAGGCGCCGAGCGCGTAGAAGGAGCCGCACGCGAGGTTGAAGATCTTCTGCACGCCGAAGACGACTTGAAGCCCCGCCGACACCAGGAAGAGGATGCTCCCGTGGAACACCCCGCTGAGCACGACATTGACGACGGCCCGCGCTAGATCTTCCAGGAGTTGATCCAGTCGAAGAGCTTCGTGCCGGCGGGCTTCATCGCCACCTTCGTCGAGACGACCTCGACCGGGTCGATCGTGACGAAGTCGTAGGGGTTCTTGTGCGTCGTGATCCCTTGGTAGAAGTTGCACATGTGGACGTGGTCCTCGCGCCAGCTGCGCCGCCCCGAGAGTGACTCGACCTCGATGCCCTCGAGCGCCCGGACGACGGTCGCCTTCTCGGGCCACTTCGTGCTCCCCGCGGCGGCCTTCTCGACGGCGGCCTTGTACGACTCGGCACAGAAGTAGGCGTGGTCGCACTCGTACGGCGGGTACTCGGCGTACTTCGCCTTGTACTCGCGGACGAACTGCTTGAGGAGCGCCGAGCCCTTCGGATCGTCGAAGTACATCGTGTTGTAGCCGAGCAGCAACCCTTCGGGCGTGAAGTTCTTCTTGAGCGAATCGTGGACGCCGCCCGCCGTGGTGAACGCGCCCTTCATCGTCTTGAAGAGGTCGACCGCGGCCGCTTGCTTCAGGATGATCGTCGCGTCGCCCGACCAGAACGAGCACATGAGGAGGTCCGCCCTCGACTGCTGGATGGCGGCGAGGTGCGAGGTGAAGTCCGTGACGCCGAGCTTGGGAAAAAGCTCGAGCACGAACTTCACGTCCGGCGTGTATCGCTTGAGGACGGCCTGGTAGGCCTGCCAGCAGTCGTGGCCGTAGGAGTAGTCGTTCCCGATGCCGGCGACGGTTTTGATCCCCTTGAAGTGCCTGGCGGTGAGCATGCCGGCGACGATGGCCTCGACCTCGTTGTCCACGCTCTTGAAGGCCCAACGGGGGTTCGGCATCGTTTCCTCGACGCCCTTCTGTGTGGTGCCGTCCCACGAGAGCCATGGTGTCCCGAGGTCCTCGGCCACCGGGCCGAGCGCCAGCGTCACTCCGGTCGAGATGCCGCCGAGCACCGCCTCCACCTTGTCCTGGAGGACGAGCTTCCGGTAGCGCTCGACGGTGTCCTTGGGGTTCGATTCCTCTTCGACGACCAGCTGCACGGGACGCCCGAGGATCCCCCCGGCCCGGTTGACGCGCTCGAGCCACCACTCGGTCCCGCGCAATCCAGCGGCGCCCACCGGGGCCGCGATGCCCGCACGGATCGTGAGCACGCCGAGCTTCACCGGATGGCCGGCCTGCGCGAACGCTGGTGGAGCGTCGAGCCGGACCGTCGCCGCGGCAGCTCCGGCGCCCACCAGCCTCAGAAAGCTTCGCCGAGTCGTCCTCATGACGTCCTCCTTGCGCGTCCGCGCTTGGTCACCCGCCGCTTTGTATCACACTCCGGCGCGGGCCGGTTCGGCGCGCCCGGACGCCCGAATTTCCAAAGCCGGCGCCGGTGTGATAGTCGTAAGACTTACCATGTACGTGCGCTTTTGGGGGACCCGCGGCTCCATCGCCACGCCCGGACGCACGACGGCCGTCTACGGCGGCAACACGTCGTGCACCGAGGTGCGCGCCGCCGACGGGACCGTCATCGTCCTCGACTGTGGCACCGGCGCCCGCGGGCTCGGCCTGCACCTCGTTCGGACGATGCCGCAGCCGATGCGGATCCACCTCTTCATCGGCCACACGCACTGGGACCACATCCAGGGCTTCCCGTTCTTCGTCCCCGCCTTTCGGCCCGGCGCCGAGCTGAACATCTACGCGCCCCTCGGTTTCCAGCGCGGGCTCGAGGAGGCGATGGCCGGGCAGATGGAGTATTCGTATTTCCCCGTGAAACTCCGCGAGCTGCAGAGCCGCATCCACTACACCGAGCTCGACGAGGGCTTCCTCCGCGTCGGCGACGTGCTGGTGGAGACGCAGTACCTGAACCACACCGCGCCCACGATCGCGTACCGGCTGTCGAGCGCGCAGTACACCGAGGAGGAGTACCGGAGCAAGGTCGGCTGGGGACACAGTCCCCTCGAGTACGCGGTCGACGTCGCGCTGGCGGCGGGCGCGCGTCGCCTGGCCCTCTTCCACCACGACCCGCAGCACGACGATGCGATCATGGAGCGCATCGAGTCCGAGGCGCGGGCGCGCGCGGTCTCGCGCGGGGCGGCGCTCGAGGTGCTCGCGGCGCGCGAGGGCCTCGAGCTCGAGCTCTCCGGCAACGGCTCCGCGCGCGACGTGGGCGCCGCCTCCGCGCTCCAGCACCGGCAGATCGCGGGCGGGCGCGTGCTGGTCGTCAGCGGCGACGACAAGGAGATCGCCGCGATCGAGGAGGTCCTGGGCGAGGATGCTCTCGTTCTGCTCCGCCTCGCGGACATGTCGGCCGTGCTCAGCCGGGGGTCGGAGCTCCGGCCGGACCTCGCGATCATCGACCGCGGGCTGCTCGCCGGTGAGGGCGCGCTCGCCACGCTGCGCGCACGCCTCGGCCGGGGAAACCTTCCCGTCGTCGTGCTCGCGGACGGCTCCGAGGCGGCTGACGTCGTCGCCCCGGCCGAGGCGGCCTCCACCGACTACCTCGCCCGGCCCTTCAGCCCGCCGATGCTGCGGGCGCGGGTTCGCGCCTGGCTCTCGCGCACGCGGGTGGCCTCCGACGCAACGCGTGGCCTGCGGGCGCGGCCGGCCGAGGACGCCGACCGCGTCGACCTCCGGTCCCGCCGCGCGAGCCTGCTCGCGTCGGTGCCGCTCTTCGGGTCACTCACGAACGAGGAGCGCGAGCTGCTGATCGCGCAGGCGTCCGAGGAGGTCTTCGCCGCGGGCCACTCGATCATCCAGGAGAGCGACCCGCCCGACCGCCTCTTCGTGATCCTCGCGGGTCGCGCCCGCGCGCTCGAGACCGCCCCCGGCAGCCCCACGGAGGTGATCCTGAGCGAGTTCGGCGAAGGCGAGATCCTGGGTGAGCTCGCCGTCATCCGCAACCGAGCGCGGTCGGCGACGGTGGTGGCCATCGAGCGGACGCACTGCCTCGTGCTCAACCGGAACGACTTCCTGCGCGTGCTTGAGACCTCGGTCAGGCTTGCGCTGGCCCTGCTCCGGACGGTGGCCGGGCGGCTCGCCGAGACCGACCGCCGGCTGTCCCGATACGCGCCCGACCCGGTGACGGGGCTCGCGAGCCGCCGCGCGTTCGACGACCAGTACAAACGCCTCGCCGCCGTGGCCCGCCGGCGGGGAACCGGCGCGCTGATGCTCGTGCTCGACATCGTTCAGCTGAGGGCGATCAACGACCGCTTTGGCTATGGCGTCGGCGACGACGTCCTGCGGGCCGTGGCCGACGCGCTCGTCGAGGCGACGCGCACCACGGACCTCCTCGCACGCCACGGGAGCGACGAATTCGCGGTCTTCTTCCCGGATGCGGGGCCCGGCGCGACCGACATCGTGACGGCTCGCGTGCGGGACCGGATCGCACAACTGGCGGGAAAGCGCGGCCTGCCGGTCGACCACATCCGCTGCAGTGTCGGAGTCGCCTACAGTCCGTCGCCTCCGGACACGCCCGATGAGCTGCTCCGCGAGGCCGACGCACAGATGCACCGGACCAGGGCGTAACGGCGTCCGCGCGGCGCCGCGCGCCTCAGCGGCTCGCCCTCCGCTTCCGCTCCACGAAGGCGCGGATCCGTGCGCGCGCTTCTGGGCTCGTGCGGAGCGCGGCGCCGTACGCCTCAGGGCTGCGGTCCCGCTCGCCTCTCCGGATAGCCGCGACGACCTCCTTCGTCGCCGCGAGGCCCGCGCGGGGTGCGCGCGCGATGTCCGCCGCCAGCGCGGCGACGCTCGCCTCGAGCGTCGGCGGCGCGACGACGCGATTGACGAGACCCATGCGAAGCGCCTCGCTCGCGTGGATCGTCCGGCCGGTCAGCAGGAGCTCACACGCCCACCCCCCGGCCACGACGTCGAGCAGACGGGCGATGCCGTAGGCGGGGTTGAAGCCCAGCGTGACTTCGGGGAGGCCGAAGCGTGCGCGGTCGGAGGCCACGCGGAGGTCCTGTGCCGCCGCGAGCATGAGGCCGCCGCCGAGGGCCCAGCCGTCGATCGCGGCGATCGTCACCTGCGGCAGGTGGGCGAAGCGGTCGAGGAGCGCGGCCTGCCGGGTTGCCAGGGCTTCCGCCTCGTCCCCGGTGAGCGTCGTCATCTCGGCGAGGTCGTTGCCGGCGCAGAAGGCGCGCCCGCGGCCGGTGACGACGAGGACCGTGACGTCATCCATCGCGGCCACGCGCGCGAGCGTCTGCTCGAGGGCTCCCGTGAGGGAACGGTCGAGCGCGTTGAGCGCCGCGGGGCGGTTGAGGCGGAGCCACGCGACGCCGTCCTTGGCGTCGAGGTCGATCACAGTAGCGAGCACCGCGGGGCCGGCACACTCAGTGGGCGGCGTGCCGTGGGCACGAAGTGGCTCCGTCCGGCAACGGCTCCGTTCAGCATGTCGCGTCTCATCCTAGCGACCTGGCTGCGCTCATCGATCCGATCTCCTCACTAACAGGGCGATCGCTGCCGCGGCGATCAGCGCCAGGGCCGTCGTCGCGAGAGGCCAGAAGTCGGTGCGAAAGAACGGGAGCGCGAAGAAGGGCGAGCGGCGGTCGGCGGGACGAATCCGACCGTCGAGCAGACCCTCGATCAGCGCCATCGTTTCGGCGATCAGGACCTCGGTCGTTGCCTTGGCGAAGGCCGGATCGGCCAGCGCAGGGTGGCCGACGTAGCCACGGCCGCCATTCCTCAGCGGGTAGTTCGGCAGCACGCGCGCCGCGAGCCGGTAGCGCGCCGGTGGGAGCGCCCGGTAGGCTCCGTCCACGAGGTCCGGGCGGACGAGCAGCATCAGCGAGGTCTCCCACCAGCCGCCGTGGGCGTCCTCCGCGAACGCCTGGCGCTCCTCGTCCGAGAGCGGGCGGCCGAGCGCCGCTCCGATCTTGTCGAGGTAGCGTCCACGCAGGAACTGCCACGCGAGGTGGCCCGTGAACGACGCCATCGTGATCCCGTACCGTCCGGACACGGCCGCGGCCGCCTCGTCGAGTGCCGCGAGATGGCCGGGCCCGGCGTGGCCGTTCGCGACGAGGATGTAGCGGAAGCCGGCGCGGGCGAGCGACGCCCCGTAGTCCACGAGCGCGTCGCGTACGACGCGCTGGCGCACGCTGATGGTCCCCGTGGCGTCGAACGTGAAGGTGCCGAGGTGGAGCGTCGGCGCCAGCACGACCGTCCAGCCTGGCCGCGCCGCCACCAGGCGCTCGGCGATGGACTCCGCGAAGTGTCGCGCGGCGATCGCGTCCACGCCGACGGGCAGGTGCGGACCGTGCTCCTCGAGCGGACTCACGGTCAGGACGATCACGGTCCGTGCGCGGTCGAGCGCGTCGAGCGCCGGCGAGGACATCTCCTCGAGCAGGCGAACGGTCAAAACGAGCTCCCCTTCGTGTCGGCCAGATACTCGGCCTTGGCGCGCTCGAACTCGGTGATGATCGCCTGCCGCTCGGCCGTGAGCCGCCGGGCGACGTGCTCCCGTGTGAGCGTGAGGACGTTGAGTCGCAGGCGGCTCCTGAGGCGCCCGGCGCCCACCCAGTACCGGTAGGCGACGGCGCCCGAGAGCGGGAGCGACAGGGCGAAGGCCAGCGCCCACGCCGCGCCGAGCACCCGGGCGACCAGCCAGACCTCGGTTCCCCAGAAGAGGGGATACGCGACCACCGACGCCAGGAACCGCCACGTCGCGTAGTCCGTCTCCTTCCGCGCCATCCGGCGCGCCGTCCAGCGCGGGATCCAGTACGGGAGGAAGTTCACCGAGGCGCCGTAGGCGAAGAGGGGAAGGCCGACGACGGCTTGCCAGCCCAGCCGAAGCCGGCGCGCGCGCCGCGGCGCATCGAGCCGCGCTCGCACCGCTTCGTCCTTGACGTGGTACTCCGCGAGCAGCGCGCGGTAGCCCTCGATCCGCTGCCAGAGCCGCTCGACGCGCGCGGGATCGCGCGCCCGGAAGTGGCTCACCGCGCTCACGATGGCCCGCGAGAGGCGAATCGGGTCGATCCGCTTGCGCGGGACCCCGCCCTCCTCCGTGAGCTCGCGCCCCAGCTCGTCGCGGTAGAGCTCCTCGACGGCGCGCACGAGCTGGGTCGCGTCGATCCGCTCGACGTGCACCACCTCGGCCTCCATCGCCCACTGGACGGCGGTCGTGAGCGCCTCCACGGCCGCCACCGGATCCTGGCGGTACGCCTCGCGGTACGGCGTCACGGGCACGGGCGGGCCGAACGAGACGAGCACGCGCGCCCGGAATGACTTGCGCGCGTCGAAGGTGAGCCCGACGGGAATCAGGCGGAGCGCGCCCGGGTGCTCGGCCTCGTGCGCGAGCGCGATGCGCGCCGCGCCCGTCTTGATGCGCCGGACGCGCGCCTCCGCGTGCGTCGTCCCCTCCGGGTAGATCGCGATGACGCGGCCCTCGGCGAGCGCGTCGGCACACGCCGCGAACGTGTCGGCGTTCTTCTCCATGCGGTTCGGATCGTCCTGCCTGCGGTAGACGGGGATCGCCCCGCAGGCCCGGAGAAACGCCGCGACGAGTCGGCGGTGGAAGAGCCCGGCGGTGGCAAGGTAGTGGACCTTCCGCCGGATAGCCGCTCCGACGAGCAGCGAGTCGATGAAATTGTTCGGGTGATTGATGCAGAGGAGCACCGGGCCGGCGTCGGGCACACGCTCGGGATGGCGCACGTCCACCGACTTGAAGAAGAACCAGAGCCAGAAACGGCTGATCGCGCGGACGACCCGGTACACGCGCTCCCGCCGATCCTGCGCGGCCGGCCTGTCGAGCGCCGTGGTCATGGGGGAGGTCCGTCGAGGGCGCTCGCGTCGCGCTTGACGAGGTCCTCGAAGCCCTCGATCGTGAGGGCCCGCGCCCACTCGGCGCCCTCGGCCTCCCTCCCGTAGGCCTCGACCATGTAGACGATCGCATCCTGCTTCGTTCGGAACAGCCGCCAGAGATGGCCCTTGCCGCCGCCGACCCGCCGGAGGTTGAAGACCGGATCGGCCGGCGACTGGGGCTCGAAGGTGTTGCGGTGGCCGAAGCGGTCCAGGGTGATCCACGCGGCGGCGATGCCGCGCCCGGACACGACCCGCGCCCGCAGGGATTCCTCGCGGGGGAGCGACTCGACGTCGGTCAGCTGCGGGCCGTAATAGACCTCCACGCGGTCGGTGGGCAACGCGAGCCTGACGGGGATCGGCGGGCCGTCACGCTCGAGGAGCGCCTTCGACGCCTCGCCGAGCCAGAACGCGCCGGGCTCGACGAGGTCGGGCCACGCTTCGACGACCTGGCCCGTGGGGACGAGGGCCCGCCGCCGCGCGATCTCGTCCTTCGCCGTGGAGAGGTAGAGCCGGCTCACGGGACGCGGACGAAGCCCTCCATGAGCCGGCGCGCCGTGCGGTAGACGGTCACCCGCTCGGCCCAGGGCGCCCCGTCACTGACGCGCACCGCGGCGTCGATCGGCAGGACCCCCGACGGATGGCCCAGTCGCACGTCGCCGCTCACGGACGGGACACATTCACGGACCACGGTGCCTTCCACGCGGGCGGCGACCGCGAGGCACATGGCGGCGGTCAGCGCGAACGCGCGGTGGCAGTTGCCCATCGAGATCACGCGGGCGAGGAGGTCGACCTGATCGAGCCGGTACCGCGCGCCGTCGAGAGCCGTGAAGTCCACTGGCGGCGTCACGACCGCGACCTTGGGCACCGCCGAGCTTCCCGGGATCCCCATGCGGCGCGCCGCCTCGACACGGATCGCCTCGAGGCGGGCCGCCAGCGAACGGTCGGCGTCGATCGCTTGCGGTGTCTCGGTCCCGGCGAGGCCGAGGTCCTTGGCGCGGACGAAGACGACGGGATTCGTCGCATCCACGAGCGAGGCCTCGATGCCGTCCACCACGTCGCGCGGGTTCCCCGTGGGGAGCAGGCGTCCGCTGCCCGCGCCGCCCGGGTCGAGGAAGTCGAGCGCGATCCGGGCGCCGCGGCCCGGGACACCCGCGAGCTCGAAGTCGCCCGCCACCTGAGCCTCGCCGTCTTTCACGGGGACGTGGGCGACGATGAGCTTCCGCGTGTTGGTGTTGTGGATGCGTACGCGCGTCTCGCCCTCGACCGCCGGGAGGAGGTGCTCGTCGATGGCGAAGGGCCCGACGGCGGAGGAACAGTTGCCGCAGTTGCCCTTGTAGTCCACGACGGGCCTCGTCACCTCGACCTGCGCGAAGGTGTAGTCCACGTCGGCCTCCGGGTGGGACGTCGGCCCGACGATGCACGCCTTCGAGAGCGACGAGATGCCGCCGCCGAGCCCGTCGAGCTGGCGGCCGTAGGGATCCGGGCTCCCGAGCGCCGCGAGGAGGATCCGATCGCGCTCGGCGCCCATGCCCGGCAGATCGGCGGCGCGGAAGACGAGGCAGCGGCTCGTCCCGCCCCGCATGTAGACGGCGCGGACGCGTCGTTGCGTCACGGGCCGCCCTTGGACGTGTGGGCGAGGAGCCCGCCCGCGAGGAGGATGTCGCGCTCGCGGGCCGTCAGGACGCAGGAGGCCGAGAAGCGCCGGCCCCGGCGCGTGTCCAGGATGCTCACGCGGTCGCCGGCGGCGAGTGCCTGCCTGAGGCCGTCGAGGCGCAGCCGGTCGTCACGCTCGAGCGCGTCGTAGGCCGACGGATCGTCGAACGTGAGCGGAACGACGCCCCAGTTGATCAGATTCGCCCGATGGATCCGCGCGAACGACTTGGCGAGCACCGCGCGCACGCCGAGGTACATGGGGCCGATCGCCGCGGCCTCGCGCGAGGACCCCAGGCCATAGACCTCGCCCGCGACGACGATCCCGCGTCCGGCCGCCTTGGCGCGCGCGGCGAACTCCGGGTCGACGTACTTGAAGCAGAACTCGGCGATCGCCGGAATGTTGGAGCGGAAGACGAGCACCGCGGCACCGGCGGGAGAGATGTCGTCGGTCGATATCTTGTCGCCGAGCTTCAGCAGCACGGGCGCCTCGAGACGCTCGGCCACGGGCTCGCCGAGCGGGACCGCCTTGATGTTGGGCCCGCGGATGACCTCGCCCTGGCCGTCCGGCGTGACGAGCCCGGCGCTCGAGGCGGCGAAGCTCTCGGGCAGATAGAGGGAGGCTGGCGTGCCCGCCGTCCGCGGATCGGTGATCGCGCCCGTCAGCGCGGACGCCGCCGCCGTGACCGAGGAGGCGAGGTAGACCTCGTCGCCTTTCACGCCGCTCCGGCCCGGGAAGTTCCTGTTGAACGCGCGAAGACTCTTCGTGCCGGCCGCCGGCACGTGGCCGATGCCCGCGCACGAGCCGCACGTCGGCTCAGAAATCAGCGCGCCGGAGGCGAGGAGGTCGGCGAGCAGCCCCTCGCGCGCCATGGTCTCGAGGATCCTGTGGCTCCCGGGGAACAGGACGAACGAGACGTCGGGGTGCACGTGCCGACCCTGAAGCACCTGCGTGACCGCCCACATGTCCTCCCACGAGCCGTTGGTGCACGAGCCCACCATCACCTGCTCGACCTTCGTCCCCTCGACCTCCGCGACGGGCACCACGCGGTCGGGCGAGCCGGGCAGCGCGACGAGGGGCGTGACCGCGGCGAGGTCGAGCTCGAAGCGGTCATCGTACTGGGCGTCGTCGTCCGCCGCCTGCGAGGTCCACGCGTGCTTCCGATGGAGGCGACGGAAGTAGTCGCGGGTGACCGCGTCCGATGGGAAGACGCTCGTCGTCAGCCCGAGCTCGGCCCCCATGTTGGCGAGGGTCATCCGCTGCGGGAGCGAGAGCGCGGCGACCCCGGGTCCGGCGTACTCGAAGATCTTCCCCGTGCCGCCACGGACGCTGAGACGGCGCAGGAGCTCGAGAATCACGTCCTTCGCCGTCACCCACGGCTGGAGCTCGCCGGTGAGCCACACGCGCACGACCTCGGGCATCGTGAAGGGGTAGGGGCCGCCACCCATCGCGACGGCGACGTCGAGGCCACCCGCGCCGATCGCCAGCATGCCGGCGGCGCCGCAGAGCGGCGTGTGGCTGTCGGTGCCGAGCAGCGTCTGGCCGGGCACCGAGAAGCTCTCGAGGTGCACCTGGTGGCAGATGCCGTTGCCGGGCTTGGAGAAGATCGCTCCGTAGCGGCGCGCGGCGGTCTGGAGGTAGCGGTGGTCGTCGGAGTTGCGCGAGTCCACCTGGTAGACGTTGTGGTCGATGTAGGTGACGACGCACGGCGGCACGACGCGCGGGAAGCCCATGGCCTCGAACTGGAGCCACGCCATCGTGCCGTTCGTGTCGGTGAGGAGCGCCTGGTCCACGGCCAGACCGATCTCCTCGCCGGCGACGGGCTTGCCCGCGGCGAGGTGCGATTCGATGAGCTTCCGGGTGAGGCTCTTAGCCATTGTAGCGGGGTCCGCTAGCCCGGCTCCGACCGTGGGTGGCCGGCCTCAGGCACGCTTCTCCACCGACACGAACGCGCGCCGCTTCGGGCCGACGTACTCGCCGCGCGGGCGGATGAGCCGGTTGTCGTCGTGCTGCTCGAGGATGTTCGCCGTCCAGCCTGCGATGCGTCCCGCCGCGATCACGGGCGTGAAGAGATCCACGGGGATGCCGAGCGAGTAGAAGAGGGGCGCCGAGTAGAAGTCCACGTTCGGGATGAGCCCCTTGGCGGCGTTGATGCGCGCGTGGAGCTTGACGGCCATCTCGTACCACTTGAACTGGCCCGACTGGCGGCAGGCCTCCTCGGCCATGCCGCGCAGGATCGCCGCCCGCGGGTCGCCCGCCTTGTACACGCGATGACCGAACCCCATGAGCCGCCGCTTCTCGGCGAGCGCCCGCTCGGCGAAGGCGTCCACGTGGGCGACCTCGCCGATCTCCATCAGCGTGCGCATGACCGCCTCGCCCGCGCCCCCGTGGAGCGGGCCCTTGAGGGCGCCCACGCCGCCCGCCACGGCCGAGTGCATGTCCGACTGCGTCGAGACGATGACGCGCGTCGTGAAGGTCGAGGCGTTCAGCTCGTGCTCGGCGTAGAGGGTGAGGCTCGCGTCGAAGGCCTTGGCCGTCACGGTGGACGGACGCCTGCCCGTCAGCATGTAGAGGAAGTTGGCGGCGTGCCCGAGGTCCGGCGCGGCGGGGATCGGCGACTGGCCACTCCGCACCCGGTGGTGGGCGCAGATCGCCGTGGCGATCTGGCTCGTGAGCCGCACAGCCTTCCGGAGGTTGGCCGCGTGCGAGTTGTCGGTCGCGTCCGGATCGCGCATACCGAGGAACGCCACCGCCGTCTGGAGGGCGCGCATCGGATCGGTGTCCTTCGGCGTGAGGCGGAACGTCTCGACGAGCTCGCGCGGAATGTCCCGCGCCGCGATGAGGGCGACCGTCGTGCGGTCGAGCTCCCCCGCGGTCGGCAGGTCGCCGTGCCAGAGCAGGTGGGCGACTTCCTCGAAGCTCGCGTGGCGCGCGAGATCGGTGATGTCGTAGCCGCGGTAGGCCAGGCGGCCGTGGGTGCCGTCGAGGTCGCAGAGCTGGGTTGGGGCGGCGACGACCCCCTCGAGTCCCCGGATGAGCTGGGAGCTTTCTCTGTCCATGGGCGCGCCTCTCGGAGCTAGGGTAGCTGGATGGTA
>WNEX01000816.1_pt1 | contig 18513 bp, 18 predicted proteins | sample 5399841 | NCBI WGS metagenome assembly WNEX01 (sample SAMN13153337, study PRJNA577476) | soil metagenome | isolation source: 40 cm grassland meadow soil 2 days after 1st rain plot 5 | place: USA:California | collected 2015-09-18 | reverse complement strand
AGTTGACCGACCAAATAGAGCGAGCCGGTGATGAAAATGGCGTCTTCCGGGGCGGCTACCGCAAGAATGTGTTCGAGGGCCCGCTCGGCGTCGGGGATCACGGAAAAACGCGCGGCATGATGGCCGGCAATTTCGGCGAGTTGCGCGGCGGAGACGGCCCGCACGGTGCGCGGCACGGTGAAGATAACTTCCGCGGCGTAGGGGAAAAGAAGGCCGGCGACTTCGTCCACGGCTTTGTCGCGAAGGGCAGCGTAGAGCAACCATATTTTGCGGCCTGAGAAGTTTTGCTCGAGGAAATAAGCGATTTCGCGGGCGGCGCCGGGATTGTGAGCGCCATCGAGATAAATGTCGGGCGAGGATTGCAATTTTTCGAGGCGTCCTGGCCAGACGGTGTTGGCGATCCCTTGCGTGATCGCCTCATCAGGAATGCGAAAGCCACAGTTTTGAAGTTGCCTCGCGGCAGCGACGGCGTTCAGGGCATTCTGCAACTGGAAGCGGCCCGGAAGGCTCGGGGCGATTTCAAAGACTGTCCGGGAGCTCGCTTCGATGACTGGGCAGCCGAGACTCTGGGCGCGAGCGAGAACCACTTCGCGGGCTTCCGGCCGCTGTTCGGCGAGGACGACAGGGACATCGGGTTTCAAGATCCCGGCTTTTTCAGAAGCGATTTCCCTTAGCGAATGGCCGAGGAAGTTTTCGTGGTCGAAATCGATGCGCGTGATGATGGTGACCAGGGGCGAAAGAATGTTGGTGGCATCGAGGCGGCCGCCGAGTCCGACTTCGAACACTCCAAACTCAACGCGGTCGCGGGCGAAGGATTCAAATGCCATGGCGGTAACACATTCGAAATAGGTGGGATGCGCGCGCAGTTTGCCGGTGGCAAGCAGTTCTTCGATCAGCGCTTGAATACGCGTAAAGGTTTCTGCAAACGATGCATCGCTGATTTCCTCGCCGTTAATGCGGATGCGCTCGTTGATTTTTTCGAGGTGTGGCGAAGTATTCAGGCCAGTGCGCAAACCAGCGTGGCGAAGGATGGATTCGAGGAACGCAGCGGTAGAACCCTTGCCGTTGGTGCCTGCGATATGGGCACTTGGATAGGCGCGGTCAGGGCGGCCGAGGCGCTCGGAGAGGGCGGCGATATTTTCAAGATCGAACTTTGCGGTGGCAGCCTGCGTCGGCGCGGCCAATTCGCGGCCAAGGGAAAGCAAATAGCGGACCGCGGCCTCGTAATTCATGTTAGGTCAAGAGCAAGTCGAGGGAGCTGGCGATAAACGACTTGAGCTCCTTGCGGTGGACCACGGCGTCGAGGAAGCCGTGTTCGAGCAGGAATTCGGAACGCTGAAAGCCTTCGGGGAGTTTCTGGCGGATGGTCTGCTCAATGACGCGCGGGCCGGCAAAACCAATGAGCGCGCCCGGTTCGCCGATGTTGAGGTCGCCGAGCATGGCAAAGCTGGCGGTGACGCCGCCCGTGGTGGGATCAGTGAGGACGGAGATATAGGGCAGCTTTTCGTCATCGAGGCGCGCGAGGGCGGCGGAAACTTTGGCGAGCTGCATCAGGCTGATGGTGCCTTCCATCATGCGCGCGCCGCCGGAACAGGAAATGGCGATGAATGGCTGACGTGTTTCGATGGCCAGCTCGATGCCGCGCGTGACTTTTTCGCCGACCACTGCGCCCATCGAGCCGCCGATGAAACCAAATTCCATGGCGCACATAACGACGGGCCGGCCGTTGAGCTGACCCTCGGCGGTGATGACGGCGTCGTTCATCCCGAGCTTTTTCTTGGCTTCCCGCAGGCGCGCGGCGTAGGGCTTGGTGTCCACGAACTTGAGCGGGTCGGTGGAGGTCATGCCGGCGTCGTGCTCGGTCCAGCGGCCGTCGAGGAGCATTTCCAGGCGCTGCTTGGAATTCATTTTGAAGTGGAACTGGCACTTGGGGCAGACAAAGAGATTCGCTTCGAGGTCCTTGCGGAAGACGATCGTGCGGCAAGACTCGCACTTGACCCACAAGCCTTCGGTGCGCACACGGCGCTCTTCGGGCGGCGTAGTTTGTTCGATCGATTTTTTGTCGCGCTTGAACCAGGCCATGGAAGAAGTTGACAGCCGAATGTTTAAAGTCGAAAGTCCTCAAACCTTGAATTGATGCCAAGCCGCAGCGCTTGAGATCCTTCAGCGAACCTTATCGGTTCGTCACAGGAGGAGAGCGCCGGGAGGCTCAATCACGGTGTTAATAGTCGATTCCCCGCTGAGCCAGTATACCCTTGGTATAGGGGTGTTTCACCTCGCGCATCTCGGTGACGAGGTCGGCGAGCTCGACGAGCTTGGGATGGGCGTTGCGGCCCGTGCAGATGACGTGGACGCGCTCGGGGCGATTCTTCAGCGCTTCCACAACTTCGTCGGGATCAAGCATTTTGTAGCTGATGGTGTAGTTGATTTCGTCGAGGACGACCAGGTCGTACTTGCCGCCGTAGATAGCGTCGTGCCCGGCTTGCCAGCATTCCTGCGCGAGCTTGATGTCTGCGGGATCGGTTTCGGCGCCGCCGATTTTCACGAAGCCGCGTCCCATGGGACGAATTTCAAATTTGTCATCGCCCAACATTTTGGCGGCGTCGAGCTCACCGTAATGCCAGGAACCCTTGATGAACTGCACCATCAGCACCCGCAAGCCCTGCCCTACGGCGCGAAAGGCAGTGCCCAGGGCGCAGGTCGTCTTGCCCTTGCCCGGCCCGGTGTAAACGATGAGGAGCCCTTTTTCTTCCGACATAGTTTGGCGATTCGGTGAACTCTTTCAAAGCGCGTCGAAAAGATTAGAGTTTGCGGAGTCCGATAGCAAAGGTCAAGTTGGTCAAGGAAAGTCTAGGCGAGTTGCAGGCGTTTCACGAGTTCTTCAGCGGTCGCGGAGATACGCGTTCGTGAACCGGACGAGAGCTCGCGGCCCTGGACGGAATTTTTGTCGCGGAGGACGATCCAGAGGCCCGGGCGATAGGTTTCGTCATCGCCCGGGCAGATGGCGCCGGTGAATTGGGCGAGTTCGAGGCTCGTACCGCTTAGCAGTTCGGTAAGGATGCCACGGGCGTCGTCGACGAGGTCGCGAAAACCCTGAGAGACAAGAATGGCATCCACATTGCGCGGAGTGGGGTGTTCAAGCTGGTTGAGATCGTAATCGGGCAAGGGCTTTTCCAGCGGGATTTCGATAGTGGCAGAAGGTTGCTCTTTGTCTGCTGTGACTCGAATGGCCATGGTGGATATGGTTTTACACTACGCGGGCTATTTCGGATAGGGGCTGCCGGAGAGAATGGCGAAGGCGCGGTAGAGTTGCTCGGCGAGCATCACGCGGGCGAGCTCGTGGGAAAATGTCATGGCGCTGAGAGAAAGCTTCTGATGGGCGCGCTGCCGGAGCGCCTCCGGAAAACCGTCTGCATCGCCGCAAAGGAAGACGAGCTCGCGAGTGCCGCGATCGCGGAGTTCGCCGAGCCATTGGGCAAGCACGTTAGAATCGAGGTTCTTACCGGCGGCGTCCAGAAGGACGACGGTCGCGGCTCGGTCGGCATCGAGTTTCTTAAGGGCGGCATGGGCATCACGGACTTCGGCAATTTCGATAGGGCATGACCGGCTGATGCGTTTTATATAGTCATCGAAGACGGCGCGCATTTCCGGGCGGCGAGTTTTTCCGAGCATGAGCAGACGGAGCTTCACTTCAAACCGTATTTCTTGCGCTTCTCGAGAAGAGTCTTGCGGCTGATGCCAAGGGCTTCAGCGCAGCGGCTGATCTGGTAACGCGTTGCTTCGAGGGTGGCGGTGATGACTTCGCGTTCAACTTCCTCGAGGGACCGGAGCCCGGCGAGCGGGCTGGCAGCGCCAGACGCGGCGGCGCGCAAATTTTCAGGAAAATTTTCAGGCTCGAGGATGTCGCGCTCGGCAGCAGCAGCTCCGCCGGCAGGACGTGAGAAAACCAGTGCACGCTCGAGAGCGTTGCGGAGTTCGCGCACATTGCCGGGCCAGGCGTACGCAGCAAGCATCCGCCGGGCCGAATCGCTCAATTGCGCATTCGGGCGCGCGTGAATGGAACGAAGGATCGCAAGAAGATGTTCCGCGAGAGGGAGGATATCGACGCGGCGCTCACGAAGCGGCGGAACCTCAAGAGTGAGGACGTTCAGCCGGAAATAAAGGTCTTCGCGAAAGCCGCCGGATTTCACCGCGGCGGGAAGATCGACATTGGTAAGAGCAATCAGGCGCGCTTCGATGTGCAGGGTTTCTGTGCCGCCGAGTCGCTCGAATGCTCGTTCCTGCAAGACCCGCAGAAGTTTCCCCTGCGCTGCGGGCGAGAGCGCGGCGACTTCATCGAGAACTATCGTGCCATTGCCGCCTAGTTCGAGGCGGCCCAGCTTGCGTTCGACCGCGCCTGTAAACGCACCTCGTTCGTGGCCGAAAAGTTCGCTCTCGACAAGCTGCGGTGGAAGGCTGGCGCAATCGATTTTCAGGAACGGGGCGTCCCGGCGCGGGCCGAGCTCATGAACGAGACGCGCGAGGTGATCCTTGCCGCTGCCGCTTTCGCCGCTAATCAAGAGCGTGGCGGGAGCAATCGCGACTTTCTGTGCGAGTTCAAGAAGCCGTTGCGATGCGGGATCCGCGGAGATCCACGGCAATCGTTCCGCGGTCATTGCCGCGAACGGCCGCTTTGCGGCCGGCCAGAAACGGCTTCGCCGGAAAAGTGTTCCTGCCTGAAGGCTGAATCAGACAGGTCTCGTTCGCCAGAAGGGCCGTCAGGCTGGTCGCGGATCTCAAGCTTGGGAGCCATACGCCAGAGACGTTCGAGATCGTAGTAGCGCCGGGCCTGTTCACTGAAAACATGTACGACGAAGCCGCCGAAATCCAGCAGCGCCCATTCGGCGGAGCGATGCCCCTCGCGATGCTCGGGCGAGCGGCCGAGATTTTTATGGAGCTGGGCTTCGATTTCGGTGCAGATGGCCTGGACCTGCGGCGTGCTGAAGCCGGTGCAGATCACAAAATATTCGGTGAAGGCGCCGGCCGCCGTAAGGTCCAGCACAGTGATGCCTGCGGCTTTCTTTTCTTGTGCGGCTTCGACGGCCAGGCGGACGCCCTGTGGCAAAGATTCGAATTTCACCGGTATAAGCCCTGTTTGAGAATGTATTCCTCGACGCGCGCGGAAACAAGCCCATGGATGGACTGGCCGCGGTGCGCCTGGCGCCGAACGTCCGTGGCGGAAACTTCGCTGGACACGTTTTCGAGCAGATAGATAGTGGACTTGTGAAGGTGCGCGATAACCTGGGAAGGCTGATCGGCTTCCTTTTTTGCGTCCGGCCTGGCGATCAAGTCTGGTGGAATGACCAGGCGCAGCGCTTCCGGGCGGATACCCGGGCGATTGGCAATGATGAAGTCGCAAAGCGTAAGCAGCGTTTCATATTCCTTCCACATGGGGATGTCCAGGAAGGCGTCGGCGCCAATAATAAAAAAAACCCGATCGCCATGGTAAACGTGGCGGAAATAGCGCACGGTGTCCACGGAATAGTGGAGCTGCGTGCCGCTGAAGTCCTCGCCGGCTTCGGCAAGCGAGGGAACAAAATGCGGATGCTCAGTGCATGCGAGCGAGACCATCGCAAAGCGGTGCGGGAACGGCGCGAGGTGCTGCTTCAGCTTGTGCGGCGGCCGGCTCGCGGGAATGAAGTGAAGCTCGTCGAAATTGAACCGCCGGTCGGCAGCTCGCGCAACGGAAAGATGGCCGTTGTGGATGGGGTCGAAGGAACCGCCGAAAATCGCGATGCGGCGAGGATGATGCTTTGCAGCAGTGCGATGCGCTTGCGCTGTGGTCAATGAGGCTCCCAAAAAAAGTGCCGCCAGCCAGGACTACACCAAGGCCGCGTGTGACACAGGTAATTCTCTCACGAATCTTGTTCCTTCTTTGTGGCCACCGTGGGACGTTCAACCGAAGCGGTTAACGGTTGCTCGTCCCCAGTCGCAGCAGGCAGCGTGTTGATAGAGGAATCGTGAGTAGGGCGAGGTATTTTATCCAAGGCATCGGCGATGGAGCGAACTAAATCTTTCACACCGTCGCCCGCAACCGCGGAAATGGAGTGGAATTCGAGGTTGCGCCTCTTGCAGAAATCACGAAGCGCTTCGAGACGCGCGCGATCGGTCGTGGCATCCAGTTTGGTGGCGACAACAATCATCGGTTTTTCGATGAGAGATGCGCTAAAGGCTTCCAGTTCGCCGTTGATGATCTCAAACGAACGGACCGGATCGTCGGCGTTGGAGTCGCTCGTGTCGATGAGATGGACGAGCAGTCGCGTGCGTTCGACGTGGCGGAGAAAACGGATACCCAGGCCCGCCCCCAGGTGTGCGCCATCAATAAGACCGGGGAGGTCGGCGACGACGAAGGTGCGGCCAAGTTCGGCCGTGTCCGCCGGTGCCTCCGTCGGCGTTGACGACGCCGAGATTCGGCTCGAGCGTGGTGAATGGATAGTTCGCAATCTTGGGACGCGCAGCGGAAATCACAGAAATCAAAGTGGACTTGCCCGCATTGGGGTAACCGACCAGGCCGACGTCGGCCAGAAGTTTCAGCTCCAGGCGAAGATGCCGCTCTTCGCCGGGAAATCCGTCCTCATGTTCGCGCGGAGCCTGATGCCAAGGCTTGGCAAAGTGTTGATTGCCGCGCCCGCCGCGTCCGCCGTGTGCGATCAGGACGCGTTGGCCCGGGTTGGCGAGATCAGCGATGGTCGCGCCTTGTTCGTCAAATACCAGCGTGCCTACAGGAACTTGCAGGATCATGTCCTGGCCGGAGTGGCCAGTGCAGTTGGAGCCTTCGCCGTGGCGGCCCCGCTCGGCCTTGAATTCGCGATTGTAGCGGTAGCGCAGCAGCGTGTTGTCGTTTGGATTGGCTTCCAGATAGATGTTGCCGCCGTGGCCGCCATCGCCGCCGGAGGGACCTCCGCGTGGAACGTATTTCTCGCGCCGGAAGGCCACGCAACCGTTGCCGCCGCCACCGGCCTTCACGAAAATTTTGGCTTCATCAACGAACACAGGAACAAAACTCCCTAAGAGCCGACTGGCCCGGCGGCGTTATCGGCCAGCAGCCGCATGGAAAAGAAAAACGCGGTCCAATGGCCGGACCGCGGAAGCGAAAACGGGCGGACTAAATTCTCCGCAAAATGCAGCCAGGAACGCAACTAATTCGCTGCGGTCTTGGCTTGCTCTGCGGGCGTGACGCTGATAAAGCGGCCGTGACGGCCCTTGTCTTCAAACTTCACGAATCCGGTGACCATGGCGAAGAGCGTGTCGTCTTTCCCCTGACCGACGTTTTCTCCCGCTTGATGCTTCGTGCCGCGCTGCCGCACCAGAATGGTGCCCGCGTTGACGAGCTGCCCGCCAAACCGCTTGACGCCCAGCCTCTGTCCGTGTGAATCGCGGCCGTTTGTCGAGGAGCCGCCGCCTTTCTTATGTGCCATGAGCTAATCCTTTTTCGAGAAACTGCCGGGTAGAGGCCCAGCGGAATGTGAAGAGCTACAGCTTGATATCGCTGACTTGCACGGCCGTATAATTCTGCCGATGGCCGCGCGAAATCTTGTACTGATTGCCCTTTTTGAACTTGAGCACGGTGAGCTTCTTGCCACGGCCCTGCGAGACGATTTTCCCGCTCACGGAAGCTTTGCCGGCATCGGCGCCCAGTACCATCTTCTTGTCGTCCGTGTGGACGGCCAGGACGGAGCCAAAATTCACTTTTTCCCCTACTTTGCCATCGACCCGCTCGATGCGGATGGTGTCGCCGGGCGCGACGCGATACTGCTTTCCCCCGGTCTGAATAACGGCGTACATCGATCCTCCAAGAGCTAAAGACAAACTCTGATTATAGAGGTTCCTGGCTAGGGTGGTCAATGGAATTACCGGTGTTACGAACACGCAAATTCAGGCGACGATAGAGACCATTGCGAGCACGTGAAGGCCAAGTGTGGTGTCGCCCGTGACCCTGACTTGGGCCCGCGCGGATTCTGTATCAATGCCCTTGGTGCAGATCCGCCAGGCTATCTCTTGAGGAATAGTGACTTCGCAAACGGCCCGGCTGAATGGCTCCCCGATGAGCTGCCACGAATCCTCGGAGCGATAGAGGTGCCAGATGCCGCCGCATTCGCCGACAACGCTAATTTCCACCAGTGTTCCCGGCTTGGCAGGCACGTTGCGATACGTGAACGGCAAAGCCTGCAGGAAGCAATCGAGAACGGGATGATAGAGCTCGCAGGTCATGATTCCGGACCGGCTCACCGCCAGGCGGATCTGCTGTTGATGGTGCCAGCGCTCGGTGAATTCCCGCGCAGTGTCAAACCAGTTTGGAGATTTTTGTTCGCCGGCCCGGCTCACGCCATACGAAGCAATCGCATACGGATCGCGCGAGGCGTGGTATTCCGCCAATGATTTGGTAGCGGCTTCCAGTAGTCCAATTAAGACTACTGGACTTAACCGACGATATACGGTAACGCCTTCGCAATTCAAGCGGTTGATGAACGCCGCCAAATCAGCCGTGGAAGGGCTTGCCGGGCTTTCCGCCACGTACCGATCTCGACCGACGGAAACTCCGCGTAGCGCGGTGTCCAAGAGATGTGCCGCGACCTCTTTGACTCTCCATTTGGGCGATACAGTCTGTTTTTCCCAGTCGCCCGGAGCAAGTGAACGAAGAAGCTCGATCAGCTTTCCGTCGAGTTTTGGAAAGAGGTGCGCGGTCAGAATCGGCGGTAAAAGTCTTAGCTTGGTTTTCGAGGACGGTTCGGGCACGGAAGAAATCCTCACATTGACCTCAGCGAAAAGCAACCCTCGCGGGGATTAAGGCGATGCTCTGCCCTCGCCGAACCAGGGAGGCTTGGCTCGAACGTCTTGCAACTTTCCGCGCGCTCAGGTGTTAAGTGAGTAGGGATTTCAGCATCAGCTGGGAAACCTGAACGAGTTACGGTCGTTTGCGGTCGAAGTGATGGACTTCAGAAGGGTCCAAACATGGGTTATCTAAGAATTCTTGCTTTGCTCGGTATCTGTTTAGGTTCGGCATCTTTCGCCCATGCCCAGAGAGTGATCGTCGGCGTTGGAGTTGGCCCGGCGTATGTAGGGCCGGCCCCGGTCTGCGCTTATGGCTACTATGGTTATTACCCGTATGCCTGCGCGCCGTATGGCTATTACGGCCCTGACTATTTCGTCGGCGGCGTTTTCATCGGGGCGGGCCCTTGGTTCCACGGCTACTACGGACATCGCGGTTACTACGGTCGCGGTTTCTATGGGCGCCCAGGCTTTCACGAACACGTCTTCCTAGACCGGGGATTCGGTTCTCGCGGCCGTGGGTTTGAGCACGAAGGCTTCCGCGGTGATCGTGGTTTCCACGGTGGTGGCGGCTTCCATGGGAGTGACCGAGGATTCCACGGAGGAGGCGGTTTCCATGGCGGGGGTGGCCACGGAGGCGGGCGTCGCTAGTAACGAATTTGTCTCATTCCCACCAAGAAACTTGCACGGCCGGCAGGAATCCCCGCCGGCCGTTTCGTTTTGGTGCTCCCCTAAACGCGAATTCCCTACGCGCAGACACCTTCGTCCGTGGGCTGGGGAAACTGCTGCGAAAACCAAAAAGAATATTGCGTGGCGCCATGCGTTTGATAATGCTCCAGCCGCTCGCGGCCCTCGGCAACAGAAGGAACGTGGCCGACCGGAATCCACCACAGGCAGTAGGTAGGCTTGTCCGCTTTTTCAAACCACTTGGCGCGATCGCGCAAGACCTTCATGTGATTTGATTTGTAAGCAAAGTCGCGCAACGCCTCGGCGGACTCCCAAACAGACATATTTACGATCACAAAAGGGTCATCGTTGTAGGCAATGTCGGTGGCGTTGCCGGACTCTGACTGGAGCCGCCACACGAATCCCGGAGCCTTGTCCGCGAGCGCATTGATAGGGTCGAGGTGGGCAACGAATTCGGCGATCTTTGGGTCGTCTAGCGGTGCGATCAGACGTCCGATATTGATTTGCGCGAGGTGATCGTTCATGGCGGGCTCCTGGAGTTTCCCTCCGAAAGACGCTTCAGAAATCGAAACGGTAGCCGAGAATCATTTTCGCGAGAAGGTGATCCGTCGCGCGCGTCACGCCCACTCCCACCCCAAAATTGACTTCCCACTTGGGCGATAAATTCAGGTCAATGGCAGGAAGAATTTGCTGTTGCTGCTGGCTGATCGGGTCGAAGCCTGTGACCGGACCCAGCGAGCCGTAATACTCAATGCCCCCCGCGATTCTCTTGGTGAAATCGTAGCTGAACTTGAAATTGGGCGAGAACACCTGCCCCTGATTTACGCCCGGGCCATGAAACGACCGGTCAAACGTGGGATTGAAGGACAGATACCACCTGCCGATCTGCTTGTCCACGATGGGCCGAATCTCCCACGTCCAAGTATCGGCAGAATATCGGCGGCTCTGCCAGCCGATTTCGTTCGAGAGGCTGATTCCTACGGGCCAGTGCCACTTCGGAGGAACGCGCACGCGGGGACGGATGTGGCTGCCGACATAATCCCAGCCCTGACCGTTCTTAGCGGAAGTAAAAATGTAAAACCCGGTCTCGAACCAGTCATTGAAGCCATGAGTGATCTCGATGGTTTCGTGCAGCTGGTGGTTCGTGGGAAGCGTGCCGTCATCGGTGGATTTGGAACCCTGAAACGTGAAATTGGAATGCAGCTCCACCATAGTGTGGCGAGGCTCCACGGTTTCGTACGGGTACACCTGGATTTCGTAGTTCCCCTGCGCGTTGGCAGGCAACGGCAAGGCCGCGCACACAAGCAAACAAAATGTGATCCAGATTGCAATCCACCAGCGCATATTCAATTCCCGTAAGCTGGCCAGCGTAACTCAGCCTTGTCGCAGGGCAAACCGGAATAGATGCCGGAATCAGGCGTGGGGGTGCGCCTTGTCATAGATATCCATCAACTGGCGGATGGAAGCGTGGGTGTATTTCTGGGTCGTGGAGAGTGACTGGTGGCCGAGAAGTTCCTGGATGGCGCGGAGATCGGCCCCATCGGCAAGCAAATGGGTCGCGAACGCGTGACGCAACGAATGTGGATGCAGATCCCAGTTAACGTTGGCGATGCGCACGTATTTTTTCACAATGCGTCCAACAGAACGCTGCGTAAGGCGCCGGCCTGAATAATTTAGAAAGACGGCTTCCACATTCGGCCCCTGCTTATTGCTCGCCCGACCCGTTTGCTCCAGGAGGAGCCGGCGCACCGGCCAGTATTTTTCCAGGGCTTCCTGAGCCTTGGCTCCGTAAGGAACAATGCGTTCCTTGCTGCCCTTGCCGCGCACGCGGAGAATGCGCTCTTTTTGGTCCATGTCGGTCAGATTGAGGCCAGTCAGTTCGCTCACGCGTAGGCCGGCGGCGTAGAGAAGTTCCAGGAGCGCCCGGTCGCGACGAAGGAGCAGGCCCTCCCCAGCCTTCGCGGAATTAGTTTGCTTACGTTCCGCCTTAGCGTCAGACGCCGGTGTAAGCAACATGGCCTTCTTAGGCATTGTCCGGCCGATAGGTGCGCCATGTCCCGATCCGCCCAGTTGATTGAGGAATCCGTTCATCTCTTCGGCAGAAAGCACCGAAGGGATGCGTTTCGGCAGCTTTGGCGTCGGAACGAGCCGGGCGGGATTCTCCTTCAGATGGCCTTCACGAACGCAATACTTGAAGAACGAGCGCAGGGCCGCAAGCTTCCGTGCGATGGAACTTTTCCTGAGCCCGTAATCGTGAAGATGTGCGACGAATTCACGAATGATCAAGTGCGTGACGCCGGTGAGTCCGGGCGGCCGGGTCCCAGGAGGCGAAAGATAGGCCACAAATTGTTCGAGGTCCTTGCGGTAGTTCAGAACCGTATGCGGCGAGGAATTCTTCACCGACTGAAGGTATTCAAGATATTTCGCAATCGCCTCAATCATTCGTCACAACAGCTCCCGGGGAAAGGCCCAGCAACAGTATAGACGCGGATAAACCCGCGGAAAACAAAATCAAGGCACTGTTTCTTCAGATGCAGGTGGGTCAGGACTTCACCGCTACGGGCACGGGGGCCTCTTCAGGTTGCACTTGTGGCTGGGCTTCAGGAACCAGCTTCTCCCAATCACAGCCTTCTTTGAGGCACGCATGGACGGTGCCAATCTTGGAGCGCTTCTCGACGATGAACGGTGCTCCGCACTTCGGGCATGGCTCGGCAATGGGCATATGGGGTGAGGTGAAATCGCAATCCGGGTAACGCGAGCAGCCGTAAAAAATGCGCGCGCGTCCACGTCCGCCTTTGCCGGCGCTTCCGCGGCGCACGAATTCGCCTTCCTTGCACTTCGGGCATTTAATGCCCAGGGTGATCGGCCGCGTGTACTTGCACTTCGGGTATCCCGAGCACCCGATGAATTCGCCGAAGCGGCCGTGTTTTTTCACCAGGCCGTTACCGCAGAGCGTACATTTCTCATCGAGTGGCTCGTCCGGCTGGTGCGCGATGCGGGTGCCCTGGACAAGGCGGCGCGTGGTCTTGCAGTCCGGATAACCGGTGCAGGCAAGAAACGTGCCGAAGCGGCCGCGTTTTATCGCCATCTCCTTGCCGCAATTGTCGCAATACTCGATCTTGGGTTCTCCGCTGGTTTCTTCAGGAGTCTCAGGTGACAGGTCCTGAATGAAATCGCATTCCGGGTAACGCGAGCAGCCCAGGAAAAAACCGTGGCGGCTGATGCGTTCGAGCAGTTCGCCTTGCCCGCACTTCTCGCACTTTTTCCCGGTGGGGATGCCGGCCTTGTAGGAAAGCATCTCGTCATCGGCCTTGTCGAGGTCGATGACGAATTTTTCCCAGAACTCTCTGACGGCTTCGCGCCACGGCAACTTGCCTTCTTCAATTTCGTCCAGCTCCTCTTCGAGCCGCGCCGTAAATGTCACGTCAAAAATGTCCTCGAAACTCTTGATCAGCAGCGTGCTAACTCGCTCGCCGAGCATGGTCGGTGAAAACCGTCCCTGGTTCTTGGTGACGTATTCGCGCTCGACAAGAGTGGAAATAATCGAAGCGTAAGTCGAAGGACGCCCGATGCCGTCTTCTTCGAGCTCTTTCACCAGTGTTGCATCGTTGTACCGCGGCGGCGGTTCGGTAAAGTGCTGGTCCGGGCGAATCTTGTCGAGCCGCAGGGTTTGCCCTTCCGCAACCTGGGGAAGCGCTCGGCCTTCGCCTTCGTCATCCTTCTCGTCATCCTCGCGATCCGCGATCGACGCGGGCATTTGATAGACGCGAAGGTAGCCGTCGAATTTCTGGACGGAACCCGTGGCGCGGAAGGTGTAATCTCCGGCGTTGATGTCGATAGTGGTCTGATCGAAAATTGCCGGGAGCATTTGCGACGCAACAAAGCGCTGCCAGATCAACTGGTACAACTTGAAAAGGTCTTCGTCGAGATACTTCCGCACGTCTTCCGGCGCGCGCATGGCATCCGTCGGACGCACCGCCTCGTGGGCTTCCTGCGCATCTTTCTTCGATTTGTAGTAGTTCGGCTTTTCCGGAAGGTAATTGCTCCCGAACCGCTCGGGAATCAACTCGCGGACCTGCGCCAGCGCATCGTTCGAGACGTGCACGGAATCTGTGCGCATGTACGTGATCAGCGCGACCGAGCCTTCCTCGCCCAATTCGACGCCTTCGTAGAGTTTCTGTGCCAGCGACATCGTGCGTTTGGCCGTGTACCGCAGCCGGTTGTAAGCCGCTTGCTGCAATTTGGACGTCGTGAAGGGCGGCGGCGGATTGCGCTTCTTTTCTTTTTGCGTGACGCTGGCTACCAGCCACTTCGCTTTACTTACTGCGGCCACAATCTTTTCCGCGGCTTCCTGATTCTTTACTTCAATGTCCTCGCCGTTGTGTTTGAATAGCTTGGCCTCAAACAGCGGCGGCGGCCCCGCATCCAGCATCGCGTGAATCGTCCAGTACTCCTGCGGGAGGAACGCACGAATTTGCTGCTCGCGTTCGACGATCAGCCGCAGCGCCACCGTCTGCACCCGTCCGGCGGAAAGCCCGCGGCGCACTTTATCCCAGAGAATCGGGGAAACCTTATAGCCCACGATGCGATCGAGCACGCGGCGCGCCTGCTGCGCATCCACCAGATTGGTGTCCACTTGCCGGGGGCTATCGAAGGCTGCGCGAATGGCCTTGGGCGTAATCTCGTTAAACGTAACCCGAAAGATTTTCTTTGGGTCGATGGCGACAACTTCTTTCTTCGCCCCGTTTTCTTCTTCCTTCTTGACAGGCTCTTCGGGTGCGGCCTCTTTCTTCTTGAATCTCGAAACGCTAGGCTCCTGCTCGATGAACTTGGCGGGTTTGGAAAGAACCATGGCGAGGTGCGCGGAGATGGCTTCTCCCTCGCGGTCGGGGTCGCCCGCCAGATACACTGCCTCGGCGGAGTGCGCTGCTTTCCTCAGATCGTTGATGACCTTGCCCTTGCCGGCGATGATTTGCAGGGTAGGCTCGAAAATCTTATCGTCGTCGATGCTGATCAACTTCGCAGCCAGCTTTTCCGGCGCCTTCGCTTTCTTGCTTCCTTTGCTGGCTTTCTTTCGCCGTTTCTTTTTGCCGCCCTCTTCTTCGCCGGGCAGACGAATGCCGATCGTTTTCTTGGGAAGGTCCATGACGTGGCCGATGGACGCCTTGACGGTGAAATTCCGCCCCAAATATTTGTTAATCGTTTTCGCCTTTGCGGGCGATTCCACAATAACCAGCGAACGAGCCATATTGCCTTTGTAACTCCGTAATGCTTTTGCGGAGAGGGCGGACCGCGCGGTGTGTGTCCTTCTCGCTACCTTAAGCGCTCTGCCCGAATCCCAAGGGGGTCTACTCTTAGATGCCGTGGTTGCCTTTGTGGATGCGATTCACGCTTGGATGGCGGCCTCGGCTTAACGGCGCGATCCCCTATCTGCTTCTACAGCAAGGGTAGCCAGAACTTCGGAAGAGTTCAAGCCGGAGCGCTCCACGATGTCGTCAATGACCAGCGGTTCCTCGGTATTGAGTAGCTCGTAGAGTTTCTTCTCTGAGCCGTTCAACGCGGCAGCCACCAATAGATTCCGCTGCTCGGCTTCCGGCTTCTCGGCCTGCACCAGGGCGGCACGAACCGGCGTGGGAAGCTCTTCGATGACGTCTGCGGCGCAGGTGACCAGCTTGGCGCCTTGTTGGATGAGCGGTAGTTAGCGTTTGACGTTGAGCGGGCAGGCGAGCCCGGAACTCCTAAGTGCTATCCAGAGGGTTGCGCCGGGTCTTCTTGCAGAATGCCATCGAGTGTCTTCACGAAAAGATCCGCATCGGCTTCCGAGAAAACCAGCGGCGGGCGCAGCTTGATGACGTTGTGATGTGGTCCGTCCGTGCCGGCAAGAATGCCGCAGTCGCGAAGTCGATTGACCACATACGATGCCTGCAACGGCGCTGCCTCGCGCGATTCGCGGTCCAGCACCAAATCGATCCCCAGGAACAGTCCGGAACCGCGCACGTCGCCGATCAATGCATGGCGAGTCTGCAACGCTCTCAAACTCTCGGTCAGATGCTCGCCGACACGCAGCGCATGTTGCTGCAAATTCTCTTCTTCGAGAACATCCAGCACCGCGAGCCCCGCGGCGCAGGCAACAGGATTGCCGCCGAACGTGCTGAAAAACTCCATTCCATTGTTAAAGGAGTCGGCGATCTCCGGGGTTGTAATCACCGCCGCAAGTGGAAACGCATTGCCGATCGGCTTCCCCAGAACGACGATGTCTGGAACAACGCCTTGGGTCTCGAATCCCCAAGAGTGGGTCCCCAGCCGACCGAATCCAACTTGCACTTCGTCCGCGATGCAAACGGCACCCGCCGCACGCACGTGGCGATACACTTCCGCGAGGTATCCCGGCGGAAAAACAATTTGCCCGCCGACGCTTGGCAACGTTTCCGCGACGTACGCGGCGACACTACGGCCTTCGGTTCGCGTGCGCTCCAGGATTTCTGCAACATGCCCCGCATATTTTGCGCCCGCTTGCTTGTCGCTACGGCGATACGGGCCGCGGTAATCGTCCGCAAGCGGCGCAACGTGCACCCACGGCTTTCTGCCACGGCCCCCGGGACCGTCAAATTTGTAGGGGCTGATGTCAATGAGCGTGTTGGTGTGGCCGTGATAGGCGTGTTCCAGCACGATCACGTCTTCTCGTCCGGTATGTGCACGTGCGAGCCGCAAAGCCAGTTCATTGGCCTCGCTGCCAGAATTCACAAAAAAACAAACGCCTAGCGGTTCGGGAAGCAGCCGCGTCAGCCGCTCGGCATAACGGTTGACGTTGTCATGAAGGTAGCGCGTGTTGGTGTTGAGCAGCGCGAGCTGCGCCTGCGCCGCCTGGACCACGCGCGGGTGGCTGTGCCCTACGAGCGGCACGTTGTTGTAAACGTCGAGGTACGCGCGTCCCGTGTTGTCATACAAATACTGCATCCATCCGCGAACGATTTTCAGCGGACGCTCATAAGAGACGCTGAGATTTTCCCCCAGCAAAGCGCGGCGCGCGGCAAGCGTTTCGCTGAGTGCAGGTTCTTTCACTGGAAAGCGGTCGGCCGGAATTCCAAGCAGAAGATTTGGGTCCGGCGATAGGCTCGTCCAGACAGCCCGCTGCGAAGCGTAGGCAACGCCTGGGAAATCTGCGCCAAGTTCAAGCAGATCCAGAATGATTTGGAAATGAACGTGTGGCGTCCACCCGCCGTTTTCATCTGTCGCGCCTACTCGCGCAAACTCTTCTCCGCGTCCGACACGCTGGCCTGGTTTCAGAGCAGTAAGCGTTTCTTTCGTCAAGTGGCCGTACAAGGTGAAAAACTGCTCGCCGCCGCTCATTTCGTGCCTCAAAATGACGAGCGGTCCATAATCCTGCGGCGCTGAATTATTTGCGACGGTGTGTGCAATTCCATCGAGCGGCGCGCGCAACCGTGTCCCTTGCTCGAGGAATAAATCCATTCCCAAGTGTACGGTGCGCCGTTCATCTGTGGGGTTACTGCTCGCGCCGAACAACGAGGAGGTGTAAACCAGTCGCGGCTCGTCGTAACGGCCCACGCCGAAGGCCGCGCCCGCACGCTTCACTGCGACTGACAGCCTCTCCCGCACCTCTGGATCATTGGCCCCGCCGGGCTTGGCGCCCAGAAACGTGCTGCCAACGCTTAAATCGAAAACAAGGCTCGGCGCCGTCCGCGTGTCAACATCCAGAATAGAAGCCGCGGAACCGCCACTTGCTTCCAGCCACTTCGTGATCTCTTCAATTTGCGGAACCGCTGGAAGCCCGCAAGCCGCGCGAAACGTGTAGTGGGCAAATCGCGGATGGATTTTTGCCAGCCGCTCCAAGGCTTCCCACGCGGGCGCTTCACTGACAGTGACGTACGGGTCTTCCGGCTTGACGGTTTTGCGGTGCGCGGAATTGGTGACGCTGACAGCCAGCCGCGCGCCAATCAACGCAAAAAGAACCGAAAGCTCCATCTCATCGAGTGGAAACGCCCGGTGATATCCCGCCACGATCGCCGCCGCAGCCGGCAACGGATCTTCCTTGCCAAGAATGGCGTAAGCGGCGGCAATTGCCGGTTCCGACGTGGTCAGCCCGTGGTGCATGTCGCCAAAATCAATCAAGCCCGCGATCTTTCGCGGCTGCGGCCACGGCTCGCTGACCAGCACGTTGTGGTCATTCGCATCGCCGTAAATCACGCTGCGGCGCAAGCGCGGCAAATTAGGAACCACTTCCGCCTCGTACAGCGCGAGAAATCTTTCGACCAGCGCGCGCCGCTTCGAATCCGCGATGTGCTTGACGTACTCCTTGATCCAAGCCGCGCGCGAAGAATCCCACTTCAGTTCACGATGCGCGGCCGGGTGCGCAAAGGATTGCAGCGCCGCGTCCATCTTGCCCAGAAACCGGCCAAGATCGCCAAGCAACTCCGTCGTATGTGGACGAACCTTCGCCAAAACTGTTCCATTCACAAAGGTGAGTAGCCAGACGAGCCGCGCTGCGCCGTCCGCCACGACAGTCGAAGAAAATAGTTCATCCTGCCGATTGGGAATCACGCGAGGCAAAGGCAATTGAGGTGCACACTGCGCCAGATGCCGCAGCGCCCGGCATTGCATATCGATGAAGGATTGCTCCCGCGCCGGATGCATCACTTTGAGGACGAACCCACGTGCGTCCCCGCATGTCAGGCGGAAATTGTCGTCGTATTCGCCGGGCAGCGCCCGCGCGGCAGCCTCGAGTCCGTAGAATTCGCGCGCCAGGCGAACCGCCTCTGCTTCCGTCACCGAATGAGCTACGCGCGCTTCCAGCAGCATGCGCCAAATCTTATCTGCAACAGCTGGACCGCGTCCATCCCGCAAGGCTCAACCATTTCGCCGAGCTGTCCTGAACGCAAAACCCTCGCTTCTCAGAGCTTCTCTCTCGACTCCTGCACGGAGACCGGTCCATTCACCGTGGACAGCCGGATCGTCGCCGGCCCGTTGCCATATTCGATGCGGCGGTGATCGTCGTCCCAG
>WNEX01000500.1_pt1 | contig 18543 bp, 13 predicted proteins | sample 5399841 | NCBI WGS metagenome assembly WNEX01 (sample SAMN13153337, study PRJNA577476) | soil metagenome | isolation source: 40 cm grassland meadow soil 2 days after 1st rain plot 5 | place: USA:California | collected 2015-09-18 | reverse complement strand
CACCACCGCCACCCGATCGGGCGTGCGGCGCGCCTGCGCCTCGATCAACTCATGCAGGCAGAGATCCTTCAGAGCGAGCACGCGATCAGCTCCTTCATGATTTCATTGGCGCCCGCGTAAATGCGCTGGACGCGGCTGTCGGCCCACATCCGGGCGATCGGATACTCCGTCATGTATCCGTAGCCGCCATGCAGCTGGACGCATTCGTCCACGATGCGGCACTGGCAGTCGGTGAGCCAATACTTCGCCATCGCGGCGGTGATTTCGTCGAGCTGGCCGGCGATGAACCGCTCGATGCAGTGGTCGAGGAACACGCGGCCGATATGAGCTTCCGTCTTGCACTCGGCCAACTTGAAGCGCGTGTTCTGCAAATCGATCAGCGGCTTGCCAAATGCCGTCCGCTGTTTCACGTAGTCGGTCGTGATGGCGACTGCCTGCTCCGCCGTCGCGACCGCCACCACGCCCACGCCCAGGCGCTCGTACGGCAAGCGCTCCATCATCTGATAGAAGCCCTTGCCTTCGGCGTCCCCGAGCAAATTCCCCGCCGGGACGCGGGCATCGTCGAAGAACAGCTCGCACGTGTCCTGACCGTGCATCCCGACCTTGTCGAGCGAGCCGCCGACCCGGTATCCCCGAAGGCCCTTCGTCTCCACGATGAGGAGGGAGATGCCCTTCACCCCGGAGGCGCGCGGGTCCGTCTTCACCGCCAGGCACACGAGGCCGGCGTGTGCGCCGTTGGTGATGAACGTCTTGGAGCCATTGATGACGTAATGCTCGCCGTCGCGACGGGCGGTGGTCTGGATGCCCCGCAGGTCGGAGCCGGCGCCGGGCTCGCTCATGGCGATGGCCGCCACCACCTCGCCCCGCGCCATGAGGGGAAGCCAGCGGCATTTCTGCTCCTCGCTACCGTAAGCCACGATGTAGTGTGCCACGATGCTCTGAATGCCCGAGCCGAAATGCACGCCGGCGTGCGCGAGCTCCTCCAGCACGACGGCGGCGTGGGCGAAGGTCCCCCCGCCGCCGCCGTACGCCTCGGGCAAGTCGGGGAGCAGCATGCCGGTCCCGCCGGCCTTGGTCCAGGCTTCCACGTCGGGACGCTGCTGCTCGCGCCAGCGGGCCTGCTGCGGCACGAACTCCTTCTGGATGAACTGGCGCACGGTCGCGCGGAACATCCGCAGCTCGTCGTTCGCCCACGGGGATTCGTAGGGAACGGAAGACATTATTCCCGGTCACCGATCACGACGGCCGCCACAAACCCGGGGGCCGGAGACAGACTCTCCATGCGCCACCCACAGCAGGCTCCCGGCATCGCCTCGACCCGGAGGATCTCGGCCGGCTCCCCGGGCGCCAGTGACACGTCGAAGCGATCGAGCGGATAGGACAGCCCGTCGCCCAGCGCCTTGATGAACGCTTCCTTGCGCGTCCAGCACTGGAAGAAGCCCAGCGGCCGGTCTCGCGGTGCGAGCGCGCGGTACGCCTGGTTCTCGCGACGGGAGAAAAAGCGGCCGGCGATGTCGTCCGCGTCGCCTAGCACCCGAACGGCTTCGACGTCGACGCCGATCTCGCGTCCGCACGAAAAGGCATACAGCGTGACGTCATCGCAATGGGAAACGTTGAAGCGCAAGTCCGAGTCCGCGAACCGCCGGGCGAGCGCCGGCTTCCCGTGTGCCCCGTAGACCAGCTCGACCGATTCGGGTCGCGTACCCAGCCGCGCCGCGAGCAGCTGCCGCAGTCGCGCACGTCCCACGATGAACCGGTCACGATCGCGATCGAAAAGAAAACGACTCGCCCTCTGTCGCTCGGCGTCCGAGAGCAGCGCCGCCGCCGCCCGGGCGACTTCCCGCCCCAGCACCGGGCGCGTCACAACCACGTCGAACGCGTCGTCGGTGGACGGCGCAGACGCTGCTCGGGCGCGTTGTGTCGTTGGGACCATCGGTTCGCTTCCTCGCCTGTAGGCGATCCCCCTCGCACGACCGAAGCCGCGGGTAAGCCGCCTCCGTGGGGGTGCGCAGAACCCGGGCCACCAGCTTCGTGCGGGTGGTATCCCATTCTGCTGTAACGACATGGCACAACCGCGCGGGACGCGGCGCAAAAGCTGGTCCAGCGAGCCGCCTCTCCGCGTTGGTTGGGGTGTTGCGGAGACGCCTCTTTGTGCGTAGCGCGGTGATGCAGCGATGCGCCACCCATTCATGCGGGCGGCCAGAAGCGGCTGGCCAGCTGGGCCGTGCGCGGATCCGCCGGCACGACCGCTCCATCGAGCGACGCCATCGGCACGATGCCCCGCACGGCATTCGTCAGAAACACGCTCCCCCGAAGCGCTTGCGGCCGGTACCGGCCCTGCTCCACGCGCTGCACGAGCTCGAGCACGCGCGCCCGCCCGATCCCGGGCAGGATACCGAGATCGAGCGCCGGCGTGTGCAGCGCGTCGCCTTCCCACCAGAACACCGTCCACACAGTGCCCTCCGCCACCCAGCCGTCGTGGGTGAGCAGCAGCGCGTCGTCAGCCTCCGCCACCTCGGCTTCTTTGCCCGCATCCGCGAAGCAGTCCCGCTCGGTGGTCTTGTGGGGATAGGGGCGGTGCGGCTCGGACGCGGTGATCACCGCCGGCGGGTCGAGCGGGGGGAGGTCGCGAACGGTCACGCTCGCCCGCCCATCCCGCACCTCGACGCGGAGCACCGCGTCGCCGGTGCCCGCAAACGGCCGCACCAGCGGAGCGACGTCCTGCGAAGGCTTGGGCAGGCGGAGCTCGGCGAGCGAGCGAGCCAGCCGAGCGAGATGGCGCTCGAGGAACGGGATGCGCCCGTCGCGCACGCGGATAGTCTCGATGAGACCGTAGCCGGCGTTGCCCATGGCGCTAAGCCTCGATTCGCAAGCCGCAAGGCGCAAGTTGCCTATCGGGACTCGGTTTCACATGTTGCTTCCCGGCCGCTGACCCCAAAGGGATGACCATGCGACTGCTTTCTCCGAGGATGCGTGACGTTTCTGTGCTACGTCACTGCGTGACGTCTTTCTGTGCTACGATTTTGGTCTTTGGCTGCTCCCACGCCCCGCCCGCCGACTTCGCTCCCGACCCCGGTCTGGTCGCGCAAATCAAGGACATCCGGATCGTCACCAGCTACGCGCGCGCCTGCCCGGGCAGCGTGATCGCGACGAGCTACGAGGCGGTCCTGGCGAGCGGCGAGCGGGTGCCGTTCGCGCGCTCGTACGACAAGAAGCATCCGCCGCGCCTGCACGTGGTGTTCCTCGATCGCGAGAGTCCCGACGCGGTGTCACAGGAAGACGGCGATTGGGTGACGGAGCGCGATCCGCTCGCGACCGTGTCGACCGGATTCCGGCTCACGGCGACGCTGCGAGCCAACTCCAGGGTCACGAGTACCGTCGTGGTCCCGCCCTACTACGGCTGCATGCCCCACACGTTCACGTTCACGGGAGCGCCAGGGGGGGTGGGAGGAACGTCCGGATTCAGCGGGCCGGACGTGACCGTTCGGCTGGCCATCCTGCGCTCGCCGTTCTACGACCAGCTCTATGTCGCCGGGATCGAGGTAGGCGCCGCTCCGCCTTTCTACGTCCTGGGCGATGCGACCAGCGTCCCGCCGGCGGACTGGCTGACCCTCGAGTCCCGAGGAGGCAACGGCGGCGAGGGGCTCTCGGGCACGAACGGATCGGACGGCGCCCCGGGCGCCGCGGGATGCCCGGCGCAACCAGGCGCACCGGGAGGTAACGGCGGGCCGGGCGGACTGGGCGGCACCGGCGGCCGTGGCGGCCGCATTACGGTCGTCGTGCCAGTGAACCAACCGCTCCTTGCCGGGCTGGTGGAGGGGCGCAGCTGGGGCGGGAAGGGAGGACCAGGAGGCGCCGGCGGGAAGGGAGGGAGGGGGGGTAAGGGCGGAAAGGGGCTGCTCGATGCGACCAATCATCCGTGCGCCGACGGGGCCGACGGGTCGCCCGGCAACGCGGGCGTCGACGGCCAGTCCGGGAGCCAGGGAGGACCCGGGCCGCGCTCGATCGTCGTCACTGCCCCCACCAGGGAAGTGTTCGGCGTGCAGGTGCCCCCCGAGCTGAGCTCGCTACTCGAACGGCTCCAGCGCCGGCCTTAGCGCACCCCGAGCGTCGTGTCCGGGTCATACGACATCATCATCGTGGGGGCCGGCCACAACGGCCTCGTCACCGCCGCGTATCTCGCCCGCGCCGGTAAGCGCGTGCTGGTGCTCGAGCGCCGCCACGTGGTGGGGGGCGCGTGCGTGACGGAAGAGCTGTGGCCGGGCTTCAAGGTGTCCACCGCCGCCTACGTGAACAGCCTGCTGCGACCGGAGATCATCCGCGATCTGGAGCTCTCGCGGCACGGTTTCGAGCTGCTGCCGCGGAGTCCTTCATCCTTCACCCCGTTCCCCGACGGCCGCTTCCTGCTGATGGGGCCCGACAAGGAGCTGACGCGGCAGCAGGTCGCGAAATTCTCCGAGCGCGACGCCGAAGCGCTGCCGCGCTACGAAGCGATGCTCGAGCGGGTGGCGGCTTTCATCGAGCCCACCTTGCTCGAGACCCCGCCCAATCCCTGGTCGTTGCGGCCGACGAACCTCGCACGGCTCGCGGGGCTCGGGTGGCGGTTTCTGCAGCTGGGGCGGGAGGGTCCGGCGGCGCTCGAGATCCTGACGGGCGCCGCACGGCCGATCCTCGATCGCTGGTTCGAGTCGGAGCAGCTGAAGATCGCCCTCGCGACCGACGCGATCATCGGCGCGATGGCGTCGCCCACGGTGCCGGGCACTGCGTACGTGCTGTTCCACCACGTGATGGGAGAGTGCAACGGCGTGCGGGGCATGTGGGGCTACGTGCGCGGCGGGATGGGCGGGATCACGCAGGCGCTCGCGGCCGCGGCGCGCGCGCACGGGACGGACATCCGCGTGAACAGCCCGGTGGCGAAGATCGTCACACGCCGCGGCCGGGTGAAAGGCGTGGCGCTCGAGGACGGGACCGAGTTTCAGGCCCGCAAGGTCGTCTCGAACGCCGACGCGCACGTCACGTTCCTCCAGCTCCTCGAGGAGCGGGAGCTGGAGCCCGAGTTCGTCGCCGCGGTCAAGAGCATCGACTACGCGAGCGCCTCGCTCAAGATCAATGTCGCGCTGTCGGAGCTCCCGGACTTCACTGCCGTCCGAGGCAGCGGCCTCCCGCCGAACGGACACCTGCGCGGCACGATCCACGTCGCGCCCACCCTCGACTACATCGAACGGGCCTACGACGATGCCAAGTACGGACGCCCCTCGGCGGATCCGATTCTCGAGTGCACCATTCCGTCCGTGGTGGACACGACCGTCGCGCCCCCCGGCAAGCACGTGATGTCGTTTTTCGTGCAGTACGCACCGTACCAGCTGCGGAATGCGAGCTGGGACCAGGTCAAGCATGAGTTCGCCGATCGCTGCTTCGACATCCTCGACGAATACGCGCCGAACTTCAAGCGCTCCGTGATCGACCGGCAGGTGCTCTCGCCGCTCGACCTGGAGCGCCGCTTCGGCCTCACCGGTGGGAACATCTTCCAGGGCGCCATGACCCTGTCACAGCTCTTCTTCCTGCGCCCGCTGCCCGGATACGCCGACTACCGCACGCCCATCAAGGGGCTGTACCTGTGCGGCTCGGCGACGCACCCGGGCGGCGGCGTCATGGGCGCGTGCGGCTACAACGCGGCGCGGGAAATCCTGCGCGACCGCTAGGCCTTCTTGGCCGTCGGCGGCAGCAATCCGTTCAAGCGCAGGTAGATCGCCATCTGGCTGTAGTGATCCGCCCAGTCGGCGACGGTGATCAATCCCGCGACGGCCTTCGTGACCTTGCGGCCGCCGAAGAAGTCGATGCTGTCGCCCAGCTGCGCGTCCTGGATCTGAGCCAGCGCGGTCTCGCAGAACTTGAACGAGGCCTTGAGGCCGGCCACGAGCTTGTCCTTGGGGTCCGTCCCCGTGAACTTGTCGACATCCGGCTGCTTCATGCCCGACGCCGCGCTGCAGAGATAGTTGTTCCCTTCCTTGATCAGGTGGGCGACCACATCCCCGTAGCTCATCTGGGCGGGCGTCGGCTTGTAGCCGTACTTGTCGGCCGGCATCTCCTCCGCGGCGTCCACGATGTTCTTCGTCTGGCGCTGCGCGATACCCCGGATTCCATTGGAGACCGGGTTCTGGGCCTGCGCGGCGACGACGATGATGGGGAGGGCGCAGAGGGCGAGCAGGGTGGTTCCGAGCGTGGATCTCATCCTTGAATCTCCTGTGAAGGGCGTGGGGGCGGCCGCCGAATTCTGGACCGGAAACCCTGTCTCGTCCAGACTAGATTAGGGCATGCGCCCCCAACTCACCTGCGCCGCCCTGCTCGCCCTGGCCGCTCCCGTCGCCGCTCAGTCGAACGTGGAGCGGGTGACAAACGACGCCTACGCGCGGTCCCACGACTACGACCTGGTGCACCAGCGCATCGAGATCCGGAACTTCGATTGGGACTCGACGTCGCTCGACGGCCGCGTGACGACCACCTTGGTCGCGCTGCGGCCAGGGCTGGACTCCGTGATCCTCGACGCGGGCAAACGGCTTGTCGTGTCACGCGTCGTCGACGCCCGCGGGGCGACCCTGCGGAGCAGCGCCCACGGCGACACGCTCGTGGTGTACCCGGCGCGCCCGGTCGCCTTCCGCGACACCCTGCGCTTTTCCATCGACTACCACGCGCGCATCGACAACGGCCGCGGGCTGACGTTCATCGAGCCCGAGGGCCGGGAGCACCGGCCGCAGCAGATCTGGAGCCAGGGCGAGGACCACGACAACCACTTCTGGTTCCCGACCTACGACTTCCCGAACGACAAGATGACCTGGGAGCTCGCCGCCACCGTGCCGCGGCAGTACACGGTGGTCTCGAACGGCCGGCTCGTGGCCGACCGGAAGAACCCCGACGGGACGCACACGGTCACGTGGCGCCAGGACCCGCGGAGCGCGACCTATCTCGTGTCGCTCGTCGTCGCGCCGCTCGTCCGGCTCGCCGACACGTGGCGCGGCATTCCGGTGGAGTACTACGTGTACGCCGCCGACTCGAGTCGCGCCCGCCGTCTGTTCGGCGTCACGCCGGACATGATCGACGTGTACTCCCGCCTGACCGGCGTCCGCTACCCCTGGGCCAAGTACGCCCAGACCACCGTCGCCGATTTCTTCGGCGGGATGGAGAACGTGAGCGCGACCACGCTGATCGACTGGCTGCCCGACGAGCGCGCCTACCTCGACCGGCCGTGGTATCAGTGGATCCTGATCCCCCACGAGCTGGCCCACCAATGGTTCGGCGATTACGTGACCCTCGAGAACTGGGCCAACATGTGGCTCAACGAGGGCTTCGCCGAGTTCCTCCCGGGGCAGTACTGGCGCGTGAAGCTCGGGCCCCACGCCGAGGACGACTATTACCTGGACGAGTATCGCCAGTATCTCCAGATCGACCGGCGGAAGAGTATGGCCCTCGCGGCCCTCGGCTCGAACAACGTGTATCCCAAGGGCGCCCTCGTGCTCCGCATGCTGCTGCGCTACCTGGGGCCCGAGCGGTTCTGGGCGTCGCTGCAGGCGTACCTCACGCGGCACGCGCTGGGCAATGCGACCTCCGACGATCTGCGCCAAGCCGTGCTCGACGCGACGGGCGAGAATCTCGACTGGTTCTGGAACCAGTGGATCTACGCCGCGGGGCACCCCCGCTTCGTCGTGACGGCAGCTTACGACACGGCGGCTCGGAAGCTGACCCTCACGGTGAAACAGACGCAACCGGACTCGGGCAAGGCGGACAGCACCGGCCTCCGGTTCGAGACCCCGAAGGTGTTCCGCATGCCGGTGGCGATTCGCCTCGGGACGGCGGGCGGGAGCGGGGGCGGTGACGTCGTGCGCCGGGTCGAGCTCACGGCCCGAGAGCAGACGATCGAGATTCCCGAGCTCCCCGGCGCGCCGACGATGGTCGTGTTCGACGACGGCAACACGATTCTCAAGGAGCTCACGTTCGACCAGCCGACGTCGTGGCTCGCCACGCAGCTCAAGCGGGATCCCGATCTCTGGAACCGCCAGTGGGCGATCGAGCAGCTGGCGCACCGCCCGGGGGACGCCGCGGCCGTGGCGGCACTCGCCGAGGCGGCTACGGCGGCCGACTACTTCCGCACGCGCGCAGCGGCGGTGGAGGCGCTGGGCGAGCTCCCCGCCGCGAGCGCCGCGGCACCGCTCGCCGCCGCGCTGCGGGATACCTCGGCGCAGGTGCGGCGCGCAGCCGTCGCGGCGCTCGGCCAGCTCGGCGGTGCGCGCGCCGCCGACCTCGCGCGCACCACGTTCCACGATGACCCGAGCTACGAGGTGCGGGCCGCCGCGCTCACCGCGCTGGTCCGCGCCGACTCGACCGCCAGCGACAGCGCCATCGCCTGGGGGCTCGCCACGCCCTCGTACCAGGACGTGGTCCAGGAAGCGGCATACCGCCTCATCGCGCAGACGGGAGACACCGGCGCCATCCCGCGCGTCGAGTCGCTGCTTGCCACGGACCATTTCGCCGCACACGTCCTGGCGGCCCTCGCGGCCCGCGGCAGTGCCCACGCGCTCGACGTGCTGGCCGTCCACCTGAACGACGACCGCAGGGCGGTGCGGCGCTGGGTGGTCGAGGCGTTCCAGTTCACGCTGCCGCGCCAGCTCGGCATCCCGCGGCTGCAGGGGGCCGCCGGCACCCTCAAGTACCCGGACACCAGGAAAGACGTGGAGGGTGCGTTGCAGCGCCTGCAGAAGCCCGGCACGGACGACGAGTAGGACGTCGTCCGTTGTCCGTGATCCGTTATCCGTCGCTGCCGTTGACGGATGACGGATGACGGATGACAGATGACGCCTTCCGCCACCAGTACCACGGCAAGCCCGCGAGAATCAGCGCCATGCCGACGGCGAAGTCGAGCAGCTGCTCGTGCGCGGTGTTCCAAATGAGCCACGCGGAAAACAGCACGAACACGAGCGGCGTGACGGGATAGCCCCACGTGCGGTAGGGGCGGGGCATATCGGCCGCGGTGTGTCGGAGCAGGATCACTGCGCCGGCCGACATGCCATAGAAGATGAATTCTCCCAACACGACGTAGGTGAACAACCGGTTGTACGTGTCCTTCCACGACGGCTCCGTGGAGATCCACGTGAGCGCGATCGCGATGATGCCTTGCACGACGAGCGACGGCACCGGGGTGAGGAACCGCGGATGGACACCCGCGAGCCGGCGCGGCAGCAAGCCGTCCCGCGCCATCGCGTAGGGTATCCGCGCCGCCGTGAGCACGATGCCGTTGTTCGACCCGATGGTCGCGATCATGATCGCGACCGCCACGAGCGCGGCACCGGCGCCGCCCAGCGTGACCTGCGCCGCATCGGAGGCGACGAGCGACGAGGCCGCCATCTTGGCCGGCGAGAGGACGTAGGCGAACGACGCGGTGACGAGACAGTAGAGCGCCATGCCGATGATGGTGGAGAGCACGATCGAGCGCGGCAGATTGCGCTCCGGATCGGTCACTTCGCTCCCCACGTACGTGATTTCGATCCAGCCGTCGTATGCCCACAGCACCGCCACCAGCGCGACGCCGAAGGACGCGATTTGATGTCCCGGCGGCGCGTCCGCCCAGAGCGGCGCGAGGTTCGTCGCGCTTCCTCCCGGGAGCGCGAACCCCACGACGATGAGCACCACGAGCAGCGCCATCTTGATGAGCGTGAGCACGTTCTGGGTGACCGCGCCGAGCCGCACGCCCAGGGAGTTCAGCACCGTGAGCGCGACGATGGACAGCACGGCGACGAGCTTGATGCCGGCGCCCGAGAGGGGAACGAAAAAGCCGAAGTAGGTCGCGAAACCGACGGCGATGGCCGCAATGGATGCAGGGTTGATCACCACACCGCTCGTCCAGCCGTACAGGAAGCCGGAGGCCGGTCCGTAGGCGCGCGTGAGGTAGACGTACTGACCGCCCGCCTCGGGCATCGCGGCGCCGAGCTCCGCGACCGACAGCGCGCCGAGCAGCGACACGACGCCGCCCACGACCCACACCAGGATCGCGGGACCCGTGGCCCCGAGCGTGGCCGCGATGGCGCTGGGAACGATGAAGATGGCCGACGCGATGATCGTCCCGACGTTGATCATCGTCGAATCGAGCAGCCCAAGCTGGCGCTTGAGCTCCGCCATCTACGGACCGAGGAGGTGTGTGCGCGGCATGGCGCGGTAGCATACCGGCGAGCCGAAACCGTCGCAAGCGCCGAACCGTCGATAGATTCCTGACCCTATGACCCTCACCGCCCTCTCGTCCGTCTCCTCGCCGAGCTCCTATTGGCAGGTGAGCCGCGCTCCGCGCTACAGCCTGCTGCTGGCGCTTCCGCTGCTCGTGTGCTACCAGGTGCTCGCGCTGCTGCTCGCGCACGGTGAGCGCTCGGTCCGCAACGGCGCCGACGTCATCCTCCAGGCACTGTTCACGGCCCTGGCGGGCGCATGGGGCCCGCCGCTCTTCATGGCCTGCGTGATCGGCGCGGGCGTATGGCTCGTGACGCGCGACCTGCGCGCCCACGGGTCGCGGCTCCGGAGCGGCGTGTTCATCGCGATGCTGGGTGAGGCGATCGCGCTCGCGCTGCTCTTCGGCTTCGTGGTGGGGAGCGTGACCTCCGGCGTGCTCGGCATGCTGCAGACGCTCGCCGTCCCGGGAGGGGGGGGACACGAGATGGACTGGTGGACGCGGCTGATGGTCTCACTGGGGGCCGGGATCTACGAGGAGCTGCTATTCCGCGTGCTGCTCGTGGGCGCGCTCGCCGCCGCCGCGCGGGCCCTGCTCGGCTGGCGCCCCGTGACCGCCGGCGTCGCGGCGACCTTCGCCGGTGCCGCGATCTTCTCGGCGTTTCACTACCTCGGCCCCTACGCCGACCGCTGGCAGCTGTATTCGTTCGCGTTCCGGATGGTCGCGGGGCTGTTTTTCTCGGGGCTGTATCTCGCGCGCGGATTCGGGATCACGGCGTGGACGCATGCGCTGTATGACGTGCTGCTTCTGATGATGCAGTAGTCAGCTCTCAGACGCACAGCACAGGCAACGGCTAGACGCACAGACGCACAGGGGTGAACAGACGGGAGGAGTCAGGTAGGCCTTCCTCACTCCTGAATCCTGTTCTCCCCTGTGCGTCTGGTGCGTCTGCTGCGTCTAGCCTTACCGCGTCTGTGCGTCTAGGTGTGGCCTGTCCTGTCGGTCCGTTTCGCTATGTCCCGTAGTTTGAATCTCTGGATTTTTCCCGTTGCCGTCTTCGGCAGCTCGGCGGCAAACACGATCCAGCGCGGGTACTTGTAGGGCGCGAGCCGCTGCTTCACGAACGCCTTGAGCTCGGCCTCGAGCGCGGAGCTCTCCGCGTGGCCGCGCGCGAGCACCACGAACGCCAGCGGCTTCACGAGCCCGTCCTGGTCCTCCGCCCCCACGACGCCCGCTTCCACGACGGCCGGATGCTCGGCGAGCGCGCCCTCGACTTCCGCCGGCGACACCCACATGCCGCCCGCCTTGATCATGTCGTCGGTCCGACCGGCGTACCAGAAGTACCCGTCGGCGTCGCAGGTGTACTTGTCGCCCGTCCGCACCCACTCCCCTTCGATCGTCTGCTTGGTGCGTTCGTGCTGGTTCCAGTAGCACGCGCAGGCACTATCCCCCTTGACCATCAAATTGCCCACCTCGCCGACCGCCACGTCGCGGCCGGCGTCGTCCACGAGCTTCGCCTCGTAGCCCGGCACGATGGTGCCGCTCGAGCCGGGGCGCACCTTGCCGCGGCGGTTCGCGATGAAGGTGTGGCACATCTCGGTCGAGCCGATGCCGTCGAGAATCTCGAGCCCGAACTTCTCGAGCCAGCGCTCGTAGATCGCCTTCGGCAGGGGCTCTCCCGCCGAGCTGCAGAGCCGGACCGACGTCACGTCGTATGCCCGCTCGGCGTCCGGCACTTGCAGCATGGCGGCGTACGCGGTGGGCACCGCGTAGAACAGCGTGGGACGGTCTCGCGCGATCACCTCGAAAACCTTCGTGGGCTCGGGTCGACCGGGATAGAGCACGGTCGAGGCGCCGACGTGGAACGGGAAGTACAGCGCGTTGCCCAGGCCGTAGGCGAAAAACAGCTTGGCGACCGAGAACGTGCGGTCCTGCGGCCCGATCTCGAGCACGTGTCGGCCGAACGCTTCGCAGCAGACGAGCATATCGTGGTGCAAGTGAACGGCCGCCTTGGGGGTCCCCGTGGTGCCGGACGTGTACTGCCAAAAGGCGACGTCGTCCTTCGTCGTCAGGGCCGGCGCGAGCTCGGGGCTCTCGGCTCCGACCAGCTCGGCAAAGGCGAGCTGACCGGCCGCCGGTCGGCCGACGACGACCACGTGGGTGAGATCCCGCGCCCGGGCGCGTACCTCTTCGACGGCGCCGACCTGCGGCTCGCTCGCAATCGCCACCCTGGCCCGGCTGTCCCTCAGGATGTACTCGTAGTCGCGCGGCTTGAGCAGGGTGTTGGTCGGGACGGGCACGGCGCCGATCTTGAGCGCGCCCCAGAAGCTCCACACGAACTCCGGGCCGTCGGGCAACAGCAAGACGACGCGCTGCTCCATCGTGACACCGAGCCGCCGCAGCATGTTGCCCGATCGGTTGGCCCCGGCGTACACGTCCCCATAGGTGAGCCGGCGGCCCTCGCAGATGATCGCGAGCTGGCCAGCCCGGCCCTCCTCGACATGGCGATCGACGAACCAATGGGCGGCGTTCAACTCGCGCGGGATCACGGCGCCGACATTACCTCGCAGATCCACGGCGTCAAGCTCGCGGGGCGGCCGGCACCGGGATATGTTGCGTACGGAGCGGCACCGTGAATCTGCTTCCCCTCTTCTACATGATCGCGGGCTGGCAGTCCGGCGCGACCGACTCGCTCGCCATGCTCGCGTCGGCGCGCCGCGCGCGGGATTCGTTCGAGGCCACGCGGCGGACCAACCTCCCCGAGCGCCCTTCCGGCTCGAACGGCGGGCGCTACGAAGTGATCGGTCGGATCCGTTATTGGTATGACGGCGGCGACGACCAGGACAGCGCGCCCCCCGAGCCCCCGCGCATTCGCCAGGCGCGCGCCCGGCTCCTGGCGGCACTCGACGAGGCGGGCGCCGCCCTCCCCGGGGACGAGTGGATCGCGGGACAGCGCGTGCGTTACCTGCTGGAGGACAGCCAGCCGCACCGAGCCGCTCGAGTGGCGGAACAATGCCGCGCCGTCCGGTGGTGGTGCGAGGCGTTGGGCGGTCTCGTGCGGCACGTCGGCGGCGACTTCGCCGGGGCCGACAGCCTGTTTACGGTCGCCCTCGCGGACATGCCCGACAACGAGCGGTGCCGCTGGAGCGACATCGCTCCCTTGCTCGACGGCGAGCTCGCGGGCCGCTATCGCCAGCTCGATTGCCCCGGACGGGCGGCGTTCGAGAACCGGTGGTGGTGGCTCGCCCAACCGCTCTACTCCCTGGGCAGAAACGATCGACGCACCGAGCACTTCGCTCGCCAAGCGATGGTCCGCATCGAGCAGGGCCGCCGCACCACGTTCGGCCTCTTTTGGGAGAACGATCTCCGCGACGTGCTCTTGCGGTACGGATGGCCGACCTGGTGGACGCGTGAGCCGCCCAAGTCTCCCCTCGTCCAATCCGAGCCCAACATCACGGGCCACGATCCCTCGCCGGCGTTCCAATTCACACCGGGGGCTCGGGCGTTCGACGATCCAGGGCAGACGAAGTCCGAGGACTGGAGCCCCGACCCGCCCCAAGGTCGGGAGCGTTATGCGCCCGGGTATGCGAAGGCGTTCGCGTATCCGAACCACCAAGTCAGCGTGTTCCGGCGGGGCGATTCCTGCGTCGTCGTTGCGGCGTACGACCTCTCGAAGGACACTCTCCTGGCCGACCAGCCTGCGCGCGCGGCCCTCGTCCTCACTCGCAGTGAACACGACGCGATCGTGACGGACCATGAGACTCTTCTGGACCGTCCCCATGCCCTCGTGGCAACGGCACCGTGCGGCCGCCAGCTCCTGAGCCTCGAGGTCGTGGCCCCGGCGCGACGGAGCGTCGCCCGAGCGCGGTATGGCCTCTCCCTCGACGAGAACGCCCGGATCTCGGACCTCCTCCTCCTGGAGGGGAGCGATTCCCTGCCGACCGACCTGGCCGGGGCTGTGCCGCACGCCTTGGCGACTACGCGGGTGCGCGGCGATCGGCCGCTGGGCTTGTTTTGGGAGGTGCACGACCTGAGCTCGGCCGGCGAGGAAGTGACGACGTCGCTGACTGTCACCCGGCGCGGCTCCGGTTGGCTGCGTCGCGCGGCGCAGATGATCGGCCTCGCCGCGCCTCGTCGAGACGTGAGCCTCGAGTGGGCGGAGGTCCTGGTGCCTCGCCCGGACCAGGCGGCCGTGGCAGGCCGGGCGCTGGCTCTGGACCTCTCCAGCCTGTCACCCGGACCCTACCGCATCGAGATCACCGTGACGGCGCGCGGCCGAGCGGCCGCCACGGTGCAGCGCGACATCGAGGTGGTGCGACCCTAGCGGGTCCGCAGCCAGCGAGCGAGGCGGGCCGCGCCGGGAAGCTTCCTGGCTTGTTGTCGCACGCCGTAGCGAACCCAGTACGCGTACCGACCGGTGGGCGTGGGCGCGAACAGCAGCAGCTCGTAGTGCGGACGAACCTCCCGGGCCCAGTCCGCCTTCCAGCGCGCCTGGCTGGCCATGAGGTCCAGCATCTCCATGCCGTGCTCCAGTCCGTAGCGGATTACGCGCGAGGTGAGCAACAGTCCGGGCGCGTACTTGGAGTAGGTTTGATCATATCCCGTCTTCAGTGCAAAGATGTTGTGCCCGGAAATGCGCAGCACGTAGGCGGCCACGGGGTCGCCACACACCGTGAGAATGGGAATCCACACCTCCGCTCGGTCCACCAGGCCGTCGTAGAAGCGCTTCACCTGGGAGCGCTGCGCCACGGCCGTGCCGCGCTGGCCCTTCCAGCCGCTCGCCTCGAGCCGATAGAACACGTCGAGCGCCTGCTTCAGTCTGGTCCCCGTAGTCACGACCTCGAAGCAGACTTCGCCGAGCTCCCCCAACCGCCGCTCCGCCCGGCGCAGGTTTCGCCTGAAGCGTCGTGTCAGGCCGTCGTCCCACGGCACCGTGGGCGACAGGGGGCGCCACGGTGTCAGGAAGGTCGGCTGTATCAGGGAGCGCCACCCGAGTTCCTCGGCGACAGTGAGGGCGGCCGCGAGCGTCGGCGAGCCTTCCGGCACGTGCTCGATCCGAATGACGTCGCAATCCCCCGACTGGCACAGCGCTCGCCAGAGCTGCTCTTGGATATCGACCCGCCCCCTCCACGACAGAAACGCAAACCGGAACGATTCCGCGTTCGTCCGGGATTGCAGGACGGCCACGCGGCGGCCCCCCCAGGACTCGACCACCCGCTGTAACGCAGCGAGCCCGACGAGGCGTCGGCCGTCCCGGGCACACACCAATACCGGCTCCTGGGGCGCGAATGCTTCCGTCCACGACAGCATCCAATGTGGGTCGACGAAGGGGCCGCTGAATGGCCCGTGCGATGCCAGCAGCCGCCAGCCAGCGTAGTCGCCGCTCGACGGTGCGGCAGCCGTCATCAGGGCAGTCTGCACGTCGCCCCGCTGCGGCCCACTGTCCCTGCGCGGAGTTGCCAGTGTCGGGAGCATGTTGCTCGTTGCTACAAACATTGGGCCAACGGGCGCGGAGTGTGTGCCGGGAGACGGTGTGGCGTCGTCGCAACAGCGATCCCTTCGAGACCGACTAGGGGTTCGCGGTGCCCGCCTGCTCCGCGTACACCTTCCGCGCCTGGGCGAGCAGCCGCAGCACGTGCTCCCGCTCCTCCGGCGCGTTCCACGCTTCGTGAGCTCGCGCCGCTTGGTCGAGGCGGTCGATCCAGCGTACGAAGAAGGCGGCATCCTCGCGCGAGCGCACCGGCTCCCGGCCCACTCGCACATAGATCGGGCTCGTCGAGCCGAACGGGTACAGATCGAGGATCGGCAGCGCGGGCCGGTCGCTCCAGGCGCGGAGCACGTACCAGCCGCTTCGCGCGACGGGGATGGAGACCGAGTCGCGCGCGGCCGTGTGGTCGCCCCTGAGCGGGACGGTGGCGGCCACAGCGCCGTTGCGGATGACCTCGAGGTGATCGATCGGGACGCTCGATCGCAGACCGACGCGAGCGGTGAGCCGCCCGCCGGCGGGCAACCGGATCTCGTCTCCGATCTCGCGCCCACCGAGCGTGAACTCGAGCAGCGGGGCATTCGTCACGAACGTCCGGCCCGCTTTGAGGCCCGCCATCCAGCTCCGGCGGTCGAGCGTTGGACCCGTGCGCACGAACACACGGACTAACCCCGGCGGGCCCCGCAGCGACGCGAAGTTCGGGAAGGCATCGGTACCCGCCCCCGCCGGGACGCGGAAGCCGCAGTTCAGCAAGCGGTACCAGATTCCGGACGTGATGAGGTGGTCCGAGTACCCCATCACTTCCAGGTAATCGACCTTGCCGAGCGCCACGTCTACCGGAAGCTCGTAGGTGAGCGGTTGCGCCGTGTCGGCGGGGTCGGGCGGCGTGTCGAAGGGGTGCACGTAGCCGATCAACGCGCCCTGCGCGTGCGCGAGGTCCGCCACGTCGGCGTTCATCGGGTACAGGCTCGCGGCCGCGGTGTTGGGATAGCCGACGTACTCGGGGAGCAGGTAGTGGTCGCGCAGCCCGAGCAGGCCGGTGTGGCCCCAGTAGCTCGTGTGATACTCCTGATCGTGCACCAGCAGAAAGCCCGGTGTGGAGGCGGGGTCCGGATCGGTCCGAAAGTACGCGATGTCCGGGATCCGCTGCTCCTTGTTGACGATCAGATTCTCGACCACGTGCAAATCCTCGGCGCGACTCTGGAATGCGAGGTGCTCCGGCGTGTTGCGGTATGCGCCGCCGTAGTTCATGTGCACGTGGAGATCGCCGCTCCACCAGGCACGGGCCGGGAGATTCACCAGCCGCTCGAGCACCAGCCGCTGGGTGGCTGTCCGTCCTGCCGTGACCGTCACCTCGCCGCGCGCCACGTGGTACTCCGGTCCGTGCCACACTTCCACCCGCACGGCTCCTGCCGGGACCGTGAGCTCGGCCGTACCGGAAGTGTGGAAGTAGCCGTACTCGAACCCACGCTCAGTGCGATCGAACGCCTCGTCGGCGTGGCGCCAGGCGTCGTCCGGAGCGTAGGCCCGGCCGTCGGACCGGGTCACCGAAACCCGCGCGGGCAACGGGCGGCCCGCGGCATCCACGACAGCGAGGCGCAGCCGGCCCACGGGCTCCCGGTAGCGCCGCTCGGAGGCGACGATCTGGCGCCGCTGGGCGCCCGGCACGGCGATCACCCACAGCGACGTGTTGCCACCCTCGTTCGAGATGTAGGCGATGTGCTTGGCATCCCGCGACCAGCGCGGTGCGGTCGCGTCAAACTCACCATAGGTCAGCGGCAACACATCGCCGCCTTCGCTCGTCATGAGCCACAGCTGGTGCCACTGGCGGCCCAGGTAGGAGCTGTATACGACGCGCCGTCCGTCCGGCGCCCAGTCGGGACGAGCCTTCCAGGCAGTCTCTTCGTACCTGAGCTCCCGCAGCGGCGCGCCGGGAGTCGCGTTCATCCGCCAAAATCCCCCCGTCCCGTGGATGTGCTCGCGGTTCGACACGATGATCAGCTCCCGTCCGTCGGGAGACCAGGTGGGGGAGAGGTACTGATCCCACGCGCTGTAGTAGTAGCGCGGAAGCCTGCTGTCGTTGTCCTCCGTGAGTCGTGTGACCGTCCCTTCCGCGGGCGCGCCGGCCTCCATCCCGACCGTGAAGACGTGCCACCGTCCGTTGTAGGCGGACGAGACGAAGGCGATGCGCGTGCCGTCGGGCGACCAGCGCGGCTCGACGTTGACGGCGCCGTTGGCCGTGACGGGCCGCTCGCTCTTGGCGACCAGATCGAGCAGCTGCAGCTCGATCGCGTCGCGCGCATACCGGGCGAAGACAACGAGCCGCCCATCGGGTGACCAGTCGGGCTGGTAGTCGTATCCGTCTCCCGCGGTCAGCTGCTGCGCGACGCGCGAGCCGATCCGTTGCCGCCAGAGGGAGCCCTGCATCGAGTAGATCAGCTCCGTGCCGTCGGGCGACCACGTCACGGCGCTCGGTCCGCTCGTCACCTGGGGGACGTACATCTCGCGCCAATAGTAGGCATGCGGCACGCCGACCTGTTTCAGGACCGGCTCGCGCTGAGCGAGCCCCCGCTCGGGGGCGGCCGCAGCGAACCAGGCGGCGACCAGGATTAGCGCGCGGCGGCGATCCATCGCTCGATGTTCTCCCGCAACAGGGGCAGCGGCACCGCGCCGTTCGCCAGTACCCGGTCGTGGAACTCCTTGAGGTCGAAGCGCGGCCCAAGGGCGCGCTCCGCGGCCGTGCGCAGTCGCCGGATCTCGAGCCGGCCGAGCGCATACGACAATCCCTGCGCCGGCCAGATCGGGTAGCGATCCACCGGCACTTCCGCGCGGAGCCGCGGGACGCGCGTGT
>WNEX01000485.1_pt1 | contig 18765 bp, 10 predicted proteins | sample 5399841 | NCBI WGS metagenome assembly WNEX01 (sample SAMN13153337, study PRJNA577476) | soil metagenome | isolation source: 40 cm grassland meadow soil 2 days after 1st rain plot 5 | place: USA:California | collected 2015-09-18 | reverse complement strand
ACCGCCTCGAGCCATTCGCGGGTGGGCTCGAGCACGACCACCGGCTCGATGACGACCACGGCCAGACGGTCGCCGGCCTCGCGGATCAGTCGCCGCGTGCCATCGACATCGTTGAACGGGATCTCGGCATACAGCGCCCTCGTCGCCGCGGGCACGCCTTCCCCGCCCTGCGACCAGTCGAGCCAGCCGTGGTACCCGCAGCCGAGTACGCGGTCGCGCCCAGTGGCCACCCGGGCGAGCCGGACCGCCGCCGCCACGGCCTCCGCGCCCGTCTTCAAGAACCTCACGTGCTCGAGCCACGGGATTCGCATGGCGAGCGCGTCGGCCAGCTCTTCCTCGAGCACCGGCGGCAGCGGCCCGACGACGCCGGCCGCGATCGCTTGCTCGGCCGCGCGACTCACCGCGGGGTGCCCGTAGCCGAGCGCCACGGCGCCGAGCGCCATCACGTAGTCGACGTACTCGCGGCCCGCGGCATCCCACACACGGCAGCCCGCCGCGCGCGTCATACGCGTCGGCAGGGCCGCGTCCGCTTCGGCGCCAAACAGCGCGTCGGGCCGCTTGCTACCGGTCGACGTGAAGCCGGGAACGCGCCAGTCGCTCACCGTATTTCACCACCTCGATGGCCATCGCCCGTACCAGCTTCGCCTCACGCTGATCGAGTGGCGTGCGATGAAGCACCTCACGCAGCGTCCGCATCACACCCTCGACCTGACGCGTCTTGAAGAAATCGATGGCGCGGAGCGCCGCCTCGGCATCCGCGAACAGCCGCTCCAGGTCGTCCACCGTCGCCGGCGGGCCCTCGCGGCGCGGCGCCTTGAACGGCCGCTGCTCGTCGCCGCGCGCGAGCGCCAGCTCGTACAACATGAGCACGACGGCGTGCGCCAGGTTGAGAGAAGGATACGCGGGGCTCGCGGGAATGGTCACCACGCGGTGGCAACGGTCGAGCGCCTCGTTGGGCAGCCCCTTGTCTTCCCGTCCGAAGAGCAGCGCGACGGGGCCGGCCTCCCCGCGTGTCAGAATCTCGGCGGCCGCTTCCCGCGGGCGCTGCAGATTGCGCTTCGCCGTGCGGCCTCGCGCCGTGAACCCCACGACGTGTACGCAGTCGAGGAGCGCGTCCTCCAGGCGATCGAACCGGGCCACGCGCGCCAGCACGTCCTGCGTCTGGTGCGCGATGCCCTCGACCCGATACGGGTCGTACTCGCGCGGGCTCACCAACCGGAGGTCGCGAAACCCGAAATTCTTGAGCGCCCGCACCACGTGAGCGATGTTGACGAGGTCCTGGGGCTCGTGCAGAACGACGGCGACGGTCATCCCACCAGCTCCAAGATCCCGAACCGCTCCGGTTCCTGCCGATCGCCCCGGATAAACACCCAGCCGTTGCCGCCGCTCCAGACCAGCTGCCCGGCGCGTCGCGTGCGACCCGGCAACATCTCGTTCACGAGCAAGTCGAACCGTAGCCGCCCGCCGACATGCGCGCGTTGCCATTCGGGCCACGCGATGCCCAACGTCACCGTGTACCCGCGGTCGGTACGCCGCCATGCCCCGCGCACTCCGCCCGGATCAGCCGACGTATCGCTGGTGGCCCGCACCCGCAGCCCTGTCGCGCCGGTCTCAGGGACAACGAGATACCCGACACGGCCGTCGCCTCCGTCCCCCGCGACGTACACCTGCAGACCGTCCGAATGAATGTCGTCCGGCTCGTTGTCGAGGCGCAGCGGCGGCGCGCCTCCGGGCCGAATGCACAGCTCGGACTTCACGACGTCGACCGCGAGGTAGAGTGCGTCGTCGTCCCAGGCCGCGTGGGCGACGGCGGCAAAGTCGTCCGGGCCCGGATAGGGCTCTTCGCTGCGGCGATACTGATCCTCGAGCTCGAGCCGGAGCGGCTCGCTCGTATCAAAACCGTCGAGCGTTCCGTCGAGCGGCGGGGGCGAGGACACCCGCAGCGCGGCACCCACGACGGGCGTCGGCTTTTCGAGCTCGAGGAGGGGTGCGAGTGGCGGCTCTGGCGCGCGTGCCCCCGCGAGCCGAATCCGCCCGGAGCGCGTCGCGATTTCCCAGCCGAGCGCCGTGGCGGTGTGCCGGTCGACTGCGTGCTCCGCCGTTTCGACCTCGATCACGCTCCCCTGTACGCGCACGGCACGCACCGACGCGGCTTCGCCAACCGACTCGAGCACCGTCACGAGGCGTGCACTGCGGCCCGCGGTGCGCATGACGTAGAACGTCGCCCGCTTCTCGTCTCCCGGTCGCCCCGGCCCCTCCGCCCGCACCAGCTCGCCGTCGAACGAGAGAAATGCCTTCAGGACGCGCGGCCCGGCCGCCAACTCGAGCACCAGCGGCGCGGCGCCCTCCGGGACGAGCTTCTCCACTCGCGACACGAACTCGTCCGCGAGCTCCCCAGAGGTCCACCGCCCGCGTCCCACATCCCCCGCCCCCACGAAATGCCAGGGCAGCTCGAGCACGTGCTCGCTCCGGCTCGCCAGCTCTATCACATCGAGCAAGTACGCGGGGCCGGCAACGAAGGTGCGCGTGATCTCGCCGTAGCGGCCACGAACCCAGGCCCACTCGCCCGACGTGTCGAACGCCTCGCACAGCGCGGCGCCCAGAGACTGGGACGCGCCGTCCAGCCGTGGAGCATTATGCGCCAGGGTCGACCGATACCAAAAGAGGTCGCGCGAGACGTAGGACCCCGTTCCGGGGTCGGCCAACCAGTGCACGTCATCGGCATGCAGGGTGAGATGCAGCCGGTCGGGGTGCCCGTGTCCGCCCCCGGGCGGGCCGCACTCGAGGCTCGCATAGCGACCGCCCGTGCGCAGCACGGCGAGACCTTGCGACTCGAGGAGGAGACTCCCGGGCGACCAGGGCAGCGCATCGGATGGAGGCTCGGGAGTCATGAACACAAGCGACCACCAAGACAGCGCGTGACGGGAAACGGGAAACGGGACACGTGGCAGCGGTGCGCCATGAAGGTAAGACTCGAACAGCTCCGGTCGCGGCGCCGGCGCCTGGTACAAAGCGGTGAGCCAGCTTTCGAGCTCACCTTTCCCGTTTCCCATTTCCCGTTTCCCGAGACCCGCGCGCCCGATCTCCCACAGCTCGAGATACGCCGGTTGCGCCAAGGACACGCCGAACCGCGAATCCTTGCGCGCGGGGAACGTGAAATCGGGCAACGCCGTGCGCGCGGGCGCGAGCAGCGCCGCCCGAACGCGCGCCGCGAGCTTGGGCTCGGCGAAAATGTCCACGCCCGCGAGGCGCGCCCACCGAGCTCCCGTCAGTAGCCCGCGCAGCGCGAACAGATGGTAGTTCTCCCCCTCGTACCACATCCCGTCCCGTCCGAAGCCGCGCAACAGATGCTCGAGCAGCCCGGTGGGACCCTCGATGGCGCGCTTGGCGAGGTCTTCGTCCTCGAACCAGCCGGCGATCGCAGCCAGCGCTGCGTTGTTCCAGGTCTGGCGGTTCGAGAACCCCTCGTCGAACTCGCCGATGAGGTTCGCGGCTTCCTCCGCTACTCCGCTCACCGCCCCCGCCGCGACTTTTTCCAGCCGCCCGCACGCTCGCAGCAGCGCCGCCGCCGCGAGAAAGTTGCCGATCCAGATCGATTCGAGGTACGTGGAGAAGAACAGCCGACTCGGTCCCAGGACGTTGTCCTGGTTCGCGTATCCCCAATAGGTCCGGGTGTACGCGCGCAGAATCTCGACGGCCCGATCCGCCGCCGCAGCGTTGTCTGCGAGCGCGGCCAGCGTCGCCAGGTGCGCAGCGCGCTCCGCGAGCCACAGGTGCTGGTAGCGAGCCCAATGACGGTCGTGCCGCTCGCCGGTGAAGGTCTTCTCGCACCGCGGACAGCGGTGCGCGGTCGGATTCCAGGGGTCGAATACGAAGGCGGCGCCGTCCTCCGGACAGATGCCGCCATCGGTTGAGAGCAGCGCCTTCGTTTCCGGGATGGGCGGAAGGCGGGCCAGGAGCGGCGCCGCGCGCTCGGTGAGGTGCGCGAGCAGGGCCGCGAGATCCGGCGCCGCTGCGATCTCCTCCCGACGTGCCGTCAGCTCTTCGGCCGTCACCATGCGCGGACCCCTTCGAGCGCCCAGCGTACCGGGAGGACCGTCGCGCCGGCGGCGCGCCCCGCGGCGATGGCCGGCGCGGGATCGTCCCCGGTGACGAAGAACATCGAGCCTCCCGCCCCGGCCCCCGCTGCCTTCCCGCCGAGCGCCCCTGCGGCCGTCAAGGCGTTCTCGAGCCGAGCCATTTCGGGCGTGCGCATCTCCGGATCGAGCGCCTGCTGATGCGTCCAGTTGTGCGACAGCAGCATCGCGACACGAGCAACGTCTCCCGCGCGCAGCGCCTCCGCCATCGCGGCGGCCACGTCCTTCATTGCTCGCAACGCGCCCGTCACCCGCGGATCCCCGCGCTCGTACGCGGCCATCACGCGCGCGATGGTGGCACCCGACACGCGCGACCGGCCGGTGTAGCACAGTACCGTGCGACGCGCGAGGGCCGTCGCGAACGCCGGGTCGAGGGTGATGGGCTCGACCCCGACGTCGGGATCGCGGAAGGTGAGTCGCTGAAAACCACCGAGGGCCGCGGCGAACTGATCCTGCTTGCCGCCGGGGATCTTCGCCTCGACGGTCTCGAGATACCACGCCTGCTCCGCGATCTCGCGGGCGGTCAACTGTTCCGCGCGGGCCAGGGCCAGGGCGGCGACGAGCGCTACATCCATGGCGCCGGAGCTGCCGAGTCCCGATCCCGGCGGCGCATCGCAGCGCGTCGTGATCGTGCACGCTGCCTGCACCGGGAGCATGCGCAGCGCGGCCTTCAGCAGATCGAGCCTGCCATCGAGCACGAGGCCACCCGAGTCGGCGCACTCGAGCTCTTCGCCCAGGTCCTCCGAGACCAGTCGGATCAGACGTCCGCCGATCCGCACGGCGACCCGCGCCGTGAGCTCGATCGCCCCGTTCACGACGACGCCCCCCTCGCGCGCCGAGAAGGGCGGGACGTCGGTCCAGCCGCCGGCGAAGTCGAGACGGACGGGGGCGGTCGCATGGAATTCAGTCGGCTGGTCGCGCCGTCTCACGGCTCCGTCCGCCACGCGGCGACGGTCGGCAACTCTCCCCGCACGTCCATTCGCACGCCGCTCACCCGGCGGTTGATCCCCTGCACGCCCCGTGCGTGGTAGAGGAATGCGACGGGCAGCGAATCCCGGAACAAGCGCTGCGCACTGGCAGGATCGGGCGCGGGTCGCACCCCCGCCAGCTCGGCGAGGGTCTGCAAATAGCCGAGTCCCGGATCGCCCGGCGTGCCGAGCACGGCCGCCGTGAAGTCCCGCTGCCGACTATTGACGCGCGCGAGGAACGCCGTGAGCTCGAGCTGCCGGATCGCGACGTCGAAGCCCACGGCGGCGAGCCGGGCCTGAATCATCTGCTCGAGGGCCCCCTCGCCGCTCCCGACGGTGAGCAGCTCGAACGCGATGTGTCGACCGCCCAGCAGCCGGCGCGCCGAGTCCGGGTTCGCGGGAATCGGACGCACCGGCGCGTACCCGGGAACGCCCGGTGGCACCGGGCCGTCCGCCACCGACCCGAAGCCGAAGAGGTAGCCGTCGACGATCTCTCGACGATCGAGCGCGAGCGCCACGGCGAGCCGCACGCGGGCGTCGTCGAACGGCGGGTTGCGCGTATTGAAGACGATCCCGTACGGCATGATCAGCGGGTAGTCGAGCACCGTGAGCGCCGGGTTCTTGCGGACGAACGCGGCATGCGCGGGTTGGATCCCGGCGAAATCGATCTCGCCCGAGGTGAGCGCGGCGAGCTTGGTCGTCGGCTCGTCCACGACGACGACGATGAACCGCTCCAGCGCGGGCGGTCCGCCGAGCGCGGCCGGGAAGTCCGGGTTGGCGGCGAACACCCAGCGGCGGCCGGCTTCGTGCGCCACGAAGCGGAACGGCCCGTTGCCGATGGGGTGCTCGTTCCAGGCGGCGCGCCGCAGCTCCGTGCGGGGAATCGAGTCGAGCAGGCGGGCGGGGAGGATGGCGAGGTCGGTGAGCACATCCGGTATCGCGTCCTGGGAATGGGCGAACCGAATCACTACCGTGGAATCGTTCGGGTCATTCACGAACGCCACGTCCGCGAAATCGTTCAGGCGCGGATACGCGGTCGCTGCGTCTCTCGCCGCCGACAGGGTCCACGCGACGTCGCGGGCCGTCGTGGGCACGCCGTCGCCCCAGCGCACGCCGGGCTGCAGTCGGAAGGTGAGACTCTTCCGGTCTTCCGACCACGTCCACGAGCGCGCGAGGTAAGGCCGGGGCACGAGCGCCGAGTCGTAGCGCACGAGCGTGGTGAGCAGGACGTAGCGCTCTACCTGCTTGGCGAACGGGTGCACGGTGAGCAGCGGATTAACGCTCTGGAGGTCCGCCCCGGATGCGTACACCACGGTGCGACCACGGTGCGCGGCTCCCGAGCCGCACGCCGCGATCACCATCCCTCCGGTCACCAGCCACAGCGCTCGTCTCCGCACGCCCGCATTCTAGCGGGGCTCGGCGGGTCGCGCGAGATTCGGCGCATGCTCGCCCACCTCGGGACCCGCACCCTGGTCGGGGCCGTCGTCGTCGCCGGGGTCGTCACGCTCACGTTCTTGCTGGTGCGGCTGGCACCGGGGGATCCCGTGGAGCGGCTGCTCGGGCCGACCGCCACGCCCGCGCAGCTCGCCGCCCAACGGCGCGCCCTCGGGCTCGACCGGCCCCTCGCAGCGCAGTACGCCATCTGGCTGGCCCGATTCGTCCGCGGGGACTGGGGCCGGAGCATCGCCACCGGGCGCCCGGTGCGCGAGCTGCTCGGCGACGCAGTGCCCGCGACGGTGGCGCTCGTGGGCACGTCGCTCATCCTCAGCTATCTGCTCGGCCTCGCGGTCGGGGCCTGGCAGTCCGGCGCGGGCCCACGCGTCGACGCGACGCTCTCCGTCACCACCGTCACCCTGTTCGCGCTGCCGGGGTTCTGGCTCGGGCTCATGCTCGCGATGGCATTCACGTACTGGGCACACTGGCTCCCGGCGTTCGGTGCGACCGGGCTCGACGCCAACGCGCTCACCGGTTGGAGCCGCCTCGCCGACCGGCTACGGCACTTCGCGCTACCGCTCGCCACACTCACGCTGATCGGCATCGGGGGAGCCGCGCGGTTCGTGCGCGGCGCGATGCGCGATGTCAGGAGCCAGGCCTTCGTGAGGACCGCGGAGGCCAAGGGGCTGTCACCGTTCCGCGTTACACGACGCCACGTTGCAAGAAATGCTCTGATCCCGGTGATCACGCTGATCGGCCTGTCGTTGCCGGCGCTGTTCTCCGGTGCGGTGCTGGTGGAGGCCGTGTTCGCATGGCCCGGCGTGGGCCGGCGCCTGGTCGAGGCAGTCCAGGCCCGCGACTATCCGGTGGTCATGGCGGCCACCGTGGTCACCGCGGTGTTGGTTGTCGCGGGCAACCTGCTGACCGACCTGGGCGTCGCGTGGATCGACCCGCGCATCCGGCGCGGCAAGGGAGAAACATGAGGAGCCTGTGGCGGGACCGCCGGGCCGCCTTCGGCGTGGCAGTGCTCGCGATCGTGACCGGCGCCGCAGTCGCCGGGCCGCTCGTCTCGAGCGGCAGTCCGACGGTCCAGCACGACGTCGTGGCAACGCGGTTTCTGCCGCCGCTCGTCACGGACCATTCCGGCAGCTTCCATCCGCTCGGCACCGACCGCTTCGGGCGGGACGTCTGGACGCGATTGGTCTACGGAGCGCGCGTCTCGCTCACCGTCGGGGTGCTGGCCGTCCTGCTGTCGCTCGTGGTCGGCGTGGTGGTGGGCGGTGTCGCGGGTTTCTGGCCGGGCCCCGTACGGACGGCACTGCTCGCTCTCACGGACTTCGTTCTCGCACTCCCGCGCGTGGTCCTCCTGCTGCTGCTCGCGGCCATGGCCCGGCCGAGCGCCGTGCTGGTCATCGCGGCGCTGGGTCTCACCGGTTGGATGTCGGTCGCACGGCTGGTGCACGGCGAGGTGCGGTCGCTCGCCGCGCGTCCGTTCGTCGAGGGCGCAGTCGCGCTCGGCTTATCGCGGCGCCGCGTGCTGGCGCGCCATATCCTTCCCAACGCCCTCACGCCCGTGATCGTTTCGGCGGCGCTCGGCCTGGGGAATGCGATCACGCTGGAAGCCAGCTTGTCATTTCTGGGGGTCGGCGTCCAGCCGCCCACGCCGTCGTGGGGCAACATGATCGCGTCGGGACGGGATACGCTGGTCAATGCGCCCTGGGTTGCGGCGGCACCGGGCATCGCGCTGGTGCTCGTCGTGGTAGCCTGCACCCTGCTGGGAGATGCACTCCAAGACGCCCTCGATCCAACGTTCACCCGCTGAGGCTTCGGAGCACCCCCTCGTTCAACTCGTGCCCCCCGTCGAACGCGATCTCATTGAAGGAAATTGCGTGCTGGCGCAACCGCGTCGTGATGGTCTGGATGACTTTCGGTGTGATGTACTCGTCCGAGCGTCCGTAGACGAGGGTCATCCGCGCGGCGCGCAATCGATTGGCGACGGTGTCGAGCGTGAGATCGAGATCGGGCGGAAACTCGCCACCCCACAGCGTGAGACGATCGATCTTCGCCTTCCCCAGGGCCGCCCAGCGGCTGACAGTGGAAGCGCCCTGGGAATACCCCAAGGCGTGCACTGTCACACCTGCGCGATCGAGGGACCCGAAGACCTCCGCGTACACGGCATCGAGGTATCGCACGTAGTCCTCGATCTCGGCGAGCCGATCCTCTCGCGTCATCCAGCTTGCGCCAACGCGTCGCTCCGTCGGACTCTCGCTCAGATAGAACCGGGACAGCCCCTCCGGCGCGACGAGATAACGATGCCCATCGTCGAGCACGCGCAGCTTCTCCAGGAATCGCGCCGCGAGCTGGCCGTATCCATGACACGCAAACCAGACCTCGCCTACCTCCCCCGAGCTCGTACCCAAGGCGAAGTAGCGTGCCGTGCGACTCACCGAAAGGTGATGTTCCTGCACACGTGCCTCCCCCAACGGGGAACGCGGAAGTCGGAAGGCGGAACAGAGCGGCAACGTTCCGCGTTCCGCATTCCCCGTTCCGCGTTCAAGTCACCAGAATGGTCACGACCTCGTGCGGCTCGGCGACGAAGCGCACCGTTTTGCCCCGCCCTTCGAGCACCAGGGCGACCGATTCGCGCTCGTCGGCGCGCACCCGATGGGCGCTCTTCACGCTCTCACCGAATCGCCACGCCCCCGCCGTCTTCCGGCCGGTCGCGTTGTAGCAGCGCAGCACCAGGGGGGAGCCCTGCTGCGCGGGCTTCACGGCCGACAGCACGAGCCCCGATCCTTCGAGCGCGATGTCGACCGGCGTCGGCGCGAGGTCCAGGGCGTCGCGCAGCCAGAACCCGCGCAGCGGCAGGAACGCGTCTTCCCACAGCGCGGGCAGCGCGTCGCCGCGGTCGAGCTCGGCTTCTGAAACCGGTACGATGGCCAGCTCTACCCGAGTCCGTCCCGGGCATTGCGCGAGCGGTGTGGACGTGGGCCAGCCCGCGTGACCCGGTCGGGTCGGGAGGTCGCCGCGCGACAGCTCGCCCACCGCGCGCAGCAGGGTCACGAGCAGGTCTCCCCGACCGGTCCACTCGTACTCGAAGAAGCCCGGCGCGAACAGCGCGAGCCCGCGTGCCCCGGATGCCGCCGCCACGAACCCGTGCGCCGGCGCCGTGCGAACCGGGGCCTCGAGCGGAAAGTCCTCCGGATCGACGGCGATCGGCGGTCGCGCCACGCTGCCGAACGCCGTCCCCGCGACGGCGGCGGTCCCGGGGAGGCCAACGGGCAATCGCGCGCGCAAGCGATGCCACGCCGCCTGATTGTCGATGTCCAGGATACAGCGGACCATAGGACTGTCGGCGTACAGGATGGCGACGAGCCGTATCCCCACGCGACGACCGATCTCGAAGCGGGTCTCGAGGGCGGCCACGAGCGGCCCCGCTGCCAGTCGCCGGACCTTGATGGGACCGGCCGAGCGGACGAGCCGGTCCCCCTTCGGCGGGCAGTAGGTGTACGTGTCCCCGGCGTCGCCGCCGTCCTCGATTCGGAGCAGATCGGTAAAGCGCTGCCCCGAGCGCCGGTCGTGCAGCGTGAGTGCCCCGGTGGGCTCGAGCGCGACCTCGATCCAATGGTTGACGAGCGAGCGTCCTTTCACGAGCGCGCCTTCGCCGGGAGGTCGAGTACCGCGCGCTCCCGTGGCACCTGCCGCCAGGCCGGCGCTGGCCAATCCCAGCCCCGGCACCGTCGGCGACCGGAACGCAATGCGCACCTCGTCCACCTCGTCCTGGTCCGGGTAGTGGTGCGCCGCGTCCAGCCGCTCCGTCCCGATCCGCCGGTCGAGCAGCTGCACCGGAGCAGTGTGGCCATCCGAGGTCGCGAGCGCGAACGGCCGGTAGCCCTGCCCCTCCCGCGGGACACGATCCCCGCGCGGGCCGACCAGCACATCCCGCCGGAACAGCGTGACGTCGGCGATCATGACGCCGCGGCGGGGACGGGCGGCGGGATTCCAGATCACGAGCGTGGGCGACGGCGACGCCGCGCGGCCGCGCGCCGCATCGGGATCGTGGTGCACGAGATCGTGCACACTGCCCCGCACCACCTCCCCCGACAGCGCCTCGACGCTCGTGAGGCGCGACTCGACCGCGCGCGCGACGTCGTCGGCCGCGCAGCCCGCGATGGCATCATGGAACTGGCAGCGCACCAACGCACGCCACGCGAGCTCGAGCACCGGCCGGCGGTCGCGCCCTCCCGCGCGCCGCGCCAGCGCCGCGAGCGGCTCGGCCACGCGCGCGAGCGCCAGCTCGGCCGCGGAATACCGTCGTTTGAGCGGCGCCCGCGTCCCATGCACGCCCTGGAGGGTCCACGCGTAGCGATAGGACCAGCGCAGCTCACCCGCGAGGGGCGATGGCTTCGCACCGTCCGCGGCGGCCTGAAAGAATTCGTCGAGTCGTGACACACGGAACGCGCTCTGCGGGTCGAGCTCGGCGAGGAGATCGCGGAGCCGCGGCACGTCCGGATGCGCGCCGTGGTGATCGGCACCGATGAAGACGGGGACGTGCTTGCCTGTGGCGCGTTGCACCAGCGCGCCGCGCACCGGCGCCCAGGCGGCGAACAGGCGCTCGGCGTCGGCCGGCAGCGCGGCCCCGATCTCGTACCCCGCGCGGGGCAGGTGCCACAGCAGGACCTCCTTGTCGTCGAGCCCGCGCCAGCGGTAGAGGTCGCGCTCCTGCCCGGTCTCGCCCCCCAACCCGCGCCATACCACGCCGTACCGGATCCCGAACTCGCGCGCCAGCGTCGGCCATGCGGCGGGATGCCCGAAGGCGTCGGGCGAGTACAGGACGTCGAGCCGGCCGCCCAACCGCTCCGCGTCGGCGGCCCCGAGCAGCAGATTCCGCACCAGCCCTTCGCCCGACGGGATCTGCTCGTCGGGGAGTACGTACCACGGCCCCACCTGTAACCGCCCCGTCTTCACGAGCGTGCGCAGGTCGCCTTCACGATCGGGGCAGGCCCGCAGGTAATCCTCGACCAGCACCGTCTGCCCGTCCAGCAGAAAGCTGCGGTAGGCCGGCTGTGCCTGCAGCCGCTCGATGAGATCGCCCGTGACGGCCACCAGCCGGGCCTGCAGCGCGGCGCGCGGCAGATACCACTCACGGTCCCAGTGGGTATGCGGGATCAGATGAAAGATCAGCCCGGTCATCGCGCCTAAGGCTAAGGGGATGCCAGCGCTCCCGCGAGCGGCCATATTCCGGCCCATGCTCAAGCGCTCCCTGCTCGCGCTCCCGGCCATCGCCGGCGTCGCGCTCCTCGCCACGCGTCTCGTCCCGGGCTCGTTGCCGGACGGGTCCACGTTGCTTCCCTCCGGCTGGCGAATCCGTCCCGCCGGGCGTGTCGTCCCGATCGGCACGCTGCCCTTGAACCTCGTGACGCTCTCCGATGGGTCCGTCATCGTCAGCAACGACGGCTACGGCGAGAACAGTCTGATGCGCATCGACCCCGTGCGGGCTCAAGTCGTGTGGCACGTGACGCTGCCGGCGGCGTGGCTCGGCCTGGCGCGCACCGGTCGGGACTGGCGCGACACCGTGTGGGCGAGCGGCGGCGCGACCAACCGGGTGTATCGCTTCGCGTGGCAGGGCGGCGCGTCGTGGATCAGGGACAGCGTGGCGCTCGCCGATTCCGGCGCGAAGCTCTACACCGCCGGCCTCGCGCTCCTGCAGCGGCAGGGTCTGGTGGCCGTGGTCGGCAACCTGAGCGATTCGGTCTACTTCATCGACGCCGCCACGCTCGAGCGGCGTGGCGCGGTGGCCGTGGGTCACCGCCCCTACACCGCCGTGGCAACCGGTAGCACGCTCTACATCAGCAACTGGGGCGACTCCACCCTCTCCGTCATCGACCTGTCCGTCAGTCCGCCCGTCTCCCGGTCCGCCGTCTTCGTCGGGCCCCATCCCTCCGCCCTGGCCCTGCGCGGCTCGGAGCTGCTCGTGGCGCTCGCGGGGGCGAACGGGGTGGCGCGCGTCGATCTCGCGACGGGCCAGGTACGCGAGCAGCTCACGGTCGCACTCGCGCCGCACGCACCTCCCGGGAGCGATCCCAACGCGCTCGCCCTGTCTCCCGACGGGCGTACACTGTACGTCGCCATGGCGGGGAGCAACGCGGTGGCCGTCGTGCGCCTCGGCGCCAAGGGAATGCGCGTCGCCGGCCTCATCCCCGTCGGGTGGTATCCCACTGCCGTCGCCGCCTCGGCGGACGGGCGCACCCTCTATGTCGCGAACGGCAAAGGCAACGGCTCCGGCGCCAATCCGGACGGCCGTTACATCGGCAACATCATCAGCGGCTCCGTCTCTGTCATCCCGGTCCCCGACTCCGCGGGGCTCCAGCGATACACGAGTCGGGTGTACGCGCTGAGTCCGTTTTCGAACGCGCGGCTCCGTCCGGCGACCCGATCGTCGGACCGACCGCCCGAGCTCAAGCACATGGTCTATATCATTCGGGAGAACCGGACCTACGATCAGGTATTCGGCGACGTCGCCCGCGGCAACGGCGACGCGCGCCTCGCGATCTTCGACAACGCCGTGACGCCCAACGCCCACGCGATCGCCGATCGCTGGGTGCTGTTCGACAACTTCTACGTGAACGGCGAGGTCTCGGCCGACGGCCACGAGTGGACCGACCGGGGATATGCGAGCGACTACAACGAGAAGACGTGGCCCCAGATCTATGCGAATCGGCGTGAGTGGGACCTGACGAGCGGAGAGGACCTCGCCAATCCCGGTGGTACCTACCTGTGGGACGCCGCGCAGCGCAACCGACTCTGGGTCGTGAACTTCGGCGAGATGACCGAGTCCGACGACGACTCAACCAGGACGCGCACCGGTCGCACCAACATCCCCGGCCTGAAAGACATCACCGTCGCGAACTACCCCGGGTTCGTGCTGGCCATCGCGGACACGACGCGGGCACGGCTGTTCGCCGACTCGGTGGCGAGCTGGGACCGGCAGACCCGCTTCCCGGACCTGGTGATCTTGTGGCTGCCGCGCGACCATACCCTCGGCCGCCAGGCTTCACGACCCACGCCGCGGGCCATGGTGGCCGACAACGATCTCGCCCTCGGTCTCATCGTGGAGCGTCTTTCCGAATCTCCCGCGTGGCCATCGCTCGCCGTCTTCGTCCTCGAAGACGACGCGCAGAATGGCCCCGACCACGTGGACGCGCACCGCTCGGTCCTTCTGGTCGCGTCCCCGTACGCTCGCCAGAACGCGGTCGACAGCACGTTCTACACGACCGCGTCCGTGCTGCGAACCATCGAAGGGATCCTGGGCCTCCCCCCGCTCAGCCAGTACGACGCCGGCGCCACGCCTCTGTGGAACGCTTTCACTCGACGCCCTGACTCGACGGCTTTTGTCCATCTGCCGAACACGTGGCCCCTCCACGAGCTCAATCCCAGTGCATTCCGCTCTCGGATCCCAGCGCGTGATCTGGCAGAGGCGGATGAAGCGGACGAGATGGAGTTGAATCGGGAGATTTGGGAGAGCGTGCATCCGGGGTCGGCACCGCCGCCCGTCCGACAATCGTGGGTCATCGGTGAGCGACGTACCGCGAGGTGATGGGGCTCAGGACCGAACCGTAGGGCCAAACAGGTAAAGAGCGACCATCGCTCGATCAGGTAACGTCGTGACTCGCATCACATAAGCGGGTGATGCGGCCGCGCGGCGGCGCCTGTCCCACGTCAGCAGCAACCTCGAGCAAGCAGTCGACGCCCGGCCGAATTGCTGCAATCAAGCAGCACATCCTTTCGCCTAATTGTGACATGGCTTTCCGTCCGCGCGCCGTGCAGTTCGCGCAGTCCGCGTTGGCCCGCCTGCATACGGCATGCCACTTGCGGGCTTGCGGCCAGCTTGGATCGTCGCTCGTACCCGCCCTAGGAGTGCCATGCGGCGCATCGTACAGAGCCCCACCGAAGGGTCGGCCAACGAGGGTAACCACGGCAGGCTCGTCGTGACTCCGGCGACGCGTCTGGGCGGCGAGGTGCAGCCAGCCGCGCCGGCATTTCAAGCCGCCCCAGCACCGGCCCCTGGAGTCCGGCCTTGTGTGCGCGGCAAGTTCCTCTTTGTCGGCGACGAGAAGCTCTACGTGCGCGGCGTGACCTACGGAGCGTTCACCCCCGATGCGGCGGGGAACGAGTACCACGATCTCGCCACGGTGGAGCGGGACTTCGCCCAGATGGCGGCGAACGGAATCAACGCCGTCCGCATCCCCCACACCACCCCGCCCCGCGCGCTGCTCGACATCGCGTCACAGCACGGTCTGCGGGTCATGGTCGGGCTCAGCGCCGAGCAGTACGTCGGGTATCTCATCGATCGTCGGCCCGGCGCGCCGGACGTCGAGGCGATCATCCGAGCCAAGGTTCGCATCTGCGCCGGCCACCCGGCGCTATTGTGCTACGCGCTCGGTAATGAGATTCCCGCGTTGATGGCGCGGTGGCTCGGCCGGCGCAAGGTCGAGCGCTACCTCGAGCGGCTGTACCGGATCGTCAAGGAAGAGGACCCCGAGGGGCTGGTGACGTACGTCAACTACCCCACGACCGAATACCTCAGGCTCCCCTTCCTCGACTTCGTCTGCTTCAACGTGTATCTCGAGTCGCAGGATCGCTTCGAGGCGTACCTGGCGCGCCTGCAGAACATCGCGGGGGACCGACCGCTTTTCATGAGTGAGCTGGGCCTCGACGCCCTGCGCAACGGCGAGGGTGGCCAGGCACGCTCGCTCGACTGGCAGGTGCGAACGGCGTTCGCCGCGGGGTGCGGCGGTGTGTTCGTGTTCGCGTGGACCGACGAGTGGTACCGCCACGGCCACGACGTCGAGAACTGGGCGTTCGGTGTGACCCGCGCCGATCGCTCGCCCAAACCCGCGCTCGAGACCGTGCGGGAGGCGTTCGCCGAAGTGCCGTTCGCGCCGAGCATCCCCTGGCCGCGCATCTCGGTCGTGGTGTGCTCCTGCAACGGAGTGCGGACGATCCGCGACGCGTGTGAGGGGCTGCGCCGGCTCGATTACCCCAATTACGAAGTCATCGTCGTGGACGACGGCTCGACCGATGACACCGCCGCGATCGCGAGCCAATACGACGTACGCCTGATCCGGACCCCGAATCGCGGCCTCTCCAGCGCGCGCAATACCGGTCTTGCCGCAGCCACCGGTGAGATCGTCGCCTACTTGGACGACGACGCCTATCCCGATCCGCACTGGCTGACCTACCTCGCGGCCACGTTCCTGAGCACGTCCCACGTCGGCGTGGGCGGGCCGAACATCGCCCCCGCGGGCGACGGGCCGATTGCCGAGTGTGTCGCCCGCGCGCCGGGGGGCCCCGTGCACGTCCTCGTCACCGACCGGGAGGCCGAGCACATCCCCGGGTGCAACATGGCGTTCCGCACGGCCTACCTCGAGGCGGTCGGTGGGTTCGATCCCAGGTTCCGAACGGCCGGCGACGACGTCGACGTGTGCTGGAGACTGCAGGATCGCGGCTGGACGCTGGGCTTCCACCCGGCCGCCGTGGTGTGGCACCACCGTCGCAATTCGGTGCGCACCTACTGGCGGCAACAGATCGGCTACGGCAGGGCGGAGGCGATGCTCGAGCGCAAATGGCCGGAGAAGTACAACGACGTTGGGCACGTCCGCTGGACGGGCCGGATGTACGGCAGCGGACTGCCCTACATCCTGGGGTGGCGGCGGGCCCGCGTGTATCACGGCGTGTGGGGCGCCGCGCCGTTCCAGTCCCTCTATGAGCCCGCGCCCACCCTCTTGGCCTCCCTGCCCCAGATGCCCGAGTGGCATCTCATGACCGCGATGCTGGCGGGGATCGCCGCGCTGGGAGTCGTGTGGAGTCCGCTGCGGCTCGCAGTCCCGCTGCTCGTGGCCGCGATTCTGCCACCGATCGCTCAGGCGTGTCTTGGGGGCGCCCGGGCGCGGTTCTCCGACGCTCCCCGGGGGATGGCGCGGCTGGCGCGGCGCGTCCTCACCGCGGCACTGCACCTGATTCAACCCATCGCGCGGCTGCGCGGGCGCTTTCAGGAGGGCCTCACCCCCTGGCGGCGGCGTTGCCGGCGGCGGCCGGGGCCGCTCTGGCCCGTCACCGTCGCGGTGTGGAGTGAACACTGGCTGGACCAGGACCACCGGCTCCGCGCCATGGAAACGGACCTGCGGGCGGACGGGGTATGCGTGCTGCGCGGCGGGCGCGATGGCCGGTGGGACCTGGAAGTCCGCGGCGGCTCCTTCGGGGCGGCCCGCCTCCTCATGGGCGTAGAAGAGCACGCGGGTGGGAAGCAGCTCATCCGGGTGCGCTGGTGGCCGGTCATGCCCGCCGCCGGCCCGCTCCTCACGCTGGTGTTCGCCGGGCTGACGGGCGGCGCGCTCGGCGATCAAGCCTGGGTTGCCGTCGCCCTGCTCGGTTTCGGCGCGCTCCTGTTCGCGGCGCGCGCGCTCGAGCAGTGCAGCGCTGCGACGGCCACGATCCGGGAGATCGTCGACCGGCTGCGTCGCAGTGAAGCCTTATGAGCGATCTCGCCCTGTACCGGCGACTGTTGCGCCAGGCGCGGCCCTACTGGCTCCACCTCGCCGTCCTGTTCTGCATCGGGCTGCTGGCGAGTCCCGTCGCGCTCTTGAACCCCGTGCCCCTCAAGATCGTGGTCGACTCGGTCCTCGGGACGCGCCCGCTCTCCCCAGCCCTTCAGGCGTTGCTGCCGGCGGCCATCGCGGGATCCCGAGGCGCCCTCCTCGCCGCCGCGGTCGGCCTGCTCCTCGCGGTCGCAGCCCTCGCTCAGCTCCAGGCGCTCGCCAACAAGTTCATGCAGGCCTACGTCGGCGAGCGGCTGGTGCTGAGCTTTCGAACGCAGCTCGTCCGGCAGGCCCAGCGCCTGTCCCTGTCGTACCACGATTCCAAGGGCGCCGCCGATTCGCTGTACCGCATTCAGCAGGACGCGGCGGTGATCGACAAGATCATGGTCGAGGGGATCATCCCCTTCATCAGTGCGGCGATCACACTGGGCACCATGATCGTGGTCACGGCTCGGCTGGACTGGCAGCTGGCGCTCGTGGCGCTCGCGGTGTCCCCACCGCTGTTCGTGCTCTCGCGCCTGTATCGCCCCCGCATGCGGCGCCAGCACCGCCACATCAAGAAGCTCGAGAGCTCGGCGCTGGCGGTCGTCCAGGAGACGCTCGGTGCCCTCCGCGTCGTGAAGGCATTCGGCGGGGAGCAGCGGGAGACCGACCGGTTCGCCCAGCGCTCGCGTGAGGGTGTGGCAGCGCGCATCCGCATAGCGCTGACGGAAGGACGCTACGGGCTGCTGGTGGGGGTCACGACGGCGCTCGGCACGGGCGCGGTGCTGTTCATCGGCGTGCGACACGTCCAGGCCAACCTTCTGACCCTCGGCCAGCTGTTGATGGCGGTGACCTACCTGGGGCAACTGTACGAGCCGCTGAAGACGGTCAGCAAGAAGGCGGCGACCCTCCAGTCCTACCTGGCGAGCGCGGAGCGCGCGTTTGCGCTGCTCGATCAGCAACCCGAAGTCCCCGAGCGGCCCGACGCCCGCCCGCTCGAGCGGGCGCGCGGCGCCCTCGAGTTCCGCGGCGTGTCGTTCGCCTACGGGCCCGACCGGCCGGTGCTGCACGACGTCTCCTGCGTCATCCCGCCCGGGACCAGACTCGGCGTCGTTGGGGCGACGGGCGCGGGGAAGACCACGCTGATCAGCCTGCTGACGCGTTTCTACGACCCCCAGCACGGCGCGATCCTGCTGGATGGAACGGACCTGCGCGAGTACCGGCTCACCGACCTGCGGCGCCAGTTCGCCGTCGTGCTGCAGGACCCGGTGCTCTTCTCGGTGAGCATCGCCGAGAACATCGCCTACGCCGCGCCCGGGGCGAGCCGGGAGCAGATCGCCGCCGCGGCCCAGGCGGCCAACGCGCACGAGTTCATCGCGCGGCTGCCGCAAGGCTACGACACTCAGGTCGGGGAGCGCGGCGCGCAGCTCTCGGGAGGCCAGCGGCAGCGCATCGCGCTGGCGCGCGCGTTCTTGAAGGACAGTCCCGTGCTGATCCTGGACGAGCCGACGAGCTCGGTGGACGCGAAGACCGAGGCCGCGATCGTCGACGCGCTGGAGCGTCTCAAACAGGGCCGCACCGTAATCGTCATCAGTCACCGGCCGACCACGCTCGCCGGCTGCTCGGCATTGCTCACCATCGACGGTG
>WNEX01000492.1_pt1 | contig 18792 bp, 10 predicted proteins | sample 5399841 | NCBI WGS metagenome assembly WNEX01 (sample SAMN13153337, study PRJNA577476) | soil metagenome | isolation source: 40 cm grassland meadow soil 2 days after 1st rain plot 5 | place: USA:California | collected 2015-09-18 | reverse complement strand
GCGTTGGTTTCGACCCTGTAACAGCATAAGCGCGCGCTAATCCCGACAAATATTGGCCGAAGCTGTGCCCCGGAATAAACCCGTGAAAATTGTTTTCGTGGTTGAAATCGTCCGCATTGTCGTACCAACCGCCAAGGTCCGGCCCTGGAGCAGGCAATCCCTCACGCTGACGGAAGGGTTTGAGGAGGCCATCTTCGTCGACATGGAGAAACAGCTGATGGTTTTGGTCAAATTGAGCGCGGAAGGGGCCGTCGAGAAGCTGCACACTGGAATACGGGAAAACGGAGAGCCGGGGCGAAATCGGCATAGCTGGCGTATCGGCCCAAGTCGGTACCGAGCGGACGGCCCACCGCGCGCCCGCAGCCGAAATTATTGCAGTCTTTGCGAATTGACGCCTGGTCATGCATTTCATATACCCACTCCTCGTTTCATGAAAGCGCTTGCATGATAACCTATAACTCTAAAAATGTTGCGGGACAAACTGCAAACACATTCCCGGATGCAGTATTCTCTGCGCAAGAGGCCTATGCGGGTTCGGACCACAGTCATAGCCGTTCTCCTTTTTCTTGTCTGCGGCGCGTTTGGACAGGTACAGACAGAGAATCCCGCCGTGGCCATCCGAACGGCCCTTGGAAATCGAGACTTTGACAAAGCGGTTGAGCTCACTCGATCTGCCCTACGAGGATCGCCGAACAACGCACAACTCTGGACTTTTCAGGGGATCGCTCTCTCCGGAAAGGGCGACAACTCGAGTGCCTTCATTGCCTTCCAGCACGCGCTGAAAATTGATCCCAACAACCTTGGAGCGCTGGCCGGTGCAGCCCAAAGCGCTTATGCAACAGTGGGCACAGGACGATGTCGCTGCAGTCAATTCGATGTTGGAGACGATTATGCCGAGGATGCGGCTTTTTGCCGCGCGCCAGATATTGGTCCTGCTGCGAGAACAAGACAAATCTCCCGAACGCTAAAGAGACGCCTTCTTGGGTCTTAAGGAGCGCGAACCTTGCCACCGCGATTAGCTGTCAGCTTGCGGGCGATACATAATGTGTGGTAAACGTTTGCCCGCATGCTGCGAAAAAACGGATGAGGCAGCCAGAGTTTGGATCGCTCTGACACCATCGGCTTAGTTGGTTCGCCGGGGCAGGGAACCTGCACATTTCAGGCGGCATTTTCGTGTGACCAACGCATGGAGAGCAAACAAGTGTTTTCCGAAGATAGGCGGCGCTTTTTGCGCCAAGCTGCGAACGCAGGAATGGCCTGGGGCCTGACATCTCTATTTAGGGGTTCCTCCCTGCGCGGTCAAACTGTGGCAGGCGCCGGGGACATAGCAAAGGTCTACCTGGATTCACGTCGTATGACGGCGCCGCTCGACCGCAATCTGTTCGGATCGTTCCTTGAACATTTGGGGCGTGCGATTTACGAAGGTATCTACGATCCCGGTTCAAAGCTTTCGGATGCAAACGGTTTCCGTAAAGACGTCATGGAAGAAATCCGCCAGATGGGAGTTCCCATCATTCGCTATCCGGGCGGCAATTTTGTTTCCGGATACAACTGGCTCGATGGCGTCGGCCCCCGGGAGGGCCGTCCGCGCGTGCTTGATAAGGCTTGGAACTCGATCAACACAAATCAGTTCGGTACGAATGAATTTATGGCTTGGTGCAGGGCCGTGCACGCCGAGCCGCTGATGGGCCTCAATCTTGGAACGGGAACGCCCGAGGAAGCAGCGGCTCTCGTGGAGTATTGCAACTTGGATCAAGGAACGAAATGGAGTGATCTTCGCCGCAAGCATGGATTTGCGGAGCCTTATGGAGTGAAACACTGGTGCCTTGGCAACGAGATGGATGGTCCCTGGCAGATCGGTCACATGACAGCGACAGAGTATGGAATGAAAGCTCAGGACGCTGCCCGTCAGATGAGGTATGTCGATCCTTCGCTGCAACTCATCGGGTGCGGGTCAAGTGGCCCGTTCATGCCCACTTATTTGGAATGGGATCGCGAAGTTCTCGAGCAATGCTATGAGTACGTGGATGGTCTATCGTTGCATCGCTATTTCACCAATACGCCGCAGGACACCGGTGGCGACAGCGCGAAGTTCCTGGCTATGAATCTAAGCATGGAACGCCAAATCGAGGAGACGGTTGCCGTTTGCGACCTCGTGCGTGGACATAAACGCTCGCCAAAGAAATTGTGGCTTTCCTTTGACGAGTGGAACGTCTGGTACCGTGCCCGCAGCGGCGACGCCACCAATGGCCATCACCGGGAAGCTCCGCACTTGCTGGAAGAAGTGTACAACCTTGAAGACGCCCTGCTTGTCGGGGGCTTGGTCAACTCTCTGCTCCGCCATGCCGATCGCGTCAAAGTGGCTTGTCTGGCCCAGTTAATCAATGTCATCGCGCCAATCATGACCAATGCGAACGGCTTGCTTCGCCAGACCATCTACTATCCCTATAACTGGGGGCTTCAATATGCGCGCGGCTCGGTCCTCAATTTGCTGGTGGAATCCCCAACGTATGAGGTGTCGAGCTTGGGCCAAGTGCCATATATAGACGTAGCAGGCACCATGAATCCGCAAGATGGGAAAGTGGCAATTTTCGTTTTGAATCGTGACTTGTCCAAACCGCACCTCGTAGAGATCAATTGGCAGGACAAAAGCCCTGGTGAAGTGCTTGTCGCTACCGTGTTGACCGGAACAGACCTGAAGGCTTTCAATACCTTCGAAGCTCCCCAAAGAGTAGCTCCGCAAACGTTTGCGAAACCCGCTACTGCCAATGGCCGGACGAAGTTCGAGGTTCCGGCGCGCTCCTACACTACAATTCAGTGGTCGGCATAGCCGCGCTGATTCTTGCCGTCCGATTGCGGCTCGCGGGCGCATTCACGGCAAATGGCCGTGGACTCACGCTCGATTAGTGCGGTCTTCAACACATATTCGGATCCTTCCGGAAGTGGCTCCTCTCGTTCTACTTCGGCCAACAGCGCATCGAAAGCGAGCCGGGCTAACTCCGCTTGAGACATTTGCACGGTGGTCAAAGGCGGGAGCATGAATTGCGCTAATCGGATATCATCAAAACCCACGACGGAAAGATCTCTCGGAATCGATATGCCGTCTTCATAACACTTTCTCATCACTCCGATCGCCGTCATATCGTTGGAACAGAGAATAGTTGTAGGTTTTTTGGCCAGCGCCAGCAGGTGGCCGCAAGCCAGGCGTCCTCCCTCCATAGTGTGGTTCCCTTCTACAATCAGTTCCATGTCTGGATCTCGCCCGATTTCATGGATGGCCTTCAAAAACGCCTGTTTACGGGCCATCGCAGATTTGAGCACATGAGGCCCCGTGATGAAGGCAATTCTCTCGTGTCTCAGCGCCGCCACGTGCTGCACTGCCTGGCGTATACCGCTCAGGTAATCGATCCGCAGGTTGCTGACTCGCGGACGACGCGGACCAACATCAACGAAAACCAAAGGAACCTGTCGCAGCTTCAAATCCTCCAGCAGCGCATCCTCCATGCCGAAGGTCATGACGGCTACGCCTTCGACCTGCCTTTCGATCATTCGGCGCACGGAGCTCTTCATCTGCTCCGGGTCGTTCATGGTGGAGGTTAATAAAATCTCGTAGTGGTGCCGAACCGCGATGGTTTCGAACACCTGGACGATTTCGGGAAAAAACGGATTGGTTAGTTCGGACACAATAAGCCCGAAAATTCGGCTGCGCCCAGAGACCAGAGCTCGCGCCTGCGTATTTGGATAATATCCAAGCTCCTTGATGGCCCTCCAAACGCGCTGGGCGAGTTTTGGGTTAACTGTGGGAACCCGGTTGATAGCGCGAGAGACCGTGGCCGTAGACACCCTGGCCCGTCTTGCGACCTCATGGATATTCAGGGCTTGTTCTTTAGCACGCACCGGTTCAGACACTCGTAAAAACGAGCAATTTAGCACTTTGAGGCTGGGCCGGACTAGAGTATCGGCTCGCTTGCATGTCTGCTGCGACCTCTACCTGCCGCCTGAAGCAAAGATATGTGTCGGTGATGCGTCAAGTTTTGCCAACTGGCTCACCCTCTCCCTCCACAATGCCTGTGTATTGATCAACGGGAAGATTGGTGAAGCGTTCTGAACGCCCGCTCGGCAGCGGCCACTTAACTTCGACCCAGTCAATCTTGCTGCGCCTACCTATGCCCAAAACCACACGCGGATCATGCGACGCTAAGTAGCTTCCTCCTCCCGTCTTGAAGTATGACCGCTTGAAGTCTCCGGCCTGCCAGGTAATCTGCGTACCTATAGCGTCGGGGTTTGCTCGTTTCGCCGCCAGCTTCAATCCTACCCAATGATTGAGTTGTCCGACTTGATTTTTAAGCAGCAGAGGCGGCCCGTCATTTATTGAGATCAGGACATCCAGAGCGCCGTCGTTATTAAAATCGCCAACTGCCATTCCGCGCGCAGCATAGAGCTTTGTGAAAAGGGGACCGCTGCTGGCGTTCAGATTCTCGAATCCGTGGCCCGTGCCGCGAAACAGCAGTAAGGGCTCGCGGTATTTTACTTCGTTGGAATGCGCCTCGATTTTATCGTCAGGATGGCCGTTGGCAAGAAACAGATCAGGCGTTCCGTCGTTGTCATAATCAAAAAACTTCACTCCCCACCCGCTCATAAGACGCGTCACCCTGCCAATTCCATAGGGAACAGCCATATCATCGAAGGTCTCATCGCGATTGTTGTGATAAAGGGAGTACATCTCTTGGTCCACGTTGGTAACAAACAAGTCCATCCAGCCATCTTGGTCGTAATCAGAGGAGTCGACTCCCATCCCGGACCGTGGCCGCCCCTCGGCGCTGTAACCAACATTGGCTTGCAGGCCTATTTCCTCGAACTTCCCGTTGCCGCGATTAACGAACAGAAAATTCGCCACTGTATCATTGGCAACGAACAGGTCCGTCCGCCCGTCGTTATTGATGTCGCAGGCCACCACACCCCACGCCTTGCCGAGGGACTTGGCAATCCCGGATTCGCGACTCACGTCAGTAAAAGTACCGTCGCCGTTGTTGTGAAATAGCCAGCTTGGTGTGGGGTCGTAAACGCGCGGGACACAGTAGTAGCGGTCACCCGTCTTGGAGTTGCCGCAGAACTTATTCTTGGACTTGCTGAAGTCTACAAACCGGCAGATAAAGAGATCGAGTCTCCCATCGTTGTCGTAATCAAACCAGACGGCGCTGGATGCCCAGCCTTCTGTCGGCAGGCCGGCTTTCACCGTAACGTCGCTAAAAGTGCCGTCTCCGTTGTTATGGTACAGAATGACCCCGTTGTATTGGGTCACAAGGAGATCGGGCCAACCGTCTCCATCATAATCTCCCACTGCCGCCCCCATCCCATATCCGCCGCCAGAGACGTGAGCTTTTTCGGTTACGTCGGTGAAGGTTCCGTCGCGGTTGTTCTTGTAAAGGGCATTGCGCATCGGTGGCTGCGGATCGAAGAAATCGCACTTCCCGCTGTTGACGAGATAAATGTCCATCCACCCATCGTTGTCGTAATCGATGAATGCGCACCCGGCACCTACGGTTTCGGGCAAGTACATCTCTGGAGATCGGCCGTTGCGGTGCACCCACGTGATGCCGCTTGTTGCGGATGGAACAATCTCAAAGGGAAATTTGACACCGCGCTGGGCGGTGGTGAAAAGGGGCCAGGAGGGGGTTGATAGCCGGCCGCTGGCAATCCCTGCGAGGAGATGCTTCAGGAAGGTACGGCGCGAGCCAATATGTGCCCCCTTTTTTGTACGATCAACTGTGAAACTCCCCGATTCGTTCGAGATGTTTCAGCGGAGTATCACCGATATGTTCGACCATAGGAATTTACCTCACAATGGACGCGTCCTCAATACGGCGGCTTGAGCAAACGTTGTCGCGATTCTGGTGCCTTGCTACCATACTGGAACATGTGCAGCTGGGGCGAACCCGAAAACTTCCTTTGGCTTGCTGTCCGCAGACTCAGACGCTTCTACCTTTGTAGTGTTGGGCTCTTGGTTCTCGCAAACGCCAGCTTTGGCCAGCTCAATCACATAGAAATTGCGGCTAACCTGTTGGATCAGGGGCAAGCAGGACTGGCAGAGGCGGAAGCGCGCAAGGCATTGAACAATCCGTCCACACGGGCTCTGGCTCTGGCGATGCTAGGGACAATTCGCTTGCAGGAGCGCAAATACAAGGAAAGCACACGCTTCCTGACGCAAGCTCTAGCGCTTAATTCTCTGCTTGTCGGCGCCCGAACGAGTTTGGGAAACGCTTACTTGCTCCAGGGGAAATTCGATCTGGCCCGAAAGAGTTTCCAGGAAGTTCTCTGGATTGACCCCAGTAACCTCAACGCGCGCTTTGGCTCGGCCAAGGTGGAGGCATCGCTCCAAAATTACCAAAAATCTCTGGAAGTAGCACAACCCATCGTGCCTCAACTGAGTGCGTCTGATGATGGCATCCTCCTTCTAGCCACAGACTATGGAGGCCTAGGAAGATCGGAAGAGCTAACGAGTTTGGCGGGCTCCTGGAGGAATATCTCGGCTCCATCCGATGAATCGTCCCTGGAGTTTGCTAACGTTTTGGCGAAGTATCAAATGGCTGGCGAAGCGGAGGAGGTTCTTGAAGCCATGGAGACAAGAGCGAGGGACCGCATGTCTTCCGCCTTGGCCTTGAAGCTTGGAGAAGCTTACTTTTCGCTGGGACAACTCGATCGGGCGGACGAGAAGTTCCAAGTCGCACTGAGTATGGATCCCGCTTGCGCGGCCTGCGATCGAGATCTCGCCCTTCTTGCAGAGCGACAGGGGAATAGCGAGAAAGCTTTGGCGTATTTAGTCAAAGCCAAGCGAGAGGCTCCAGAGGATCCCGAGACCCAATTCGAGTTCGGAAAGGTGTGCCTGCAGCGAAACTTGCTGGAAGATGCCTTGCCTGCTCTTGCGAAAGCGGCAACCTTGAAACCGGATCGCGATCCCTACATTTACGTACTAGCCTCTGCCAACGTTGCCAAAGGTAACTTATCCACAGCGGCTTCGCTTATCGCCGGCCTTCTGCGGAAGCGTCCTCAGGATGCGATCCTGAACTATGCAATTGGTTCAGTGTACTATCTACAGGGTAAGTACAGCGAAGCCGAGGCCGCGCTCAAAAGAAGCTTGCAGGCCCAGGTGGACCAAGTTGCCGCTTCCTACTACTTGGGCCTTACGTATGAGGCGCTTGGTCAAGAAAACCAGGCTGTCTCAGTCTTTCGCGACCTCCTAAAGAACCATCCCGAGCATGTGCCTTCCTGCGTCAAGTTGGGGGGCATTCTCTTGAGACAACATCAATATGACGAGGCACAGCAGCGTCTCGAACGTGCGGTCGCACTCGACCCGGAGTCCGTAGAAGGCCACTACCAGCTTGGCCTATTACTGCGTCGCCTTGGCAGAATCACCGAATCGGAGAGTCAGTTTGCCGAGTCGCGTAGGCTGGAAGCGGAGCATAGCGCACAGGCTGACACGCGCCTTCGGTTGCTGTTACCAAATTGATCCAGATGCCAGATCATTTCAAGCTGGAAAGTTCACGAGGTTCCGCGGGAGCATGCCAAGTCTCGCGCCGCGATTTCCTCCATCGACTTGGAGCCTTGGGCTCGGTCGTGCCTACGTCCGTATTGTTGCCCGGACTCCGTGAAACGTTAGCCTTGCAAGGATCGCCCGTCTCCTCCACTCGGAAACCTCGAACCGGCCCCGAATCTGCAGCGGATTTCTTTTTTACCGACGTCACCGCCCGAGCTGGTTTGAGTCAGGCAAATAACGTGTTCGGTGGCGTCACGCGGAAACGCTACCTCCTAGAAGAAATCGGGTGCGGTCTTGCTCTATTCGACTACGACAACGATGGCTGGCTGGATCTCTTTCTAGTTAACGGAACCAGATTCGAAGGCGTCTCGCCAGGACATCCGCCGACGAACTCTTTGTTTCGAAACAACCGCGACGGGTCCTTTACCGACATAACGGAAAAAGCGGGCTTGATTCGCTCAGGATGGGGTCAGGGCTGCTGTGTCGGAGACTACGACAACGACGGATATGACGATCTGCTCGTGACCTACTGGGGAGGAATCGTCCTTTACCACAACAATGGGGACGGAACCTTCACCGATGTTACGGAACGAGCCGGACTAGCGCAGAAAGGTCTAATTCCACGATGGAATACCGGTTGCTGCTTCGTGGACTACGACCGCGACGGCCACATCGACCTGTTTGTCGCAAACTACGTGAATTTTGATCCGCAAACCGCGCCAGAACCAGGCAACAATCAATATTGCAGGTATTTTGGATTGTCTATCGGATGCGGCCCGCAGGGGCTAAGCGGCGGGAGCAATATTTTGTATCACAATCGCGGCGACGGAACGTTTGAGGACGTTTCCGAGCGATCCGGCCTCGCAGTTCCACGCGGGCCGGCGGCAGCGACCTTCGTAACCGAGCAATGGATTCCAGCCGGCTCTTACGGACTCGGCATATGCGCAGCGGATTTTGATAATGATGGCTGGCCCGACATTTACGTCGCATCCGACTCCGTGCCAAGCCGCTTCTACCACAACAACCAGAATGGAACCTTCGAGGAGATTGGCTCTCAGATTGGATGCGCCCTCAATGAAAATGGGGTTCCGCAAGGGGGCATGGGCGTGGGGGTTGGCGATTACGACTGCGACGGCTGGCTCGATATCGTCAAGACAAATTACTCCGACCAAACCGCGAATCTGTACCATAACAATGGCGACGGAACATTTTATGACGCTGTCTTTCAAGCAGGATTGGGCGCGAACACTAAGTATTTGGGATGGGGCGTCGGGCTCTTCGATTTCGACAACGACGGTTGGGTCGATATCTTCATGTCCAACGGCCACGTCTTTCCCGAGGTCGACACGCGCCAGTTGCATGTCACCTTCAAACAGAGAAAGATTTTGTATAAGAACCTCGGCAACGGCCGCTTTGCGGATGTTACCTCGATAAGCGGGCCGGCAGTGACGCAACCCCGCCCCAGCCGGGGGACGGCTTTCGGTGACTTCGACAACGACGGAGACGTTGATATCGCTGTCATTAACATGAACGAGCCTCCCTCGCTCCTTCGCAATGATTGCCCCCTCCGAAACAACTGGCTGAAGGTGAAGTGCATCGGCACGAAATCGAATCGCAGCGCCATTGGTGCACGCGTGCGTGTGGTGACCGGCCGGCATTCGCAAATGAATGAGGTCATGAGCGGTTCGAGCTTCCTCTCCCAAAGTGATTTTCGCTTGCACTTTGGGCTTGGCCGCGCCAGGCAGGCGGATCTGGTGGAAGTCCGCTGGCCCTTGGGTCTGGTGGAAACGCTCAAGAACATCGAGGCAAATCAACTGCTGGTGATCCAAGAGGGCCACGGCATACTTCGGAGAGAGAAACTAGCTTACGGCTAGTAAAACTGGCGAACGTTTGTGATTGAGTCGGCACCGCAGCGGGAGCGTTGGCAACGGTTCCCTTCCAGTTCAATTCTGTTCGCATAGCCGCTTGTGAATGGCCCGCGATGCGCGGATCCTCCACAGTTAGGTTTCTTCCCGGGGTGATGCTAGAAGAAAACTTGCAAGGCCAGTTGAAACCGCCTCGGGATGTTGCACTGACTATGGGTCAGGCCAAAATTGGGGTTGCCATTATTCGGCAACCAAAACTGGTCCACGGCGCAGAAGAAGTGCCGATTGAAAATGTTGCCGCCATCGGCTTGGAACCGAACATAGCGGTTCTCACCGAAGTAGGTGTCCTTATACATCGAGACGTCTTCATTGCGATACCCGAAACCGCGGACGTTCTCGTCCAATCGGGGCGCGTTGCCAAATTGAAGTCTTCCGGGATCAACCCATCCTGACTGGTTCAGATAAGGAACCTTTGTGGGATCGCTAGAGTTTCCCGATAGGCCTTTTCCGACTTTGTTGGGAAACTTCGCGTAGTTAAACAGAAAGCCACCGAGATCACTGTTCGATGTCGTAATGGAAAGCGGTCTTCCCGATTGGTACGTTTGAATCGCCGAGATTTGCCAATTGCTAATGACTTTATCTAAGGGGCCAGACGAGTTTCGTCCCAGCCACTTGCCGTTGCCGAAGGGCAACTGGTAAACCCAGCCCAAGGAAAAGATTTGCGGCACATCGTCAGAACTGACAGTGTAAAGGTTACGCATATCGCTAGGATTCTGCACAGGCGGTCCGCCCGCACCCAGTCCTGTTTCAGAGCCGTTGTTCATCAGCCGCGAATACGTGTAAGCGACCTGGAACTGCAAGCCATGACTCATTCGTTGTTGCAAGCTCGCTTGAAGCGCGTTGTAGTGGCTTTTCCCGTTAGGGAAATAGCGCCAGAGAATCTGTTGGTATTGCGGCCACATCCTCAAGGACTGAGCTACAGTTCCGGTGAACGTAGCAAAAGGGGCCGCTAGGCCCCCACAGCTCGTACCGCTGATGTTGTCGCAGGTTCCATTCGTAAAGGTGTCCCCGAGAACACTTTCTCCCAAGGAAAGCACGCTCCCCGCGTTCATATTGTCGAAAACACCGACGGAGCTGCGCCCGTCAATGAGCCTCGTTCCGTGGTTGCCCACGTACGCGATGTCAATGGCCATGTTTTCGGTTAGGCGGCGCTGAAAAGAAAGCGACCAGTTCTGATACCTCGGCATCGTGTACGTTCTGGGATCCACTCCGACCGGGCTCTTTCCATTCTGTACTTCAGGTGTAAGTTGCGGTGGGAACACAATAGACCCCGTGGGCCAGCCGCAGGGCGCAACCCCATTTGGGCCATATGGTGCGGGGCAACTCCCCGTTCCTTGGAAGTAGAAAGCCGGAAGCCGCCCATTAGTTAAATTGGGGACAGTGGGATTGGTTTGGTACCCATCAACCGGGTAAGGATCCCAGGAGTCGGCTTGGGCGCCTGCATAGTAAATCCCATATCCGCCACGAATAACATTCTTGTTGTTGAACGAATATGCGAACCCGAACCGCGGACCTGTCGCCCAATTGCTGTTGCCAATCGCCTTCGGTCCGAACACCGTGGCTCCGAGGTGGCCACCTGCGCCAGGGTTCGAAGCAGTGGGATCGAACGTGGAGAACCGCCCGTGTTGCTCGTACAGCCCCGATTGCCAGTCAAACCGGAGACCAAAGCTTAAAGTCAAGTTCTCCCTGAGTTTGAAATCATCGTTGATCCAGGGGGATGCATACTTCATCTTGGGCATGTAGTTGAATGGTATGTTGAAGCCTGCGCTGTTGACTTGGCCCAAGATAAAGGAAGCGAACTCGTTCCCCGTTTGCGAGCTCAGATTGCCGCCCGAGGCATTATAGCCGGCGGTTTCGTTGGCGCTGAAATTGAAGCTGCCTCCTGTGTTGACGGCCCATCCGGTTTGCGGGAAGGTCATGTAGCGATACTCGACCCCGGCTTTGATGGTGTGCCTTCCGGTAATCCAACTGACATCGTCAAGGAACTGGTAACGATTGTTGATATCAGCTCCTCCGCTTGTCCAAGGGGTCCCGTAGGCGGTATAGCCAAGTGGTCCACTGAAATTTAGGGAAGGGAAGCCGGCATTGTTGAATTTGGGTTGATCCGGGAGGCCCAGCCCGAGCTTTTTGTTCCAGCCCACGCCACCCGATAACTGGTTGCCCGCCATTCGCCAGCGGTCGTAAGCCAGCGTAGTGTGATTGAACAAGTTCGGCCTAATCACCCAATTCATCTGCAAATGCTCGAAATGGTTGGTGATGCGCTGGTAAAAACCCTGGCCGACGTACGTGTCGTTTAGGGCGGACTGAGTTTTTCCGTCATGCAGCGTGTTGCAGCCTTCAGGCCCCCCGCAATGCGCAATCCGTGGACGGACATTCTCATAGTAAGTGTTGCTAATCGAGAACTTATTGTTGAACGTGTGGTCGATTCGCAGAAGCCAGGTTCGCACGTTGATCTTGTTATTGTCATCCGATGTGCCGCCAAATCCATTCTGTCGGTGCGTGCTTGCACTTGTGTCCACGTCAGGGTTTGGAATATTGGGAATAACCGCCGTGGCTACAGCGCTCCAAAGTGGGTCCGTCGAGGGAATAATATTGCCCGGATAAGGATCACGTACGGGACCAGTAACGATAGCTCCCGTACACGGATTAGGAATAGTTCCTGTGACAATCCTTGTGGTGGCGGGATTGAATATTTGACCTTCAAGGACAGGACGGCCCAGAAGGTCGGTCACATTGTATAGGGTACCTGCATTCGGTGTACCTTGGGGGCAAGTAGCCGTTAATTGCGACTTTAGGAACTCGCTAAAGTCTCCCTGCTTTTGCGCTACGCTCGGAAGCGTGTTGACAAGACCCGTGTTCACCGTGCTGTGATATTCCAGTCCGTCCAGGTTGAAGAACCAGAAAGTCTTGCCCCACTTTGTAATCTTCGGTACCGGCCCGCCGACCGCCGCTCCCCAGTTATCTTGCGTCAGAGGGAGTTTTTTCTCGCCAGTTGTCGTATTCAAAACAAAGAAGCTTCCCGCATCCAGCTTGTCGTTGCTGAAAAAATTGTACAAATTGCCATGGAATTTGTCGGTGCCGGACTTCGTAGTGTAGTTGATGAAACCGCCGCTGGTGTGCCCATATTGGGCGGAAAAGGTGTTCTCGACGACGGTCATTTCCTGCACGGAAGGATAAGGCACGGAGCTTTCCTGCGTCTGCTGGTGGCCCTCTGCGTAACCAAATGCCGCGCCGTCAAACCAATTCTCCGTTGCCATTGTTTGGCCGCCATTGATGCGTGAGGTGAACTGGCTACCGCGGAAGATGGCGTCGCCGTTTGGTTGCATTGGCACATACCCGGGCTGAAGTTGAAGCAACGATTCGGCCAGCCGGATGTCGGCGCCCATCGCCGCGGGCAGATCGCGATAGTAAGTCTCGCCGATCGTGTGCGAAACCGTCGCATTGTCCGTATTGATCTGCTCGACTCCGCCTTCGACCGTGACGGACTGCGTTACAGCACCCACTTCCAACTTCACGTCCTGCCTGTAGGTCTGGCCGCCGGTCACAACAATTCCCTTTGTAGAAGAAAGCTTGAAGCCTTCCTTCTCCACTTCGACGGTGTAGGTACCTAGAATGAGCGGCGGAGTGCTGTAGTTGCCGGCGCTGTTCGTGCCTACGACTATTTTGGTGCCGGTACCCTGATTAAGGATCGTGACTTTCGCATCAGGAATGGCCGAACCGCTCGAATCCGTGACGAAACCCGTGATGACTGCGCGATCAGCCAGCTGGGCACGCGCGACCGGCCCCGTGAACACAATCAAGGCACACACGAACAAGACGCCCAGACATAATGCTCGTCTCATTTTCACGCCTCCCGCAGACTCAAGTGTAGAAGCCGTCCGGCGTGAACCCCCCGATGTGCGTGGAACCAAAACTACCTCAGCATTCCGCGAGCTATTCTGCGTGCACCCAGACCCCGCTCTGATGCAAGTCGAGTGGGTCTTTGTGAGGCAGAATTTGATTTTGTGAGTTCTCTGGTTCCACACCCCCTAGTTGTTCCACGCTGGAGCCGCTCGCCAGCGACTCGTTTCAGTCCCCAAACTTTGAAAGTTCGGAGAATTCGTCTTTATCCCCTAGGGGATTAGTAAACGTTTTCCCGAACTGCTTCGCTTTCTACTCCCTGGCACAGTGGATGTCAAGATTTTTTTGGAACCTTTCAAGAATAATTTCCGCATCTTAGGAAAACTCTAAAAAGAAAAGAGAGGTTTACCCAAAAACGCTTGACAGCCCCCACGCCAGGGCCTTCTCGGACGGATCGCTCGACTTGGCGAAAAACTAGGTATTCGTTTACAGCGAGTCTACGCGGCGCTATTCTCTACTCCTCACCGGGGTGATAATCGCGAACAACCGGTTCGCGCCTCGATGAAGGGCCGGAGTTCAATGGGTTTCGGCGCAAAAGCCGTTCGGAGCATGAGCCTGGCTGCTTTGGTTCTGGGGCTGCCCACTGGCGTCTGGCCCCAGGCAGAAGAAAAGATCCCCGCGTCGGTCAGCCTAATTGAAAATCGAATAAAACAGCGTCCTAACAGCTCTAATCTCTACGTCGAACTAGGATTGGCTTACTGGGGTCAGAACGACTATGCGCGTGGTTTCGAAGCGTTTCAACACGCCGTGAAGCTCGGCCCTGCGTCCGCCCAAGCTCACAATTGGCTGGGCGCCGCTCTAATGCAACAGGGTGATTTCCCGGGCGCTATCACCGAGTTCAAAAAAGCCATCTCCCTCAACGCAAAATATGCCCGCGCATACACAAACCTGGGATCTGCGACGGCAAAGAATGGTGATGTAGCCGGTGCCGTCGTTTTTTTTCAAAAGGCCTTGTCGCTTGAGCCCAACAATGTAGCAGCGCATCTGAATCTGGGCATCGCCCTGCGGGAAAAAGGCGACGGCAAAAACGCCCTAGTGCATTTGCAGTTTGTCGCTAAGAGCGAGCCAAGTAACATCACGGCGCTTTATCTCCTGGGCCAGACCTTGCAGCAGGGCGGAAATCTCAGCGAGGCAATCAAGACCTTCGAGGATCTGCTTCGGATTAATCCCGAGTTTCGTGAAGGTTATTACGCCCTCGGGGTGGCCTTGAAGCAAGAGGCCGCAGCATTACATAAGCCGCATCAGCCGTCTGCGAGCCCCGCCGACGATTTATTTCACAGAGGGCAGCAGGCTGCGGAGCGGGGCGAACTGAAAGAGGCTGTGCGTCTCCTAGGCGAGGCCGTGGATAAAGATATCAACCACGCCGAGGCGCAGAATCTGCTCGGTTTTGTATTGGGGCAGCAGGGCGACCTTACTTCGGCATTGCCGCACTTGGAGCGCGCGGTTGCCCTCCGCCCCGGATTGGCCGATGCGCATTACAATTGGGGCGTTGCATTGTGGTATAGCAGCTCAAAAGCTAGAAGCGTCGCAGAGTTGCGAGAGGCTGTTCGCCTTGACCCGGGTGCGGGCTCCGCCTATGCATTCCTCGGCACGGCACTGCTTCAAAGTGGGGAATTAGACGAGGCAAGGCGAAACTTCCAGTGCGCCATAGCTCTTCTGCCTGCCGTTTCATCGACTTACATTGACCTTGGAATCGTTTATCTCCGCAAGGGAGAACTTGATAGAGCTATCGGGCAGTTCGAGGCAGGGATAAACGTTCCTGCTCCATCTGGTCCGACACCCGATTGGAACGGTGCGACGACGGAGCTTCAAAAGACACTTGCTACGAAATCGGACAACGCTGAAGCTCACAATGTGCTTGGACTCCTTCTTGGACGCAAGGGCGCCAGTAGCAAGGAAGTCTTGGCAGAGTTTCGTGAGGCCGTGCGCCTGCGCCCCGATTTTGCAGAGGCCCACAACAACATGGGGCTTGTATTGGCGCAGGATAATGACGAGAAGGCAGCCAGCGTCGAGTTCCTGGAAGCCTTGCGCATCAGCCCGGATTACGCGGACGCTCACGCAAACCTGGGTGCAGTCCTAACCACTTCGGACAGCGAAGGGGCGGTGCATGAATTGGAGAAGGCTGTGGCGCTCGCGCCAGGCTTCCTGAAAGCGCGGTTCAATCTGGCAATAGCTTATGGGGAGAATGCGAACTACGGGCGGACCAGAGAAATCGAACAGCTGCGCAAGGTGATCGCCAGTCAGCCGGATTTTCCCGGAGCCCGGCTCGCCCTGGGCAGAAGCCTTCTCGGCGAAGGGCTAGTGGAGGAATCCGTCGGAGAACTTCGAGAAGCAGTCCGTCTAGAGCCACAAAATACCCAGGCTCATTATCAACTGGGGCTGGCTTTGGTTCGGGCAGGACACAAGGACGAGGGTGCTGTTGAGTTGCAGAAAAGCCGAGAACTGGCTTCCTCCGACGATCGAAGGCAGAACGCGGCTTTGGATATCGCCGAAGGCCATGTTGCGCTCGAACAAGGGGATTTGGGGCAAGCCGCAGCCAAGTTTCGGCACGCGCTCGAACTGCAGCCCGAATCTGCCGATGCCGAACATTTCCTAGGAGCAGTTCTTGAAAAGCGGGGTGACGCGGAGGGCGCTTCCACGGCCTATCGAAGAGCTCTTGAACTGAATCCGGGCGATATCCTCGCCAGGGAGAAGATCGCCGCGCTTTCCAGCGAAAGAGGCGCTGCAGATGAGCCAACTCGTATCAGCCAATTCGAAGATTACATCCGCGAAGGACGATTTCAGGATGTCGAGCCGCTGCTTGCCGCCTATGTGAAAGAGCACCCGGAATCCTCTTGGGGTTGGTACGCACTGGGGTACAGCCAGTTCGCCCAGCGAAAAATTGGGGAGTCCATTCAGGCGCTGGCCAGGTCACTCCAACTCGATGTCCGGAACGCGGAGGCCCACAAGATTCTTGGCCGCGATCTTATGGTTGTTGGAAAGTTCGACGCGGCTCAAACAGAGTTTGAACAAGGAATCAGGTACAGCCCGCAGTCAGCCGAGATGCATTTGAACCTGGGCAAACTATTCTCCATTCAGGACAGCTGGGTGGCTGCGCGAAAAGAATTTGAACAGGCGCTCCGTATCGACCCTTTGTACATGGAAGCGTGGGATGCTCTGGGATTTGCTCAAGAAGCCTTGGGAGACGGGGCTGGAGCCGTTGCGAGTTATGAGAAAGCCATCGCCCTCAACGAGGCCAAGAAGGGAAGATTCGCCTCTGCCCACGTAAACCTGAGCGGCTATTACAACCGTAAGGGCGATTACGAAAAAGCCCGCGAGTATGCGCTCGCGGCATTGCAGATCGATCCTGAATGTGATGGCGCCTGGTTTCAAAAGGCAAAGACCGATGAGGCGCAAGGCCGGCTCAACGATGCGGCTGAGGCTCTGGCCCAAGCAGTTTCTCTAAATCCTCGAGCGTCCTCGTACTACTATGTTCTGGCGAACGTATACAGGCAGCTTGGGAAGACAGAAGATCGTGGCAAAGCACTGGATGCGTTCATGCGTCTGCAGAAGGAAACGAACGAAATCGAGGAAAAACGGAGAGCTCTTGCAGGTCTCTCTGCTCCTCCGCCTCGGCCCAAGAGCCAACCTGACTAATCGGCCGCAGTCGCCAGGCGCATCCATGGAGTGTCTGACGAACGCTGAATCAGTTTTTCTTGTGAAACTCCAGGATTGTTACGCTTTCATGCTGGAACAAGCAATCTAGTTCCGCTGCTCCCAGCCGTAACCGGCTTTCTCGCGGGAAGACAGCTTCCGGATGGGCATCGTCGTTTTTGTCGTAGATGCTGGCAGCGTAGAGCGTCTGCACGCGGCCAACCGTGCCCAAACCGCTCAGAGGGAGCGGAACGTGGTGCAAGAGAATCGGGTGGCGCTGAGAAGGACATGAGGCCGCGAGCTGTAAAATCCTTTATCCCATTTTATCCCAATAACCTGCCAGCAGTGCCCAAACCGTCCAGAGGGAGCCGAACGGCGTCTAGTGTTATCATCAACTTAGGCTGGAGCCAGTGCGCAATCACCCGTTTGCGAAACCGTGGTATCTCGGTCGGAGATTATTTCCGCGTAACTCAGCACCTAACCGCCAGCGGATGGCGACTTGATTCACTTCCACGGGGCACTGGCAGCAGAGCCAGATACCAGTCTGCAATCGCGTTGGTTGCATCGTCCCAACCGTCAGTGATAGGTTTCAGACTATGGGCTCGGCGCCGACCATCACGATCTGTGTCCCGGGTCCGCTTCGCACCTACTGCGCGGGCGCAACGGAACTCTCGATGTCTGCACACACGGTGCGCGCCGCACTTGAGGACCTCGAGCGGAGCCAGTCGGATTTGTATCGCAATGTCTGTGACGAAACGGGTGCGTTACGCCGGCACCTGAATGTGTTTGTGAACTCGGACAATGTGCGCGATCTCAACGGGGTCGACACGACTTTGGCGCCGGGGGACGTGGTCACAATCCTGCCGGCGGTTTCAGGCGGCTAAAGATGGCGGATCGAATCATTCTCACCATTGGCACCAAGAAGGGTGTGTTTGTCGCGGATGCCGCGAAGCCGAGGCGCAGCTTCGCTCTGCGCGGGCCGTTCGGCCCGGGCATCCCCGTATACGCGACGCTGATCGACACGCGCGGAACACCGCGCCTCTATGCTTCGAGCTGCAATCCGTTCTTCGGCATGAAAGTGCTGCGTTCGACGGACATGGGGAAAAGCTTCAGTGAGACGAAATCGGCGCCAGCGTTCCCCAAAGACGACGGCCGCGCGCTCGCCAACATCTGGTCACTTGAGGCCGGTGATGACACGAAGGACCTATGGTGCGGCGTGGAGCCGGCATCCTTGTTCAGGAGCCGCGACGGTGGCGATTCGTGGGACATGGTGCCGGGGATTAGCAACCACGATCACGCGCGCAAGTGGCAACCCGGCAATGGCGGGCTCTGCATGCACACGATCATTCGCGACGGGAATCGCGTGCACTTGGGCATCTCAACGGGCGGCCACTATTTGAGTGAGGACGGTGGCGAAACATTGGCACGAGAACGCGCCTGGCCGGCTCTACATGCAGAACCACGGCGGATGGGCGGATTGGACGGGGCCTGGCGGGCCCCGGCCGGACATTGGCGTACTACGCAGCGACGACTATGGCCACTCGTGGCGGTCGATCGCTAAAGGATTGCCGTCGGACTTCGGATTTCCTATCGTGGTCCACCCGCATGACGCCGATACGGTGTACGTCATGCCACTTGAGGGGCCGACGCGCACCTGTCCCGGCGGCGCGCCAGCGGTGTGGCGCAGCGAAAATGGCGGCGAGTCATGGAGCCGGCTCGCATGTGGGTTGCCTAGGAAGCAAAGCTACTTCACCGTCTTGCGCGACGCGATGGACATCGATCGGCTCAAGTCACCTGCAC
>WNEX01000482.1_pt1 | contig 18885 bp, 13 predicted proteins | sample 5399841 | NCBI WGS metagenome assembly WNEX01 (sample SAMN13153337, study PRJNA577476) | soil metagenome | isolation source: 40 cm grassland meadow soil 2 days after 1st rain plot 5 | place: USA:California | collected 2015-09-18 | reverse complement strand
GTTGCCGGCTGGCCCACGAACAGCACCAGGTGCCGGTCGAGTGGGAGGCCCAGATGGCGTCGCGCCTCGTCCCGGGGGATGAGGCGGAACAGGTCCAGGTCGAGCCCCGACGGAATCACGTGGGCCGGCACCGAACGCGGGAGGAACTGCTTCATGTGCTCCGACACGACGATGCAAGCGTCGGCGCACCGCGCGACCCCGCGCGACGCAAACTGCAGCAGCCTGCCGGCGACCGTGACCCGGAGGTCCTCCCCTACGATGCCCTCCAGATCGTCTCCGCGAAACGTCACGACGAGCGGCAACCGCTTGGGTAGCGCCGGCAAGCCGCTCTGCCCGAATTGCGCGTGCACCAGGTCGTAGCGCGTTCGGGCCAGGCGGCGACGCAGGCGCACCCACGCCGCCAGATAATTCCAGGGCCGTTTCCCCGCCTTGAACTGGAACACGTCCACGTGCACGCCGGCCGCGCGCAGGAACTCCGCCTGCCGCTTGATGAAGTGGGTGGTACGCGGACGGCCCGGTGTCGGCCATTCGCTCGTGATCATCAAGGCCCGAATCGTATGGTCGGTGCTCGTCATGGCCGCGCCACCGCTTGGGCGAGCACGCCGGGAATGCCCTCCACCCACTGGCCGACGGTCGGCCAGGGATCGTCCGGATCCCAATCCTCCAGTCGCGTCCCGGCCGGCTGACGGCCGAACAGGTCACGCAGACCCTGCGCGATGGACGGGTACGCCCCTGGGTAGCCCGCGGGCGGGCCGGCGAGAATGTAGAGGAAGCGTTTCACGTCGCCCCACAGCCAGCGCAGGGTCACGCCCTCGCGGTACGGCGTGGGACGGTCGAGCGGCTGGCCCGTGAGCACGTCGGCCCAGAGGCGGGGGAAGTCGCATCCGGCGGCGATCGCGAGCTGCAGAGAGCCCCAAAATCTGCCGTTCACCTCCATGAGCCAGGGCTGCGTGCCATCGTCGCGGAATTCGACCATCGCCGGGCCGTGCCACCGCAACTCGCGGAGCAAGCGCGCCGCCCGGGCCTGGAGCCGTGGATCGAGCCCTACCGAGCGCCGCAAGCTGCTCCCTGATCCCGAGGGCCGGACGTCGCGCAGCCGTTCGTGCGCGAACCACGCAACCGACCGGCCCCGGTCGCACACCGTGAACACTCCCTTGCCCCGGCCGGGCACGAAGCCCTGAATCAGGGGCCAATACGGGCCCTGACGACGCTGCAGCACGGCGGCGGCAAGCTCCGTCGCGTCGCTGGCATACGCGATTCCGTGGTCCGGGAGGAAGCCGTGGCCGTTCCAGGCACTACTGAAGCGCGGCTTGACGACGCACGGATACCCTACGGCCTGCGCGGCCTCCCGGCACTCCTCGAGCGACGTGGGATAGCGCGTTGGCGGGATCTCCACCCCGCAGGCTTCCGCGCTCCGCAGCGTCTGCGTCTTGTCGAAGGCACCCACGATTACCGAGTCCGGGGCGCAGCCCACGATCGTGCCCGGCGCCTCCCACGCCTCGCGGTCGGCGTTGCACAGCTGGCACGTCAGCTCGGTGAGCGGCAGTACGATGTCCACGCCCCGCTCGTGTGCCCAGACCCGCAGCGCCACGAATGCCTCAGGTGTCGCTTCGGCGTAGCGGTAGCGCCCCCGACAGAACCGCGACCACGCGCCCAACGGCCAGCGGCTTTGGCCCGCCACGAATACCGTGTAACCCGCCCGACCCAACGACCGCACGCAGGCCAGCGCCGTGTTGGTCGATCCGTCCAACACCAACACGCGGCGCGGATCCGACCGCTGTGGGACGGCCGGCCGGCGTGGAGCGTATTGCACGCTCGTCATGAGGCGACAGCCGAGTGTCGCACGAGCCTCGGCAGAGACGCCGTCCCGGAGCGCCCCTCAGGCGCCCCTTGATTCGCGGCGAGCCACGCCTGAAACATGAGCACACACCAGAGGTCGTAATCCCAGCTCGTACGACCCGAGAGGTGCTCCTTCCACTTGCGTCGCACCGGTTCCGGGTCGAGCACTCCGCCGGCCCGGATCCGTCCCTCGTCCACCAGGTCCTCCGCCCAGTCGCGCAGCGGACCACGCAACCACGCTGCGACCGGCATGCCGAACCCTTGTTTCGGACGGTCGACGAGCGATCGCGGCACGTAACGGTACAGAACCTGTCGGAGAATCCATTTTCCCACCCCGTCCCGGATCTTGAGTGACAGGGGCAACCGCCACGCGAACTCCATCACGCGATGATCGAGCAGTGGAATCCTGGCCTCGAGGCTCACGCCCATGCTGGCGCGATCTACCTTCACGAGGATGTCATCGGGTAAGAACGTGACCAAATCGAGATACATGGCTTGGTGCGTGAGGTCGCGCAGCACCGCCTCCGGCGTTTCCTCGGCGGTCGGCCCCTGCGGCGAGTCGGCTCCCCGGACGACGACCGCGGGAGTCTTCCAATACGACATGAGATACCGATGCAGCGCCGCTCCGGACGGCACCGCGAGGATTTCGGCGGTTTGGCGAACCCGCTCGCGTAATTCGCGCTTGCCCGTCCACCGGCGTGCCAGCGGTCCGAGCGCCTGCACGAACGCCCCCCGCTGCACCCACGGCAGCAGCAGGGCGCGGCTGGCGCCGCGCCGCAGCACCGGTGGGATCCAGCCGATCGCCCTCCAGATGGCGGGGCCTACCCGGTGGAAGGGATAGCCACCCAAGAGTTCGTCCCCCGCGTCGCCGCTCAGGCTCACGGTCACATGGCGCCGCGTGAGCTGGGAGAGCAGGAACGTCGGAATCTGGGAAACGTCGGCGAAGGGCTCGTCGTACAGCGTCGGCAGGCGCGGGATCACGGCGAGGGCGTCGCCCGGCGTGACATACAGCTCCGTGTGCTCGGTCCCGAGGTGACGAGCCACGGCCGCCGCGTGCCGCGCCTCGTCGTACGCGCCCTCGTGAAACCCGATCGTAAACGTCTTGATCGGACGCTCACTCTGGGCCTGCATGAGGGCGACGACGGTGGACGAGTCGACCCCTCCGGACAGGAAGGCCCCGAGCGGGACGTCCGCCTCCATCCGGAGCCGCACCGCGTCCCGGAGCAGCGCATCGAATTGCGCGATCGCTTCATCGTCCGTGCCGGCGAACGGCTCGGCGGTGCCCCGCTCCGCGACCTCGCGGGCGGACCAGTATGCAACGGGCACAGGGTGCAGGTCGGGCTGGTCTGCCGAGACGCTGAGCAGCGTCCCCGGCGGAAGCTTGAAGATGCCGCGATAGATCGTGAGTGGCGCCGGCACATAACCGTGCTTGAGGAAGAGCGCGACCGCGTTGGGGTCCACACTCGGCCTGAAGGCCGGGTGCGCCCGCAACGCCTTGAGCTCCGACCCGAACAGCAGCGTTCGGCCCGCCCAGCCGTAATAGAGCGGCTTTTCGCCAGCCCGATCGCGCACGAGGTGCATCGTGCGGCGCTGACGGTCCCAGAGTGCGAACGCGAACATGCCGTTGAAGCGCTCCACCGCGGGGCGGACCTCCCACTGGCTCACCGCCGCCAGCAGCACCTCCGTGTCGGAGCGGCCCCGAAACCGATGACCCAGCGCCGCGAGCTCGAGCCGCAGGGCGCCGAAGTTGTAAATCTCCCCGTTGAACGTGACCACGTAACGGCCGCTCGCCGACTCCATGGGTTGCTGCCCCAGCGGGGACAGGTCCAGGATCGAGAGGCGCCGATGCCCGAACGCGACCCCGGCGGGCGGATCGCACCACACGCCGCAGTCGTCGGGACCGCGGTGCTGGAGCACGGACGTCATGGCGCCGAGAATGCTCAACGCACTCTCTTCGCGCAGACCGCCCGGGTCGTGGTATCCCGCGATGCCACACATATCAGTCGCTGGCCGCCATTGCGCCCGCAGCTAGCGCACCCCCTGTGCTACGAGGCCCTCTGCCCCGGCGCGTCCTAACTCGCGTGGCGGCAAGGGCGTTGCCGCATGAGGCCGGCGGCCATGCCCCCTGCGGCGAACGCGGCCTGTAAGGAAACCGCGACAACTCTGTGCTCCTGAGACGCAGCCGGCCGGGGCCGGCCCCGCGGCGCCGGGAGGTCGGATCGCGGCGTGCCTCCGCGGCCGCTTACTATCTCTTTAGTCACGGCGCAGTTACGCGCCCCGGTCTCGCGGAGGCATGGGCGGGCGCGCCGCGACAGGCGGGGCTCGGCAGTTGCGAATCCTCGCGGTCGTGCGCGCCCCGACCAGCAAACCACTCGCCCCCCTTCCCCGAGACCGCATCGCGTTCTTCATGCCCTCGCTGTTCGCCGGTGGGGCGGAGCGCGTCATGGTGAACATCGCCCGAGGCTTCACCGAGCAGGGCTTTTTGGTCGACGTCGTGCTCGCCAAAGCCACGGGTCACTATCTGGCGAGTCTCCCGCCGGCCGTGCGAGTCATCGACCTGCACGCGCGCAGAGTCGTGGGGAGCGTGCCTGGACTGGTGCGCTACCTCCGACGGGAACGACCCAGCGTGCTCGTCGCGTCGCTGAGTCACGCGAACGTCGTGGCGCTGTGGGCCCGGGCGCTGGCCCGCGTGCGGACCCGCGCGTTCATCACCGAGCACAACATCGCGCTGTGGGACCTTCCGTCGGCACCAGGGGAGGGCTCGCACCTGATCCCCCACCTCGCGGCCGCGTTCTATCCTTGGGCCGACGGCGTCATCGCCGTGTCGCGTGGCGTCGCCCGGGACATCGCTCGGCGGACCAAGACAGCCCCGGACCGCATCCACGTCATCTACAACCCGGTGGTGACCACCGAGGTGCTCGAGGGGGCGCGGGCCAGGCTCGACCACCCGTGGTTCGCGCCCGGCGCCCCCCCGGTCGTCCTCAGCGCCGGCCGACTCACGTGGGAGAAGAGCTACGCCTGCCTCATCCGCGCCTTCGCCATCGTCCGCCAGCGGCAGCACGCCCGCCTGATGATCTTGGGCGAAGGGCCCGAGCGTCCGCACCTCGAAGCCCTCATTCGAGAGCTGCACCTGGACGCCGACGTGCAGCTGCCGGGCTTCGTGGACAATCCGTACGCGTTCATGGCGCGCGCCGCCGTCTTCGCGCTGTCGTCGACCAGCGAAGGACTGCCCACGGCGTTGATCGAGGCGCTCGCCACAGGCACACCCGTCGTCTCCACCGACTGTCCCAACGGCCCACGGGAAATCCTGCAGGACGGGCGACTGGGACGCCTCGTGCCGGTCGGTGACGCCGCCGCGCTCGCGGGCGGTGTCACCGCGGTGCTCGACGAACCCAGGCCGCCCATCTCGCCCGAGGCCTGGCAGTCCTTCGCCGTCGACACCGTCGTCGACCAATACCGCTCCGCCCTGCAGGTCGCCCCGGATGCGTAAGCTGTCCGAGGGGCTGTTGCTCGTCGTCGCCTTTGCGATACCGTGGGAAAACCTTGTCATCTTTGAGCAACTGGGCTCGCTGGTGCGGGTGCTGGGCATGGTGGCCGCTAGTGTCGGCGTCTGCGCGGTCCTGCTTGACGGCAGGCTGCGCAAATTCGGGCCCGTGCTCGTGCTCGCGGCGCTGTGGGTACTCTGGGGAGGCCTGAGTCTGTTCTGGAGCATCGAGGCGGACAGCACCGTCGATCGAGTGCTGACCTACGTGCAGCTGCTCGGGCTCATGTGGTTGATGTGGGAGTTCGGCGCGGACGCGCCGAGTCGGAGCGCTCTCACCCAGGCGTATGTGTTCGGTGCGTACGTGTCGCTGGTGGGGACGCTGGTAGGCTTCGCCTCCGGCGCGCAGCTCGATGCCAAGCGGTACACGACGGGCACCTTCAACGTCAACGATCTCGGCCTCACCTTCGCGCTCGGCATTCCCATGGCCTGGTATCTCGTGCTGACGCAACAGAATCGGATCCTGCGCTGGATCAACCAGGCGTATGTCCCGGCCGCCGTGGTCGGCGTGCTGCTCACGGCCTCGCGCGGTGCGTTCGTCGCGACGGTGATCGCCACCTCGATGGTCGTAGGAAGCATGTCCAAGCTCCCGCTACGGACGAAGCTGGTCGCGCTATTGTTGATCACGTCGGCCCTGATCGCGGCGGCATTCGTCGTGCCGCAGTCCTCCTGGCAGCGGCTCGCGCAGGGCCAGCAATCGCTGCAACGCTGGGATCTCACCGGACGCACGGCGATCTGGGAAGAGGGCCTGCGGCAATTCCGAGTGCACCCAGTGCGCGGCATGGGGGCCGGCGCCTTTCCCGTCACGACGAAGGAGGAGACGGGGCGGGCATGGGTCGCCCACAACACGTACCTCGGCATCTTGATCGATGAGGGGATCGTCGGCTTGGGCATCTTCGCGCTCCTCGGAGTCGTTCTCGTGCTATCGCTGCGACGTCTCCCGCCGTTGGAGCGACGACTGTGTTTCGTGCTCACCTGCACGTGGGCCGTGGGGGTGTTCGTCTTGAGTTGGGAGCACCGCAAGCCGACGTGGTTCCTGCTAGGGCTCGTCACGGCCTACGCGGGCGTCGCTCACCGGGACCGGGCGGCGGGAAGGGCGAGTCTCGCGTCCCAGAGGAGAAGGCTATGTGTACCGTAGCGCTCGTAGGCGCGGACGGCGCGGGAAAGTCGACCATCGGGCGGCGCCTGGCAGCGACTCTGCCCCTGCCGATCAAGTACCTCTATATGGGAGACAACGCCGACAGCGCCAACCGTCTGCTGCCGACCACCCGGCTGATCCGCCTGCTGCGGCGGGTCGCAAGCCGGCGTCGCGGCGACCGACGGCACGTTGGGCCCTCGGCGGGCGCGCCGCCCGGAGTGAGGCCGGCCGCCCCGCGTCCAAGGGGAATCCGGGCGCACCTCACCGCGGCGACAAAGGCCACATATCACTTGGTCAACCAGCTCGCCGAAGAGTGGTTCCGCCAGACGCTCGCCTGGTACTATCAGGTCCGGGGGTACATCGTCCTGTTCGACCGGCACTTTTTTGTCGACTACTACGCGCATCACATCGCGCCCCGGGCGGGGCAGCGGAGCGTCACGAGCCGGATTCACGGCTTCGTCTTGAAGTACGCCTACCCCAAACCCGACGTCGTGATCTGTCTGGACGCGCCGGCGGCGCTGTTGTTCGCTCGCAAGCCGGAGGGCACGGTGGAGGCCATTGAGCGACGTCGCCGCGAATACTTCCAGGTACAACCCGTCGTCAAGCACTTTGCGGTCGTGGATGCGAGCCAATCCGAGGATGACGTGACACGCGCGGTCGTCGCCCTGATCACAGAGTTCTGTGGATCCGCGGCGCTGCACCAGGAGACACGGGAGACGCACGTCGCGTGAGCCGGCCACGGTTGCTGATCACGGTCGACACAGAAGGCGATAACGCCTGGGCCCGCCCTCGAGTCGCGACGACGCGCAACGCGGCGTACGTCGCCCCCTTTCAGGAACTGTGCGAGCGATACGGGTTCAAGCCGACCTACCTCGTGAACTACGAGATGGCGCAGTGTCGGCTGTTTCAGGAGTTCGGTCGCGATGTGCTTACGCGTGGCACCGGCGAGATCGGCATGCATCTCCATGCCTGGGACTCACCGCCGCTCGTCCCGCTCACGGCCGACGATCCCACGTTCCAACCGTATCTGATCGAGTACTCAGAACCCGTCATGCGGGACAAGATTCACGTCATGACCGGGACACTCGAAGAGGTATTCGGGGTCACGATGGTCAGCCACCGCGCGGGCCGGTGGAGCTTCGACGCTCGCTATGCGCGGATCCTGCTCGAGCACGGTTATCGAGTGGACTGTTCCGTCACACCACTCATCTCCTGGCAGGAGACTCGTGGTGACCCCTTGGGGGCGGGGGGGACGGACTACACGGCATTTCCGCACGAGGCCTATTGGATCGATCCGACGGACGTCTCCCGGCCTGGACACTCGTCCCTGCTGGAAGTGCCCGTGTCGGTCATTCCTGGCCCGCACGCCCTGGTCACGCGCGTCTCACGTCGGTTGCTTCATGTTCGGCCACCGTTGGCCAAAGCCGCCCGACCTCTGCGCCGGGTCCTGAACCACGTGTGCCCGGCCGCGTACTGGCTCTACCCGGACGGTGCGAACCGGGCACAACTGCTGCAGATCCTGGCCCGCGTACTCGCCGATTCGCGTGGCCATGCGGAGCTCACCCTCCATTCGTCGGAGCTCATGCCCGGCGGAAGCCCGACGTTCGGTACTCCCGCGCAGATCGCCACCCTGTACGCGGATCTCGAGGCCGTGTTGAGCTTCGCGCGCGACCGCTTCATCCCCTCCACGCTCGCCGAGTATCGTGCCACGTTCGATACCGCCGTGACTCATGCGTACGCCCGCTAACCGCGCCCCGGGACGAGGGCGCGCAGTCCTCGTGCTCGGCAGCGACACCCGTAGCCTCATCGCGGTGATCCGCTCTCTCGGTCGCCGGGGACTGCGCGTTCATGTGGCCGGCGCCCCGCCGAGTGCACCAGCGCTCCGTTCGCGGTACGTCGATACGATACACGACCTGCCTCCATACGCCGCCGACGGTGATGCCTGGATCCGCGCGCTGCGCTCCGTCCTGCGGCGGGAGCCGTTCGACTTGGTCATCCCATGCGACGATCCGTCATTGCTGCCACTCCAGCTTCATCGAGCCGACCTCGAGGCATGGGGGCACCTCTACGTCCTGAGCCAGGAGGCCTTCGACGTCACGACCAACAAGCACCGCACGACTGCGTTGGCCCGTCAGCTCGGGGTTCCCGTCCCGCGTGAGTGCATCACCACGTCGTTGACGGACGCCGACGCGATGGTGGCGCAGCTGGGGCTTCCCTTGGTGCTCAAGCCGGCCAGCTCCTTTGCGATTCACGACTTGGCGGCGCGGCGCGATGTCCGAACCGCCCGCACCATCGAGGACGCGCGGAGCGGATTGCGCGAGCTGCTGCAGCATGGGCCGGTGCAAGCGCAGGAGCATTTTCGCGGCTCGGGCGTGGGCGTGGAGATCCTGGCGCACGAAGGCAGCGTCCTGTTCGCGTTCCAACACCTGAGACTGCATGAGCCCCCCGAAGGCGGCGGCAGCTCGTACCGCAAGAGCGTCCCCCTGAGCCCGGACTTGCTGCATGCGGCCAAGCTCCTGATCGCAGCACTGCGCTACACGGGCGTCGCCATGGTGGAGTTCAGGGTCGACCAGTCATCCGGGCGCTGGATCCTCGTCGAGGTCAACGGCCGTTTTTGGGGCTCCTTGCCGCTGGCCGTCGCGGCCGGCGCGGACTTCCCGTACTACTTGTATCAGATGCTGGTGCAGGGAAGGCGGGAGTTTCCGGCGGGCTATCGCGCGGAATTGTACGGGCGCAACTGGGTGCAGGACGCGAGCTGGCTGCGCGACCGGCTCAGAGACGGCCGATCGAGCACGCTGTACCCGGACCGATCGTGGCGGCAGGTGGTGTCGGAGTTTGCCAACGTCCTCAGGCTGCGTGAATGCAGCGACACCTTCGTATGGGACGATCCCGCGCCCGCGTTCGCCGAGGTCCGCCACATGCTCCGGAAGCGGATCGGCAAAATCGTCGGGGCGAGAGCAACCCCATCTCCAGGAAGCCAGCCCGTACGTCGGTTGGGGTAGCCACCGTTCACCGGCCTTCGACCTGGGCAGCGTACTGGAACAACCACAGCTCGAGGTTGGTGTAACCGGTGGCGGGGTCGATGCCGTCGGGGTTCACGGGCGTGGCGAGGGCGCGGGTGGTGGGTGTCAGCGCCGGCCACCCGCCCACATCGGTTTGGCTGTTGAGGAGCCGGCCCGTGTGCGTCTGCTCTTCGGTGAGGAGGCGCAGGTCCACCGCGTCCCGATCCGCCGGCCGCGCGCCCGCCGTCGCCCGCACCTTCGCTTCTACCTGGCTGCTCGACAGGACGGTCAACCCGGACAGCGGCACGGGCGGCGTGCCCGCCACCGCCCATCCGTAGCCCGACGACACGTACGACAGGGCGGGCGCGAGGTTGTCCTTCATATAGACCCCGCTGCCGGACTGCAGCGGGAAGCCCCCCGCGGCCACGATGGAAACGAGCGTCGAATCGGTGGTGCTCGGCCCCGGGATCAGCACGTTGCCCACCACGCTCGCGAGGATCGGCCCGCCCGAGTTGTCGTAGTCCGAAAACGTCGTGGCGAGGATGCCGGGGTCGTAGATCAGGTTGTTCACGACCACCGAGCTGGTGGCGCCCTTGGCGTACGGGTTCCGCTCATTGGCATGCGCAAACAGATTGCCAAGGACCGCGACGTTGGTGCTGTAGTCCCCGATCAACAGGTTGTAATTCTGCGAGCGCGCGGCCCACAGGGGCTCCGAAATGATCGAGTGGCTGATGGTGACATCGTGCAGGGGGTACCACGTGCTCATGTTCTTGTCCGTGTTCCAACTCAACGACACGTGATCGATCACCACATTGTAGGGCGGCGTCGACTGATTCTGGATTTGGATGCAATCGCGCGGGCCGAGCGAGGGCGGCGTCACCAGATCCCCAACCCGGATGCGGAGGTGTTGGACGAGCACGTCGTGCGTCTGGATCTGCAGCCCCGCGTAGCGCAGCGTGATGCCCGGACTCGGCGCCGTCTGGCCCGCCACCGTCAGGTAGGGACTCGTGATGTAGATGTCGTCCGAGAGGTCGATCATCCCGCCGACCTCGAAGATCACCGCCCGCGGCCCCGTCGCCTGCAGCGCCGCCCGTAACGACCCCGCCCCCGCGTCGTTGAGGTTCGTCACCCGCAGGATCGCCCCGCCCCGCCCCGCCGCCGTCGTCGTCCCAAACCCCGCCGCCCCCGGAAAAACCGGCAAAGCGCCCGCGCCGGGCCGCGCGACATCCTGCCCGCGGCACGCGCTCGTCAGGAAACAGCCGACCAGCACGCTGCGCCACCCCGTCATCCCAAACCCGCGCCATGCCTTGGTCACATCGGCCTCCCAGGTGAAGCCGCAACCCGCACTGTCGAATACTGCCAGGTCGCCCGGCCCGCAGCGGTGCCCGACATCACGCGCTGACCGCCGCCCATGGCGCCACCAGCCGCCCTGCGGGCCGGTCTCAAAATAGGCCAACCCTAGTGTGGCAACAACGTTACACCTTGTACGTGGCAGCCTCCGTCCCATCCTCGGCCACCCATGCGAAGTCGTGCCACCCCAGCCACTTCCTGCAGCGGCGACCGGCACGAAACGTGAACAGCGGCTCAAGTCATGCGAGCTCGCCCTGACGGGATGACGATCCGCCCACGCTCCGTGGGATCCGAGCCTCGGGGGAGCGGCGCCGGACTCACGTCGCGAACCGTGAGCGGCTTGCTCTGGACGGCGTGGGGCAAGGGAGGTCACGCTCTCCTACAAGTGGCGGTGGTGGTCGTCCTTGCCCGCCTGCTGCGCCCGGCGGATTTCGGAGTCGTGAGCGCGGCCCTGGTCGTGATCGGCTTCTCGGCGATTTTCTCGGAAATCGGGCTGGGACCGGCACTGGTGCAGCGCACCGAGCTCGAAACCCGGCACCTCCAAGCGGCCTTCAGTGCCTCCTTCTTGTTCGGCCTCGTGCTGGCCGGCATCGTTGCGCTGGGGGCGCCGCTGCTAGCCGATTTCCTTCGAATGCCGCCGGTCGTCCCCGTACTCCGAGCGCTCGCATGGCTGTTTCCGCTCAACAGCCTCGCCGTCGTGCCGGAAGCGCTGATGCGCCGCCAGCTGCGATTCCGCTGGCTCGCGAACCTCGAGGTGCTGAGTTACGGCGCCGGATACGGACTGGTCGGCACCGTCCTGGCCATGCGGGGCTTCGGCGTCTGGGCCCTCGTGGCCGGGAACTTCGCTCAGTCCCTGCTCCGGCTTATCGTGTTGCTGATTGCCCAAGGGCGGCCACCGGTGGGCGTGCTGCCGGAGGGACGTGCGCTCAGGGATCTGATGTACTTCGGCAGCGGCCACACTGTGGCGAGGGTCGCGCACTACTGGGCGCTACAAGGCGACAACCTCGTCGTCGGTCGCTGGCTCGGCCCCGCCGCGCTCGGCCTCTATGGCCGCGCGTACACCTTGATGGCGACGCCGGCCGCTCTGTTCGGTGAGATTCTCGACAACGTCCTGTTTCCGGTGATGGCACTGGTGCAGGGGGAGCAGCAGCGCTTGGCCCTGGCCTATCGGCGCGGCATCGCCCTGATCGCCTTGATCATGCTGCCCGCGAGTGCGCTCTTGTGCGTCACGGCCCCCGAAATTGTGGGCGTGGTCCTCGGCCCCCGCTGGACCGGGGCAGTCGCGGCGCTGCAGATCCTCGGCGCCGGCTTGCTGTTTCGCACGAGTCACAAGATGAGCGACTCCATCGCTCGCGCGACAGGCGCCGTATACCGACGTGCCTGGCGCCAGGGGGTCTATGCGGCGCTCGTCATCGGCGGTGCCTGGGTGGGGCAACACTGGGGAATCGCCGGCGTCGCCTACGCGGTGCTGGTCGCCTTGACGATCAATTTCCTGCTCATGGCGCAGCTCGGCTTGAGGCTGTCCGGCCTGCAGTGGAGAAGTTTCTGGAGCGCGCACCTGCCGGCGCTCAATCTTGCCGTCGCTTCGGGGGCCGCTGCGTGGGCCGTGGCCGGGGCGCTGCGGCATGCCGACCTTCCGGCTGCGAGCGTGCTCGTCGCTACGCTCGGCATCACGCTCGGGTGGGCGCTGCTGCTCGTCCGGTACGCACCCGGGTGGTTCCTAGGCCAAGAGGGATTGTGGATGCTCGAGACGCTGCGCACCCGGGCGCCGTTCGCACGCGGCTCCGCGAGTCGGCCCATGGCCGCCGAGCTCCGGTGACGACTCGAGGGCCATGGCGATGACGGCGCCGCGCGCCGGGTCCCTGCGTAGGTCGCTCGGTCCCGAGCGACATGCCGCCGAGGCCCCGTCGCCTCGTGCGCCCGGAACTCCGCTGATTCTGGAGTTCGTCGGGCTACCGGGAGCCGGGAAGACGACCATCGCAGAACAGCTCATGGCGAGACTCCAGTCCAGGGGCATTGTCTGCGCCGACCGGCAGGTCGTGTTTCCGGGCAGCCCGAGCCGCGCCGTACGCTACGCCAAGCTGGCCGCCTTCGCAGCGCGACATCCAGGGGTCCTCCTCTCGAGCCTCGCCTACGCCCTGGCCGTGCGGCCGTTGACGTCTGAGCGGATGCGGTGCGCGCTCACGCTGCTGATCTGGGTACACCGCCTCAAGCTGTCTCGGACGCGACGCTTTCCGCTCGTGCTTCTTCATGAGGGCCTGGTCCACAACGCCTGGTGCGTGCTGCTCCGCGGCGAACTTCGCAGCGACTTGGTCCAACGGGCGGCGCTCCGGAGCGCGCTGTCGTCGGTCGGGCTGCCCTTCGCGTTCGTGTATCTCGACGTGGGGCTGGACGTGGCCATCGAGAGGGTCGGGAGCCGGTCGACGACACCGCTGTTCAACCGGAGCAACCGCCCAGAGTCCGAGCGCCTGCTGGTCGCTCACGGGCCTCACCTCAAGCGGATCTTCGATCATGCGCTGGAGATCACCCAGGCCCCTCATCTCCGGGTCGACGCCAACCGGCCGATGGAAGACGTGTACGACGACGTCGCGAGCTTCGTCGACCGACTGGCCGAAGAACGCGGCGTGGCTGGCTGCTCGTGAGACCGGGCGCACCTGACCGGTCGATGCCGGAGCGTGATTACGACCTGCACGGTATCGTGGGCATCCGCCTCGTCGATGCCGCACCCGCACAGGCCGAGGCGGTCGCGTTGCAGATCGGCGTCTCGGACGGCCCGCTGCGGCGAGCGCCCGACATCGTGATCCGGTTCGTGGATCGCGTGCCCGCCCTGGCGGGGATCCCCTTCGCGGACATCGGTGGGACGTGCGAGATCACCTGCGACCGCGCGGCGTCGCAAGTCCCCCTCCTCGTGCCCATCGTCAATTTGACCGCCCTCGGAAAAGGGTACCTGCCGTTGCATGCGTCGGCGTTCGGTATGAGCGGAGGGGGCGCCATCGCCGCCGGGGCGTCGAGGGGAGGAAAGACGGGGACCCTGCTGGCGTTCATGGCTCACGGCGCCTCATACATCGGTGATGACTGGGTCTATGTCGCGCCCGACGGAGCCACCGTGTTCGGATTGCCGGGAGTGATGGAGGTGCGACACGCGTATCTCCAGGCGCTCCCACAATACCGCGCGCGACTAGACCCGCGCGAACGCTGGCGGCTCCGGGCCCTCTCGCTGGTGGAGCGAGTGGACCGCGGCATCCCGGACGGCGGGCGTCGCCCCGCTCTCGGCGCCGCGCTCCGACACCGGGTCCGGGCGGCGTTGGCGCAACGTCTCTTCACGCACGTAGCGCCGCAGCAGCTCTTTGGCGCCGCGGCCTGCCCGGGAACGGGCACCGTGAACACCGTGTTCGTGCTCTTCAGGCACGACGCGCCCGACGTCACGGTGCGCAGAATAGCGCTCCAGGATGCCGTTCGGCACTTGATGTTTTCGCTCCGGCACGAGTGGCAGGAGCTGGTGTCCTCTTATCTACAATCCCGGATTGCCGCGCCCGGCGCGTGCAACGAGCTGTTGGAGGCTCACGAGGCGCGACTGCATGAGGCCCTCGCGCACGCCCTGGTAGGCAAGGATACCTACGCCGTCGGACACCCCTCGCCCGTCCCGATCACCAAGATGTACGACACGCTGCGTCGGCTGCTTCCGGACCAGCCCATCTACTCCACCGGCGCCGTCGGATGCGCCACCCCCGTGGCCTATCGGCCTTCGACCTGAGCGGCATACTGGAACAGCCACAGCTCGAGGTTGGTGTAGCCGGTGGCGGGATCGATGCCGTTGGGATTGGCGGGCAGGGTGAGGGCCCGGGTGGTGGGCGTCAAGACCGGCCACCCGCCCACATCGGTCTGGCTGTTGCGAAGCTGCCCCGTGTGCGTCTGCTCCTCGGTGAAGAGGCGCAGGTCGACCGCGTCCCGATCCGCCGGCCGCGCGCCGGCCGTCGCCCGCACCCACGCCTCCACCTGGCTGCTCGGCAGAATCGTCAGGCCCGCGAGCGACACGGGCGGCGTCGTCACGACGGGCTCGAACCCGATGTTCGACGACTCGTACAACAACGCGGGCCCCACGTCGTCCGCCAGATAGACCGCCGTGCCCGATGGAATCGGGCTTACGATCGATACGATCCATGGATCCGTCGTACTCGGCCCTGCGATCATCACGTTCCCTACCGTACTGGACGTGAGCGGCCCGCTGCCATCATAGTCCGAGAACGTGATGGCATCTTGCCCCGGATCGTAGAGCAGGTTGTTCACCACCACCGTCCCCGTCGCCCCTTTGGCATACGGGTTTCGCTCATCGGAGTGCGCGAACATGTTACCGAGCACCGTGACGTTGGTGCTGTAGTCCCCGATCAGCAAGTTGTAGTTCTGCCCGCGCGCGTCCCACAGCGGCTCCGCGATGATCGAATGGCTGATGGTCACGTCATGCAGGGCGTACCACGTGCTCATGTTCTTGTCCGTGTTCCAGCTCAACGACACATGGTCGATCACGACGTTGTAGGGAGGCGTGTTCTGGTTCTGAATCTGGATGCCGTCGCGCTGACCGAGCGAGGACGGCGTCACCAGATCCCCAACCCGGATGCGGAGGTGTTGGACGAGTACGTCGTGCGTCTGGATCTGCAGCCCCGCGTAGCGCAGCGTGATGCCCGGACTCGGCGCCGTCTGGCCCGCCACCGTCAGGTAGGGACTCGTGATGTAGATGTCGTCCGAGAGGTCGATCATCCCGCCCACCTCGAAGATCACCGCCCGCGGCCCCGTCGCCTCCAGCGCCGCCCGTAACGACCCCGCCCCCGCGTCGTTGAGGTTCGTCACCCGCAGGATCGCCCCGCCCCGCCCCGCCGCCGTCGTCGTCCCGAACCCCATCGCACCCGGAAACACCGGCAATGGCCCGGAGGACGCGGTTCGGACGGTGATCGACGCCGTACCGCTCTTGCCTTCGCTCGTGGCGGTGATCGTCACCGGGCCACCGGCGGCGACTCCTGTCACCAGCCCACTCCCGTTCACGCTGGCGATCGTGTTGTCGCTCGACGTCCAGGTGATCACGCGACCCGTCAACGGATTGCCACTCGCGTCCTTGGGGGTGGCGCTGAGCTGCACCATCTGCCCCGTCGCCACACTCGCCGTCGCCGGCGCCACTGTTACCGTCGCCACCGGCACCGGCGTCACCGTGATCCGCGCCGTCCCACTCTTCCCCTCACTCGTGGCCATGATCGTCGCCGAGCCCGCCGTCTTCGCCGTCACCAGCCCGCTGCCGTTCACGGTGGCGACGGTCGTGTTATTCGAGGACCACGTCACCGTGCGGCCCGTCAGGATGTTGCCGTTGGCGTCGTTGAGCGTGGCCGTGAGCTGCTGCGTCTGGCCCGCCTGCACACTGGCCGACGCCGGGCTGACCGTCACCGTGGCGACCGGCGCCGTCACCGTGATACTCGCGGTGCCGCTCTTGCCTTCGCTCGTCGCGGTGATCGTTACCGGGCCACCGGCGGCGACCCCCGTCACCAGCCCACTCCCGTTCACGCTGGCGATCGTGTTGTCGCTCGACGCCCAGGTGATCACGCGACCCGTCAGCGGATTGCCATTCGCGTCCGTGGGCGTGGCGCTGAGCTGCACCGTCTGCCCCGTCGCGACGCTCGCCGTCGCCGGTGCCACTGTCACCGACGCCACCGGCGCATTGGCGACCGTCACCGTGGCCGCGCCGCTCTGGCCCTCACTCGTGGCCGTGATCGTCACGGGCCCGCCGGCCGCGACGCCGGTGGCGCGCCCGCTGGCGCTCACGCTCGCGATGGTGCCGTCGCTCGAGGTCCAGGTCACCGGACGCCCCGCCAGCGCGTTGCCGTTCGCGTCCCGCGCCGTGGCGCTGAACTGCGCCGTCTGACCGACCGTCAGGCTGGCGCTGGCGGGACTCACCGTCACCGAGGCCACGGGGATGCTCGACACCGTGACGCTCGCCGTCCCACTCTTCCCCTCACTCGTGGCCGTGATCGTGGCCGCGCCCGCGCCCATCCCCGTAACGAGTCCGTTCCCGTCGACGCTCGCCGCCCCGCTGTTGCCGCTTGCCCAGTTGACGCTCCGACCCGTCAGTACGTTGCCGGCGGAGTCTATCGTGGTCGCCACGAGCTGAATCGTCGCGCCGACCGCGATCGTGGCCGCGGCGGGTGCCACGTTCAACGCCGCCACCGGCACCGGCGTCACGGTGACGATCGCCGTGTCCGACACGTTACCGGGATTACCCGTCGCGACGACCGCGTACTGTCCCGGGTTCTGCCCGCCCTTGTAGTGGCCGTAGTGACGCTTGCCGTTGCTGCTGGTGTCGACCATGGTGCCGCTCGTCACGCTCCAGCTCACGGTGACGCTGGCCGAGTCGCCGGTATCCAGGAAGGCGACCGCCGTGAAGTCGGCCGTCGCGTTCGGGTGTAAGGTGAGCGTCTTGGGAGAGATGACGAGGTGGCTTATCGTACCGCCGCCGGGCCCTGTGACGGCGACAGGCCTTTCGCAGGCGAACACCGTGGCCATGGCGAGGAGCATCACCATGGCGATTGGCAGCCGGTCTTTCAGCAGCGCCAGGCGGTAGGACAGCTTATGCATGAAGGTCATAGGTCTTGTCTCTCACCGCCTCAAGAGGTGAAGAACTCGCTCATATCCGGAGCCGTACTGCGGTCGCCAGGCCGTTCAGGTACGGCATCGACGCTCCCGATCGCATCCGCGTAGTCGGTGTTCTCTTCCGTCACAACGAAGACGTGCCCGAAGTGCGGCGTCGTCCCACCGCCCGGGCCCGTCGGGCTGTCTCCCTTGGCACAGCCGCCGAGAGTGAGCGCCGCGACCAGCACCGCGCCCACCCTCGCCGCGACCAACCCGCATCCTTGTCGATCACGGGTTGAAGAACTCCGTCATGTCGGGGGCGCCGGCCGCGTCGCCGGGGAACGGGGTCACGCCCAGGCCCTTCAGGATCAACCGCAGCGTGCTCTCGTGCTGGTACTGCGTCGTGGACTGGTAGCCCCGCTTCGACTTGGGACTCACCGCCACCCACGCGACTCGCCCGCCGCCGTTCGTGTTGTCGCCACCCGACTCGTCGAACACGATGATCAGGAGACCGTCCTGCTGGAACACCGGGCTCGCGATGAGCGGCGCGATGTTCGTCTGCAACCAGCTGTCCGCGACATCCAGCCCGCAGTCGTGGGCATCGTTGCACAAATCGGGCACGATGTTCGAGAAGTGGGGCAGCGTGCCGTTCGCCAGATCCGTCGGGAACCGGCTAAACGGCACGATGTTACACGCCTGCCCCGTCGGGTCGTTCGCCACGTCCGACAGCAACGCAAACACGTTGTGCTTCCGGGCATAGTTCCCCGTATCGCCCCCGAGGTAGCACGCCCGCGGAATACTTTCGGCGTAGGACTTCCACGTCTTGCCCGCGGCGACCAGGCTGCGGACCACATTCGGCACGTTTTCGATCGTCGACGAGCCGTCGTCGTTCGTGAGAATCTGGCCCGTCGCCAGCTCGAAGTAGTTGCCGATGGACGGATGCGTATTGGCGTAGTACTGAGTCGCCAACCCGTACTGCGTCGCCAGACTGTTCAGGTACGGCATCGACGAGTTCCCGATCACATCCACGTAGTCGGTGTTCTCCTCCGTCACGATGAAGACGTGTCCGAATTGCGACGTGCCGGGCGTCGTCACGGTGACCGCGGACGTACCGGTCTTGCCTTCCGACGTCGCCGTAATGGTCGCCGAGCCTGCCGTGACCCCGCTCACGAGCCCACTGCCGTTCACGGTGGCCACCGCTGTATTGTTGCTCGACCAGGTGACCACGCGGCCCGACAACGGATTGCCGTTCGCGTCCTTGGGCGTCGCGGTCAGCTGCACGGTCAGCCCCACCGCCACGCTCGCCGGCGACGGCGTCACCGTCACCGAGGCCACCGGCGCCAGCGTCACCGTGACGTCCGATGTGCCGCTCTGCCCTTCGCTCGTGGCCGTGATCGTCGCCGTGC
>WNEX01000481.1_pt1 | contig 18939 bp, 15 predicted proteins | sample 5399841 | NCBI WGS metagenome assembly WNEX01 (sample SAMN13153337, study PRJNA577476) | soil metagenome | isolation source: 40 cm grassland meadow soil 2 days after 1st rain plot 5 | place: USA:California | collected 2015-09-18 | reverse complement strand
AATCGGGGAATGCATCCAAAGCTCTCACGGGCTTGGTTTGCACGCTTCGAGTTACTCGCTACCCTTCTTTGGCTTCGGCTGAAGTCGCGGAAGATTCGGGCAGGTTCTGGCAGATCGCTATCGGTTGGCGTAAGAGCGAAAATCATGATTGTAGAGGCCGGGTTTCAACCCGGCCTCTTTTTTTTGGTACGCCGCGCATGCTCGACAGTTGGGAGGTGCAAGTCCTCTTCACAACCTGATAGAGGTGAAGTGAGAGCGAAGCGCAAGGGCGTCACCGCGAGGTGGGGTCTGAAGGAAGCGTGGAGCAAAAACGCGAGCCAATGTACAAGGACCGGATCTGAGGCGTGAGTGTCGGGCGAGCGGGCCAATGATCGCGAAGCCCATATCTATCAAGGACGCAGAACGTAAATTCGGTTGTTGCGCGCGGAAAGCGGTCGAACTTATCTCGGGAGATCTGCTGCACGTCTCGGATTCGAGACTGAGGGCGAAGCAATTGACCCTGACCCTGCAGCAGAAGTCAGCAGCGGGCGTAGTACTCACGCGAGTGAGAAAGGCCCCAACAGTGAGAGTGAGTAGTAGAACGGCGAACTCATGGGTGGCACTGCGCCAGCCAATCAGCCTCGGCTGAGCCTTACAGGTTCAGAAGACGGTGAAGCCGAAACGGAAACCTGCAGAGCGGCGAAGCCCTTGTGGCGAACGATGACTCGAATCTCCGGCCCGCAAGGGCTCAACTTGCTGAACCGCCGTATGCGGACCCGCCTGTACGGTGGTGTGGGAGGGGCGAGCAGGTGACTGCTCCCCCTATCCCGCTCTGTCGTCAAGTTGGAGGAGTTACGCAGACATGAGGCATCGGTTCAGCCTTGCCCACCTTGTTACGGCTCGCCCAATGAGGGGCACGCGCGGATCGGATGTTCCATTTTGACTCCTGGACGAGCTTAGTGTTCCAACCCGGAACCGCGACGTTACCAAAACGGGAATTCACTCAAGAGCGAATATAAATCGAAGGGATCCAAGATCTCTCCCATTGCGATGAAAACATAGAGGTTGCCTTGCGTGTGCCAGAATGGGAATGCACTGGATTCATTCTTGCAACACAAAAGCCACATCCAACTCTCTCGGAGGGTTCCAATGGATTCCCTTTCCAATGGGCCAAACCGTCTGTCGGTGCGAGAAAAACAAGACCGTAAGGCAGAAATCAAAACTCCTGATGCTTCGGTGTCAGGCCGTCAAAAGATTTGCAGACACCTACCCCTCGTCATTTCACGCGGAGGGCATGCGCGGGGCCGACGGGGTTGCACAATCACTCTGAGCGGATTGAGTGTACGGCACATTGTTGCGTTGTGCCTCGTCTCTTCGAGCGTGGCGTGGTCTATCGGGGCAATCATGGCTCTCGTATTTGCAGCATTAGGCCTGTTTCCTGCTTCATTGGCGGCCGCTCTCTTCTTCAAGTCTGGGAGTGTTTTTGGAGTAGCATGGTTCATAACCCATTCCCGGCGAAGATGATCTTCAGCTTTAGTCTCGGTCCCCGATTTTTCAAGCTTCACATAAACGACCATAAATATGGTAGAATGAGCTTGTGCGGACCACGGTGGACATCCCCGACGCTCTTTATCGTGAGCTGAAATCGAAAGCAGCTCGCGAGAAGCGTTCTGTAAAGCAGTTGATTTTGCGCGGTGTTGAGGTGGAACTCCAGGGCCAGGCGAAAGGACGTAGACGCCGAGTATCTTTCCCCCTGGTCCCTTCCAAGAGACCAGGGACCCTCGTGATCGACAATGCCAAAATCTTCGAGGTCATTCCTTTTCCCTGATGTGAATGTGTGGCTGGCACTTTCTTACCAGCGCCATGTGCACTACCCTCCAGCTCGAGCTTGGTTTGAGCGTCTTGAAGACGAGGCACGGATATGTTTCTGCCGGCTAACACAGATTGGTTTACTGCGGCTTCTCACTACCGTGGCAGTCATGGGGGAGGAAGATGTCTTGAGTCAAGCGGGGGCCTGGCAGGTCTACGATAGGTGGCTTGCAGATGATCGCGTTCTTTTCCTGGAAGAGCTCCCTAATCTGGAGCGGGGCTTTCGCATGTTTTCTCGCCAGCAACGCCCCGCGCCCAAAGATTGGTCCGACTCCTATCTATGCGCATTTGCCGAAACATCTGGGCTTCGCCTCGTTACATTTGACGGTGCGTTTCACTCAAAAGCCCCCAACATAATAGTTCTTACATCCTAATATGAATTCCTCTCAAGTTGAGCCCCATCCAACGCGCGTGTCGACTAGACGCCGTTTTCTCTTGCTGAAGCAGTTCGGATTCCCGTGGTTCGTGTTGCCATTGCGGATGAAAGAATCGGTTCCTTTTCTGCAGGTTTTTTTTGCTTACTCAAAGCCCATTAATATGGCACACTTAGTAGGCACACTAATTGAGGCCACACTATGAAATCGGTTCGCACACGCCGTGCACACGTGGTGCTGCCTGAAGATCTAGTTCGTGAGATTGATTCCCTCGTCGGCTCTCGCGGACGGAGCAATTTCCTCGTTGAGACCGCCCGCGAAGCCATTCGCCGGCGCAAGCTTTTGAAATTCTTGGACGAGCGAAAAGTTGTTTGGAACGATGCGGACCATCCTGAACTTTCGGGCGGCTCTGCGGAATGGGTTCGAAAGATCCGGCGTCAGAGCGAGAAGCGCTTCAAGAAAGCGCGGCGCGGTGCAAAAGGATGAGGCTCCTCCTGGATACATCTGTACTCATTGACGTGCTTCGCGCCCGAAATCGCAGATCCGAGCAACTCGCGGAACTGGTGCGGGCGGGCCACACTCTTGCCACCACAGTTGTCAACATTGCCGAGCTCTATTCAGGCATGAAACAACCTGAGCAAGCTCCAGCCGAGGTCTTCCTCAGCAGTCTGTACTGTTTCGATTTGACAGGAACTTCAGCTCGTCTCGCAGGAAAACTCAAATTCGACTGGTCTAAAAAAGGCAGGACACTTGCACTTGTAGACACAACTATCGCTGCGACTGCCATAGAGAACCATTGCCAACTCTTCACCGACAATCGCAAGGACTTTCCCATGCCTGAGTTGAGTCTTTATCCAGCCCACGTGTAGAATGGCTGTTCACTCTTACCAAAGGTGTGAGTTCATGCCCTCGGATTATCTGCTCAAGACGGAACCCTCCGCATATTCGTTCGCGGATTTGCAGCGCGATAAGGTCACGCAGTGGGACGGCGTGCACAATCCCGTCGCCCTAAGAAACCTTGGTGCCATGACTCCAGGTACGCGCCTCGTCATCTACGAGACGGGCGGCAATAAATCCGCCATCGGAACAGCGACGGTTGTTTCTGTTGACGCGAGCGACCCCAAGAATCCCCTGATCACGATCAAAGCGGGAAAACCTCTCGCGAAACCGACAACCTTGGCGCAAATCAAATCCAACAAGCTTTTTGCCGATTCGCCGCTGGTGCGGCAGGGCCGCCTCTCCGTCGTTCCTCTGACCGCAGCCCAATACAAAGCCTTGACCGGCGACTGATTGCGCAAACGCGCGTATGATGCGGAGCGGTCCAGGAGGCCGGTTCTCATGAAGCACTCCCTCGTCGTCTTTGCGCTTTTATTTGTCACGACCGCGTTTGCCCAGCAGCAACCGCCGGAAATCCGCTTCCAGTCCGTCCCGGATTTTCTGAAGCTTCCTCCTGATCTTTATCTTGGCGAAGCCACGGGAGTCGCGGTCAATTCCAAAGGGCACGTTTTTGTATTTTCGCGCGGCAGTACCACGGGACCAGCCTACGGCGCAGCCTCCGCCCAACTGCTCGAGTTTGCGCCTGACGGAAAATTTATCCGCGAGATTGGTCATCATCTCTACGCCTGGTCCTTTGCTCACACCGTGAAAATCGACAGGGACGACAACGTCTGGGTGACCGACAAGGGCTCGGACATGGTCATCAAGTTCAATCCCGAAGGCCGCGTCGCGCTTGTTTTCGGCCGCAAGCAGGAAGCTTCCGACGAAGGTACCGAGCCGCTGAAGCATGTGAAGCCGCCCCTACCACCAGTTGACGGCATGTTTCGCCAGGTCACCGATGTGGCTTGGGACTCGGCGGGGAACACATTCATCAGCGACGGCTACATCAATTCGCGTGTTGCTAAGGTCGATAAGGACGGCAACTGGCTGACGTCCTGGGGCGAGCCCGGCGCGCAACCCGGCCAGTTCAACGTTCCGCACAGCATTGCCGTGGACGCCCACGACCACATCTATGTCGCCGACCGCGGCAACCGCCGCATCCAGGTTTTCGATACGGCCGGAAAATTTCTTCGCCAATTTACGATCGATGTGCCCGCTCCAGCCGATGCTCGCCCCGCCATCGGCAACAAACCAACCTCTGCCACCGGGACCATGTCGCCCGGCGCTCCGTGGGCCATCTGCATCACCCCCGGGCCGAATCAGGTTCTCTACGCCTCGGACGCATTTCCCGGGCGAATTTACAAGCTCACTCTCGATGGAAAAGTGCTTGGCGTCCTTGGCAAGTCTGGCAAACCACTTGGCCAGTTTGGCTGGATTCACGAAATCGCTTGTCCCAGCGAAAACGAGCTTTTCGTCGCGGAACTTCTCAACTGGCGCATCCAGAAGCTGAGCCTTGAGGCTACGCACTAACGCCGCGAACCATGGTTTTGAGCCCTGCAACGAACCTGTGATAATCTTTTCTCCCGCGCTCATATTCTTTAGCGCCCGATAGCCCGCAACGTTATGTCCAACACTCTTCTCCCGATTCGCGAAGTCGCGCGCAAACTCGAGCTCCCCGATAAGTATTTCGAGCCAATTGGCTCGGAAAGCGGCAAAGTCCGCCTCGAACTGCTGTCCGATCCCTCTTTCAAGCGGCGCGGCAAGCTGATCATCGTCGCGGCGACTACGCCCACCGCGGCTGGCGAGGGCAAAACGGTTACGGCCATCAGCCTTACGCAAGGCTTGGCGCACATCGGCAAAAAAGTCGTCATCACCTCCCGCGAGCCATCGCTCGGTCCCGTGTTTGGGATGAAGGGCGGCGCGGCTGGCGGCGGCCTTTCGCAAATCGAGCCCAGCTCGAAAATCAACCTTCACTTCAACGGCGATTTTCACGCCATCGCCTCGGCGCACAATCTGCTCGCGGCACTGGTGGACGCGCATCTCTTCCACGGCAACGAGCTACATCTCGATCCCGCGCAAATTACCTGGCCGCGCACCATGGATATGAACGACCGCGCGCTGCGCCACATTCGCCTCTCGCTCGATAGCAAGAAGGAAGACGCCAACCGCCAGTCCGGCTTCATTATCACCGCGGCTTCGGAAATCATGGCTATCATCGCCCTTGCGCGAGACCGCAAGGACCTGCGCAAGCGGCTGGACGCGATCATTGTTGGCGTCACGCGGGAGGGAAAACCGGTTTGCACAAGAGATTTGTCTGCAACCGGCGGCGTGATGGCGCTGCTGAGCGAAGCGATCCTTCCCAATCTTGCCCAAACCACCGACAGCACACCCGCTTTTGTCCACGCCGGGCCGTTTGGGAATATCGCACATGGCACGAGCAGCTTGATCTCTCAGGAAATGGGCTTGCGCCTCGCGGATTATGTCGTGAATGAATGTGGTTTCGCCGCCGATCTTGGCGCGGAAAAATATTTCGACATCGTCATGCAACAATCGGGCATCGTGCCTTCGGTAGCTGTGCTGGTCACGACCGTGCGCAGTATGAAAAACCAGGGAGAAGGCGTCTTCGAGCGCGGGCTGCCAAATCTCGGCAAACACATTGAAATTCTAAAGGGTTTCGGCGTGCCGATTGTTGCCGCGATCAATCGCTTCCCGGACGACTCTAATTCCGATCTGGAGAGATTGGCTGCATACTGCGCAGAGCGCGGTGTTCCCACGGCGCTTTCTGAAGGTTTTACCAAGGGCGGCCCAGGCGCGAAAACGCTGGCAGAAAAAGTGGTCGAGACTATCGCGAAGAATCCGTTTCCCAGCGTGCATCCGCTGTATTCGTTTGAAGCGCCGCTTGCGGACAAAATCAAGAAAGTGGCGCAGGAAGTCTACGGCGCGAACGGCGTAAAGTTCTCTGATCAGGCTGCCGCCAAACTGAAACAGTTTTCAGATTGGGGCTACGGAAAGCTCCCGGTTTGCATGGCGAAAACACAATACTCCTTGTCCGACGATCCCAAACGTCTCGGCGCCCCCACGGGCTGGACTCTGAATGTCACGAACGCGTCACTCTCCGCCGGCGCCGGTTTTGTTGTGGTGATTTCTGGCAACATGATGCTCATGCCCGGCCTGCCAAAGGTTTCGCGTGCCTCGTCGATCGATGTAGACGACTCCGGTAAAATCATCGGTATCTGAAGGGCAGAATTAAAACATGACGGCAACATCCCCAAGCCTAAGCGGAGTCGGTGGTCAGGAGACGCGTTTCATCGAACCCGCGATGGTTCGTATTCCCGCGCAATGGTTCTGGGCGGGATGCGAAATCGGAAGAGACGACGAGAAGCCAGTTCATCGCGTGTGGGTCGATTCGTTCGAATTCGCCGCCCACCAAGTGACGAATGCCGGGTTCCGAAGCTTTCTAGCTGCAACCGGCGTCGCAGCGCCTCCCTGTTGGGCGGACCCAAATTTCAATGATCCCCAAATGCCGGTCGTGGCGGTTTCCTGGCATGAAGCCGCTGCCTATTGCGTTTGGTTGAGCCGAATGACAAACAAGCACTATCGCCTGCCGACCGAAGCGGAGTGGGAGTGTGCCGCCCGCGGCGGAGCGGAACAGTCTCTGTATCCCTGGGGAGATGCCCCACCCGAATCACTTCCCGATTATGCCAACCGCTGGAAGAGCGGTCCCGAGCCCGTGGGCCTGTTTGCGCCGAACGCATACGGCCTTTACGACATAGGCGACAACGTCCACGAGTGGTGCGCGGATTGGTACGACGCGGGTTACTACAAATATTCCCCAGAGCGAAATCCGCGAGGTCCCGCTGATGGAGTTCGCAAGGCTTCGCGAGGTGGTTCCTGGCGCCATCATATCAAGGCCAGCCGAAACGCCGCGCGCTCCAGCATCCCGCCGGAGTTCCAATATGCGGACTACGGCTTTCGCATCGCGCGTTCCCTCGATCCTTAGCAGCATCGCAAGGTGTCGGAAGTCCTTTCGCGAACTTGTCATTTCACGCGAAACCCCAATATTTTCGCGTGTGCTGTTTGCGCACCCGGTACGTTGGTACTATAGAGAGCGGGCCAACACAAAGGGGTAGTATGGTTATCTGGACTGCCCAGCGCCTGGGTGGCCCAATGGACCTGGATACTCCATTTTCCGGGCCCCTGTCCCATGCCCTGGAGCACAAAGGACAACGAATTGTCTTCCGCAGAGGACAAAACCTCTTCGACCGTCTTGCCTTCGCAAGGATCCTTGAATTCCGCCCCGGAAGAGTCTCCGGTCGATGTAGGGCAAGAACATGCCCCTGAACATGCCAGTGAGCATGGTTCGTCCGCTTCACCTGCGGGTGAGCCGCCCCAAGTCGAATTGAAAGCCGATGCTTCGCCCGCGCAATCCGCCGAAGAACCGAGTGATGACGTCGCGGTCCCCCTTAAAACCAAACGTCTCCCAAAGGCAAACGCAGCGGCCCGCGAAGTTCGCGTCAACGTGACCGGCGCGCGCGTCGGAGGTGTTTCCGGCGAACGCGAACTCTTCAGCGAATCAGCCGCCACGGTTTTGGTGTTTGAGAAGGGAGGAGTGATCCGCCTGACCGCAGCGGTGGCGCCCGGCCAACTCCTTTTTTTAACCAACGAGGAATCCAAACGCGAAGTCGTTGCGCAGGTGATGCGCAAGCGCGTTTACCGCCCCACAGAATGCTACGTGGAATTTGAATTTACCGAGCCTACGCCAGGTTTTTGGGGTATGCAGTTTTCGGCAGCCACAGCGTTACTCCCTCAAGATGCAAAGGTAATTGCGGCCGCCGAGATGATTTCATCCGCCGAAACGACGGACGACGAGCTTGTGGAAGCCGCTCCGCTTCATAGCTCGGAGGAAGTGGAATCCCTTAAGAGAGAAGTCGAAGCTTTGCGTAGCCAACTGGGCCAGCTCCAAACACAGGCTGAGCCTGCGCAAGTTGAACCGAGTGGCGCGATTTTCAAGTCGCCTTCCGTGTCGCCTGTGGATGCGCACCCACTCCAAGCCCCTCCAGCAGAGGCGCCTAGCTATCAAACCGAAAAAGTCGCTTGGGCTGAACTCACCGCCGACGTATCTCCCATGGAAGGCGAGCCCAAGCCCACGCGCGTGACTGCTGCGGATCACGATTTGCAGCCCAAGCCGGCGCTGGTCTTTCGCAAGTCGATGTTACCGCCCAAGCGGTCTTTCCGCGCACGCGGCCAATTTACTCCGGGCTTTCGGTCAGGAATGCTGCGGGTGGCAGTTCTGAGCGGTGTATTGGCCGCACTGATTGGCTTCGTCTGGTACAAGCATTGGCTGCCTTGGATGCACGAGTCAACAAAGTTTTCCGTTTCTTCCTTTGCGGGAGGGGTCACCACCAAGGTGGCTACCCCGGGAACGTCCACGGCCGCCAAGGCCAGCACGGGAATCAACGAGCCGCTCTCTGCAAAAGGAGCGACTCCAGGAACAGGTTCCTCGGCGGTCGCGGCCGCGAGCGAAATGGAAACCGGTTCTTCTGCCTACGAGGTTGTCGAGAAGCCTGCAACCCGTGAGAAAAGCAAGCTGGCGCCCACCATCACAAGAGCAAGGTCTTCGGCCATTGTTCCGGTGCCAGCAAAAATGGTCAATTCGGTTCCAACTTCCACCGGGAATCCGAATATAGTGCCGCCAAAACTGGTTAAATCAGAGCGAGCCGTTGCCTCTTTGGAGGATTTGCGAGACTTCGAGACCGGAAGCGTGGTGATCGACGCTATTGTCGACACGGATGGGAACGTAACTTCGCCGACCGTGCTGTCGGGGCCGCCTTCTTTGCGCAGGCCAGCTCTGGAAGCTGTGAAGTATTACAGATATCAGCCTGCGATGCAGAATGGCCGGCCGGTCGCCGCGCACGTTACCGTCAAAATCCAATTCCACTTTGAGTGACAACCTTCTCTCTCCTCTCATTTCAAGCCCATGCTCTTTCATTTCAAACGGCAAACCGTGAACGGCGAACTGTAAACGGCAAACAGGACCGCTGCCTTGTGAGAGAGTTTGCAAGGGCGGTACAATAGTTCTTTGCCGATTGAGGAGGATTCCACCGTGGCCACCGCCGAACAGAAACTGCACATCTCCGAGTTCACCAACGAACCGTTCATCGATTTCTCCAAGCCGGAGAACCGCAAGCGCATGGAAGATGCGCTGAAAAAGGTAAAAACTGAGTTTGGCCGCGAGTATCCGATGTGGTTGGGTGGTCAAAAAGTCACCACGCCGGAAAAACGCAACTCCACGAATCCTTCGCGGCCGTCGGAAGTCATCGGCGTCTTCCAAAACGCCACGGCTGACATGGCCAGGCAGGCGATCGAAGCGGCTCACAAATATTTTGACACCTGGAAAAAAGTACCGGCGCAGGACCGCGTAAAGTATATCTTCCGGGCGGCGCAAATCGTGCGCGAACGCAAGTTTGAACTCAACGCCCTGGTCTGCTACGAAGTCGGGAAGACCTGGGTCGAAGCCGACGCCGATATCGCCGAGACCATTGATTTCTGCGAATTCTACGGACGCGAAATGCTGCGTCTCGCGGAGCCGCAGAAGCTCACCCCGATGCGCGGTGAGCGCAACTATCTTACATATATCCCGCTCGGCGTGGGCGTCGTCGTTCCGCCGTGGAATTTTCCCTGCGCGATCATGGCCGGTCTTGTCGCTGCGTCGCTTGTGACCGGCAATACCGTGGTGTTGAAGCCCGCCAGCGACTCACCTACGATTGCAGCGAAATTCATTGACATCCTTTTTGAAGCAGGCATTCCCAAGGAAGCGGTGAACTTCATCACCGGGCCGGGCGGAGCAGTTGGCGATACTTTGGTGACACATCCGAAGACGCGCTACGTTGGATTTACGGGCTCGAAAGAAGTGGGCCTGCGCATCAGCGAACTGGCTGCCAAACCGTCCCCGGGACAAATCTGGATCAAGCGCACCGTGCTCGAAATGGGCGGCAAGGACGCGATTGTCGTGGATGAGGAAGCCGACATTGACGCGGCGGTGGAAGGGACGGCGCAGGCGGCTTTCGGTTATCAGGGACAGAAGTGCTCGGCGTGCTCGCGAGTGATTGTTTCCGAAAAGGTCTACGATGCGTTCCTGCAAAAGCTGGTCGACCGCACGAAGAAAATCACGGTCGGGCCGAGCGATGATCCCAACAATTACATGGGGCCGGTCATCAACCAACCGGCCATGAAGTCGATCCTGGACTACATTGAAGTTGGAAAGAAGGAAGGGCGGTTGCTCACCGGCGGAAAGCGCGCGGCGGGCGACGGCTACTTCATTGAGCCGACCATCATTGCCGATGTTCCTCCGAAAGCGCGGCTGGCCCAGGAAGAAGTGTTTGGCCCGGTGCTCGCGGTTATCAAAGCAAAGAATTACGATGAAGCGCTGGAAATCGCCAACAATACCGAGTTTGGCCTGACCGGCGCGGTGTACTCGAAGAATCCGGAAAAAATCCGCAAGGCCGAAGAAATGTTTCACGTCGGAAATCTTTATTTGAACCGCAAGTGCACCGGCGCCATGGTGGGCGCGCACCCCTTCGGCGGATTCAACATGTCCGGCACCGACTCCAAGACCGGCGGAAAAGATTATCTGCTGCTGTTCCTGCAAGCCAAATCCGTCGCGGAAAAAGTGAACTAAAGGCGCCGCTGGCCAACGCCGCGGTTCAAGGATGAGGGGCACGGCGGTCCTCTTCAATCATTTCAATCCAGAGCTTGAGAGTTAGGTCCTCTCGCTCTGGATTTCCCAACTGCCAGCGAAGCTCTTTTTCATACCGCTCTTTGAGGACTTCGAGGTCCAAAGGAACGGAGCGTGCCAGATGTCTGACATCATCGCGATCGCGTTGAATGTTTCGCTCCAGCTTGGATAGCGCCAGATCGTAGGGGGTCCAGCGCGCACAATCGGAGACGCTTGTAAGCTTTGGAGAACATTTCCGTAAGCCGGCCTTCATAGTCCTCCGGCACTTTTGCCACGCCCACGTAGTCCAAATAAACTTTGTGCTTCTTGTGAAGCGGGCTGCCTTGGCGTGCGAGTTCCAGCAGCGGATTAAGTTGCTCTTTGGGAGCGATCACCAACACATCCAGATCCGTTGTCTCGCGTGAAAAGCCGTAAAGATGAGTCACCACAAAGCCGCCCATGCAATCCAAACGCGTCTCTTCCGTCGCCTTTTCGTCCAGCTGTCTTAAAAAGGAATTCCAGGGCTCGGGTATTTTCTTAGAAGCTGGCATGGGGAAGACTCTCGGCCTTCATGTCCGTCAGCAGGTTCCAGTGTTTGGCTTCCGCTGGACGGTTTGCGCGAAGCCATTTCCTCTCCGCTTCCGTCAGCGAATCATGGCAGAGCGTGTCTTCTCTCACAAGACGCGAGCGGTCGAGAACTCCTACGTACTCCGCCAGCTTTCGCGAACGCTGCGGCTCTGTTGATTTGGCGGCCATCTGCAAAGCCAGCGTGGCTACAAACCCCAAACGATTCTGCCGGTCAGCCACCTTGGCGTTTTGCGCCAGCCAATCCCAGTCCATATCCGAGTAACGAAGGACCAGCCACGGCAGCCCTTCCACCACCCTGGAATCCAGATCCGATTCATTCAGCGCATCGAGCAGTACCTCTGCAGGATTGTGCCGCCCTCGCCGCCGAAGATGAGCGAATCCCGGATATCCCAGTCCCGCCAGTTCAGCACGAAGTTTCTCGCTCCCCAGTGGCGCGCCGAGAGTCGCCACGCGTAACGGAAGGGCTGTTGCCGGAGCCTGAAGGACCTCCACGGCTCTTCGCGCCAAACTGTATGGCAACACGCGGTGGCCATGCTCCAGCATGGAAAGGTACGCTTGTGTGACGCCCAGTTTCCCCGCAGCTTGCTGTTGGGTCCAGCCTCTGTGCAACCTCGCCTCTTTTAGTTCTCGCCCATTCATAGGCTTGCTGCTCCCCGTTCCTGAGCCAAGTCCCTGTGTTTAGCCTCTCCACGTCGTCGTCCTAATATAACAGATATTGTTATATCATGCAAGAGGAGTGAACATGTGGCGCTCCCTGCGGGCACCTCTACTTCAGTCAAGGGAACAGCTGCGGCACCTGATGGGGCACCCTCCGTAATTAAGTTAAGGGTGCTCCACGCATCTTCAATCGGGCTCGGGCTTCTGCCCTCTGACAGTGTGAGTTCCTGTTTTATCCGCTACGATATCCACTTCCCACTTTCGACTCGCGGCGTACATGGTTGCAGAATCCAAATCGGCAACAACACCGATTCGTTACCAGTTCTATTCTGAACTGTGAAGTTCATTCCAGTAGAGTGCGGAAGTAAAGTCGCTTGGCTTTCTTTACTGGTGAATGAAAAGAGTCTTTCGTTGAGAAGTATTTGACTTTCTTGCTTACTATTTCCAAACCAGTGAAATTCAAATTGGCATGGCAACGCCGAACCTGGGGTCCCAGGCGCTGAGGCGAGAAGCGGCTGGCCTCAGAAGGCCGTCCCTACAAGACAAGGAGGTAGTTGCCACGCCGCTAAACCTGAGGCACCCGTTACGAAGCAGGGACTCCGGGGCGGGAGGCGAACTTCATCAGGCGGTAGACCGGGTAGCTGAGGACGAGCATCCCGAGAGCCAGCGGGGCGTTCTTCTGGTCCGTAAGAATAGAGCCAATCAGGAACAAAACGGAGGCCCCCAGCGCGACTCCGGTGAGCCAGGGGTAGCCCCAAGCGCGATAAGGGCGCCGCAGTTCCGGCTCCCGTTTTCTCAAGGCGAAAACGGAAGTGTAGGAAAGCGCGTAATTGGCCACGAAGAAAAACGACAGCATGGCAATCACACGTTGGAACGGCCAGATCACAAAAATGATGCCCGCCATCGTGCTGAGGAGCAGGGCGATGGTTGGCGTGCCCCCTGGATTTACTTTCGTGGCCTGGCGGAAGAACAGGCCATCGGCGCTCATGGAATAAAGCGTCCTGGAGCAGAAAAGCTGATTGGCGTTGAGGCAGCTCAGCATGGAAATGACCATGATCGAACGGATGATGGGATCGCCGAGGCTGCCAAACACGCGATTGGCAACGGTTCCGAGGACAAACGTGTCTCCGGCGATTTGGTTGATAGGCACGATGTAAAGCGCGATGAGATTGAGGAGCAGATAAATCCCGATGATGGAAAGAACGCTGCCCAAAATGGCTCTGGGAACGTTGCGGCCGGGGTCGCGAACCTCTTCACCGAAATAGATGACGCCGTCCCAGCCGTCCACCGTGTAGATGACCGCTTGCAGACCCAGCATGATCGCGATGGCAAGAGGCCAGCCGACTGGTAAGGGCATGGCGACGGTGGATTGGGCGGCAGCCTTGTGTGCCGCTCCGCCCATGAGAAACGCCGCGGCGACAAGGATCACGAATGCGCCGGTCTTGAGCCCCGCGGTCAAGAGTTGCGCGCCGCTCCCCCAGCGAATTCCGCGCCACTGCAAAACGCCAAACCCGGCAATGATTGCGATGGAAATGATTTTCAGCTTTTGGGGCCCGGCAAGAATCGGAAAAAGATGGCCGCTGTATTCGCTGATGACGAGCGCGACGGCCGCGGCGGTACCGCAAGTGGAGAGCCAGTCGCTCCAGCCGACGATGAAGCCGGCGTACTCGCCCAAAGCGCGGCGCGAGAAATTGTACTGTCCGCCGCTGCGGGGAATCGCGGCGCCAAGCTCGGCCATGGAAGACGCGCCGCAAAGGGCGTAGAGGCCGCCAACGATCCAGATGCCTAGAAACAGCCACACCCTGGGGAGCTGCCTGGCAACGTCGCCCGGCGTGTAAACAATGCCGGCAGCAATCGTGTTTCCGATGGCCGCCGCCATCCCGAACCACATGCCGAGAACTTTGAGTAGCCGGCCGCGGCTGTAAGGTTGAGTGGAAGACGCCAACGAGTTGGTCGTCAATTTTCCCCGCTAGAGAGAAGGATAAGCGGCAACAGTAAGGCGGTCATCATAACTGGCAGAGCGAAAATTGCAAGCTGGCATTGGAATTGAGGGAAGCGAGTGGAACGGAGGGAATTGCTGCTCGATGGGGCACTTAGCGCGGCATGCCGACGAAGTTCCATTTGCCCCAGGCGAAAGACTCATGCACCGGTACAAAGTGCGAGTGAGCAACTCTTGTGATGAGTTCCGGCTGGCCGAGCCATTGCTTGTAAGTGGGGAGTTCATGCTCCACCATAGTGGCAAAGGCATCCATCTTGCCGGATAGCCTTCGGATCATCGGCAGCTCAGAAACGACGCGGACGAATTCCAGAAACGGCGTCCGCCAGGGCTCCACAAAAACCACGAAGCCGTCTTTTCGCAAAACACGCTGCATTTCGGTGAAGGTTTGGTCCAGGTCCGCCGGTAAGTTCGGCAAATGATGCAGTCCACCTTGCACGATGAGCACGTCCTTGCTGCTGTCTCCAAAAGGAAGGGTGCGGCAATCCGCGACGATGCAGTTCGCGGAGCCTTTGTACTGAGCAATCAAGCGCGGAGAAAAGTCTACGCCTTCGAGGTGCGTGAACCCGAGGCGTTGCAATGCCACCAGGCCGTTTCCGCGGCCGCAAAAAAGCTCCACAATCTCAGCGTTGCGAGGCCATTGAGCGGCACCCCGGCGGTTCAGCCGGCGGATGAATTTACATATTTCCTGTTCATGCGTTTCGAATCGCAAATACGCCGCTTCCCACGGGTCGGAAGCCGGCGCTTCTTGCGCTTCGGTCTTTATTGGCGTTTCGAGCATCTGGACTTCGGTAGCGGTCTCCTTGCATTGAGCAATTTCAGCCAGCGAAGGTTCACACAGTCACACTTAATTCCAGGCAGGCGTTGGAAGCATTGCATTTTAGCTTAATGCGCGGAGCGATTCATGTGAAATGGGCGGTTGGGCGCGATATGATGTTGCCGATATGGGAGCTATCTTGACGTCCGAGAAGCCACAACCGGAGCGCTCCGACATAAGGCTGACGGTCGAAGTGTCTGTCGTCATTCCTTGCCTCAACGAAGCGAATTCGCTGGCGTTCTGCGTGGACAAGGCCGTAAACGCGTTTCGCGCCTCGGGCCTGACAGGCGAGGTCATCGTGGCTGACAATGGCTCGACCGACGGCTCCATCCAAATCGCGGAAGAACACGGCGCGCGCGTGGTGCATGTGCCGGAGCGCGGCTACGGCTCGGCCCTGCGTGCCGGAATTGCCGCTGCACGCGGCCCGCTTATCATCATGGGCGATGCGGACGATAGTTACGACTTCACCGACGTTCCGCGCTTCGTCGAGAAGCTGCGGGAAGGCTACGACATCGTGATGGGCAATCGCTTCCGCGGGGGAATCAAGCCGGGAGCGATGCCGCCTTCTCACAAGTACCTGGGCAACCCCGGCCTCACCGCGCTGCTCAACACTTTTTTTCACGCGGGCATTGGCGACAGCTATTGCGGCATGCGCGGATTTACGCGCGCTCTTTACGACCGGCTGGACGTGCGCAGCACGGGAATGGAATTTGCGCTGGAAATGATTATCAAGGCGGCGCAAATCGGCGCGCGCATCGCGGAGATTCCCATTATTTTGTGGCCCGACAAGCGGGGACGCCCTCCGCATCTCCGCAGCTTTCGCGATGGCTGGCGCAGCCTGCGATTCATGCTGTTGTATGCGCCAAACTGGCTGTTCCTTCTGCCGGGCGGCGCGTTGATGGCGTTCGGGCTCTTTCTCCTGTTTTGGCTGCTCCCAGGTCCGCGCCAAATCTCGCCTCACGTCATTCTGGATGTTCACACCATGATTTTTGGTATGATTTTCACGCTCATGGGCATGCAGATTCTTTCGATTGGAGCGTTTGCCAAAGTCTTCAGCTATGCGGAGCGGTTTGACCGCGGCTCGGTCTCTTTGAAACGTGTCTTGCGCAAAATAACTCTGGAATCCGGCATGGCGATAGGCGGAGTTCTGTTTCTCGCCGGATTTGCCGGCTGCGCGTGGATTACCTGGAAATGGGCCGCTGGTGGCTTTGGTGCGCTGTACGAAGTTCGCCAAATTCTATTCTGGTCGATGTGGCTATTTCTTGGAATCCAGGTGATATTTGGCTCTTTCTTTCTGAGCATGCTGGGCATTAGCCGCGGCACGTTCATCGGCGATTACGAACGGAAATAATGGCCGCCACGTCACAGGGTTCCTGGCCGCTTACCTGGATCAACTCTTGTCATAGAGCGCTCGTCTCCGGGCGCCGAACGCGCGTGCTCGCTGAATTGCTTGCGGCAAGGCTTCCGCAGCGTGCAAGCGTGCTGGATATCGGCTGTGGTGATGGGGTTATCAGCAGCCTCATTGCGAGTGTTAGACCCGACGTGTCAATTCAGGGCGTCGAGTTCCTGGTTCGGCCAGAGTGCAAGATTAAGTGTCGTGCCTTCGACGGCCTGACACTGCCCCATCCGGACGCTTCGTTCGATGTGTGCCTCTTTGTGGACGTGCTGCACCACACGGAGGATCCCGCGATCATGCTTCGCGAAGCGGCTCGTGTGACGCGGCGTTTCGTCCTGCTCAAGGATCATGTTGACGAAAACATGCTCGACGATGTCACTCTCCGTTTCATGGACTGGGTCGGAAACCGGCCTCACGGTGTCGTGCTGACGTATAACTACCAGAGCCGCAAACAATGGGCGGAACACTTCTTGCGGTGCGGATTGAAGGAAGAAACGTGGACCTCTGAAGTATCCCTCTACCCGTGGCCATTTTCTCTCATTGTGGGCCGCAAACTGCACTTTGTCGCGATGCTTAGGAAAACAGGTTAATGGGAACAGTTACCGGGCAGCGGAAGGTTTCGGGCAGGGATAGGGAATGAGTTCGGTATTGTCTTTGTCGGGTTCGACGAGCCAGATGTGACGGTCCTTGAAGTAGGCCAGCAGCTTCGCGTTCTGTTCCGCATCCAGTTCGCGTGCCCAAACTACTTTGGCGGAATCGATTTCCGCGCCGTTGTAGACCCACTCGTCGTGAATATTGTGATCTTCTTCGTAACGCACGAGGATGAGATGCTTGCCGGGAGTGTGAGAAAGCTTTTCCTGAATGGCCGCACGGCTGGGATCTCCCTGGCAGGTCCACTCCAGCGGGTCACAAGAATGGTTCGAAGCGCGCAGGCCGATTTCGCCTGCCAACAGAAATACCGCGGCGCACGAAAGCGCGGCCCCGACGGGGCGTCCCGCGAGGCCTATCATGCGCAGATGACGGATCGCATGAACGAGCAAGAGAAAAATCACGCAAGTTACCGGCGCGGCGTAGTGGGGGAAGGACCAGATAGATACAAAGAAGGCAGCGGAGACCAGGAGCAGCGCGAGAAGGGGCACGCGAATTTTTCGTTCGCGAAAGACGAACGGCAGTCCCGGCAATAACAGCAAAGCCCCCCACCAGAAGTAGGTGCTGGCGCTCCGCGTCAATTTTTCGGTCGTCACTCTCCAAACGTCGGGCCAAGTGTTTTGATAATCCTCGCGTTCCCAGCCGTTGTAAAAATCTTCGAACTGCTGATTGTGGTACTCCATCGGCGGCTTCGGGTGGTCCCACAGGAAAAGGCCCACGGTGCTGTAGGTGCGCGAGTTCAGAACGTGAGGGAAGAGAAACGCGTTTCCGCTGAGACGCCAGTTGTAATAGCCCATGAACGCGATGGTCAGCAGCAACAGGGCAGACAGCGGAGCGACGACGCGAACGGCGCGGCTTTGCGGAGATCGAGCAGGCTTTGTTTTTCTCGCAAGCCACCCAAGCAACCACACCGCCACAGGAATGGAAAAAAGGAATCCTTCGTACGGCCGGGTGTTGGCAAGAATCGCCAGTCCCAGGCCGAGCAGAATCGCATCGCGCATCCTTCCGTGACGCACGATGCGGGGCATCGCGCCCAGCACCAGCGCGCCTCCTGCAGCGGCCACCGCTCCGCCCCAATAGCTGTTCATCCAATAGCTGGCAATGCCGAACTTCAGCGCCACCAGCACACCGCCCAGCAGCGCCCACCTCGCCGGCAGCCAGGCTTGGAACATCCACAGAATTGCCGCGCACATCGCTCCAACACTCAGAATCACGCCGATCCAAGGCCGCCCCAGCAGTTCGCCGAGCGCGAGCACCGCGCCTTGACCCGGCGGATACTTCGAGCAATACGTGGGGAACCAATTGATGTGAAACGACTCGAAACTCATCCACATCGGGTGCGTCGGATTCGTGAGTCTCCCGTGAGCCAGCGTGTCGCCGAGCAACAAATAGCTGTATTCGTCATGAATGCCTGGCACAGGAACGGGAAGCAGCGGCAGCACCGCCAGCCTGACGCCAATTACGGAGAAGAAGAGAAGCCAGACCGCCAGGGTTTTTCGCATGGCGAGTTTTTCGAATGGACGGGAGATCGTGCGCAGTGCGTTTTCGCTCCATCGAGGCGCAAGCGTGGCCAGCAGGACAAATGCGAGCGCTACACCAGCAAGCGCCCAAAGTCCGCCGGGATACTCCAGCAGTGTGCTGCCGCCCGAGAAAATCATTTCAGGGAGAAATCTTTTGATTTAGAGATCCAGCGCGAGGCTGGCGCGCTACAGAATAACTGATTTTGCGCTGAGTCGCCGCGCTTCTTAAGCTCACCAAATCCCAGCGACGGCGCTCCGAAAACCGCAAGGACCTCTACCGTTCTATTTCGATTTCCGTTCCGCTTGAGTTGGAGGACGGAGCATCGTTGCGGCGTTCGTCCAGGAAATCAGCCATTTCCAGGCGCAAATTTCCCGCATTGGTTGAGTAAGACATGCCGGTGTCAAACTCCACGATTCCGGAACGAATCAGCCTTTCAATTTCACCGTCGAAATGCTGCATGCCCTCGGTGACTCCGTCACGCATCGCGTCCAGAAGCGTTTTGCC
>WNEX01000479.1_pt1 | contig 18974 bp, 12 predicted proteins | sample 5399841 | NCBI WGS metagenome assembly WNEX01 (sample SAMN13153337, study PRJNA577476) | soil metagenome | isolation source: 40 cm grassland meadow soil 2 days after 1st rain plot 5 | place: USA:California | collected 2015-09-18 | reverse complement strand
CACTTTTCCGGAGCGGCGCATTCAGCGCGAATCAGGCCGCTTCCGAACATTGGTGCATGCGATTTTCCCTGCGGTTCCTGGCAACCGCCCCACGACGTGAGCCTGGTGGACGGGGAAGGATTCGAACCTTCGTAGCCCGCAAGGAGCGGCAGATTTACAGTCTGCTGGTTTTAGCCACTCACCCACCCGTCCCGCGAAAAACTTTTCGGACGCGAACCACGAGTTCAGAGCTTTCCTTCAACTTCTTCAACTACTTGCGAGCGCTTCGCGCAAAAACACAAATAGGACTCGTGTCAAGAGACACCAGCCCGTTGGCTTTTGCTGCCAGATTTGGTTCCGCCTCGCTCCCCTCGAACTTCCCGTGGAGCTGGCGGAGGGAATTGAACCCCCGACCCTCTGATTACAAATCAGATGCTCTACCAGCTGAGCTACGCCAGCGCCGCTCAAACCGAGTAAGCATACCAGAAGAGGAAACAGAATTGCAAGAAGAGGTTCAAAAATTCGAGCACGTCGGGGGCCAGCGCTGTGGGAATCGCTTGCCGCCTTGTTCATGCCGGCAAGAGCTATCTCGCTTCTCTTCTATAAGTTAGCACAAGTTTCAACAATTGCGAGTTGCGGTTTCCGGCAAGGCAAGATTTTCACAGGCTCCCACTAGTTTTTGTGGCGGATTTTGGTGCTGCCAGGAATAGCCTCATGGGAGAATCGCAGGATCGAGTGTGAATTGGTGCTCGCGAAATGAGCAAGCGAAAATGGATTGCTGCTGCGGCTGGATTCCTCTTGTTGAGCGCCGCCGGCTTCTACATTTATCAGCGCCGCTGCGCGAGCAGTTCGTCAGGCCGCAACGATTTACTCGATAGAATGCCTGCTGATGCGAGCGCCGTGGTTTTCGCGGACCTTACGGAATTGCGAAGGGCTCCCTTTGTGGCGCAACTCTTCGCGTGGGCTCCGCAGCCGGAACCGGATGAGGACTACGCGCGTTTCCTCAAGGAGACTGGCTTCAACTACGAACGCGATCTCGATCGCCTCGCTATTGCGTTTCAAAGAGCTGCGCAGGACTCCGCTTTCTTCGCCGTGGCGGACGGAAGATTCGATCGGCAAAAAATCCTGGCACTTGCGAGCAGGTCGGGCACAGTCGAAAAACGCGGCGGTCACGAGATCCTTGCAATCCCTGAAAACGGCGAGGCAAAAAAAATTTATCTTACTTTTCTGAGCGACGACCGCATGGCCTTAACGGATCGCGCGGACCTCGGCCAGACTCTTGGCGGCAGAAAACGCGGTGAGGATGGCGCGGAATGGCGCTCGCGTTTCGAACGGCTTGGAGGATCACCGATCTTTGCCGTCATTCGACAGGATGCAGCGCCGGGTGAGGCATTGACTGAACGAATTCCGGCGGGCATTAGCTCCCCCCAGCTCTCCAATACACTCGACCGATTGCAATGGATTACCGTCGCTGGAAAACCCGAGAATGATCACCTGCGCGTCGTCGCTGAAGGAGAATGCGCCTCGGATGATACCGCGCGCCAGCTTGCGGATCTGCTGAATGGCGTTCTGGCTCTGGCGGAAGCCGGACTCAATGACCCCAAAACGCGGCAGCAGCTGGACCCGTCGCTGCGTGAAGCTTATCTAGCGTTATTGAAAAGCGTGGACGTCTCGAAACTCGACCGGGGAGACACGAAGTCGGTGCGGCTTGCGTTTGAAATCACGCCGGCTTTTCTGGAATCGGCGCGCCGCGCTTCAATGGGTCCCACTTCTCCCCCGGCGAAACCTGCTCCGGGAAATCCAGCTGCCCGCTCGAAGAAGGGCCGTTCGTAAGCTTGTGGGAACCAAAGGCACCCAAAAACAAAAGAGCGGGCCAGGGCCCGCATTTCACTACCCTGTTTCTTTCTTGCTTAGTCGCCCGCCGGGCTGGACTTCATGTAGCGCCAGGGATTAATCGGCGCGTTGTTCATTCGAACTTCGTAGTGCACGTGAGGGCCGGTGGATCGTCCGCTAATACCGGTATAGCCGACGACCTCACCGCGTTTAATTCGCGCGCCGACGACCGCGGAAAACGAAGAAAGATGCGCGTACCACGTAGTAATGCCAAACCCATGGTCGATCACTACCAAGCGACCGTAGCCCGCGTGAGTCTCAGCGATCGTAATCACGCCGTCCGCCGTAGCATGAACAGGCGCGCCATAATCAGAGGCTACGTCCACGCCCGTGTGGAACGCACCCTCACCGCTGAACGGGTCGAGGCGCTCGCCGAAGCTATCCGTGATGTGTCCCATGACCGGCCAAATCGAGGGCGTATAGGAAGAATCCGCGAAGTTCAACGGCGAGATGAGATGCAGGCCACCGCCGATTAAGGCAGCGTTGCGTTTCAGGAAGGAATATTGCTCGATGGTGCGGTCAAACGCATCTTGCGTATTCGCCGGGTTGTCGCTCTGATCGAACGCCGCCGGGTGGTAACGCAGCACGCCGTAGGTCATGGCCACTTCGGTCGCGAGAGACTGGAGGGAGTCGAGGCGCTGGTTGGTATCGTTGACGGTGGCTTGCAACTGGCGGTACTGCTGAGTCCTCGTCTCCAATTCGTGGCGAACGGCGTTGTAATTTCCAACTTTCCAGAGCATTCGGGAGTAAGAGGCGACCGCGGCGGTTACACTGATAGCCCCAATCAAGGCCAGAATGGCGACACCGTGTAGTAGGTAGGCTGGTACGACCACTTTCCGGAGCTTCCCCGGGGTGGACGCTATAAAGAATGTATAGCTCTTACCTCGCATACTCGCCTATGGCCTTTCGCCCTTGTATTCGCCATTTGCGGGTGACTCACCCTTGACCCGCACCAAACAGGAATCCAGCTGATCTGAACCGAGGGGGAGTGGTTCGCGACCTTGCCCATGGTAGTTCTTGAGAAAGTGTACGTCAACCCTGCTTTTAGTACCAGGACGGTACAGGTGGTTCCAAGGAGTTTCCTGTACCAATGGGCAGGTACTCCTTTCGGGGTACTTCTTAGAGCGTACTTCGCCAGTGAACTGCAAGCCCTGAATAACCAACCAGAAGCCGCAAAAGTACGCTATAACGCTGGTCGGTTGAGTTGCAACGCAAAACGGGAAGCCGAAGGGACCTGAGCACCTTTGTGTGCCTTGCCAAGAGCGTGCGTGAAGGCGAGCTGATTAACAAAATCGACAAGGCGCTGGGGCGGCGCTTTCGCGTCTCGGGCGAAGTTCGCCTGGGCATTGGCGACGATGCCGCGCTGTTTCGGCCGCGAGCTGGACGCGAGTTAGTCCTGACCTGTGACTGGTTCCTGGAAGGACCGCATTTCCTTCGGGACATGCACCCCCCCGATTCCGTGGGATGGAAATGCCTGGCTCGGGCTCTGAGCGACATAGCGGCGATGGGTGGGGTTCCTCTCTGCTTCCTTTTGAGCCTCGCGCTTCCGACCTCGCATGCCGGGCGCTGGCTGGATGAATTCCTAGCAGGCCTGCGTCGTGCCTCGCGGAAATTTCAGTGTGTTTTGGCGGGCGGGGACACAACGCGCCACGACAATATCCTCATCAACGTGACTGTCGTGGGGGAGGTCCGCATCGGTCACGCTATCCTTCGCTCCGGCGCGCGTGACGGCGACATCATTTGTGTCAGCGGACGACTCGGCGAAGCAGCTCTGGGCCTCCGTATTCTTAAGGGCAGTAAGCACATCAAAACCTCTCGCGATCCCCATCTGCGCAAGCATCTCTACCCGGAACCCCGATTAGCGCTGGGCCGATGGCTGGCGGAGAAGCGACTGGCCACTTCCATGATAGACATTTCTGACGGGCTCTCCACAGACCTGCGGCACCTTTGCCCCGCCCCTCATCTCGGCGCCCTCCTCGACTCTGATGGGTTCCCTGCCGTGGAGGTGCCGGCCCGCCTCCAATCGAGAATCGGCGATCCTCTAGATCTGGCGTTGCATGGCGGGGACGATTATGAGCTTCTCTTTACAGTTAGACGTGGGAAGCTTCCTTCTCTACCGTGGAAGTTACGCGGCCTTACGATTTCCCCTATCGGCTATGTTACGTCCGGGCCGAACGTTGTTTTCCACGTTCCCTTTCCCAACGAGTCTGAATCCATCATTTTACAACCTGACGGCTGGGATCCATTTCGGAAGCAATAGCTAATACGGAGCGCGTTGCCCTCCTAACGGTGACGGCGCCAACTTATTCATAACGTAGCGCTGTTAACGGATCGACCCGCGATGCGCGGCGCGCGGGGAGCCAGCACGCCACTAAGCCGGTGAGCAGGAGTACCACTGCTACGCTTGTGAGCGTCCAAGGATCGTACGCCGACACTCCCCAGAGCTGCGTGGCAATCACGCGGCCCAGCGCGAGGCTTGCGATCAATCCGAGCGCGACCCCAATTCCCACGAGCCGCAGCCCCATGCGAATCACCATTCCCACCACGTCCGCGCCTTCCGCTCCCAGCGCCATGCGAATTCCAATCTCATGCGTTCGCCGCGTCGTGGTGTACGCCAGCACGCTGTAAACGCCAATGGTCACAAGCGCGAGGCCGATCGCTCCAAAAATCATCATCAGGAAAAACCCAAACCGCGGCCCGGCGAACGAAAACTGGCTGATATAGCCTTCGAGAGTTCCTGTAAGAGTTAGCGCCACGTTTCGGTCGGTGGCCCAAATCTCTTTCTCCACCGCGTTCAACATGGTCATCGGCTCTTTTTCGGTGCGCACCAGGATGCCCCGAAACGCGGAGCCGGTCACGGTGTAAGGCACCCAGATTTCAGGCTGGATCGGCTCCTGCAAACCGCGATTCTTCACGTCCGCAACAAGCCCGATGATTTCAAACACTGGCTCTTTCACCGGGTCTTCAAATTGTTCCAGTTGCGCAATGCGAACTTGTTGCCCGATGGGATTGTCGTTCCCCAAGTACTTCTTCACAAAAGTCTGGTTCACGACGGCCAGCTTTCGCGCTCCGGTTACTTCCCCTTCCGTAAACGGCCTGCCGCTGACGAACTGAATTTTCAGCACCGGGAAATATCCCTCGCTGCAGAGTTGAAACATCGCATTCCATTTTTCGGTGTGCGACTTACCGGGAATTTCGATGTCGCTGGGGATTCCGCCATAGGGTGGCAGAGTGCTCGTTTCTGTCGCCTCTAGTACACCCGGCAGGGCCTTCAGCCTTTGCAAGAGCGGGCGATAGAATCCCGCAACTTGCGCCGCCGTTTTGTACCGGTCCACGGGCAGAGGGAGCCTGGCCACCAAAACATGGTCCGGCCGGAGCCCCAATTTCACGTCGCGCAGCGCCACAAAACTCCGCATCAACAATCCCGCAGCAACCAATAGCGTTAGAGATAGCCCCACTTCCAACACGACGACGGCGTCGCGCAAGCGCCCATGGCGGAATCCGCCGCTGACACCCTTGCCGCTGTCGCGCAGCGGTTCGTTCACATCTTTACGCGCTGCTTTCAATGCCGGAATAAGGCCAAACACAACCGCCGTCAGTACGGCTACTCCTAAAGTGAACAACAGCACTGGTGTGTTCAGGTGGATCACTGCTTCGGCGGGGATAATATTCTGCGGCATCAGCGCCACTAAAGACTTCAATCCTCCCCATGCTAACAACGTGCCCACCGCCGCGCCGCCCATCGCCAGGATCATGCTTTCCACGAGCAGTTGCCGAATCAATCGCCAGCGGTTCGCTCCAAGCGCCGAGCGTATCGCGAACTCTTTCTCGCGGGTGGTTGCTCGCGCGAGCAACAAGTTCGCCACGTTTCCACAACCGATCAGCAGCAACAGCCCCACCGCGGCCAATACAATGAAAAGTGTCGTCTTGAATTGACCCACAACCAGGTTCGTCAGAGACTCGATGTGCACGGTAAAGTGTTTGGGGTAATCCTTCGGGTACACTTTCGACAGGCGGTTGGCGATAATTGTGAAGTCCGCTTCGGCTTCCTTTATCGTAACGCCCGGCTTCAGGTGCCCGAGCAAGAACCAATACTGCGGAAACGCACCTGCTACGGCGGTCGTGGCCGACGCGTGTTCCGGCTTTTTCGGAATCCACATGTCCGCGTTGCCCCAGCCAAACCGCGGCGGCATGATGCCAACCAGCGTCCTCGGCTGGTCATTTAATATAAAAGTTTTGTTAACGATGGACGGGTCGGCGCCAAAGTCCTTGACCCACGTTTTGTACCGCAGCACAAACACCGGTGGCGCGCCTGGTTCGTAATCTGCGGGCTGCATCATCCGCCCCAGCAACGCAGGCATGCCCAAAAACTCAAACGTTCCTGGCGTAACGTAATTCCCGTCGAAACGCAGCGCGCCCTCTCCCGCCCGGTAGAGCACGTCCAGGTTGTCATTCGCGATCACGCGGTCAAACACATGATTCTGCTCGACATAATCCAAGAATTCCGGCCCGCTGAACCCGCCCCGCCCGCCCGGCTCATTCCGTTCCGTATCATGGATTTGCACGGACATGAAGCGCTGCGCATCCGGGTACGGGAACGGCTCCATCATGACGTTGTCAATGACGCTGAAGATGGCTGTCGACGCGCCAATCCCCAGCGCCAGCGTTATGATGGCCACCACCGCGAATCCCGGGGACTTTCCCAGGTTCCTCAGCGCATACCGAATGTCTTGTCCTAGCGTTTCCATGGCGACCCCTTCCCTGTGGGCGACTCGTGCGCAATGACTATGCGCCATTTAAGCCGCTAATAGAGTTACGCACCACGTCGCAATAATGTTCGACGCCGCTAAGGTCAAAAAGTTCCTGCGTGACAAGGAGAGTAGAGGCAGGTCAGCGTTGCCAACTGCGTGGCACCAATGTCCGGCGGCTCTCAAATAACAAAGAAAAAGGGGAAGCCTCCCGGCCCCCCCTTCTGGACTTGCTTCAAGTGCGATTTCAATCAGAAGACGAATCTGGCGCTCAACTGCATCTGGCGCATGTTGGTCGCCGTACTCTCGTATGTGTTGAAGTTTGGCGAGGCAAATTGGTTGACGTAACCTGCAAAATTCGGGTGGTTTAGAGCATTAAACATCTCCCAGCGGAGCTGAAAGGTTTTGGTTTCCGTGAGTTTAAACATCTTTGCAAAGGACAAATCCAGATCCGTCAATCCAGCTAAACGCAGGTGGTTGCGGCCACTCGTTCCGTCATTGCCGAGCAGCGGCTGGCTAACAGGCAGGTTCACCTGTTGTGCTGGGTTGTTCAGGTTTGGGACTGGGTGAAGCATCGTCGCATTGCCATCCAAGGCCGTGGTCACTCCAGTGTTCGTGTTCGCAGTGCCATTCAGCAGCGTGTCCGTAATTCCAACTAGCTGAGAGTTGCCATTCGCGTCCAGCGGGCAATTCGCGACGGTTGAGCCGGGAACGGAGCACACGGTTACAGGGGCCGCGTAAACCGTAGCCGGGAGGCCGGACTGCACGCTGAAAATCGCGTTCTGGCTCCAGCCATCCAGGACATATTTTTTCCAGCCATGGAAGCCCTTGGCAAACGGGATGTCGTATTCATAGCCCAGGACGAAACGGCTACGCAGGTCAAACTGGGAGTTCGACCGTTGGAACGACAACGGCTTCGCAGCATCCAGAAGGTTTGCGCTGTCGTTGATTAGAACGCCCAGCGCGTCTGAAACATCGTCCAAACTATGGGCCCAGGTGTAGCTGGCTTTGAAGCCGAGCCCATTCCGGAATCCACGAGTGGCTTCCAGCTGCAAAGCGTTGTAGCTGGATGTCCCTATACTTTGGACCTGCGTAACGCTGTCGAAGCGCGGGTCAAGCAGATTGTTCTGGGGGCCAAAGCTCCCTCCAATCTCATGACTGAAAACGTTGGCGAATTGCGATTGCCGGGCGTCCTGGTCGGCTTGGCTCGTTGCTGGAGCAGGCCGATTCGCGGGCGCAACGAGATTGATCGGCACGCTTACCTGCAAGTGGTCGCTGCGAGTTCCGATGTACGTCGCCTTGAGAACTATGTCGTGCGGAGCCTGGAATTCCACTCCGGCATCCCATTGCTGCGTGCGCGGGTTTGCAAGGTTTTGATCCACCGGGCTCAGCGTCCCGAAGTCCACCTGATTCGGATCGAAATGACCCAAAGCTGCGATAGCCTGCGCTTGCGCAGGCGCGGTGCCAGCAACTAAGTTTGCAAGCGTATTGCCCCCGGTGAACTGCCCGGCTGCGACACTGACCCCATTGATGAAGGGCGCTGAAAACTGCACGTTGCTAATGGGATTCTGATAGATGAAGTCGTAAGTGATGCCGTATCCGCCGCGGAACACCCACTTCCCCTGTCCCGGATTCCAGGCAATGCCCAAACGAGGAGCTGGGTTCCAGTTGCGATGGAAAACATCGCCGCCAACATCCAAACCACCCAAGGGACCTGTGCCGATTACCCCAAGAGGCGTGGTATTTCTCGGATCGAGATTGGAAAGCAGGTTTTTGCCTTCGGAGACGCCTCCCGAAGATTCGAGACGAAATCCCAGGTTCAAGGTCACTGTCTTCTTCAAGCGAAAATCGTCCTGAACGAACGAGAACGCATCCAGGGCGAAGTTGTGCCGCACGAAATTGCCGACCTGCTGAAAGTAGGAACTTGGATTGCCATTCTGGAAATCGGCCACACTGGCAAAAGTAATAAGGCCGCGATTGAAGAAGTCCGCTGTGTTTGGCGTCTGGTAGCGGTTGATATCCGCTCCGAACTTGACGGTGTGCCGCCCTCTCACCCACGCAATGGTGTCCAGGTACTGGAATGTGTTCTGTGTGCGCCCCTGGGGAACGATAAAGGTTTCTCCGAAATTATCCAGGCCCACAATAGATATCGTTGGTCCGAGAGGAAAAGGGCTGTTCGCGGGAAAGCTTGGATTGCTCCGGCCAAAAGCAAACCGGAATTGATTGCTTAGGTTGCTGCCGAAGACTGAGGAATATCCAAACGTGAGCGTTCGCGAGGTTACCGTATTGGAAGCGCCGAAACCCGGCAGGTTCGTGAGCACAAACGTCAGACCCGGACTGGTTCCCTGAAAGGGATTCTGGCCATACTTCACGGTCATCGTGTCCTTGCCACCCCGGAGCAATTGGTCGACACGCAGGGTCCAAATGTCGGCGTTGGATGCGTTGGAGGCGGTATTCGTGAGGGAGCCGCTTGCAGAACTGGGCGAACCATCGGACTGGAAGATTGCCAGGTCCGTCGGATCGGTGATGCCCGCGGCCTGTCCCGCGGTCAGAACCGAAGCAGTCGCCGAACCTCCAGCTCCCCGTGTTCTGTCCACTTCACCGCTGCCGTAAAAGAACGTGTGATCTTTGTAGATGGGTCCACCAAAAGTCCCCCCTCCCTGATTTTGGATGATGGGAATTACCTTTTGGCTGAAATAGTCCTTGGCGTTTCCCAAGTCGTTATTTTGAAAGTACCAGTAGCCGGATCCATGAAAACTGTTTGTACCTCCCCTGGTGAGTATCTGTACCTGGGAGCCGGAATTGCGCCCGAACTCTGCGTCGAAGTTATTGGTGATGACTTTTACTTCTTGGACGGAGTCCTGGCTCATCACAAACCCGCCGCCTTCACCGGTGGTGGAAACGTCCGAAGCAGTAACGCCATCCACAGTGATGTTGTTTGCCCGGCCGCGCGAGCCATTGGAATTAAAGCTTCCAACTCCCAGAAAAGGGTTGTTGATTGTAACCGGCACAGTGCCCGGTGAAAGGGTGGCGTACACGACCGGGTCGCGCGCCTGATTCGGGAGGGCTAGGATCTCCTGGCTGGCGAGAGAGTCGCTCACTTGCGCCGTGGCCACGTCCAGCGCTGGCTGCGCCGCCACTTCCACCGTCACTCTTTCGGAAACGTCGCCGATTTGAAGCGGAGCATCGACCCGCGTCTTTTCACCGCTACGAATCACAAATCCTTGTGAAAAACTCTTAAACCCTGCCTTCTCGATGGTGATCTGGTATTGCCCGATTTCCAGTTGAGGCGCGGCAAATTCGCCTGACTGATCCGTCGTCACAGCGCGGGCACCCTTCGTGCTCAGATTGGTGATCGTGACTCTTGCCCCTGCCACCCCGGCTCCCGTGGCATCCGTGACCGTTCCAAGCAAGTCGCCGGTGAGATCCGCGAAGGCGGGGAGGGCCAATAAACCGACTACAAGTATTGCTGCTACAAACCGCAAAGCTCTGCTTGGCATTTACATCCTCCTAATGGATTCGAATTCACACTGCAGTCACTGCTTTTGGAACTGAGCCCAATCGGCGCAGCGAACAGCCACACCTGTAGTCTGGCGTTTATACAAACGCTTAAGCTCTACCAGTTCCGGTTTTTCTGGAGGAATCGCGGCGGTGAACTACCCCTTCGCTATGCCTCGTTCCCCATCCGCCGTCTGCGAGCGAATTTCGGACCGCTTTCGCTCAACCCCACGCACTCTGCTGGGAGGTTCTTTGTGCATCCTCCGGGCCGCATCACCTCAAGAAAAAGTCAACCTGTAGGAGGCACATGAGAACCGAGTTATGAACGGTCTTTCGCTGCCTTAGCTCAGGAGAATATTCTATGTTTCCAATTCACGTAGTCTGGCGCTCGACTCATACCGGTATCTGTATAAATCGGTTCTAAATTCGCCCTGAAAGACGGTTTCAGTTCGGTGGATTGCCTGGACGAGGGGAATTCGGCGTGGTGTTAACCACAGGCGGACACTGGAGGTTTTTCCTTTGGTTTTTCGGTGGGTTCATCTTCGGTGGGGGCGGTATCGGGTGTGGTCAAATTAAGTTGTTGATGTTCGCCGGCCAACTGCTCGAGCGGCACAACATTCGGAAAATCCGTCACCGGCGTTCCCGCGCTGGCGCCTTTCATGAACTCCAGCCAGATGGGCAGCGCCGCTCGCGCGCCCGTTTCCTTCTTCCCGAGCGAAATTTGCTTGTCGTCGAAGCCCACCCAAACTCCAGCTGTGAGTTGCGGAGTGAATCCCACGAACCAGGCGTCCGTGTAATCCTGCGTGGTCCCGGTTTTGCCGGCGGCGGGGCGTCCTAGCGCTTTCGCGGCAACGCCAGTGCCGAACTGAATTACTTCTTCGAGCATCGCCACCATCGTGCGCGCGACTTCCGGCGAAATCACGTCGTGCACTTCCGGATGCGCTTCTTCAAGCAGCGCGCCGTCGTAGCTGGTTACGCGGCGAATCATGTAGGGGTCGATGCGAATTCCATCGTTCGGGAACACCGTGAAGGCGGAAACGTGCTCGATCAATTTCATGTCTGCCGCGCCGAGGGCCAGCGGCAAATACGGCGGCAGCGGCGTGGTGATGCCAAAGCGCCGAGCCATGTCCACAACGGTGTTGATGCCTTCTTGTTCCGCCAGCTTCACCGCGGGAACGTTGCGTGAACCGGCCAGCGCGCGCCGCAACGTGATGGTACCTTCGAATTTTTCGTCGTAATTGTGCGGCGTGTAAGGCTGCCCTCCGCTAATCGTGGTGAACGGCAGGTCCACGATGGTGTCGAAAGGCGTCGCGCCTTTTTCAAGAGCGTCGGCGTAAACATAAACTTTGAAGGAGCTGCCGACCTGCCGCAGCGCCTGGGTCGCGCGATTGAACTTTGAATCTTCAAAACTGTAGCCGCCGACCATGGCCTTGATTTCGCCGGTGGAATTATCAATGCACAGCAAGGCGCCCTGTGGGCCGGGCTGCTGTTCGAGTTGCACGCGCGCGGTGCTGCCGCGCAACTCTTGCACAGAGAATTGCGCAAGGTCGCCCACCTTCAGCAAATCCTGTGGCCGCCTGCGGCCGGTCCAGGCAAAATCCGGGGGAGAGAGAATGGCGCGGTACGGGCCAATTTTGATAACCGCGTCACGGTCGCTCACGCTCATCACCAGCCCGGTGACATAACTTCCCTTCTCGATCGCGTGGCGCCAATCTTCGTCCTCGTACGTGTCCAGCTTGCCGAGATTGTCGCGGAGCACGTTGGGCAAATTGCCTTTCCAGCCGTGGCGGCGCTCGTAAGCATGCAACCCGTTGCGCAAGGATTGATTGGCGATGCGCTGGAGGTTGGTGTTCAGCGTGGTATACACGCGCAGGCCCCGTTCATGGACTGCCGCCGTCCCGTACGTTGCTTCGAGGTATTTTCGAACCTCTTCAAAAAAATACGGCGCGAGGTCATTGCGCGGATACTGCACGTGCAGGCCGAGTGGCGACTTGGCGGCGGCAGCTTCTTCTGTTGGCGAGATTTTTCCTTCTTCTTCCATGCGGTGCAGCACCAGGTTGCGCCGCGCCAGCGCGCCTTCGGGGTTGAGCAACGGGGAATATTTCGGCCCGTTGATCATTCCCGCGAGCAGCGCCCCTTCCGGAAGCGTCAGATCGCCGACTGATTTGCCAAAATAAAATTGTGCGGCGGCGGCAAATCCGTAATTGCCATGCGCCAGATACACCTGGTTCGCGTACATGGCGAAAATTTGCGGCTTGCTGTAGCGGCGCTCGATTTGCAGCGCAAGAAGCGTTTCTTCCGCCTTGCGGCGAAAACTGATGTCGCTGCGGTCCAGAAACAGATTGCCCGCAAGCTGCATGGTGATGGTGCTGGCGCCCCCCGCACGGCGTCCCCGCGTCAGGTGGCGAAGCGCCGCGATGAACATGCGCGGAAAGTCGATGCCCCAGTGCTCTTCGAAGTGCTGGTCTTCGATGGCCGTGACCGCGTTGTAGAGCACCTTCGGGCATTGCTCGTAGGTCATCAAGATGCGGCGCTGCAGCGCGAAGCTGCCGACGAGCTGGCCGTCATCGCCGTAAATCTCCGTGACCACGTTCGGGCGATAGGTTTCGAGCGCGCGAATCTCCGGCAAATCGCTGGCGTAAACGAAAAGCAGTCCGCAGGCGGTGCCAAATAAAATCGAGCATAAAAGGAGAAAGGCCAGCGCGACGCGGTCAATCAATTTGAAACTGCGCAACCGCAGCGTGATCGGGGGAAGGTTCAGCATTAAGAATCATCTTAACGCACAAAAGAATCGCCAACAGAGCTCACATAAAGTTGGATGCGGTGGACAAGGAAACAGCGGCGAAATCGCTTATAGTAGAATTTCCAGCCACGGGTGTTCTCGTTCGCAAGCCAAATCGACCGACGGTCCCAGAGGTGACGCGCCATGTTCCTCCTGTTGCTGTTTGCTACTTTCGCCGTGGCCCTCGGCGTGGCGTTTGCGGTGATGTGGTTGTTCACGAAACCCATCGACAGGGTGTTGCAGCGCATCATCGCGGATGAAATCAGCGCGGCCTGGTCGAAATACATGAAATTCGCGATTCTCGTCGTCGGCGTTTCCACTGGAGTTCCGGTCCACGACCTGGAGAGATACGTCAGCGCAACACTGGGAGGCCGCGAAGTTCAGCCCGCGGCTTCGCTTGGTTTCGACCGCTGGATTTTCGAACTGTATCGCGCCGCCATCGAAACGCTGCAAGGAATCGCCTGGATGCTGCTGGTGTTTTTTGCTTTCGCCCTGATCGCTTACGTCATCGTCCGCATCGGGGAGATGCGCGGCGAAGGAAGAACTATGGGCAAGCCAAGCGACCCCCAAAACTAAGCGCTCACGCCGAAACGAAAGGTCATTTGGTCCCGTAATAGCGCTCGCCGGCGCAGGAGCGGCAAAGCGTGCGCCCGTTCACCACGACTTCGCGCTTGAAATTGATGCCTTCGCCGCACTGCGCACAAACCACGCGCGGGCCTTTGAAGCCAGGAAGATCCTCGGGGGCGACTTCCACTTTTACCCATTGCTTGTCGAAGAGAACTTCGTCGGCGAGCTGCGCGTAAGCTTTTTGCTGCCCGGCTTCTTTAGGGAGTTCCGGAAACATTTCGCGCGCGGCTTGCTTGGAAGATTCTTTCGCCGCAACACGGATGGCGCGGCCGGTTTGTAAGTCTACAAACGTGGCCGCGACTTTGCCCCAGTCGCGGAATTTCAGCGCGCGCTTGCCGAGCCGGCAATTGGCCACCACGGCCACCGCATCGGTGACGCAGCGGTCGATCTCGACGTAAGTCATCAGGCGCTTGCGCTCAGCCACTGGATTGTCAATTCCGAGTTCGCGCAAGCCCAGCATCGCGAGGCGCACGCCAAGAACCTGTCCCGCGCAAAGATGGCCGTGCGCCTGAACGGAAAGTTCGAGGTATTCGTCAAGCGATTTCATGACAAGTTTTGCGCCGAGAGAGACGACTTCTCCGTAGAGGACCAGGGGTGAGGTTGCCGAGCCTCAATAAATGCGAAGATAGTCATAACCAGCGCGAGCGCGGCAAAAACACTGTCGCGAATGACCGTCATGCCAGTGAGCGGTTCGGGAGTGCCGAAGCAGCCGCAATTGATGTCCATGTGGAGAACATAAGCGCGCGTAACAGCCCCCAGGAATCCCAGCATGATCAGCGTCACCAAAGAGGCCCAGATGCGCAGCCGCCAGCCGATCAACAGCAACAGCCCGAGAACAATTTCCGTGAAAGGCAGCGTGTGAGCCACAAAACCGGAAGCTCCCGCGGAAAGGATTTTGTAGGATTCCACTTGCTGGGCAAAAGTCGAAAGGTTCGTGGTAATAGAGAATTTCAGGACGAACATGGGCCACAGATGGGTGTTGGGAAGAAATATTTTGGCGATGCCGGCGTAAACAAAAATTCCGCCAAGAACCAGTCGTCCTATCAGGATCACGGCGCGGCGGAAGTTGAATGGGCTGGATTGCAGCATCTTTGAGTTCTAAAGTTGTTAGTTCTAAGTTAAAAAGAGAAATCGGCAATATTCGTTTTTCTGTTCCTGCCTCGTTTCCGGGTCTCAAGATTCAAACCGATCGTCGTCACGGCTTTCCAGCCCTACTGGCGCGCATGCTTATTTCTGCGAGAGCAGCTGCTCCAGGAATTGCTTCATGGTGTCGTACGTCATGACACCGGCATAGGGGTACGTCTGGCCCTTGCAATGAAAAACGGTGGTGGGCGTCTGGTTCACGCGGTACATCTGGCCGAGCGCGAAGTCCTTGTCAATCAGCGGCTCGAGGGTGCCGCCCTTGACGAGCGCTCGGACTTTGTTCATCTCCGAAGCAGAAAGCACAGCGGCCACGGTGCCGTCCACGTCGCCGGTCTGCTCCCATTTTTCCTGGTTCTGAAACAGGGCCTGCTCCACCGGCTCGATCTTGCTCATCTCGGCCGCGGCCCGCGCGTAACGCGCAGCGATGCGCGAGTAGGCATGATTGGCGAGAGGAAAATCGCGATGAATCAAATAGACCTTGCCGGCGCTGACGTAATTGTCCATCAGCAAGCGGTTCGTGGTGGTGTAAAGCGTCTTGCAGGCCGGGCACTGGTAGTCGCTGAACACTTCCATGACCACGGGGGCACTCTTCGAGCCGAAAGCTTTATGAGGATCGACGTCCTGGAGCGTGGCAGCCGCGGATTGCGGGGTGGCGAGGGGCGCGGCTTCCGTCGCAAGCGGCGCGGACGGAAGAAGGGGAGGCTGCTCCGCAGAAACTGGAGCAGCGGGGGGAGCCGCGGATATGGGAACAGGGCCGGGAGGAGGCGCGATAGAAGGAGGAGGCAGGTTCTTGTGCAGGGAGGGCAGGAACAGAGCCCCCAAGACGAGCAAAGTTAGGCTAATGATTGCAGCCAGGATGCGCCGACGATTCACTCCATCCTCCAGAAGGCAATCTTATAAAGATGATTCGCCACGAGAGCCAGACAATTCTACCGCGAAATGGTCCGAAATGAGCTTGAAGTGCGTTCGCCCCGGACCGTAAGGAGAACCCTTGCGCGGAGACCGGGCCTCTAATTCGTTGGTTGCCGGAGGATAGCATTGCTGTTGCCCGACCTTGGCGCTAGGAGGTTAACGATAACCGACTCCACCCCCGGTTTTTCGTAACTGCGCATTCTAAAGGACTTAGCCATTAGTGTAAGCCCTGCAGAATCAACAGTTCCAAGGGGCGCTCGTAACTGCGCATTCTAAAGGGGTTACGCCACAACGTTATCGGACACAGGGCTTAGATTCGGAGACGATGCAGCCCCAGGGTTGCTCAACCCGATTCCCAAAGATGATTCTAATGGAAGAGTTATCTTTTGTCAAGGAAAAGGTGAGGCAGAAGGATGAGGGAGAGCCCTGTAGGGTGTAATGGGATGAAAGAAAAGGCTTTATGTATGCTATAAGAAAACTTGACAATGCCACACTCAACCTGTATACTCGGCGCGATGCTGGGCTTGGAGCGAAAAAAGTAAGCTCTTGAGTTTGCCCCGGAGTGACAACAAGGGGTGAAGGGCAGGGGCAAACAGTTTGAGGAGGCTAAGGGGTTATGAGCAAGATTATTGGAATTGACTTGGGGACGACAAACTCGGTGGTCGCCGTCATGCAAGGCGGCGAGCCGGTGGTGATCCCCAACCAGGAAGGGGCGCGGACCACGCCTTCGGTGGTAGCCATCACTAAGACGGGCGAGCGGCTGGTCGGGCAGGTAGCTAAGCGGCAGGCGGTAACGAATCCCGAAAACACGGTGTATTCGATCAAGCGGTTCATGGGCCGGCGCTATGACGAAGTTAGCGAAGAAATGCGCCGCGTGCCTTATAAGGTGGTCGCGGGGCCGCATCAGGATGCGCGCGTGGATATTTCCGGGAAGCTGTATAGCCCGCCGGAAATCTCGGCGATGATTCTGACCAAGCTAAAGACGGCGGCGGAGGACTTCCTCGGGGAGAAAGTCAGCAAAGCAGTGATTACCGTGCCGGCGTACTTCAACGACGCACAGCGGCAGGCCACCAAGCAGGCAGGCGAAATCGCCGGCCTGGAAGTGGTGCGTATCATCAACGAGCCGACGGCGGCCGCACTGGCATACGGATTGGACAAAAAGAACGACGAAACTATCGCAGTGTATGACCTGGGCGGCGGTACGTTCGATATTTCCGTGCTGGAAGTGGGCAGCGGCGTGGTGGAAGTGAAGTCCACCAACGGCGACACGCACCTGGGCGGCGACGACGTGGAGCAGATGATCGTGGACTGGCTCATCGATGAGTTCAAGAAGGAGAACAACATCGACCTGAGCAAGGACCGCATGGCGCTGCAGCGGCTGAAAGAGGCTGCGGAGAAGGCCAAGATCGAGCTTTCGCAAATGATGGAGACGGAAATCAACCTGCCATTCATTACTGCGGGGGCCAGCGGGCCAATCCACATGCAATTGAAGCTGACGAGGACGCGGCTCGAGCAGTTGATGAACGACCTGCTCGAACGCTCGATGAAACCGGTGAAACAGGCTCTGGAAGACGCGAAGCTTTCGCCGAACGACATCCAGGAAGTGGTGCTGGTCGGTGGTTCGACGCGTATTCCCAAGGTGCAGACGCTGGTGCGCAACTTCTTCAATGGGAAGGAACCGCACAAGGGCGTGAACCCGGACGAAGTGGTTGCCGTGGGCGCAGCGATTCAGGGCGCCGTGCTGGCGGGCGAGGTGAAGGACATCCTGCTGCTCGACGTGACGCCGCTTTCGCTGGGTGTGGAAACACTTGGTGGCGTGATGACCGTGCAAATCCCGCGCAACACCACGATCCCAACGCGCAAAGTGGAGACGTATTCGACGGCTGCGGACAATCAGCCGGGAGTGGAGATTCACGTCATGCAAGGCGAGCGCAAATTTGCAGCGGACAACCGTTCGCTGGGGAAATTCAAGCTGGACGGGATTCCACCGGCGCCGCGCGGCGTTCCGCAAATTGAAGTGACGTTCGACATCGACGCCAACGGCATCTTGAACGTGAGCGCGAAGGATAAGGCCACGAGCAAGGAACAGAAGATCACGATCACCGCGTCGAGCGGCTTGACCAAGGAAGAAGCGGAGAAAATGCGCACGGAAGCGGAATCGCACTCCGAAGAAGACCGCCGGCGGTTCGAGGAAGTGGAATCACGCAACCGGTTGGATGGCATGGTCTTCCACGCGGAGAAGACGATTCGCGAAAACCGGGACAAGTTGCCGGAAGCGGACGTCAAGAAGGTCGAAGAAGCCCTGGAAGACGCAAAGAAGGCGATGTCCGAGGGTGGAATGGCGCGGCTGCGTTCGGCTACGGAGAACGTGGAGCGGGCGATGCACAAGGTTGCCGAGGAGCTGTACAAGACACAGCAGGCGGCAGGCGCGGCCGCTGGGAGCGGTGGGGGTGGCGGGTCTTCGTCCGGCTCTGGGTCCGGCTCTGGGTCGAGCAGCGGGGGCCAGGAACAGAAGAAGCCCGGCGACGTGATTGACGCCGAGTATGTGGACGTGGACGAGGGCAAGAAGCCGAACTGAAAGTGACTGGTGATTGGTAGTGATTGACTGGTGACTGGTGGGGGGCTCATGTGCGCACCATTTGTAAGTTATCAGTCGTAAGTGCCCGGTGGGGATAGAAGGACGCTTGCTTCTGAGACTTTGTTCCTTCTATCCGACCGGGCACTCAAGGAGAAATAGTCATGGCGGGGCCGCTTTCGCAAATGCCGATGCGTGTTCACCCGGTCCCGAAAGCGGACCGCACGGTTGCCGAGCAGTTTATCGAGCGCATTGACGATGAAACGACGTTTGACCAGATAGCAAAAGCGCAGTCTTCCATGCCGCAGATCGTCAAGCGCGTGACGGAATTAGAGAATTGCCTGTGGGCGTTAGCGGAAGAACTGACGCGGTTCGACGCACGGAACCCGCTGGTGGAACGCGCGAAGCTGTTGCTAAAAAACAGGCTGGAGATTCTGGATTCCAGCAAGCCGCTGCAAGAGGGCCAAGAACAGAGAAGGAAGGATGCGTTGGAAATTCTTGCTTCTCTGTTGCGCGAAGCAAGGTCGCCAGCCACGGAGACGGAGCAAGAGAGGGGCGAAGCTACAGCGGGTGAATAGTATTACGGGGAACGGCAGAGCGTCTCCCTGGAGGAACACTGCGGCGCCCGTTGAGGGCGCGACGGACGGGCCGATAAAGAATTTGGCGCCGGAATTGGCGCAAACATGCCGACAACGACGAAAACTGATTATTACGAACTATTAGGCGTGCCGCGCAAAGCGAGCGTGAAGGATATTCGCGCGGCGTTTCGCAAGCTGGCGCGCAAGTACCACCCCGACCTGAATCCCGGTGACAAGGC
>WNEX01000936.1_pt1 | contig 19455 bp, 19 predicted proteins | sample 5399841 | NCBI WGS metagenome assembly WNEX01 (sample SAMN13153337, study PRJNA577476) | soil metagenome | isolation source: 40 cm grassland meadow soil 2 days after 1st rain plot 5 | place: USA:California | collected 2015-09-18 | reverse complement strand
TAGGGTTCGTTCTGTCTCCGACTCCAATCATGGCAAATCGGCCTGCTGGGATGAAGTCTCCTCCCTCGAAGGTTCCAGGGGAAGCCACTCGGTGAGCGATCTTGGCCCCGGCCATTTCGAGTATCGTTCCAGTGAGGACTGGCTCCATGCGTCGCTGTGGCTTCGACATCCTTCCGACTATCAGCCCCTGGTCGGAGGTGACCTGTTGGTCCCGCATGAAGAATAGATTGGCTAGAGGAACGTCGAGCGACGCCCGCGGGAATATCACCCTAACTCCTCTCTTAATGTCCAGTCTGATGCTGGGTCTGAGGACTAGGATATTGAAGAGGGTCTGTATACCAAGGTCCGCGAGGTTGGTCTCGAACTCTCGGCGCGCTCTTCTAGCTTCGCCGGAGGATCCTTCGAACTTGACGATCTTCTTTGCGTAGGTTCGCAGTCGGCGTACTATCTCAGGATCATCTCTTGCCAGGCGGATCGCTAGGCTTCTCAATCGGTGAACTCTGGTCCCGGTCGTGCCGAGAGCGTGTCTAAGTTCATCGTGTTCATGTATGGCTAGGTCCATGTTGAAGGATCGTTCGTAGAGGAAGGCGAAGGGCTCGATGAGCCCGAAGAACATCTCAATACCCGGTCTGTGAATAACAACATCCTGTAGGGTGTCCCATTCTGCGCGCACTATCGACTCCAAAAATAGTACACCCGGACTATTTCTTGCGCAGGAGCCATTCTAGGACGGCCGCGGCACCGTAGAGCTTGTTCTCTCCCTGCTGCCAAACAATAGACTGGTTACCCTCGATCACATCATCAGTTATCTCCAAGCCTCTATGAGCGGGGAGACAGTGCATAACACTCGCGTCCTTCCTAGCGAACTTCAGGAGGTCCGAGTTGATCTGATATCCATTGAAATCTTGCATTCTCTTCTCTTTGGAAGCCTCGTCGCCCATGCTGATCCAGACGTCTGTGTACAGCACATCTGCCGCGTGCGCGGCTTCTGATGGTTCGCGGACGATCTTGATTTCGGCGCCGGTCGATCTCGATATATCTTCAGCCTGTTTGAGAATCGCCTGGTTCGGCTCGTAGCCCTCAGGACATGCGACTCTGACTCTCATCCCTTCGATCGCCGCGCCGAGCAGAAGTGAGTTGCAGACGTTGTTTCCGTCGCCGACATAGGCGAGGTTCAACCCCTTGAGCTTCCTCTTCGCTTCCTGGATGGTGAAGAGGTCTGAGATTATCTGGGTCGGATGCTCCAAATCGCTCAGAGCGTTAACGACAGGAACGCCCGAATGCTTCGCTAGCTGGGCCACGGTGTCGTGTGCGTAGACTCGAGCAACGATCCCGTCAAGGTATCCGCCCAGGATCCTAGCCGTGTCTTTAATCGGCTCGCCTCTGCTGAGCTGAAGCTCGTTTGCTGAGAGGTAGATGGATTCTCCGCCGAGTCTGCGAGCCGCCACTTCGAAGCTGGTCCGGGTCCGGGTCGAAGGTTTCTCGAAAAGGAGCCCAACAATCTTCCCCCTGAGTGTGGAGAGAGATCTTCCTCCCTTGATAGAGGCCTTGATCGTCTTCCCTCGGGCTAGAACTCTGTCGATTTCCGGTTTGGATGCGTCGGAGACTGATAAGAAGCTCTTCAACTTGGTCTCGCTAGATTGGAGTTTGGCGAAGGGACTGGTAGTTGAAGTTCATGCCACGAACTGGTTAACGATCCCTAGCCATGTGTTCTTACTTCGCATGCAACCCCGACCTTAGAGAGATATTACACTTCCCGCCTCGAGAGGCCCCGACTGTTCCCGTGACAAAGCTCATTGCAGCTGTAGCATCTGTGATGAAAAGGGCTCGAGATCCTTCCAACGTCCGGGCGTACCTCAAAGTGTACATTTGCAGTCTTTTGTGGATGCATCTGCTAAATACACTACTCAAGAGTGGAGTTCAATGAACACTACCATGATGGCTCAAACTGAAATCAGCCTTCTAGGAAGAAAGCTATGACTCAATCGGGTTTCAGTAAGCTCTCTACCGGGAAATTGTTGATAGCTGCGGCTGTTATCGCTATTGTCAGCGGCGCGGCGGTTGGTATGAGCGTAGGATACGTGATACACTATTCCGCGCCTACCACGAGAGAGTTCTACCTGTTTGATGGATCACTACCGTTCAATGACGAGCCGAGACCTCAGGGTTTCGGATATCCTCACGACATTTTCGTGCCCGATCGGATCACGGTCAACAAGGGGGACCATGTGCTGATTCACTATGTGAACATAGAAGACATTGCTGAGGACCACAATTTCGTGATGGAATCACCCTACAGGTTCGACGCCGTCGTCTATGAGAACGCGAGCAACTTGTCAGGACCTGTGAACGGCGGGAAAGGAGCGGTCCTCGGAACATATCACAATGTCGACACCGTACTATTGGGACAGGGCCAGAACGCTACAATCACATTTACAGCAAGCTGGGCAGGGGTATTCCCATACCGCTGCCTCATTCACTACCCCACTATGACCGGGTACTTGGTGGTAATCGGATAAACAGGCGAGAAAAGTGAGAACAAGACAGATTCAGACAAGTCAAGCACGGCTCGGAGGCTGCTAGAGATCTTGAAGTGGTTACGATCGACCGGAGTGGCCCTACTGCTGGTCACAGGCATCATCGACCTCTACTACGGAAACTCGTACGCTGGATTCTATGAGAACCTCTGGTATGTCATGGGAGGAATCTACATCTTCGCCGCCATAGTCATAGCCGCCAATATAGAGCCCCACTTCTCCCAGCTCACCGTCTTCGCCTATGCCCTATTTCTCTGGAGCCCATGGGCAACCACCGCGCTCGAGACAGGCGCTGGACTGGATGCAGTTGCTTATGCTGACAAAACTGTCGAAGCAGTCTTGGCCATAAACATGGCGCTACTGTTCCGCAGTACTAGACCGTCCAAAATTCTGTAGGAACCCAGAACCGGGTCCTATTAGCAGATCTCTAGAGCCCGGAAAGTTCTTCCTTCGAGTTGCTCATTGAGCCTAGATAGGTGTAGACTCCAGTCTTCAAGACCTTCAAAGACAGTAAAGCGCACTTCAGTCTGACCGCGCTTAGCTGCCCGCCTATTAGGGAGAGTATTTCTTCCTTGGAGATGCTTCGCACATCGTCAAGTTTCTTTCCCTTCACCAGCTCGGTGAGCATTGATGCTGACGCTTGGCTTATGGCGCATCCTTGGCCGTTGAACCTGACATCCTTCACGCTGTCATTCCCGTCCAGTTCTAGTTGCATCTCGATAATGTCCCCGCAGAGCGGATTCGAGTCTTTGGCTTTGATATGCGGATGATCGAGTGTCCCCTTGTTTCTCGGGTGACGGTAATAGTCGAGTATGATCTCGGAGTAGACAGAGCTCAAATCTTGAAGACCCTTCCCGCGCGTTCGAGGGATTCGACCAGTCGGTCTATTTCTCCTTCAGTGTTGTAGAGGTAGAAGCTAGCCCGTGTAGTGGCCGCTACGCCGAGCCTCTCCATGAGCGGCTGCGCACAGTGGTGGCCCGACCGGACGGCGATTCCATCCTCATCAAGAAGAGAAGCCATGTCATGCGCGTGGATATCGGCAAGGTTGAAACTTATGACCCCCCCTCGAGTATCAGGGTCTGCGGGTCCGTAGATTCTCATCTGTTTCAATTTTCCTAACTTGTCCAGAGCATAGGCCGTGAGGTCTCGCTCATGGTTTCTGATGTTTCGGAGTCCAACCTTGGACAAGTAGTCGACGGCCACGCCCAGGCCGATAGCCCCGGAAATATCCGTAGTTCCGGCCTCGAACTTGAACGGCGGATCCTTGAATGATGCCTCATATAGGTGGACTTCACGGATCATCTCTCCCCCACCCTGGTACGGCTCCATCTTTTCTAGAAGATCGCGCTTTGCGTAGAGAACCCCTATTCCTGTAGGCCCGCACATTTTGTGGCCGGAGAATGCGAGAAAGTCACAGTCCAGATCTTGGACATCAACAGGCATGTGAGGCACCGACTGGGCGGCGTCTACTAGGACCCGACAATTGTACCGGTGAGCCTCCCTTACCATCTCTCTAACGGGGTTGACCGTTCCGAGAACATTCGACACTTGAGTGACAGCGAAGAGTTTGACGCCGCCGTTCTCTAGGTACCCATGGAACTCTTCTGTTAACAGCCGCCCCTCGTCCGAGATCCCGACATACTTGAGCTGCGCTCCCTTGTCTCGAGCTAGCAGCTGCCAGGGGACGATGTTGCTATGATGCTCCATCTCCGTGAGCATGACGCTATCTCCCAGTCCGATGTTTGATCGGCCCCAAGAATGAGCGACTAGGTTGATCGCTTCTGTCGTTCCTCGAACGAAGATAATCTCTGAAGGGTCCTTTGCGTTGATGAGCTCGGCGATTCTCTTCCGAGCGGTCTCATAGGCGGCGGTAGCCTCTTCGCTTATCTGGTAGACTCCCCGGAAGACGTTCGCGTTATACTCTCTGTAGTAACGATCTAGACCCTCGATCACCTGGACTGGTTTCTGTGACGTTGCAGCACTATCAAGGTAGACGAGAGGCTTTCCGTTTATCTCTCGCTTGAGAATCGGGAAGTCGGCCCTGACTCTCTCTAGATCGTAGGATACAGCCTTCTCACTTGCATAGAGGGTTGCGTGTCGCTGCATGGGCTGTCCCATGACAGGATGGTTCGAATAGTATTGTGAGAAAATTTTCGTTTTACGCGTGGTGATGCTCTTCGGGGCTACGAGCGCCTGTCGCCTGCTCCTTCCCCTTGGGGACGAAGCTGTGTCCGCATCCGCAGGTTAGGTAGCTCTCGGGGAAGTTGAACTTGAAGCCCCCGCCCATCTCTGTCTCGACATAGTCGATTTCTGCGTCGCCTAGAAGGTCTGCGCTCTTTGTGTCAGCGACAATGTTGACCCCGTTCCTGTGCTCTACCACGTCCGTTGGGCTGGACTTGTCGAGTTTGAGACCGAACTGGTAGCCTGCGCAGCCTCCCGCCTTTACGAATACGCGGAGGGCTAGAGACTGGTCGCTTACCTGCTTGAGGTAGTCCTGGACCTTCGTCGCTGCCTTGTCGGTTATGCTAATTGCCATTTCTTCCCTATCCTCCTAGTTACTTTTCCCCTTTTTAACCTTGAAGGTACCCGTTACGCCTCTCCGTGCCCGTTGGGAACGGCTTCCAGAACCTCTTTCTTCACCCAATCGTACCCCCTCGCCTCAAGCACATCAGCAAGCTCGGGTCCCCCAGACTTGACCATTCTCCCGTCGAGGAGGATGTGTACATAGTCGGGTTTGATGTACCTGAGGATTCTCTGGTAGTGGGTGATTATCATGACGCCCATCTCTGGGCCGACCAGCTTGTTGACTCCTTCAGCGACGATCTTGACAGAGTCTATGTCCAGACCCGAGTCTGTCTCGTCCAAGACGGCTATCTTCGGCTGGATAATCGCGAGCTGTAGTATCTCGCAGCGCTTCTTCTCTCCGCCTGAGAATCCCTCGTTGAGGTAGCGGGTTGCGAATGACTCGTCCATATCGAGAAGCTTCAGCTTCTCCTTCAACATCTTCCGAAAGTCGAGGACCGACAGCATCTCCTGTCCCAAGTCGCCCTTCTTTCCTCCTTGTCTTACCGCGTTGTAGGCTGTCCGGAGGAAGGTGGAGAGGGATACGCCGGGCACCTCGTAGGGGTATTGGAAGGCGAGGAAGAGCCCTTTCCTGGCTCTCACGTCGGGGGCGAGCTTGATGATGCTCTCGTTGTCGAAGAGGATGTCTCCCTTTGTGACTATGAACTTGGGGTGTCCCATAACGGTAGAGGCCAGGGTGCTCTTGCCGGACCCGTTTGGACCCATGATCGCGTGGATCTCTCCCTGCTTAACGTGGAAGTCTACGCCCTTGAGGATCTCCTTGCCCTCGATTGTCGCGTGGAGATCCTTGATATCCAGCTGGCTCATTCTTCAGGTCTTCCTGTATTGCGCGATCTCTGATGGGCGTATAACATACGTCATATTTAAGGGCGCCAAGACTGGCCACTTGATGCATCCCGGATCGTTAGAAAGTCTGTGACTCCGAGACACTCGTTGGGGTTACAGCCTGATTATTCCTTTGCTGGAGCTTAGTTCTATCCAGCCTTCCGGTTGGTAGATAGAATGCCTATACAACTGACACCCACAAAGATCAAGGGAAGCAAGTATCTCCTCATCCCCAAAGATCTCGCGCAGCTCCTAGAAATCGACGACAAGAGCATCCTCAACCTGACCATTGAAGATGGCGACAAAGGCCAACGGCTCGTCTACTCTATCCGAGAGAAATCTAGCAGCTCAACGGAAAGCTAGTCGCACAGAGCACCAAGATGAATACAAATGGGATTGGTGCCGGAGTTCTTCGTGTTGTTGGGGATCGATATTTTCCTATGCATGAGCCTCCTGAGCGCCTTCCTCGATGAGGACTTGCCATCACGCTTCCAGTACTTGTTCCAAATAGCGGCGATTGTGGGGCTTGGAGAGCTTCTGATCGGTCAGGGATTCGTCGAGCTGATGCGCTTTTGGCTAAGCTTCGTCTATCTCGCGTTAGCCCTTTCCAGTGTAGTCGGCCTGAACGCATACCTTGCGGTAGTGCGTCGGAGAATGGACATTGCATCGACCTTCTCGGGAACGATAACAGTACCGACGCTTATGATCTCAGCGGTCTTCATCTCCTCCTTTCTGGGAGGCGGGGGAGAAGTAAGTCTCTCTCCAGCTGCGATATTGACTCTGTCAGTCTTGGTCTTCGTTGCCAGCCTCAGCATATTCGGATTCCTGCGTGAAGCTTCCAAGCACATCCGCAACATTCCCGGTGGACAAGGGCCAACGTCAGCAGGCCCAGTGCCTACGCCTCCAGGCACGGCGGAGACAGACCTGTCGTTGCATCTTCCTTCTATGCGAGAAGGAGATTGGGAAAAAATCATTGACGACAGAAGTGGTGAGGAATAGCAGATGAGAAACATCAGTGACATCTTGGATCTTAAGCACAAGAAATCTCTCAGGTTGGGGCTCCTACTGGTCTCAACACTATTCATCATAAGCTCGAGCGCACTCGTCTATGCCAGAGTGGTCTATGAGAACGCGCTCAACGTGGGCAACACAAGCGGAGTCACCACAGGATCAGGCACGACAGCGCCAGCAGGAGAAAGCTACCCGCCCGCCATGATTGTGGTTATAGCATTCTCAGCAATCGTAATCAGCATCAGCCTATTCGGGTTCCTACGCGAAGCCATCAAGCACAAAGCTTCCGGTGGACGAGAGTTATCGTTGACAAGACCAGCATCCATGCCCCGAGGGGAGGGAATCAGCTTGTCATCGCAGCTGTCTTCGAAGCAAGGAGAAGACTGGGAGGAATCTCCGAGGAAAGAAGAGGGTGAGAAATAGGAAGTGAAGTGTGAGAAGTGAAGTGTGAAAGAATGTGCGAGAATCAACGTCCGCAATAGTCACAGAAGACAGTACAGGACGGTCAGCGGGTCTTCTGTTTATGGTAGTACCACGCTAGTTTCCACAAGGTAACACGAACCAGAAGAAGGTTCTCAGTGGCGATTAGGAAGCTAAGGAGTCGAGGGAGGTGAAAGCATAGAATGAAGTTTCTCAAAGTCGAATGGACAAAGAAAAGAGGCAGTATTGCCCTCATGGCGACGGGTCTGGTTGTCTCGGCTTTCATTCTTGGTGGCTACGTAGCTACTGGGAACTGGAATCCGTGGGGCAACAGACACTACTACCAAGTGCTGAACGCGAACTTCCAAGAGTGTCATACTCATGTTGGTGGCACTCCTGAGTGTCAATCAAGTCACAATGTGCTCTTCAACACTGGCGCACAGTACGTAGAAAAGCTGGTGACTTCCAACAACGAAGGCTTCTGCACCGTATCAGCGACCTGTAGCTTCAACTTCATTGCCATGTCAAGCACAGCTACCGCTCCAACGGCTGGTCAGTCCTCTACAGGCTTGACTACGGCAACAACTAGCGGCGACTGTGGTGTTGCAGGCGGTACTGGTGGTCAGAACGGTGCAGAGCTTACGACTAACGGATTCGCAGCCGCTGCAGGCGCAGTGACGGACATTTCAGGGAATTCTCCCCAGAGCTCGACAGTCATAAAGACCTTCACTGACAACACCGCTGCGACAACGGTCGCCCAGAGCTGCCTGGTCAACCAAGCAGCGAGCGGCTCCGCTACCAGAGTCAACCTCGCCGCCGCAACTTTCACCGCCGTCACTCTCCAGGTTGGAGACACCATTCAGATAACGTGGACCATAACCTGGACCTGGAGCTAAGACGCGCCACGCACCCCGCTGAAGAAGACTAAACCACAAACTCGGATGTTTCAATCTCCGAGCAGTCTCCGCGTCTATGGCATTTTGGCCCTAGGTCCGGACCGAGTGGAAATCTCCTTTTACTCGGTTTATCAAAGCCGATCTTCGATAGGCTAAGCCGCTGCATTGTTTTGCAGGTCCGAAGACGAACCATCACCTGTTACAACATGTGTATTCGCTCGTAGGCTCGATTCGTTCTGAGAGAACGGGGACCCGGCTCTTGAGTGGCTTAGTGCTCAAGCCAATGAAACCATCAACCCGTTTTTCCCTGGAGGGAAGTTGAAGCGCGAAAAGTTTCACTGATCGCAATGCTGATCCTTGCAATCGTTGCAGCGGTAAGCATGCCTGTTGGTCATGCAACTAGCAACGTTCACACTTTCTTCACGAACGCTACTACTGTTGGAGCATGCGGAACGCTGTGTAAGGGATTATCTACGACTTCTGGCAGTGCTTCGACTTCGACTGTGCAGACAGGTCTTGCTATTGGTTCAAGTCCTGCGGAGGATTCTAATGCTGCGTCTAACAAGGCCGCGACTTGGACTTCTGGAACTACAATTTCAATTACAGCTTTCGCTACAACCTCGATTGCTGATACGATTATAATTTTTGTTGCGTCGAGCAAGACGACTACTCCTATTCAAAGTGCTCCTTCAGCTACGGGCTTTACTTGTGATGCTTCCGCAAGAAAGGAAGTTGCCATATCGGCAGGTGTTGGGTTGAGCGAGTGGGTTTGTCATACTTCTGCTGCTATCTCTTCCGAAACCGTGACCGTGAACCTTTCAGCTACTCCAACGTGGGCGATTGCACAAATCATCTCCGTTAATGGTGCGGAAGACCCGACTGGAACGTTTAGTCCTTTTGACAAGAACTCAGGATTCGTCTACAGCAGCAATCGCAACTCTGGAGGAGGCACTGCCGCTCCAACTGTGACAGCGGTATCGTCTTTGAATGCCGATGATTTGTTCATTTCGGCTTCTGCTGACACGGGAGCAAATACTCAGACTGCGGGTGCGATTGGTGGGACAACTGGGACTCTCGACATTTCAACGACTTCAACAGGAGCACTCGCGGTAGAGCATAGAAGTGTTACAGCAACTTTGAGTGCTTCCTCATGCAACTTCGGAACTGCCACTTCGAGATGGATTGTCTTCTGTGATGCTCTTCAGTCCGCTCCGGTTTATTACAAAGTCGAGCCTGAGACTTCTGCGTCTCTGACTGGAATTCCTTCGACAGCCGCGAACGGTTTCAGCGGGACGGGTTGGGTTTACAACGTTGCTGGTATTCAGAACGGGTTGCTTGACATTCAAGCTGGAACATGGCAAATCGACTTAACGGGAGCGGTGGGTTCTACGACTGGAACTCCTTTTGCTCGATACTTCGTTACCGCGTGGTCTTGCCCCACTAGCAGTTGCACGACTGCAACTTTCCTGTGGAAGAATTGGGACACTGTAACCAACGTAGCAGGTTCGACTACGGCGACACCCAGAACATATACAACGGCGAGTCAGTCGCAGATTACTTGGACAAGTGGTAACTTCTTAGCGTTTGAAGTCTGGGTTGCGTGGCAATATTCTGGAACTACTACGACTACTACAATGACCGAGACAACAATTAGCACGGCGATGGACTTCATAACTCCTGGATGGGATTACGCTCAGAGTCTAAGTGGGTCAGTGACTTCAGCCTCGGCTTTTGCTAAGATGGCTTCGATATTCAAGTCGCTTGGTGGCTTGCTGAGTTCAGTCTCAAGTTTTGTAGAGAAGACTTCAATCTTCAAAGCCATCGCGGCTTCAATCGCGCTCACAATGGGTAACATGGTCGTCAATGTGAATTCTGGTCAATTGACTTGCAACTCCAGTCCTCGTTCTTGTTCCACCCCTCTCGCTGCAACTTGGAATCTGGGTTCGAGTGCTGCCGGGCGGAGTTCGTTGTTCAGGTCTCTGACCGGTTCACTATCTTCGGCTTCTGGTTTTACAGAGAGGACTTCCGTCCTCAGGGCTTTAAGTGGGGCATGGACTATGACTTCGGGCTTGGCCGAAAAGAACTCGCTCTTCAGGTCTCTGAGCGGTTCTCTGAGTCTTGCTGCTTCCGAGACTAAGGGTCTTGCTAAGGTCTTAGCTGGTTCACTGGGTTCAGCCTCGATCTTTGCTGAGAAGAGTTCGCTGTTCAGGTCTCTGAGTGGCGCTTTGACTATGACTTCTGGCCTCGCTGAGAGATCTTCACTGTTTAGGTCTCTTAGTGGTGCGTTGACTGTGGCTTCGGGTTTTGCTGAGAAGACTTCGCTGTTCAGGTCTCTGTCTGCTTCGCTGTCCATTGCTTCGGGTTTTGCTGAGAAGAGTTCGCTCTTTAGGTCTCTTACTGGTTCGCTATCTTTGGCTTCGGGTCTTGCTGAGAAGAGTTCGCTCTTTAGGTCTCTTACTGGTTCGCTCGGTCTCGCGAGTTCTGAGATTAAGGGTCTTGCCAGGGCTTTGACTGGTTCGCTGTCTCTGGCTTCGGGTTTTGCTGAGAAGACTTCGTTGTTTAGGTCTCTTAGTGGTGCGTTGACTGTGGCTTCGGGTTTTGCTGAGAAGAGTTCGCTGTTCAGGTCTCTGAGTGGTTCGCTTTCTCTTACTGCTTCCGAGACTAAGGGTCTTGCCAAGGTCTTGACTGGTTCATTCGTTTGGGCTTCAGGTTTTGCTGAGAAGTCTTCACTGTTTAGGTCTCTGACTGGTTCGTTGGCTTTAACCTCAAGTTTTGCTGAGAAGTCTTCGCTGTTCAGGTCTCTGAGTGGTTCTCTAGGTCTTGCGGGTTCTGAGGCTAAGGGTTTTGCTACGTCTTTGAGTGCTTCGCTGTCTCTGACTTCTGGTTTTGCTGAGAAGACTTCGCTGTTCAGGTCTCTGAGCGGTTCTCTGGGTCTTGCTGCTTCCGGGACTAAGGGTCTTGCTAGGTCTTTGAGTGCTTCGCTGTCTCTGACTTCTGGTTTCTCTGAGAAGACTTCGCTGTTCAGGTCTCTGAGTGGCGCTTTGACTATGACTTCTGGCCTTGCTAAGAGGTCTTCGCTGTTCAGGTCTCTGAGTGGTTCACTGACTTTGGCCTCCAGTTTTGTTGAGAAGAGTATGTTCTTCACGGCTCTGTCTGGTTCGCTGAGTCTTGCAGGTTCTGAGGGTAAAGGTCACACTTTCTATTATGGCTCTGCCTCTCAGACTGGTTGCGCTGTTAAGTGTGAACAGTTAGTTACTACTACTGGAGCGGCTCTTACTGGAACAGGTGTCAAGGTGGGTACAAGCACTACTTGTTGCTTCGAAGTTCAGCCTGATGTCCCCTCGGCTGCCATAACAGCAACGCCTTCCTCCACCACGCCTACAGGTCAGGCCTGGGTCTATGCTACTGACCTTGGGGGTATAACGATCCAGAGTGGGTCTTGGGAGTTTGATACTACGATTACCGCGTCAAGAACCGGTACTGCAAATATGCGGTTTCTGGTCTGGTCTTGTCTTACTGCTTCGGAAGGAACTTGTACTCTTCTCTTTGATTTCACAGGAACGGCCAACATTGAGTCAACTACTACTGGCCCAATAAAGTATACTGATGTAACTCCAACGGTAGGTCCGTTTTCAAACGTTCACTATCTAACAGTCGAGGTCTGGATTAGTCCTACTGCGTCAACGGGTAACGGTGGTGCGACTGATACCATGACAACCGTTTCAAGCGCCAGTGATGTGATTACTCCTGCTTGGAGATACAGTCAGAGTCTTACCGGTACAGTGACTTTAGCTTCTAGTCTTGCTGAGAAGTCTTCGCTCTTCAGGTCTCTGACTGGCTCGCTTTCTGTTGCAGGCTCGCTGTTTGGGGGTCGTACCGTAAACTTGAGCGGTTCGCTAGGTTCAGCCTCAAGCTTAGCTGAGAAGAGTTCCCTGTTTAGGTCTCTGAGTGGTTCGCTGTCTCTTGCTGGCTCTCAAATCAAGGGTCTTGCCAGAGGGCTGAGTGATTCGATGAGTTCAGCTTCGAGTTTTGCGGAGAAGAGTTCGCTCTTCAGGTCTCTGGGCGGTTCTCTGTCTTCGGCTTCAAACTTTGTTGAGAAGTCTTCGCTCTTCAGATCTCTAGGTGCCTCGCTGTCTCTTTCGAGTTCCCTGTTCGGCGGTCGTGCTGTAACACTGACTGGTTCGCTGGGTTCAGCCTCAAGCTTAGCTGAGAAGTCTTCACTGTTCAGGTCTCTGACTGGTTCGCTGTCTTTAACCTCAAGTTTTGCTGAGAAGTCTTCGCTGTTCAGGTCTCTGACTGGCGCGCTGTCTTCGGCTTCGGGTCTTGCCGAGAAGAGCTCGCTCTTCAGGTCTCTGAGCGGTTCTCTGGGTCTTGCTGCTTCCGAGACTAAGGGTCTTGCTAAGGTCTTAGCTGGTTCACTGGGTTCAGCCTCGATCTTTGCTGAGAAGAGTTCGCTGTTCAGGTCTCTGACTGGTTCGCTGAGTTTCGCTTCTGGTTTTGCTGAGAAAAGCTCGTTGTTCAGATCTCTGAGTAGTTCGCTGACTTCCGCCTCGAGTCTTGCCGAGAGGAGTTCGCTCTTCAGATCTGTAAGTGCCTCGTTGAGTTTTGCTGGCTCTCAAGCCAAAGGTTTTGCCAGGTCTTTGACAGATTCGCTAGGGTCGGCCTCAAGCTTTGCTGAGAAATCGTCGTTGTTCAGATCCTTGTCTAGTTCTCTAGGTCTGGCGAGTTCTATCTTGAAAGGTCGCGTTGTAGGCTTGACTGTTTCACTTGGTTCATCTTCAGTCTTTGCGGAGAAAACTTCTCTGTTCAGATCCTTGTCTGGTTCGTTGTCTCTGGTCTCTTCTGAGACTAAGGGTCTCGCTCGGGTCTTGACAGGTTCGCTTGGTTCAACCTCAAGTCTTGTCGAGCGGAACTCGTTCTTCAAGTCTCTAACTGGTTCAATGTCTCTTACCGCTTCTGAGAAAAAAGGTCTTGCTAGGGCTCTTAGTGCTTCAATGTCCGTGGCCTCAAGTATTGCTGAGAAGAGCTCGCTGTTTAGATCTCTAAGTGGTTCTCTGGGTCTTGTGAGTTCCCTGTCTAGAGGTCGTACCATAAACCTCAGTGCTTCGCTTGGTTCAGCCTCAGGCTTTGCGGAGAAGACTTCGTTGTTTAGATCATTGTCAGACTCGCTTGGCTTTGCGAGTTCCCTGTTTAGAGGACGCACTGTGGGCTTGACAATTTCATTGGGTTCATCCTCAAGTCTTGTTGAGAGATCGTCATGGTTTAGGGCGTTTTCTGGTTCGCTGTCTATGGCCTCGAGTATTGCTGAGAAAAGTTCGCTGTTTAGAATCCTGAGTAGTTCGCTGACTGCAGCTTCTGGATTTGTCGAAAGATCTTCTCTCTACAGGTCTCTTAGCGCTTCGATGTCTCTAGCCTCAAGCATTGCTGAGAAGAGCTCAATGTTTAGATCTCTGACTGGATCTCTGGGTCGAGCCTCAAGTCTAGCTGAGAAGAGCTCGCTATTCAGATCTCTGACTAGCTTATGGACTATGACTTCAAGTCTCGTTGAGAAGACTTCGTTCTTCAGGGGCGTAAGTGGTTCACTCGCTTCCGCCTAGGGTCTGACTAGATCGCTGACTACTTCGCTGGGTTCGACGTCAAGCTTTGTTGAGAAGTCTTCGTTCTTCCGGTCTCTAAGTAGTTCGTTGTCTCTTGCTGCTTCTCAGGCCAAAGGTTTTGCTAGGTCTCTGAGCGCTTCACTTGGATTAGCTTCTAGTCTAGTTGAGAAGAGCTCGTTCTTCAGATCTCTAAGTGGTTCTCTGGGTCTTGTTAGTTCCCTGTCTAGAGGTCGTACCATAAACCTCAGTGCTTCGCTTGGTTCATCCTCAGTCTTTGCGGAGAAGACTTCGTTGTTTAGGTCCTTCTCTGATTCGCTTGGTTTTGCTAGTTCACTGTCTCGAGGACGGAGTGTAAACCTAATAGCATCACTGGGTTCAAACGCAGTCTTTGCCGAGAAGTCTTCATTCTTCAGGTCCCTGAGTGACTCGTTGAGTCTTGTGGGTTCTTTCTTTAGGGGTCGTACTGTATACTTGAGTGCTTCGCTAGGTTCAGCCTCAGTCTTTGCGGAGAAGAGTTCGCTCTTCAGATCCGTGGGTGCTTCCTTGTCGTTTGTCTCAGGTCTCGCTGAGAAATCTTCGTTATTTAGATCTCTGAGTGGATCCTTGGCTTCGGCCTCGAGTATTACTGAAAAGAGTTCCATGTTTAGATCTCTGAGTGGGTCCCTGAGTTCATCTTCTGGTTCTGCTGCGAGGAGTTCGCTTTTCAGGTCTATGACTATTTCACTGGGTTCATCCTCGAATCTTGTTAGGACGTCTTCCTTCTTCAGATCTCTAAGTGGTTCTCTGGCTCCGGCTTCTAGTTTTGCCGAAAAGAGTTCCATGTTCAGATCACTGTCTAGTTCGTTGGGTCTTGTCGGTTCTGAAGCTAAAGGCCTTGCCAGGGGTTTGAGTGCTTCCCTAGGTTCGACTTCGGGTTTTGTGGAGCATATTTCGCTGTTCAGGTCTTTGACTGACTCGCTCGGTCTTGGAAGTTCTTTCTCCAGAGGTCGCACTGTGAACTTGAGTGTTTCATTGGGTTCCGCCTCGAGCTTGGCAGAGCATACTTCGCTGTTCAGATCTCTGTCTGATTCGTTGGGTCTTGCAGCCTCTTTCTTCAGAGGTCGTACCGTAACCCTAACCGTTTCAATGGGTTCAACCGCAAGTTTTGTGGAGCATACTTCGCTGTTCAGATCTCTGTCTGATTCGTTGGGTCTTGCAGCGTCTCTCTTTAGGGGTCGTACTGTGAACTTGAGCGCCTCAATAGGGTCGGCCTCAAGCATTGCCGAGCATACTTCGCTCTTCAGGGCTTTGACTGGCGCGCTCGGTTCAGCTTCGGATTTTGTAGAGCACACTTCATTGGTCAGGTCTCTTTCCGGTTCGCTTGCCTCAGCCTCAAGTCTTGCCGGCAAATCTTCGCTCTACAGATCTCTGACGAGTTCGTTCTCCATGACCTCCGGCTCTGCCGTGAGGAGTTCGCTGTTCAGGTCTATGAGTGCTTCACTCGGTCCAGCTTCAAACTTTGCCGATCATGCTTCCCTGTTCAGGTCTATGAGTGCATCGCTTGCTTCAGCTTCGAGTCTTGCTGAAAAGAATTCATTGTTTAGGTCTTTGAGCGGTACGCTAACTTTGGCTGGTTCTCAGACCAAGGGTTTTGCTAAGGTTTTGACTGATTCGCTGGGATCAGCCTCAGGCTTCGTAGAGCATATTTCGCTATCTAGGTCTCTGGCTGGCTCCCTAGGTCTTGGGGCTTCTCTGTTGAAAGGTCGCACTTTAAACCTGAGTGCTTCCCTAGGGTCCGGTTCGGGTCTTACTGAGAATCGTTCGTTCTTCAGGTCTTTGACTGACTCGTTGAGTCTCATGAGTTCTTTCTTTAGAGGACGTACAGTAAACTTGACTGCTTCATTGGGTTCGGCCTCCAGTCTTGCAGAGCATACTTCGCTGTTTAGGTCTCTGGCTGGCTCACTCGGTCTTGTTGCTTCCGAAGTTAAGGGTCTCGCCAGGGACTTGGGTGCCTCACTAGGCTCAGCCTCGAGTCCTGCTGAGAAGAGTTCAATGTTTAGGTCTCTAGCTGGTTCACTGGCTTCAGCCGCTTCCCAAGTTAAGGGTCTCGCCAGGGGCCTGAGTGCTTCACTCTCTTCGGCCTCAAGTCTCGCTGGGAAGTCTTCGATCTTCAGGTCTCTGAGTGGCTCTCTTTCTCATGCTGGTTCTCTGTTTAGGGGTCGTGCTGTAGGCTTGAGCGCTTCACTGGGGTCAGCCTCTGGTTTTGCTGAGAAGAGTTCGCTATTCAGGTCCCTGACTGGTTCGCTGTCTTTTGTTGCTTCTCAGACTAAGGGCCTTGCCGAAAGTTTGAGTGGTTCTCTGTCTTCAGCCTCTGGCTTTGCGGAGCATACTTCGCTCTTCAGGTCTCTGAGTGGCTCGCTGACTTTAGATTCGGGTTTTGGAGAGAATACCTCGCTCTTTAGATCTTTGAGTGTTTCATGGACTATGGATTCGATCTATGGGAGGGGTTCACTCTTCACTGAGAACCTTCAGGCGAACTTCAACACCACAACGGTTCTCTCTGGACACTATGACTGTCACGATAACCTGATTGCGAATTGTGGCACTGTTTCTGCGTCCTTCGCGTTTCTAGTTGTTGCTCTTGGTGTTCTAATCTTCGGTATTTACGTAGCCAGACAACGTCGGCAATCTCCTAGTCTTCAGGAAGAGCTGGAGTCCGAGGAAGTTATCGTTGATAGGGAAGGCTGGGAGTCAAAAGCTTCCGAGGACGCGGGACGGAATGAAACGAAGGGTCCCGGTGACGAGCAAGGCTGGGAGAAGAAACCCGAAGGTTAGAAATGAAATGTTCAGTCAAGTTGAGAAAATCGCTCCCTGAGCTTCTTCAGGACACGTCATGCCCTAGTCAATGATCACTAGCACTCTTACTACGGACAGTCGCATCTCCACAGCTGATCTATCCATCACGTACACACACTCGGAACCTCAACTTCGCCAACTACCGTGTGGCCTTGAAGCTTGGAAATATGGGAGATATTGGTAGCTGTTATAAGCGCTGGAGCTCCGAACGCGCCGTCATGGATAAGATGGAGAAGGCTTCGGAAAAGAAGAAAGGCTTCGTCAAAGAGTTCGTTGACTTCCTACAGACGTTCGGCGTCATAGGGCTCGCGATTGGCTTCGTCATAGGAGTCGCATCGTCCGCCGTGGTCAACTCGCTGGTCAAGGACATCATCAACCCAATAGTTGGCCTGGTCCTCCCTACTGGAAATCTATCGTCACTGAACGCGACCGTTACTTCTCCGGTCTCGGGGAAACCGTCAGTATTTCTATACGGCGACTTCATCTCACAGATCATATACTTCATCATAATCGCGCTGGTGGTCTTCGTCATGTACAAGCAGTTGAAGCGATTCGGACTGGCCAAACTGTAAGACGCAGGGCTGGTCGTTTGGGTGCGCCGGTCAAGGGTAGGTCCGTATCCCAGTGATGATGAACTGAATCGCTATAGCAGCTATGAAGACCGCCATTACTTGAGCGACGACTGACGAGCCAGTCTTCCCCAGCAACGAGTGGATCCTCGGCGTCTCTCTCATGACGACCCAGCTCAGCAACATCACGATCACGACTGAGCCTAACGTAACCAAGATGCCATATGCTCCAAGTGCTATCATAGTCGTCGTGATTGCACCCGGACCGACTAGGAGGGGGAATGCGATCGGGACGACACCCACGTCTTCGTGCGACCCCGGCTTGGCGAACCTCTCTCCTCTGAAGAGTATGTCGAGAGCGAGGAGGAGCAGGAGGAGTCCACCGGCCATCTCAAAGCTCGGCAGGCTGATGCCGAACAGCGCTAGTAGTTCCTGACCTACCAGAGCGAATATGGTTAGAAGACTGGCTCCGGTATAGATCACGACTCTGAACATCTTTGATCGATCGGGCTCGCTCATTGTGCCCGTAACGTTTGAGAAGATTGGGACGAGTCCGATGGGGTCGACGATGATGAATAGGGCGACGGTGGCCCGTACTAGATCGATTACCGGGTCTGGGCTCATCTGCTCATCCTTGTCCTATCGGTCTCTGGTGGGCCGGGAGGGATTTGAACCCACGACCTTCGCCGTGTGAGGGCGACGTCCGTTCCGTGCTCAACGCGCATACCAGGCTGGACTACCGGCCCGAAAAGCTAGCCTGTAAGAAAGACTATTTCATCTTTCAAGAGGAGGATGACAAGCCCGGTAAAACGCTATTGCGAACGAGAAAGTAGTTCAGGCTTACGGATCCATCTATCTGGGTCGAGGCCGCGAACCGAAATTCTTGTTCTGTCCGCTACAGATGCTCTTGTGAATTCTGTCATAGAAGACGCGGTCATAGGTCTCTCCGCACTTTTCACAAGTCACCCTCCAAGACTTGTGAGCAGACTTGAACGGAGACTTTTTCATAGGAGCATTACCCATCGCTAATCAACCCAGTATTCAGAGACGTCTTTTCTAAAACTTCGCCTAGATGACTAGTGTCGTACGGGTCCGAGCTAAATATTCGAACCTAGCGCGCTGAAATCGGGCGTCTCGTGGGCTCCGCGAGCCTTATCAGCATTCCACATCGTCGATTCTTAGCTGTTGCGGGGAGAAGTGCGTCCAATGCCAGCCAGATTAGCTACAAAGATTGTCTGCACGATCGGCCCAGCGTCAGGCTCTCCCAGCGTTCTTGGTCACATGATCCATGCTGGCATGGATGTTGCCAGGATCAACTTCTCACACGGAACCTATGAGGAACACCTGAAGAGCATAAAGACAATCCGCAAAGTCAGCCACAGACTCCGCCGCCCGGTAGCTATTCTTCAGGACCTTCCCGGTCCCAAACTCCGGGTCGGGAAGCTCGCCTCAGACCCTATGCATCTGAGAAGACTGGACACGGTGACGCTCACAACCAAGCCCTCTAAGGCGAGGGGCAAAATCCCAGTCGCATATCCTCACCTTCCGAAGGCCGTAAAGAAGGGAGACATGATCTACCTGGCGGACGGGTCCATCAGGCTCGAGGTTCTACGTACCTCGCGAGACGAGGTAGAGTGTCGAGTGCTGGTTGGCGGAGACCTCGTCTCAGGCAAGGGACTGAACCTTCCCAGGCTACGAACACGGGTCCCCGCGATAACCAGGGAAGACCGGGAGCATCTCCACTTCGGGCTCGAGAATAATCTCGACATCGTCGCAGTCTCGTTTGTCCAGAGAGCCGAAGACATTCGGATGGCAAGAAGAGTGGCGGAAGAGAAGGGACGAGAAATCTTCGTGGTAGCAAAAATCGAGAAGAAAGAAGCCGTCGAGGACCTGGAAGAGATCGTCAAGGAAGCAGACGGCGTCATGGTTGCACGGGGAGACCTCGGAGTCGAGCTGAGCCTTGAGCGAATCCCGATAGTTCAGAAGAGGATCATATTCGAGGCGAACCGCTCAGCGAAGCCTGTGATAACGGCCACGCAGATTCTAGAGTCGATGATCTCCTCGCCCTCGCCGACTAGGGCGGAGGTGACTGATATTGCGAACGCGATCATTGATGGCTCAGACGCCCTGATGCTCTCTGAGGAGACAGCCATTGGCGGTTATCCGGTCGAGGCGGTGAGGG